>Ga0209737_10000478_pt1 | contig 32759 bp, 33 predicted proteins | sample TergutCu122P3_FD_187284 | JGI IMG/M metagenome (GOLD analysis project Ga0209737, IMG submission 187284) | Cubitermes ugandensis P3 segment gut microbial communities from Kakamega Forest, Kenya - Cu122 P3 (SPAdes) (version 2) | ecosystem: Host-associated > Arthropoda: Insects > Digestive system...
GGTATATCTAATTTACAAAGTTGAATATGGGGTTTATTGACTAAGCTATTACTTCGCAAACCCATTAACCAATCCCATTTCATTGCACCGAATACTTTTCAGATTTTTCAGGGAGCTGTACCAACTGTCTTCTACAACCATTTCTTGCTCAAGTTCTCGCGATTTAGATGAACACAACATTATCATCAAATCCCAGAATACCGCACTTTCCCTCTATTTCTTTTTTTGCTGATTCCCACAAATCTTGTGGTCTTACTTTTGATGTCGATTAAAAACATACAACTTTATTTTCTCAAATAGTACAGTGCCTCTAAAATTACTTTGAGTCTAAAGTGGTTTCAAAAATAATTCAATTTTTACAAAAACAAAAGAAGCAGAGATTTGTGTTTTGTGCAATATGTATATATTGCAATTTTTATATAATGTGCACAACGGAATAGTAATTGACTTGCTATATGGTTCGTGATTATTTGCGATATAATACTGAGGTAATTCTCCATTAATTCAGACTTATAAATTCCTAAAATAAGAAAAATCCGAGGCAAATGTTTTTTCTGTTTATTAAGGTAACTATATTGTAGAATTTTGAATATTTTAATGCGTCGATTAACGCGTTCAACATAAATTCTGTAGCTTGAAATTTGAGAATTAAACCACTTTTGATACTTGGATAATTGTCCATTTTAGATTTTTTGTAAGGCGTCAGCGAGTTTAAATGATAGAGTTTTAAACTTTGATAACCTTGCTAATTTCAAACGGGTTGCGAGGATAATTTTATTAGTAAATCTTCATTGTCGTCCTTGGCAATTATATTCTTTTTTGCTACCCCACAACGTTGACAGTTATAAATAATTTTATAATTTTTCTTTGCTTTTTCTATTCCTATGGGATTTAATAAACCCTTACATTTACATTCTCTATCACCAGGTAAATTATCTATATGCACAGAGCATAGACAACGTGGACAATGATCTCTTGAAGTATAACCTAATTTCTTGACATTATAACCGCAAGCAGCGCAAATAAAATTTTCATCTAATTTCATAAAATTTCTTTGCATAAAAATTTCTCCTTTTCTGTATATAGTAGTCGTTTAATTTGAAAAATATAATGGAAGATCAATGCGAGGTGTTAAAATTGTTGGCGCAGCAATCTATCAGTGTTTCCATGTTTCTAATTTTTAAATTAAAGCACTATAATACAGAAATACAGAAATCAAGAGCTACTTCAAAAAATTGAAGCAGCTCCTAACTTAACATAACAGACTAGTTAGAACGAGTTTTGCAATTTTCAGATTTTTTTACTTCTTTTTTTACGCTAGTTGTTTTCACTTTTAAGCTAAAAATTTTTTCACTATCTAGTACTGCTTTGCATTTTGACATATTCTTCACCCCCTTTAATGAGTTATATCTCACAAATTGGAATGTAATTATTTGGACCAGTTGGATAAGCGGATATAGAATCGATGTTTATAAATTCTTTTTTTATTTCATCATATAGTCCAGAAGAAATTCTTGATATGATATTTCTTACCTTACAAATGTAATCAGACAATTCATTGTTTTTTTTAAGATAATCTATAAAATCACATTCATAATGTAAGGCAAAAACATAACTGTTTCCATTATCAGTACTATCTAAACTTATTGGATACATATGACATACTAGCGGTCTAATATTATATATTGAACAACGCTTGTAATTTCCATACTTACATTTTGGCCTTAACTTACAAACATCAATACCTGCACCCGTATCGAACGAGTGTATTAGATTGGTTTTACCATTAATTTCTAGTACCTCAATATTATGGCGATTTAATTCTTCTATTTCGTTTTTAAGCAACCATATGTAACCCTTGCAATCAGGATAATTGCAATTATCACAGTTCATATCTACATGTAGTTTATCAAATTCGTTATATAAGGCTTTTAAATTATCAATAATGGGCTTATTGGTGGTTAAAAAGCAAGCGGCATTATTAGAATTAGACGTCAAACTAATAAAATCGTTATAATAAACCCAATAACAACACATATGATTAGAATAGTCTAAAAATTTATTTTTTGATAAATATTCTTTTAAATTGAAAGTTTTAATATTACCAATGATAGTGCTGGGATTTCTTCTTTTTATTTCAGTACACTGATATAAATTACCATTACATGTTAATAGAAGTGAATGAGAATTTACCCAACAATTTTTTTCAGGACCTTTCAACGGAATGTTTAGAGCAGAAATGCTAGCCTCATTAACAGCCTCTACCAAAGATTTTTCATCGATTGTATTAATTATTACATCATTTTTGAAAGTTACAGCTCTTCCATTTATAGTAATTTCATTGAAATGTACTCCTATACAATTATAATTAACAGCCAAATGTATAATATTTTTTATATCATTAACGTTAAATTTATTTACAGTTGAATATATAGTAGTTGGTAAATTGATTTTTTTACAGTATGATAAAATTTGAATTGTTTTATCAAAATTACCTTTACCTCTAATCGCATCGTTAATGTCACTTGTAGAGCCTTCTATACTTAAACCCAAGCTAATATTATGTGCTTTCATAAAATTAATATCTTTTTTCTCAATTAGAATCCCATTAGAAATAACATAAATCCTTACATCTAATTTAACAACCTCTCCGAGCAACAATATAAAATCTTTATAGGAAAATGGTTCCCCACCTGTAAAATAAATTGTCTTAACACCTGCAAGTTTTATCTTATTTGCTGCTTTAACTGCTTCTGAAAAATTAAGTTCATTTTCTAATTGAATCCCACTATCATTAATGCAGTGTTTACACCTTAAGTTGCATGAATTTGTAATTTCCCAATGCACTTCTACGTTGTTTTCCATTCTAATCAACTTCTCCTAATACATCTAGAGCTTCAGCAAAGACAAGATTGCAGATAAAATTGCGAATTTCCAATTCTTCAATTTCTTTTTTATAAAACTCAACAAGTTTTTTTTCGTTGACAATATTTTCGGATAAAATTTTTGAAACAATATCAAATGAAACAGAATCGATAGAAATGGTTTGGTGACGAGTTATCAATTTTAACCCATTCGTATTATGTAACTTTAGATACTTATTACGTTTGAAAATTTTATATTTATTTGTGTGCTTCACGTAAGTTTTTTTCTCACCAAAGATTAAATCATCATAAACCCCACTATTGATTTTCTCTATTTGTTTTCTGATAATATTGTCGATGTTACCTCTAACGGCGTAATCTATACAAAATTTGTCGGAATAGTTTATATCCACTTTACATCCACACTGGCATTTTGTTAATAACTTACAACTTTTACAAGGTTCTTCTACCCATGATAAATCACGAAAGACTTTCGTAGAATTTTTATTCCAAATGTCGATTAATGATTCTTTAAGTATATTTCCAAATGTGACATTAGATTGGTTACAAATTCTCAATTCCCCCGAAGGATTAATAGCACAAAAATAAGTTCCTGCCCCACAAACTGAGGCCATGTTTTCTGTCAAAATTCTTTCGTCTAAACACATAGGAATGGCTGTTCCAAAACCAATTCTCCCACGGAGTATGTTTAAATCTTTTTTAGCATCAATAATTTGACCTAGTGCAATTCTAAATTCAGTTAAAGTAGGTTTGAGTGCAATTTTACCTGAAAGTTTTGCACCAAATCCGGCATCTTCATATCTATCAATGTAAACTGATTGTACACCTAATTCGGAGACAAATTTTAGCATCTGATACATTTTATTATAGTTGTAACCAGTTAATACAAAGACACATTGAACATTATATCCATTAGAAACATAGTACTTAATATTTCCGATAGTTCGGTCAAAGCTTCCTGCAATATTTGTCAAGGCGTCATGATCCTCGGCATAAAGTCCGTGTAGCGGTATGCAAATATTTGCAATATTATGTTTAAGATTGTTCATCCTTATAGAACCATTTGTCACAATTGACACTGACGAACGCTCAGACAATCGACCAATGTAGTTGTTTAACATATTAATAGGAACTAAACTAGGTTCTCCACCAATAAAATAAACATGAGGTGGAGAACTTTTGCGTATTGCTTCGACAACGGAATCTAATTTTTTAAAATCTATGTTAATATCTCTTTGCGGGTTATAGCAAAATATGCATTTATGGTTACAAGCATAAGTCACCTCTATTTGAACCAAAGAAGGGATTGCATCAATTTTAAATTTTAATTTTTTCATATTTTATTTAAATCATTATGCAAGTCAATCACGTACTATACCGTTATTAGACCTCTTTCGTCACTTGAAAATATCAATTTTTTATAGATTGTTTTTAGGCAAAATATAAAAAAAGTGATGTTTTTGTAGTTACGAAAGAAGTCTACTTTAATTGTTGAATACAATTTTTAAAAGTGTTAATATATATTCTAATTATTATTGGAGGTATAAATTGCTTAAATTAAAACATCTTTTTTCAAGTAATTTTGAAAGATTGAGTAGAACAATTGAAAGATTTTATCTTTCATTTGGGTTTATAGTTGCCTTGTTTTTTGTCACATCATATTTAACCACAGCTGACTTAGACAGGACGACTTTTAAAAATATTTTAAAGATAGAGTTTGCTATTGTTTTCGGAATATTTATTTGTGTTTTATCAAAAATTCTTTATGAAAAATATTTTAAAGATAAATTTAATAATGTTTTGTTCGATTTTATAACGTTGTTTTTTGTTGCTATTCCATATGCCCTTATACATATTTGTGATCGAAAAAATTTTTTAATGCTGTGTGTTTATGGAGTTATAATTTCTGGATTAATATTTATTTTGTATTTTTCTGGAATTGGTCCTATGGCAAATATGTCAAAGATATTTTCATATTTTTCAAAATGCATATCTTTCAATTTTTTTGTTTGTACAATCATATCCATTGGTATTTTTGTATGTGTTTTTGCATTTGAAAGCCTAATTTATAAGTTCAAAGATTCTTACAAAGTATATGTTGTACTTGGTGAATTCATATGGATAGTTCTTTTTGGAGTTATGTTTTTGTCAACAGTACCAAAACTAGACCAAAAAATAACAACTCCAAAAATTTTTAAAATTATTGTATACAAAATTATGTTGCCAGTTTATCTACTTTTGTTATCAATATTGTATATTTATTTTGTAAAAATTCTATTTACATTGACTTTTCCATCTGGGCAAATTAATTGGTTTGTGTCTTTTGTTTCAATTTTTTTTGTATTCTTTACATTCTCACTGAGTCAATATAGAAATGAATATAAAGCTTTAAATTTATTTTTAAAATTTGGTGGATTGGTCGTTGTTCCCACTATTGCAATGCAATTTGTTGCTATTTACATAAGAGTTTCAAATTATGGGTTAACAACTTTAAGATATTCTTCAATTATTTTAAACATATTTGTATTAACTTTTATTATCATGTTTTTGATATCAGGCGAAATGAGTTTAAGACGCGCACTTTTGGTGCTTTCTGGCTTTGTTTTATTTTCTACAGTTACGCCTTTTAACGTTTTCGATGTTCCTATGGTCGAACAATCCTACAGATTAAAAAAATTACTATCAAATAATAATATGTTGGTAAATAATTGTATTGTCCATAATAGTAACATTGTTTTAGAAGAAAAGGATAAGATTATAGAATCTTATAGGTACGTTAAAAATAATTTTGAATATTCAAATTATAATCCAAAATTTTTAAATAAAGATTTGATTAATAAATCAGAAAAAGATATATTTGGTTTTGAAAAAACATATGGTTACAGATCAAACGATTACTATCATTCAACTGTATCTTTTACTTACGATTATCGTCATATTGATATTAGTGGTTATTCTAAACTTTATAATATTTCAAATAAAGATTTGAAAATCGAAGACAATAAAATTTTAATAAGTAAAAATAATGAAAAATATATTATTGAAGGATTATATGATTATTTAAAAAATATGCATTCAGAATATAAAAAACTTGGTGAAAATAAAGTGACAAATAAAAAATTAGAATACGAATTTGGAAATAAAAAGATAATTTTATCGAACGTAAAAATGTACTTAAACGAAAAAAATAAATTTGGGATTGATTTATACGCTGGTTGCTATCTTTTAGAATCTGCTTAGTATCTTTGTTGCACCCATCGTTTTGAACAATTTTCAGTAATTGCGTTGCCTGACAAAAAAATAAGAAGGTTTTAATGTCCAACTTAATTGAAATTCTGGAAAGAGAAAGCAGAAAATTATGTTTACCCCTAAATAAAATACAGTTAAAAAAATTTGAAAAATATCATGATTTTTTAGTTGAGTATAATAAAAATATAAATTTGACAAGTATAACTAATACTAGAGATATTGCTTTGAAACATTTCTTGGATAGTTTATGTGTTACAAAAGCTGAAAATATAAAAAACAAAGTTATAGACGTTGGCTCTGGCGCTGGTTTTCCTGGGATACCAATAAAGATATTTTTGCCTGATATAGATTTAAGTTTGCTTGATAGTTCGGGGAAAAAAGTTCTATTTGTTAGTGAAATTTTAAAGATTTTGAATTTAAATGGTAATGCAATAAAAGGTCGTGCTGAAGAAATTGCAAAATGTGAAACTTATAGAGAAAAGTTTGATATCTGCGTTGCGCGTGCGGTAGCACCTATGAATATACTTTCTGAATTTTGTATACCTTTAGTGAAATTAGGTGGAAAGTTTATTGCTATGAAGGGTCCTTTTTTTGATGATGAATTAGAAGATTCACTTAAAACTATCAACATTTTAGGAGGTACGTTATCAAAGGTAAAAGATTTTGATCTTCCACACGGTGTGAGAACTATTTTAGTTATAACAAAAGTAAAACAAACACCAAAAATATATCCCAGATCTAATTCTAAAATTAAATCAAGTCCATTAAGAAACTATCTTCAGTACTCAAAAAATCGCTTTTTTGTATCTTTTTCTACAAAACATCCTTAAAAATACTAGAAATACAGCAAGTATTTCTAATTTGAGACATGTTCTAAAAATTTTATAAATTTTTTGAGGCCTACACTACATATGATAAAAAAAGTATTTGAAGTTATTAAGATCTTTGGGATGCTTAAAAATACTGATTGTGTTGTTATAGGTGTTTCTGGCGGTTTAGATTCGGTCTCACTTCTACATTTTTTATTAAATATTCCAAACTTAAAAGTTGTTGTTGCCCATGTTAATCATAACCTTAGAGGAAATGAAAGTAATCGTGATGAAATTTTTGTAAAAAATCTTTGTCATAATTTAAATATAGAATTTTTTTCAAATTCTGTTAATATTTTAGAAATCTCAAAATCTTGTAAAATTGGCATAGAAGAATGTGCTCGTGACGTTAGGTATAGTTTTTTAAACGAGATTTCAACAAAAAAAAAAGCAAAAATCGTAACTGCACATACACTTTCCGACAGTATTGAAACTATAATATTTAATTTAATTCGTGGTACTGGACTTGAAGGTTTGTGTGGAATTCCACCTGTAAGAGGCAATATAATTAGACCTTTCATTCGTGTATCAAGGGGTGAGATTAAAAAATATGCTGAAAAAAATTCTATAGAATATGTTGTAGATAGTTCAAATTTTTTGTGCGAATTTTCTAGAAATAGGATAAGAAATTTAGTAATTCCTGAATTTAAGAAAATTAATACAAACTTTGAGAACAATATTGATAGATTTTTATGTCAAATAATAGAAGAAAATAAATTTTTAAATGAAATTGCTATTCGAGAAGTTAGTTCAGATATAGAAAAAATTAATATTTTGCCTGAAGCGATAAAAAAAAGGGTTTTAAAATTAATTTTAAAAAAATTCGATAAAAATGTTGAATTTAAACATGTTAAGTTGGCAAATAATCTTATAAAAAAACAAATTAATGCTTTTAGTATGAGTAGAAATAAAAAAATTAAAATTAAAAACAAATCAATTGTTTGTGAAAGAATAAACAATGTATTGACAGAAAAAAACAAAAAATTCATAATCTCAGCTGTACCAAAAGAAGAATTTTTTAAATTTAATTGTTTGGAGAGAAACTATGTTTCAGCGTTTGATTTGAAAGAATTTAATCTATCAGATTTAGAATTCAGGAATCGTATGGGTGGCGATTTTTTTTGTTTACCCAAAAGAGGTTGCAGTAAAATTTTGAAAAAACTTTTTAATGAGTTAAAAATTCCTATCTCGGAAAGAAAAAATATTAATTTGTTGGCTTATCGAAGCGAGGTAATATGGATAGACTTGATCGGTGTATCTGAAAAATATAAGATAACGGATAATACAAAATTATTTGGGATAATTAAGGAATATCATGATTGATAGAATTTTGTTCTAAATTTAATTTTTTAAGGAAAAGATCTTTTTATGTTTGACGATATAGAAAAAATTTTGTTAGATAAGGAATCTTTGCAAAAGATTAATAGTAGACTTGGTACTGAAATAAGTTCACATTATAGCCATAAAAATTTACTTATTGTTGGTCTTCTTAAAGGTTGCGTTGTTTTTTTAAGTGATCTTATAAGAAATATTAATATTTTTTGTGAATTTGATTTTATAGCTGTTTCAAGTTATTCAGGAACTGAAAGTAGAGGTGAAATAAAAATTAATATGGATTTGGATATACCAATGCACAATAAAGATGTTTTAATAGTTGATGATATACTTGATACTGGTATAACAATGAGTAATATAAAAAAGCTTTTGAATGCTAAGAATCCAAAAAGTTTGAACGTATGTGTCCTATTGGATAAACCAGCACGAAGAAAAATCTCCATAGAAGCTGAATTTGTTGGTACTAAAATTGAAAATTATTTTGCAGTGGGATATGGTTTGGATTTCAATGAAAAATATAGAAATTTACCATACATAGGGGTTTTGAAACCTGAAGTTGTGCAAAATTTAAGATAAAGGTTGTGAAAAAAATGTCAAATATTAACAAAAAAAAAATTCCCAAAAATGTTTTAATATTCTTGGGAATTCCAGTACTGGTTATTTTAGCAATAAGCATAATAGGCAGTTTGGTTTCACAGAAAAATTATAATTATTCTGAAATAGTAAACAGGTTTAAGCGCCATGAAGTTATTGAATACAGTATGAATTTAGGCTCTGGTGACATGGATATCAAACTCAAAGATGGAAATGTTATACACTACACTGCTCCTAGTGTAAATTTGATGTATGTCGATATAAAAGAGCACATAGAGAGTTACAATAAACAAAATCCTGATGCGCCTATGGTTTATAATTTAACGAAAGCAGCTGAGACATCGTGGATTATGAATGCTCTCACATTTGTAGTTCTACCCATGTTGATGTTTGGCTTAATGCTGTGGTTCATAATGAAAAAGATAACAGTCATAGGTGGTGACGCTGGTAAATCATTTTCTTTTGGAAAAGCGAAAACAAAAGAAGCAAATGAAAAAAATAAAGTAAGATTTGACTGCGTTGCTGGTGCAGAAGAGGAAAAAGAGGAGCTCGCAGAAATTGTAGATTTTTTGAAAATTCCAAAAAAATATAACGCTTTGGGTGCAAGAATTCCAAAGGGAGTACTTTTAATTGGGCCTCCAGGTACTGGTAAAACGTTACTTGCTAAAGCTGTTGCAGGTGAAGCTGGTGTTCCGTTTTATCCAATGTCGGGTTCAGATTTTGTTGAGATGTTTGTAGGTGTAGGAGCATCAAGGGTTCGTGATCTTTTCAATCAAGCCAAAAAAACAGTACCGTGTGTTATATTTATTGATGAAATCGATGCTGTTGGTCGTCAACGTGGTGCTGGTTTAGGTGGTGGCCATGATGAGCGAGAACAGACACTGAATCAACTATTGGTTGAAATGGATGGTTTTGGGACTAATGAAGGTATAATAGTTCTTGGTGCTACTAACAGATCTGACATACTTGATCCTGCCTTGGTTCGGAAAGGAAGATTCGATCGTAATGTATTTGTCGGTTATCCAGATGTAAAGGGTCGTGAGGACATTTTAAGAATACACGCAAAAGGTAAATCGTTTAACTCTGACGTAAGTCTTACAAATGTTGCCCGATCTACTGCTGGGTTTACTGGTGCTGATTTAGAAAATTTGTTAAATGAAGCAGCCTTAGCTGCAGCAAAAAAAAATCAAACTGTTATTACCAATGTTGAAGTGGAAGAAGCAACAGTTAGGGTTATTGTTGGTACTGAAAAAAAATCTAAGGTTATAACGGAAGAAGAAAAAAAGTTAACAGCATACCATGAAAGCGGGCATGCTTTAGTTATGCATTATTGTGATACACAAGATGAAGTTCATCAAATTTCCATCATACCTCGCGGTCCTGCTGGCGGATACACATTATCTTTACCTGAAAAAAATTATCTTTATACATCTAAAAAAAAGATGAAAGAAAATATAACGGCTTTGCTTGGTGGAAGAGCGGCTGAAGTTTTGGCCTTTGATGAAGTTTCAACAGGTGCTTCAAATGATATAGAACAGGCTACAAAACTTGCGCGTTATATGACTACAAGATATGGTATGAGTGAAGAGCTTGGTCCAATTTCGTATGCAGACGATGATGACGTTTTGATAGTGAGAAGGTATATGAAATCAGCAACTTATTCTGAAGAATTTGCGGCAAAAATAGACAGAGAAATTAAAAAAACTATAGATGATTGCTATATGAGTGCAGAAAAAATTTTGAAAAAAAATATTGATTTGCTTCATAAAATTGCTAAATATTTAATTTTCAAAGAAAAAATTAGTGGTGATGAATTTCGAGATATAATTGCTCAAAGTGCCGGTACTTGTTAATAGACTTCATTCGTAACTACAAAAACATCACTTTTTATATTTTTCCTGAAATAAACATAAAATTTTCTTGAAATACATAAAGTATTTCTGCGAAATTTTTATTTTTTTTTTAAAATCTATAAAAAATTGATATTTTTAAAGTAACGAAGGAAGTCTAATGAACCATACTTTAAAATCATCTAGATGTTTTTAAAAAATTTAAAAGTGGGTGTTTTGGTTGGATAATTTAAATGAGAATAATAATAAAATGGATGAAAAAAAAGAATATCATTTTATATATTCTTGTGAAAATCTAAAAAAAAATGATAAAAAGAAAAAATTAAATCCAAAAATTAAAAAATATTTATCTTATTTAATTGCAATCTTTCTCTTTTTATTTTTCATTTTGTTTCTATGGCTTTGGCAATCTAAAAAATTGAATTTTTTAGATGTTTTAAAAGAAAAAGATAAAATAGTTGATAATTCAGGTGTGAATGTTGAATATTCAGATGAAAAACATGAACTTTCCCCAGAACATATTTATGAAATATGTTCGAAATCTGTTGTTCCTATAGCTGTTTATGATAATTCTAATATACTTTCTGACACTAACATGATATGTCAAGGTTCTGGAGTAATTGCAAATAATAATGGGTGTATATTTACAAACGCACACGTAGTTGCTCCTTTTTCTAAACTAGAAAATTTAAAGATAGTTGTATTGTTGAAAAATGATGTAAGTGAAGATGGTTCAAATAAAAAGACAGACAAAGTAAGCGAAATTGAGGCTAAAATTGTTGGTTTGGACAAAAGAACTGATCTAGCTGTAATAAAGATAGATAAATCTCATCTCAAAGATTTAAGGCCAGCTGTGTTTGCTAATTCCGATAAGGTCAGAACTGGCCAAACTGCTTATGTTCTTGGAAACCCTTGTGGTTTAAATTTTCAAAGTTCGATGACAAGAGGTATTGTTTCTGCAACGAATAGATCAATTGATAGCGGTAATAAATTTTATGGTGGTAAAAGTAAGCACGTTCTTATACAGTCTGATGCTGCAATGAATCCTGGCAATTCAGGTGGAGCACTTTTGAATTCAAGTGGGCAGGTAATAGGTTTGTGTTCTTCTAAAGTTGTAGATAAAAGTGTAGAAGGTATGGGATTTGCAATTGCTGCAAATTTTGTTAGGGAAAAAGCAAATGATATCATGCAGTTTGGCTATGTCAAGGGATACGTAAAATTAGGTATAACTGGTCATATGATAAGTGCATATAGGGCTGAAATGTATGACGTACCTGTTGGTATGTTGATAGTTAAGATTGATAAAGAAAGTTGGTTAAATAAATTAGGTGTTGAGGTAAAAGATATAATAACAAAGATAAATGGTATTAGAATCTTAGATTCTGATGCATTTTACGAAGAGTTACATAAGTATAAAGTAGGTGCGGAAGTTATGCTCACGATTTATAAGATCTCAAATCACAAGACACGTGATGTTTCGGTTCCTCTTATAGAGGATCGTGGAGATGGGTAATAAAAGTTTACACTGCAAGAAATCTTTATCAATCATCAATTTAAGGGTAGACGATTTAAAAATTTTCTACCCTTTTTCTCTTTAACATTGTGATTTAAAATTGAAATTTAGGTTTGTTGCAGAAATATTCGGCAAATTCTAGACATGGTTTTGGTTTACAATATCTGTTAACGAATACAGGACGTCCATCTCGGTAACAAATTTCGGCATTTAATTTTCCAGAACAATCTTTGGTTATAGTTATGATTACACGAAAAATATTTTCATCAGTTTGCCAATTTCCGCAAGAAGGTGTGGTTTCACGAACGACATAGGTGTATACACCAGGCTTAGTAAAACAAAGTTCTGGAAATTCGACTTTTGCCTTAGAACACGTCGATTTATCACAGTTCTTCATAAAAAGTCACTCTTCTTCAGGAGCATCATTTGTAGCTGACACGATTTCGTTACCATCTTCGTCAAATACACCAAATCTGAACTGACCTTCTCTTAATGGAGCTCCTATTGTTTTTTTCTCGCCAATCAAGTCGACAAGAATTGGAGTTGGAGTATATGTGTTTACAAATTTCGGCATACCTTCGGGATAATCTACGTTTGATTCTAAATTTCCTTTCCCATCATCTGTAATTGTCACAATAACTGGATATTCCATTGAATCTGTCACCCAACCATCTCCTGACTCTGTTGTTTCTTTAATATTGTATTGATAAATTCCAGGTTTTTCAAATTGAATAAATGGAAATTTTATTGACGCTTCATTGTTATTTTTCATAGTTTGCCTCCTCGGTTCTTGATCTGCAGGGAAAACTTTTCTCCCTTTTACATTTTATGCATACAAACCAACTTTGAGGACTGTTAAATATATTCTATTTAGAATTCTTTACTGTTGTTTTAAAAAAATCTATAAAAAATTGATATTTTCAAGTCACGAGAGAAGTCTATTTTGTGATCGAAGTAATCGTGAAACTCAAATTTTCTTGTATTGACAACCATATTAATTATAAGATATATATTAACACATAGTTAATTCTGGAGTGAGTTGGTGTTTTATGTAAATTTTATAATTGGTTTGGTTTTATCTTTTGATTTGTTCATTTATACAAAAAAAATTAAAAAGGAGTTAATTTAGTGTTAATTAAAAAGATTTTAAGAGCACTTTTTATGTTAGTTATGATTGGCACCATGGTTATTAATAATGTCTACGCAGGAAAAACATACCACACTTCAAAAAGAGGAATTAGATATTCTGTAGAAGAAACTGAACATGGTCCTTTGGTCGATATTCCATCTCACTATACTTGTTGGATAGATTTTATGGAAGAAGTTGCATCTCACAATTCTTCTTATGTTAGATACAACAATATAGAATATCGATATAACAAAGCTAGCAAAACACTAACAATTACTGGAATTTCTGCAGCTGAAAGTATGCCTGTAGAGTTTCCTATGCTCTCTATACTCAGGATTGGTTCCGCTGATGGTTACCAGAGGTTTGAGACAAGTATAAAGAAAGATCGGATTCATTCTGAAGTTAGCAGAGAAAGAGCAAAAATACAAAAGAAAGAGGATATTGAAGAACTTGGAAAAGCTGCTTTTGAAGTAGAACAAAAATTTAAAAAAGAAATCGCCGGCAGAAAAGAATCTATCGGAAATAGATATGTCGAAAAAATGGTCTTCAAAGGACACTTGAAAGTTATTGGTGGAAATTTTTTTCGTAGCAACATGTGTAGCGAAACATTAAAAGAGGTGGACATGAGTGATAGCAAAATAGAAGTTATTTGTGGTTCATCATTCATAGGTTGCAAAAACTTAAGGGTTGTGGAAATTTCTCCTAACTTAAGGTTTATTGGTAAAGGATCTTTTGGTCTTTCAAATCATGAACATAAACTAGATACAGAAACCGTTAATGAGTTGCTGCGTTTTTATAACAAAGATTCGGAATATGAGCAAAGCTGTTGTAATTGTGTATTGTTTTAAATTTAGAACAACTTCTCATTAGATTCCAATCTATGAGAAGTTGTTTTATGTTCCTACAAGAAGCATAGTGGTCAGCTTCCTAAAACATCTGTAAAGGAGTAATTATCTATGAAAATATTCAAAAAAATAATTTCATTTACTGTTTTTGCGCTCTTCACGTCAGTTTTTTTATTCAATACAGAAGTCAATGCGAATAAACATCGTATAAAAGTAATTTTAATTTATGATAAAAAAAGATGCTAAAGACAAAGCAGAAAAGTATGTAAAATCACTGTGTGCAAAGAAAGTTGACCTTATAAAAGAAGAGGAACACAGGCTTAAAAGATTCAAAATAGAAGAAAATAAAAAAGAAGAATATGAAATAGAAGAAGACAATAAAGAAAACAATACTTATGAACTTATAGAAAAAGAAGAGATAGAAGAATTCAGAGAAAACCAAGCTATTGTAAGATACACAATTCCAGTATGTATTATATAGATTTTCATATAGCATATTCAGGAAATGTTTTAAAAGGGAAATTTGATAAAGTAATTAGAGATTGTTGTCTTGGAGTCTTGTTTTTTGATGTAAGCGATGAATTCATTGTAAACAATGTATTAGAAATAAGAAACAGTCACGATGAGTTTATTCTAGACAATTGTTTTGATATAAAATCTAATTTTAACAATTGTATAAGATATCTTATGTCATCAAAGTACCTGCAGTGGCATAAAGCTATGGAATTTATAATCTACGGATATGAATCTGACTCTATAAAAAAGTGGCTTGAATACTTTAAAAAAGACTTGATCGGTAAAAATGATGAAGAACGTGATTCTTATCAACGTTTTAAAGTTGGAAATGAACTTTTCTATTATATTTCATTTATTTCGTTATCTTCCAGTAGAGCTTTTTTTCCTGGTAAATTAAACTTTCCGCTTTTAACTAGTGTGTTCTCAACCCATACTATCGTGTCATGTACTGTTGCTTCACCCACTTCAAATTCAAACGCTAATTCTTTTTGAGTCACCTTTTGTCGCCAATACTTCAAAGACATAAACAGTTGGTCTTCAAGTGTTAGTTTTGTGTGTCTGACTCGCCGTTTCTGTTTCTCTGCGTAAGCTATTTGAAGTTGTTCAACCATCTCTGCATACGTTTCTTTTTTTACACCTATTAGTTGCTTAAAATCTGTATTTTTTAGTTCCATTGCTTTTTCATATCTTTTCATTTCTCATCACCAGTACTATTAACACAACAAGACACAAAATTCAATTTCCGAGGAGGTATATTGACATTTGTAAGGACAAGATGTAGAATGACGCACGAGTTTGTTGGTTTGTTTGAAGTTGCTGGATTCAAGTTACAGGGTGTGTGGAGCAAAAATTTAGTCGAATTGTATCAAAAAATAGTTGATTTAAAGTTCATATTATGACTTTGAGATAATTCTTAGAAGGATGTTTATAATGATGTTTAAAAAATTGAAATTAATTCCTATGTCAGTAATTTGTCTTCTTTTAACGGCGTGTGCTTGCGTAATCTATGCGGTTAATTCTGAGGAGGTGGGTGGTGGACTTTGGATGTACTGGACTTCATCAGGAAGATTGCATTCAGAATATTCTCATGATTTTTTAGATCATACTACGAGTACTGGATATAGAACATGGTTTAGGAGAAGAGACATAGTCTGCCATTGTTCTGGAATAACAAAACCAGGAAAGGTTGCAAGATCTGAAACGGAAACGAGATATTTTATGGCGGATCGTGCATGGTGGGATAATGAACTATGTAAAAAAGACAAAAAATGAAGAAGGTAATATTTTTTTTATCTGTCTTAATATACACTCTTTTAAATTTCTATGTTTTCATGAACTTTAAATTAATTTCTCTTAAAGATATAAACTCAAATAATCTTACACAGATTTCGGTATCCGCGTGGGAAGCGGAGTGTTCTGTAGAAAACAAACTTGATCAAATTCACCAGTTTGCTGAAAAAAATAATATTAATTTTTTTAAACTAGAACATGAAATTTCCGATATAAATATTATGAAACTGTGTTATGCAGTTGGAGCGAAAACTAAATTTGAAAAAAGAATGCTCGGAATACTAAGATTAAGTGACGGGAATTCATTAACTAGATTTGATAAAGGTAAGTTTTTTGCAAACAAGGATCTGAACGATATTAATCAAATTGGATTTTTGAATATATTTTTTAGTGATGATTTAGTTAAAATAACTGATATAAAAGATAGCAATTCAGTTTTAGGTACATATTTATTTGAAAACGAAGATATAAAAAATAAAAGCACACTCATAGATGAATTTGTTTTAAAGATGGGTTTTGAACATAATAAGCCTAGTAGTGGAGATATTAGTATCATTACTGGATTATTTTACATACTTATTGTAATACTTGCGTTTTTTTTTTCAATATACGTAGCAACATATATTTATTACGTTGTAAAGAACTATTCACAAATAGCTATTTGTAAAATGTTGGGATGGAGTAATTTTAGTATTATAAAATTTATAATGCTAAGATTTGTAATACCTGTTAATATTGTAGCTTGTCTAATTTCCATCGTAATTTCTAGTATTCATATGTTTTTTTATAATCGCTATAAGCAATTTTTTGAATATATTTTTGCATGTTTAAAAAGTAGTTTAATAATTATGACGGTTATTTTGTTAGTTTCTTGTTTTATTTTTTATATTGGAAGCAAATATGTAAATATTAACATGATGATAGCAGACAAAAAACCAGTAAAGTTTGTTCAAATAATAAATACTGTAGTAAAATTTTTTGTTGTAATGACAACATGTGTTTTATTGCTGTATTGTACTAACAATGTGTATATTTCTTCTAAAAGTAAATATAGCTTGGAAAAAATAAAAGAATCAAATGGCTATGTAGTCTATGACATAGACTCGATGTATAATAATATGTGGCAGAGACTCAATGGTAATATATCTAAAAAACTAAAAGAACTTTTTTATTTAGAAAATAGAAGATCTTGTATTCTATCATATATAGGAGCGAATTCGTTTAAAGAAAATTTTGATACAATATCTGATGTCACTCATATGTTTGTTAATACTAGTTACTTAAACAAAAATCCAGTTTATGATTTAAATAATCAAAAAATTTCTTTTGAATCAGAGTATGGGAATTTTATGAACGTACTTGTGCCTGAAAAATATAAAAAATTAGAAGAAAAATTATTTGAAATCATTTTAGATTGGAAAGAAAATCAATGTTATATTGAGAATAGAATTTCTGAAATGAGTAATAGTTACGTAAGACAAAATCTAAGCACAGAAAGAAATAGCATAAAAATTACATACATTAAAAATAAGCAAAATTTGTGTACATATGAAATAGAAAAGTTATACGTAGAAGAGCCCATAGTATTTGTTGTCAATTCAGAAAATGTATCAAAAGATATGATTTTTTCTTTTTTTATAACAAAACATGTTTTTATTGACCCAGGGCAAGACATTAAAGATGCGTACAACTATTTAAAACCAAATTTAGAAAAATGCGATTTGTTACAGGAAATTTTGTCGGTCGAGTCTCTTTTAAGTAAAAATAGTTCTTATCTAAAACTTATAAAAGATCAAATCAATTATACATCAATTATTTTAATATTATTTTTTTTAAGTATTGCAGTTGTGATTTTCTTTATTACTATAAATTACACAGAGAGAAATAAATTTGTTAATTCTATTAAGAAACTTCATGGATATACTTTTTTTGAAAGACATTACGTTTACTTTATGGAAAATATATCTTTATATGTGGTTGTTTTTATAGGTCTAACTGTCTTAAAAAAAATGAGCGAAGGACTTGTACGTGATGTTCCAATATCATATTTTTGTTTTATATCTTTAATTACTTTGTTCCTGTATACCTTTGATTCAATATTTAGTTATATTTTTATAAAGATGGCGGAGAACAATAAAATAAAAGAAATTATTAAAGGAGAATAGTATGAAGATCATTTTAAAAGATATATGCAAATCTTATGAAGATAAAGTGATCTTTGATAAATTTAATTTAACTGTAGAAAAAGGTGAAATGTTAGCTATAACAGGAATAAGTGGTTCAGGTAAAACCACTTTGCTCCACATAATTGGGCTGCTTGAAAAACCAGATTCAGGAGATGTAGTTGTAGATGACATTCCCAATAAATATAAAGAAAAAACTAAAATAAGATTATACAGAAATGTTTATAGCTTTTTGTTTCAAAATTATGCTTTAATCGCCAACATGACTGTCAGTGAAAATCTGGATATAGCACTTAAATATGTAGAAAAAAATCTTAGAAAAAATTTAAAGCAAAATGCTCTGAACAAACTTGCGCTTCTCGATAAGCAAAATCAAAAAATTTTTAAATTAAGTGGAGGTGAACAACAAAGAGTCGCTCTAGCAAGAATTATGGTTAAGCCAAATACAATTGTTCTAGCAGACGAGCCCACGGGCGCATTAGATCCATTAAATAGAGATTTGATATTGGAGATATTAAAAAAACTTAGTACAGATGGTAAGACAATTTTAATGGTAACTCATGATCCAATAGTAGCAAATTGCTGTTCTCGTGTTATTAATTTATAAGAAGCTGTCTTCAATACTGAAAAAATCTCTCAAAAATTCGATACTTCCCACTTTTTCATTAATTGTTTTTTAACAAATCTTTTATTTTATCACTTGTAGCATAATCTAGCGCCGTCTTTCCATAGTTATCTTTTACATATTTTTTGGCGCCAGCTTCTAATAAAGCTTTTACCATTCTTTCGCTATTTTTCTTCGCTGCCAACATCAAAGGTGTCACATTATTTTTATTCGGTACATTTACATCTATTCCAGCCCTTTTTCCATCTTCTCCTACTAACAATTCTACAATATCACATTCCCAATTTTGTAAAATAGCTAAAATTAAAGGTGTTCTTCCTTCTTTGTCTGCTTCATTAGCGATTTTATTTATTTCTTTTTGTTTTAATAGTATCTTTAGTTTTTCGTCATTTCCTAATAAATGATGTAAAATTGTTTGCCCATCTTTGTTTTTTATAGTTATATCTGCTTTGTACTCCAATAAAATTTCAAATATTTTTTCAAACAGTTCTTCATCTGGAACCTCAAATAAATAAAATAAGGCTGTATTACCTTTTTTATCTTGTTTATTTATCTTTACTTTATTGGTATTCAACATTAATTTTATTATTTCTTCACATGAAAACTCTACTGCATACATTAAAGCTGTCATTCCATTAATGTCTGCTGCATTCAAATCTATGTTAGGAACTTCTGTCAATAGTTTAACAACTTTTTCACTTTCATTTCGATTGTCTTCATCAGTTGATTTTATAGCTGCCATTAAGGCTGTTAACCCATGATAATCTTTTATATTTACATCTATTTTAGCAACTTCTATCAAAGCTTTTGCTATTGCATAATTTTTATATGCGTATTTCAACATCAACGCTGGTTTATAGGTACCACCAAAATCACTAAGGCTTTCATAAAATCTTAATAAATTAATATCTATATCTTTATTTTCATTTAAAAATTTTTTTAAATTTTCTTCTATTTCCAGTTTGTTTCTGTTTGAAAAATTTTCCATTAAAAACGTCTCAACTTTACTGGTATCAATGTATGTTATATCAAATAATAGACGAAAATCCGCAACTAGTGAACCGATATGTCCTATTGAATGTTCACATTTTGTTATATTTTCTGTTTCCTTTGAAATTAGTTCAATTTTTTTAAGCATCTCAGCTGACATGGATTTCAATTTTTTATTTTTAATTTCTTTTATTTTTTTTATGTAATAATTCTTAATTTTATCTTGAAATTCTTTGACAGACATTTTCTTTAATTTTAATTTTTTATAGTCTTTTTCGAGATAAATTGGGATTGCATTATCTCCTCTTTCTTTGTAATAATAATAGAATATAGTTCCTGTTGCTAATAATCCCAATCCTATTAATTTTTTTTTGTTGCTTTTAATAAAGTCTATCATCTTTTCACTAATATTACTTTTTTCTCTTTTCTTTAACAACTTATCCTCTTTAAAAGACTTAGAATTTGGAGCAGATGTTACCGCAAAAACCATACATAAAATTAAAGAAGAAACTTTTTGGAATAATTTTTTTTCTAAAAATTGTTTTTTCATATGAACCACCAAACCAATAATAATCGATTTCACTCGATATCACCGATTATACTGTTTCACTTAACATAAAACAAGAGTTAGATAAGAACAATAAAGGAGGCGAATATTGATGTAAGTATCTAAATCATAACCTTATTTTCCAGGGCTTTGGCCGGCGTATCACCATCCGCCATGCACCCAGGAAGCTCAGGAACTTCGACAATGAATTTTTTATCATCGTCTGACCAATAAATAATACGCTCATATTTGTGCATATTTACACCCCCAGTTTATATTTTAGAATGATTTGTCTCAATTGCTTGACTTGATAGGCTTTGGCATTCTTTTTGTCAGGCTGAATGTTGATGATCTCATCAACGCCATCTTTCCAATATATGAAATGGTCGCCTTTAATTCTGCACTGAAACTCAAAGAAGGATTCTTTTTTTACACAAAGTTTTTTACACTCTCAGAAAGAATGACAAATAATAATTCACAAATAATAATATAGTATTCACAAACGTTTTTATCTGTGATATAATGTTATTAGGAGGTGGGTCAAATGGGAAATGTACAAGTATCTACTCGGCTTGATGATTCAATAAGGGATGCGGCGACTGAAGTATTAGAACGAGAAGGTCTAGACCTTCCAACTCTTTTCAAAATCGTAGCCACTCAAACAGCAAGTTATCGTCAAATTCCGATTCTTTTCAATCAAACTTTTAACAGAAAGAGTCATAGAAGAATTGAAGCAGAACATCGAATTTCTGAACTAATAAAACCACAACTCAAAAATGCCAAATGTATTGATCCTAATAATCCCAACGACATTGCAGAAATGTTAGACGGTTGGGAAACATAGAATGGAAGCTTATGACATTATAGTTTTGAGAGTTTACTTTCTTGACCTTGACAAAACAGAAAGTAAACCTCGCCCAGCTCTCATAGTAAAAGTTACTTGTGATAAAATTTATTATTATCGCATCACTACAAAATACTCTAACAAATCAGATTTTTTCAAAAATAAATACTTTGAGATTATTGACTATAACAACGCTGGACTTTATTTGAAATCATGGATTGATACTTTTGCGTTATATCAGGTAAAAGAAGATGATTTTAAAATTAAACTCATAGGCCATCTGACAGACATAGATACCGAGAGGCTACAGAAATTTCTTGAGGAACGAAATAACTAACATAAAATCCTGTAGAAAAATAAGTTGCTCACCGAGTTTTTCGGTACTGTTCCATAATTTAAAAAATTTCGCTTTTATCATCCTTTGCTAATTTTACTTTTATATTTTCATCAATATCATTTTCAAATTTCTTTTTATTAAAATTATTTGATTTTTTATTTATGTTCTTGTATGTATTAAGTTTCATTTCACTGTTATAGATTTTTGTTGTTAAACTATTTATTTCAGCTTGTCCAATCAAAAAGAAAAAAACTCCAAAGATAACAGATAAAGAGGTTATAGAAAAAAATAAAAATACATTAATTTTTGTTTTCAGATCATTAAGTCTTTTAGCTCTCGACTTATTTAAATCTATTACTATTTTTTTTTTTGCAGGTCGTCTAGAATTTTTATAAATACTATAAGCAGTATTATTATTGTATGAATTCATATTTTAAATCATCTTTCTTATCAAATTAATTTTTCACATACTCTTAATTTTGCACTTTTACTTCTTGGATTTTCTGATATTTCTTTATCACTAGCAGTGATTATTTTTTTATTTATAATTTTTGCCTTTTGAACTTTATTACAAGAACATATATCAAAAGTTCTATGACAATCACATTGCTTATTCCAATATTTCATTTTACTTTTAACAATTCTATCTTCAAGCGAATGAAAAGAAATAACAACCAATCTTCCGCCACATTTAAGTAAATTAATGGAAATATCTAACGCTTTTTTTAAATTTTCCAACTCACTGTTAATTTCAATTCTTATCGCCTGGAAAGTCCTTTTTGCATGATGTCCTTTACGATAGATTGGAACCGCACTTTTTATGATTTCAGATAGTTCAAATGTAGTATTTATGGTTTTCTTTTTTCTGTATAAACATATAGATCTCGAAATCCTCTTTGAAAATCTTTCTTCGCCATATTTATAAATTAAATCTGACAATTTGTCTTCTTCCAAAAAATTAACTATATCATAAGCACTTCTACCATTTTTGCTCATTCTCATATCAAGAGGAGCATCGTGTATGTAAGAAAACCCCCTACTAGGACAATCTATTTGATACGAAGAAACACCAAGATCCATTACTATACCGTCCACTAGTTCTATATTCAAGGTTTTTAAAATTTTATCTAAGTTAACAAAACTAGAATTAAATACAAAAACATTTTTGTAATCTTTTAATTTCTTTGAACAAAACAAAACCGCATCAGGATCGACATCAGTGGCTACTAATATACCACTATCATCTAGCTTTTTTATAATTTCACAAGAAAGACCTCCACCACCAACCGTGGCATCTACATATGTACCACTTCTTGAAATATTTAAGGCTTCTATGGTTTCGTTAATTAAAACAGTTTTATGATTAAATTTCAATGCAAAATTCCATATTCGTAAATTACGAAAAAATTTCATTTAAAAAATAAATTTCTTTTGGTCCTTATTGTAGTATATTATAGCATATGGTTTTTATCTTTTTCAATAGATTTCCTATAACTTGAAAATATCAATTTTTTATAGATTTTTTTAAAAACAACATAAATTTCGCAGGAATACTTTATGTATTTCAAAAAATTTTATGTTGTTTTTAGGGAAAATATAAAAAAGGCGACATTTTTGTAGTTACAAAGGAAGTCTAATAGTATGCGCAGCCGTAGAATGTGCAAATGGAAAGTTCAAAAATGCGGAAAGTGTAAATTCAAGTTTTCGTAGTCGTTGCCTGCGTGTAGCCGAATGGACAAAAGTATAATTTAAGCATACAATAGCAAGAGCAGAACGTTTGGAGGTTTCTAAAATACAGTACCTAAAAACTTGGTACAGAACATGTCTACCTATTGAAGACATGTTCTTAAATCCCGAGATGAGTGAGGTTTCGACATATGAAATTTATTAAAAGACTTTATGTTTTTTTCTTTATGTTTCTTTTTTCAGTTGCTGTAATTTTTGGAGAGACTCCCGAATGTGTAAAAAGCTTTATGCAGCTTGAATATATGAAAAACGCAGATTTTTCTTTGATAGTGAAAGATATAGATTCAGGTAAAATCGTTTATGATTACAATATTGAAAAAAGCATAATTCCTGCTTCTATCTTGAAGGTTGTTACAACTGCTACTGCATTGGAAAGTTTAGGTCCAAATTATTATTTTGAAACATTTTTGCAACATGATGGCGTTATAGATGATTGTATTCTTTATGGTAACATATACATAAAAGGTGACGGTGATCCAACTTTAGGTTCAGAATATTTTAAAAGTAAGTTTTTGGATGATTTTGTTGACGCTATAAAAAAACTTGGGATAAAAGAAATAAAAGGTTCTATTATTGCTGACGAAAGTGTATTTGATAAACAAGGAATAAATCCAAAATGGCAGGTTGAAGATATTGGTTTGAGTTATGCAGCTGGCAGTTATGGTATCAATGTCTTTGACAACAGGTACAAATTGCGTATTGAGAGTGGTGTTATAGGAAGTAAACCAGTAATTAAAGAAATTTGGCCTGAAATAAAAATTAATTTTATTAATAATTTGATTGTTTCAGATAGACCTACAAATGTATCAATTTTAGGAATTCCATTTTCTAATGAACGTTATATAAACGGTAAGTTACCTCCAAATTCTTCTTTTGTATTTTGTGGTGATATTCCTGATCCACCGTTGTATCTAGCAAATTTATTAACAAAAAAAATTAAAGATGTCGGTATAATTATTGAAGGTAATCCGAGATGCCTAGATACTTTATCTAATGATTTAGAAAAGATACGATATAATATTGTAAATGTTCGTTCTCCTATTTTAATTGAAATTGTAAAAATTATAAATCATCAAAGCAATAATCTTTTTGCTGATGCAATTTTAAAAAAAATGGGATCTTTATATGTAAAATCAGACGATCCTCTTAGTTCTTTTGAAAAAGGTGTAAAATTTTTAAAAAAATATTGGTATGAAAAAGGAATAGATACCTCATTTTTACTGTACGATGGCTCTGGATTGACTTCATCTAACAGAGTCACTGCTGTTTTTATAAGTGATATTTTGGAATTTATGGCTAAGTCACCTATGTCGGATATTTTTATTTCTTCTTTTCCTATTGCAGGTGTAGAAGGCACTGTTAAAAATTTGTTATCTAAAAGCTATCTTCAAGGCAAAGCTCTCTTAAAAAGTGGCAGTATGACTGGAATTAAATGTTATGCAGGATATATTAAAAAAGAAGAAAAAAAGTACGTAATTGGAATATTTGCAAATAATTATCGTTGTAGTAACTGTGAAATTAATAGAGCTATAGAAGATATTTTGTTAAATTTATTTTCATTTTTAAAAAACAATTGAAATCAAAGCTTAAATCAGACTAGACTTTTTTTATTTTTTGTGAGTCATAATTGGTTCGAGCACTACTTGCAAAAAATTTAGTTAATTTATCTTTAAAACCATAGCAAATCCCTGATACGGCTGTGAAAATTGCAATCACCGTCAATACTTTTTTTTTATTAATTTTAGAAAATAGAGATTTCTTATCTTCTACTTTATGTGCTAATGTTTCCTCATGACTGGTTTCCTTGATATCATGGTCACGTGTTCTAACGCTGTTACCATTGCTTTTAGGATCTATTACTTTTTGCTCAACTGATGTCCCTTTGGTTTCTAATTTTTTTTGTTCTTCTTCATTTTCTAATCTCAAGGCTATGTCCGTAATGTATCTTTTTAATTCTCCTATCTGTTTCCTATACGGAGAAAATTCTTGAGCACTTGTAATAAAAATTTTATTTACCTTTTGAAATTTTCCTTTTATATCGTTTTCAATATCTTTAGGTATCATATTTTTTTTATTTTCGTCATCAACTTTAGTTATAACAAAAATAACTTCTTTTATTCTTTTTTCATTATCAATTATCTCAATATATTTTCGACATTGTTCATCAATGTCATTAACACGACCAACTTCGACACAGAGAACTACAATAGGGTAATCATTATTTGTGACATACCTACCTATGTAATATATTGACTGTTGATCGAGGAACCATACATAAATTTTTTCGCTAATTGGAATCAATGTAGTACCAGGGCCTCTACTATTATTCGTAAGTTTTCGAGTTTCATCTTCCATAACATTAATAATGTTAGCTTTACCACTATTATGTGGTCCGACAAATAATACTCCAATCTTTTTTTCGGCACTACAATTCGAAACAGTTGATAAAATTGGTGTAATCGCGCAAACTATTGATAATATTTTTTTAAATTTCATGTAATCACTCTTTCTATAAAGCTACATTTTGATTATACTGTAACAACTTACATTATGCAATTTTTTTAATCTTTAATCTCACTATTTTAATTGTAAGAAATTTCAAAAAAAATGAGGAAAATTATAATGAAAATTGAAAAAAACAACAATTTTATGGAAAAAATAGTAACATTTTGTAAAACACGCGGTTTTATCTATCCTGGTTCGGAAGTTTACGGTGGCATAGCTAATGTTTGGGACTATGGGCCATTAGGAAGTAGGTTAAAAAATAACTTAAAAGATGCTTGGAGAAAAAAATTTATTCAGCAAAGAAAAAACAGCTATGAGTTAGATTCAGCGATTTTTATGCACCCAAGAGTATGGGAAGCAAGCGGACATATTGAAAATTTTTCAGATCCTCTTTTAGATTGTAAAGAATGTAAAACTCGTCATCGTGCTGACGTTTTAATTGAAGATTTAGATACAAATGTTTCAAACAATCATTTATCTGAAAAAGAAGTTATTGAAATGATTAGAGATAAAAATATAAAATGTCCTAATTGTTGTTCCTGTAATTTTACTGATATTAGAGAATTTAACTTGATGTTTAAAACTTCAAGAGGTGTTATTGCAGACAAGGAAAATACCGTTTATTTAAGACCTGAGAATGCACAGGGTGAGTACGTTAATTTCATTAATGTTCAAAGGACTACAAGAAGCAAAATACCATTTAGTATAGGGCAAATTGGTAAGGCATTTCGTAATGAAATAACTCCAGGGAATTTTATATTCCGAACGATTGAATTTGAACAAATGGAATATCAAACATTCTGCAAAAAAGGTACTGACGAAGAATTTTATGAACTTTTAAAGATTTACGGTATGGAATTTTATAAATATTTAGGATTACCTGAAACCTCTTTAAGATTTCATGACCATGAAAAATTATCACATTATGCTAAATCTGCTTGTGATATTGAATATATGTTTCCGTTTGGTTGGGGAGAAATAAATGGTACGCACAATAGAACAAATTATGATCTGTCACGTCATCAAAAGTTTAGCAAAAAAGTTTTTGAATATTTAGACCCTGAAACAAAAGAAAAATATACACCATACATAGTAGAGTCGACATGTGGAGTCGATCGAAGCATTTTAGCTCTTATATGCAATGCATATACTGAAGAAAAGTTATGTAAAAATGATTTTCGTACAGTATTGAAAATTCATCCTATGCTTGCGCCTTACAGGATTGCTGTTTTGCCACTTTTAAAGAAATTATCTCCAAAAGCAAACGAAGTTTACAATAAACTTTCAAATTTATATTTCTGTGATTACGACGAAAACGGAAGTATTGGAAAAAGGTATAGAAGGCAAGATGAAATAGGAACACCTTTTTGTGTTACTATTGACTTTGAAACTTTGGAAGATAATACTGTTACTGTTAGATACAGAGATAGTATGCAACAAATTCGTTCAAAAATTGATGAAATAGAAAATTTAATAATTATATGAAAAAAAATAATCTGGCATTTATAAAAATTTTTGGTTGCCAACAAAATGAAGCTGATACAGAGAAATATAGTAAATTTCTTTCCGATATCGGATTCAATTTTACAGAAAATCAGAAAATGGCTGATCTGATTTTAATTAACACATGTGCAATTAGACACACAGCTCAAAATAGAATTTTGAGCTATATAGGTAGTCTTAAGCCCATAAAAGAAAAAAATCCAAATCTATTTATTGTTATCTGCGGCTGTATGATCGAACAATCTCAAATAAAGTTAGAAATTTCAAAAAAATATCCATATGTTGATTTATTTTTAGGTGCAAAGTCTATTAATAATTTTCATAAATTGCTATATGAAAAAATTACAGGAGAAAAATTTGACTATAAAATAAAAAAAGGAACTGTTGATTACAAAAACAGACTTAAAGCTCAAATCCCTATAATTTCTGGATGCAATAACTTTTGCTCATACTGCGTTGTCCCTTTTGTAAGAGGTCCTGAAAAAAGTCTAAATTGGGAAGAAATAGTTTCTGATTGTGAAAATTATATAAAAAATGGATGTAAAGATATAACACTTTTGGGACAAAATGTTAATTCTTATAAATTTAATGAAATAAATTTTGCAAAATTAATTGAAAAAGTGGATAATATTGAAGGTGATTTTGTTCTGAGATTTATGACATCTCATCCAAAAGATTTGACTAAGAATTTAATTGATGTTATGTCAACAAGCGAACATTTTGGTAGACATCTACATCTTCCTGTTCAATCTGGAAATAACAGAATTTTGAGTTTAATGAACAGGAAATATACAAGAGAAGATTATATAAAAATTGTCGAATATGCAAAAAAAAAAATTGCAGGTTTAGTTATTACGAGTGATATCATTGTTGGATTTCCAGGAGAAACAGATGAAGAGTTCGAAGATACAATTTCTTTGGTTGAAAGTGTTAATTTTGCTCTAACTTTTACGTTCATATACTCACCTCGCGATGGCACAGAAGCTGCAAAAATTAAAGATGAAATATCTTATACAACAAAAAAAAAAAGAATTATAAGGCTAATCGAATTACAAAAAAAGAATTCTGAAAAAATTTTATTCAATATGGTTGGAAAAATTTTTAAAGTTTTGGTAGAACAATGTTCATGCAACCTAACAAAAGCTAGAACTGGGACAAACCTTGTTGTTGAAATAAAAGGAGATTTTTTAAATTTGGTAGGTAAGTTTGTGTTTGTTAAAATAATTGATTCTAAAAGAATTGTTTTAATCGGTAAAATAGTAGAATTTGTAGGAGGATTTTGTGGAACTAATTGAAATAGCGAAGGAACTTGGATCAAAAATACAAGAATCAGAAGAATTTTTAAATTTTAAATCTGCAAAAGAAAAGATGGATTCAGACGAAGTACTAATTGACTTAAAAAAAAGATTTGACGAAAAAAAAGAGGAACTGAATAGGGAAATGGCGAAAGAAAATTCGAAAAAAGAAATAATTAAAAAATTAAGTGAGGATTTGAGAGATTTTTATTCTCAAATAAATGACAGTCCTTCTATGTGCGCATTTGAATCTGCAAAGAGAGCTCTTGATAGTCTTGTTGATAATATAGTTACGATAATCAACTCAAGTGCACACGGTGAGTTTCCAACAAAAAATTTTTTAAGTAGCTGTAGTGGATCATGTGACTCATGTATGGGATGCTTTTGATTTAATTTTAAATCTATGAGAACAGGGTTAACAGAATAAAGAGTTAATTTGGAGTGTAATTATGCCAGACTTTTCGCCCATGATGAAACAATACCTTGAAATAAAAAATAAATATAAAAATGAGATAGTATTTTTTAGGCTTGGAGACTTCTATGAGATGTTCTACGATGACGCTGAATTGGTTTCACGTGAATTAGATTTAACACTAACTGGGAGAAACTGCGGTGGAGAAGAAAAGGCTCCTATGTGTGGTGTTCCGCATCATAGTTGTGAAAGTTATATCGCCCGACTAATTGAGAAAGGGTACAAAATCGTGATGTGCGAGCAATTAGAAGAAGCTAATGGACGTACAATCGTAAAAAGAGAAGTTACTAGAGTTATAACACCTGGTACAATTTTATGTGATAACATTCTTGACGAAGCAAAAAATAACTTTTTATGTGTTTGTTTCTTTGTTAAATTTTCTGCTGGAGTTTGCTTCTGTGATATTTCAACAGGAGAACTTAAATTTACACAATTTGTTGGTAAAAATTTTGTTAAGAAAATTGAAAACGAAATCACACTTCTTTCACCAAAAGAAATTTTAATTTCTGGTGACTTTGAAGAAAGTTTCAAAGATTTTGTTTATAAACGTTGTAGTGCAAGTGTTAGAAATGCAAATGTGGATTTTAAAAAAAATGAGGAAAATATAGTAAATTTTTTAAAAGAAAAAATTGATGAGAAAAATTATAAACTATTTGACCCAACTTTAATTTGTGCAGAAAATTTGAACGAAAATTCCTATATTATAACTCGTTGCGTTGGAGTCTTAATTGCATATCTGGGCGAAACTCAAAAAAATGGTGTCGAATTAATTAAAGATTTAGAAATTTATGAAGGTTCAAAATTTATGTCTCTTGAATGCGGTGCTATAACAAATCTTGAACTTTTTGAAACAATTAGGATGAAACAAAAACGTGGTTCACTAATTTGGATTCTTGAAAAAACAAAAACTGCGATGGGAAAAAGGCTATTAAGATCTTGGTTAGAAAAGCCATTAAAAAATATTTCTGAAATTAACATGCGACTTGATGGAGTTGAGGAACTTAGTTCTAACATTTTTCTTATCGACGAGCTTGTAGGTTTACTTTCAAAAATTGGTGATGTCCAAAGGTTATTGAGTAAAATTTCGTTTGGGTCTGTTAGCTGTAGAGATCTTAAATCTTTGAACTTTGCTATAAGTAGATTTCCAGCTATAAAGTCTGCGTTAGAAGGTGTTCAGTCCAAAATATTAATAGATATTTTAGAAGACATAGATGAAATGCGTGACATATTTACACTAATTGATTCAGCAATTGTGGAAGAACCACCTATTCTTACTAAAGATGGTGGTTTCATCAAGAAAGGATTTAATAAAAATCTTGATGAAATTTTGTTAGATATGGAAAAATATGAAAATATTGCAAATGAGATCGAAAAAAGGGAACGTAATCGCACTAAAATTCCAAAATTAAAAATTGGTTTCAACAGAATTTTTGGATATTACATAGAGGTTAGTCAATCCTATAAACGTTTGGTTCCAGACGATTATGTGCGCAAGCAAACTCTTTCAGGTAAAGAAAGATATGTAACAGAAGAACTAAAATTAATAGAAGCAAGGATTTTTAATGCAAAGGACAGAATAGTTAAGCTTGAAAATGAAATACTTAAAGATATTAAAATGAAAGTTTGTGAACAGAGCAAAAGGATATCAAGAACAGCTCAGGCTCTTGCGCTACTTGATGTAATTCGATCGTTTGCACAGGTTTCATTGGATAATTTTTTTGTTCGTCCAATTATATGCGACGAAGACATCTTAGACTTAAGAGATTCACGTCACCCTGTTGTTGAAAGGCTATTGGGAAATGGACAAACTTTTGTTCCCAATGATGTTTATTTTGATAATCTTGAAAAAGCTATTGTTATAACTGGTCCCAACATGGCAGGTAAATCTACATATATGAGACAAATTGCTTTAAATGTAATAATAGCTCAAATCGGATGTTTTGTTCCAGCTAGAAAAGCTAAAATTGGTATAATAGACAGCATATTTACACGAATAGGTGCATCCGATGATGTCGCGGCTGGGCAGTCTACATTTATGGTAGAGATGAGTGAAGTAGCCCATATTGCGGAGAATGCTGGACCAAAAAGCTTAATTTTGCTTGATGAAATAGGTAGAGGCACTTCGACATTTGACGGCCTAAGTATTGCACGCGCTGTGCTTGAGTTTGTTGTAAAAAAAATTAGATCAAAAACACTTTTTTCAACACATTATCATGAAATTGCTAAAAATTCTATTAAATCTGTTAGAAATTTCAGCATCATGGTAAAGAAAGAAGGCGAAAATATAATATTTTTATACAAAATAATTCCAGGGACTTCAGACGATAGTTATGGTATCGAGGTAGCTAAACTTGCTGGGGTACCTGATGATATAACTTCTCGTGCAAGAGAAATTTTATCTGAAATAGATAAAAAAGAAGTCGTCATAAAAGATTCAAAAGTTCCATTTGAATTATATGAGAAAGAGAGAAATGTAATTAAAAGACTAAAACAAATTGATGTAAATTCAATCAATCCAGTACAGTGTATGAATATACTTTTCGATCTTTTTCATATGATTTAGAACCGAAAACTACATAGATATAAGAGTTGGAAAACATGTTTTGGGAAATTGGTTTTAAACCATTGTTGATGGCTATTCTGAATATTACACCGGATTCTTTTTCAGAAGACGGAGAAATGAATCCTGAATGTGCACTTAATAGAGCTCTACAGATGGAAGAAGATGGTGCAGATATAATAGATGTTGGAGGACAATCTACAAGACCAGGTTTTAAAAAAATAAGTCCAGAAGAAGAAATTAAACGTGTTGAACCTGTTTTAAAATTATTAAAAAAAAATATTAAAATTTTAATATCAATTGATACGTTTTATCCTGATGTAGTGGAAGTTGCACTTAATTATGGAGTGAATATTATAAATGACGTTACTGGTTTTAAGAATATAAAAATGATTAATAAAGTGGCAAAAAGCGATTGTGGATTGATAGTTGTTCACGGGATGAAAACACTTAAAAATCCAAAAATTCATAAATGTAACAGAGATATTATAAAAGAAATTCAATATTTTTTTAACAAACAGTTAATCAAATTAAAAGAAAGTGGAATAGATAATAAAAGAATCTGTTTTGATCCAGGAATAGGGTTTGCCAAAACATATGAAGAAAATTTAAAAATAATTAAAAATATAAAAAATTTAAAAATTGAAAATATTCCCATTCTGATAGGGGCTTCTAGGAAAAGAATTGTAAGCATATCAAGTGGTCAAACCAAAAGTTTATGTGGAACTATAGCTATCCATTCTATTGCAAGTTTTCTAGGTGCTAACATTATTCGTTGTCACGATGTAAAAGAAACACGTTTCGCACTGAATTCCGTATATGCAATACTTAAAAGTCAATAATAACCAATTTTTTTGTTATTTAAAGAAATTTTAATGTTAAAGAACTTTTTAGTTTGCGTAATCTTAAATAAAACAGTATACTTAGTGATATCGAGTAATATTGATTATTGTATTTGGTGGTTCATATGAAAAAAACAATTTTTAGAGAAAAATTATTTCAAAAAATTTCTTGTTTAATTTTATGTGTGGTTTTTGTTGGAACATCTGCCCAAAATTCTAAATCTTTTAAAGAAAA
>Ga0209737_10000479_pt1 | contig 32747 bp, 30 predicted proteins | sample TergutCu122P3_FD_187284 | JGI IMG/M metagenome (GOLD analysis project Ga0209737, IMG submission 187284) | Cubitermes ugandensis P3 segment gut microbial communities from Kakamega Forest, Kenya - Cu122 P3 (SPAdes) (version 2) | ecosystem: Host-associated > Arthropoda: Insects > Digestive system...
AAAAATCGTTATCACAAATCCTTAGAGCCACAACTTTTTATCATATATAAATTGGTTCAAGTTAGTTCAAGTTACATGCATATAGAGATTAAACAGGTTCTAATAAAATATTAACTATATCTAATTTATTTTGTTTAATTGCAAAAACTAATGGTGTTTCTCCTTGATATTCTCCATTTTTTGTTTCTTTATCAGACTCTTCTAATATCTTTTTAAAAGTAGGTCTATCACAATTTTCCATAGCAAGACAAAGATCATAAGTACTTATTCTTGTATCTTCATTTTTTAATAGTGCATCTACCTTTTTTTCTATATCATTACCATCCTTATTATACTTTATCGCTTTAGTTAATTCTGTCGTTTCAGGTTCGTCTTGCTTATCTTTTTCCAAATCGTTTTTTTCTTTGCCATACTTTATCTCTTTAATTGATGTCGTTCCTAGTTCATTTTGATATTTATTATTTAGAGTTTTTATAAGTGTAGAAATTTCATCATTTTCATTACCAAAAAATCTTTCTAATGATTCAAGTATATCTTTGAACCCTTTTAAACTTTTCTTTTGTGTTAACAATGTTAAATAAGATTTAAGTAAAGAGTTTCCGTGTTTTGGATCAATTAAACTTTTAGTTTTGAAAAAATGCAAAAGAATAATGAACAACGGTAAAGTAATTGAGTTTTCATAAGACAAAAAGTCACGATCACAAATAATCTTTATAAGTACGGAAAATGTTCTGTTTGACATTTTTTGCTGTAACTTTCTTAAGTAAGAACATAAACTAGCCAGCTCAAATTCGATTAAATTTCTAGATTTATTAAAATTATTTGCCCAATATCTAGATCTTTCCGTTGTAGCCTTTTTTATTTCTTTCATAGAATATTGCTTACCTAATGAATTTTTTTTCTTTTTTAATTCTTCAAATATCTCATTAGATTTTTCTTCTAGACATTTTTTTGGATCAGAAATTGAAAGCCAATGCTTTCTATCTCCTTCTCTTAATTTTTTATCTACTATCTTGTTTATTTCAGATAATTTTGAATTTGAAAATCCTAGACATTTTTTTATTTTTGTAAAAAAGCTCATTTTATAAAACTCCTCATTTGTTATTTTATTTTAATGTCAATATCATACATAAAATAGTTACAAAATTCAAGTTTTTTGAGTAAGATTTATAAAAATAAATATAATTAAATGGTACCTTCAATAGATTTCCTTCATGACTTGAAAATATCAATTTTTTATAGATTTTTTAAAAGTTATAAAAATTGATATTTAGTCTAAAAGATAGAATATGCCGCAAAGAACCTCAATTATCACCCTCGTGATAATTTTAGCAATTATTTTTTACTTGTAAACTATTTTGAGATATGACCCACTTTTCGACGATCTGCCCTGAACTTTTTGACGATTTATCAAGAGGTGTATTCACTTTTTTTAAGGGGAAGAGCTAAAAAGAGAATTTACACTAAAAATTGCTTCCTGAAAATCATCCATAAATGCTAAAACCGCAGTGATACTGCGGTTTGGCTTTATATCAATCACGAGTATAGATAAAAAATTGATATTTTCAAGTCACAAAGGAAGTCTGTTTTTAACCGTGGTGCAGAATGTAATATCAAATACTTTTCATACCTAAAACTGAAACACTTGGTTCTATACATATGTCATATTTTAAAGAAGGGAGCATTTCTTTCCAATTTTTTTTTATTTTCTTGAAATAATTTGATTTATCTCTTTCCAAAATTTTACCAAAATTAAAAATGTCACATTTTTCTTTCAAGACATTCCTTATAGTATTATCATAATCTTTTTCCAAAGTTTTTTTCAATTTACTTTCAATTTTTGTAGAAATTTCTTTTAAATCATCTGTTGCATATGTTTCAAGTAAATTAATTGAAATTTTAGTGTTAATTTTAAATATCGGTTCATCATAAAGTTCAACTTTAATTTTTGTTTTAGCATTGTCAAATTTACAAGATGTTTTTTTACCTTCTAATTCAAAGTTATAAGTCCCAACTGCAGGTTTATTTGTCAAAATTTTTACAATATTTGTTTCGTTTTTATCTAAAATTTTAACAAATTTACCACTTTTAAAAATGGAAATACTTTCACAAATAATTACGTCATTCTCGTTTTTTTCTAATACAGGCAAAATTGGATCTGAAGTATTACTAAACAAATTCTTTTGAAATTCCAAAAGAATTATGTCAGATTTTCTATCAACTAAATCTGCCACTTCAGAGGCTCTAATAGGTTTGTTGTTAACTTTAGTTTTTAAAATTTCTTCTGCTGTTTTTATTGCCAAACGTAACCTAACAGAAGGTCTATTTTCATAATGTCTAATAAAAAAATCTAAGACATTCAATCCACGTTCACTTTGTGCTAAATCTTTGCCAAATACTATAATTCTATTCTGTGAATACAAAGATTCTAGTCCAGTTAATTTTTTCAATTTTTCAAGGGCTTCACTGATAGTTTCGCCTTTAGACTCCACAATTCTTATTTTAGGTTCATCTTTTTTTTCTGGATTTTTAAAATCATATGCTTGAACAGTTAGCTTGTAAATATCATCTTCAAAATCAACTCCTATACCTTGAATCACAAATTTTTCATGTAATTGATTCTGTTCCCTAAAGGCAAAAATTAAGAAAAATAATGGCAAAATTAAAATTATCAATAAATTTAAATTTTTAAAATTCAATTTAGTACTCATTAAATCTCCTTATGAAAGAAGTCTAATTTATATAGATCTTTGTGAAATTTTGCCTTCTTCTATTTTTTTGTTGGAAATTTTTTTGCACACAAGTAAAAACAATGGAATAACAAATGATGCTAAAATAGTGATTATAAACAAAAATTTTGTATTAAATACACCTGATGATATATTAAAAATTTTAACTGATAAATTTGTTATAATAAGAACTGTTCCAAATATAATTATTATCAATTTTGTGTTCTTTTTGCCTAATACTTTTCTTATACATTCTGATGAAAGATTTAAAAGTATTGATAATTTTATAAAAACTCCTGCTGTCCATAACCCTAAATATATTGCATCTAAATTTTCAAATTTGCTTATTTTAGCAACACTAGCTGCAGTGTAAAATGGGAATAATCTAGTCGTCGTTAGGTCTCCAAGGATTCCAGTTATAAAAAATATTGATACCGCCATCAAAAAACAAACAATAATATTCCATAAAATTATTCCATTTTTAACTCGTCCTACTACCATAGACATAAGCATACCAATAATCGGAATACATGACATTCTCGACAGCATGAAAATTGTTCCATCAACTAACGAACTATCTTCGTGATAGAAAAATGGTTTGAAATTGGTAAAATCTATAGTTTTAAACAAAGAAAAACCAAGAAAAACTAGGGCAATAGATATAAATCCTAAAATTATAGCAGAACTTCTTGCAATAGCTTCAATACCCTTTGACGCGGCGTAACATGAAAAAATTATCATACTTGTTGAAAGAACAACAAACGAAATGGGAGGGTTCATAACATTTTCTGTGAAAACTTTAAATATGGCTAAAGTATGTGCACATACTAGAGCAAAATAAATTCCATAGAAAATTGTTATTATATTTCCAAATTTTCCTAAAATAAATTTGCTTATATCACAAATATCTAATGGTGAATTCTTTGCACAAAGTTTATATACGGGAATTATTAAGACGAAAGTTAGGAGTAATATTAAAACAGATGACAGCAAACAATCCCAAATGTCTTTTCCGTTAACTGAAAATGAACCAAAAGTCATGCTTATAACTAACCTGTTAATTACAAGAATTGAAAAAAGTTGACCTACAGATATAATTTTACTTCTCAATTTGAAACTCCAGTTCCTGGCATTTTTTGTATCCTGTTTCTATTTTTTGAAAGTGTTTTCCAGCTTGTTCTCAGTACTGTATCTCTCATTCCAAACAAACTAAATGGTGAAATTGGTGCAGTAAAAGGAATACCAAAATTAGATTTAGAACATAAGTTTACTAGAACAGCTGAAAAAAATATCATAATACCCCAAATCCCGAGTGTTCCACCTGCGATTATAAAAAAAAGTCTTAATATTGCGATAGGTTCATACAAGTTTGGAACAACAAATGAGGAAATAACTGTTAATGCAACAATCATTATTGTCGGCGCACCTATTAATCCAGCTTCTACAGCTGCATTTCCTACGACAAGTCCTCCAACTACACTTATAGCATGTCCTAAATTATGTGGAATTCTTAAGCCAGCCTCTCGCACTATCTCATACAAAAAATGAATAACCAAAGTTTCAAGCATAAGAGAAAAAGGCGTAGCCCCTATTGCTAATGCCATTTTGATTAAAAGTTGACTTGGTATAAGTTCTGGGTTAAAAGTGGAAAAACCAACATAAAATCCTGGTAATAAAATTGCTATGAAAAAAGCAATAAATTTGAACATCCTATTTAGTGTTGCAAAATATGGTTTCATTGCATAATCATCGATGCTATGAAAATATTCAGTAAACAAATATGGCACAATCAAAGCAGTCGGTGAACCATCTACTAAAACTGCAATTCTTCCTTCAGATAGTTTCCCGCATATTGAATCAGGTCTTTCTGATATCCCTACACTACTAAAAAGCGATAGATCATCACCTTCTTCTAAATAAGGTGATACGCATCCTGAAGTAGTAACAGTTTTTAAATCACACTTCTTTAACCTTTCTCGAACCTCTTCAATTATTAGAGGTTCAACTCTGTCTTGAAGATAACATATCGCTATAAATGTGTTTGTTGTACTACCAATTTGCATAGTCTCAAATTTTAGTGCCGGATTAGAAATTCTTCTTCTTATCATTGTCATGTTAAGTCTTAAAACTTCTATAAAACCTTCACGTGATCCTCTTTGAGACTTTTCTGATATCGGTTCTGAAATACCTCTTATGCTGAAACCTTGTACGCCAAATGCCATAATTGATGTACATCCGTCAAGTGTCAGAAGGGCAAAACCAGCTAGAGCCATTTTCATTGCATCTTCATAAGTAAAAACCTCAATTTGGTCTGGAAAAATTGTAACTTTATCTCGTAAAATTTCGTAAATTTTATTAGAATCTTTTTCTTCAAGTACTATATTTGATATGCTTTTCATTATATCATTTGCTACATCTTTATTAATCATCCCATCTATGCTGATTAAGGCAGCATCAATTTCACAAATTTTGATCTCTCTTACAGCAAGGTCAACGCCTTCGTTGAACTCTTTTTTGAAAAATTCAATTATTTTCACTAAAGAACCTTCTATCTTTTTTTTAGGTTTTGGTTCTTCTTTTTCTTTTTTAGTTTGTAAAAAAAACTTTTTTATATTTTTTGAAAACATTTTACGTCCTTTTTATGATAGATGATAGTTTGTTTTATTATTATCTGCTATAATTTTACATAAATTCGTCAACACTACTTACTGTTGTGCTTAGAACCTGTCTTCAATACTGAAAAAATCGCCTTTTGCATCTTTTTCCACAAAACATCATTAAAAATACTCGAAATACAGCAAGTATTTCTACGTTTTTTGCCTTGTTTTGAGAAAAAATCTCTCAAAAATTCGATATTCCCAACTATTGAAGACAGGTTCTTAACTTTATTAAGTAAACTTCTGAGAACCTGTTCTCATAGACTTAATTTGTTGATCTTGATTTCTTTTTCAGCTTTTGTTAGAACAATAAAAAACAAACTTCATGATATTGGGGCTCTAAGGCAGAAACGATATGTTGACATGCAAGAAACGCGGAATTATATTTTTCAAAACACTTAGAACTTGTTCATGGTATCGTACTAAAGATTAATAGTTCTAAACGAGGTGATAACGGTTGTGATTGATGGAGAACGAAGATATCATATTAAGCTTGGTGTTCTAGCCGATCAGTTAGGTATGGAAGTTCTTTGGCCAAATAATGATTCCTACAAAAATATTAAAGTATATTCTAGACATATAAATAGACTTGGACTTGATTTGATAGGCTCACTAGTTGAGTTTGATAAAAACAGAATTGTTCTTATGGGTGAAAGTGAAAGAATTTTTTTAAATACTTTAAGTGCAACGGAAAGAGCAAAATCTATTGCTACTGTGTTTTCCTATGGAGCCCCTGCAATTTTTATAACTCGTTCAATCGAACCACACCCTGAAGTTTTAAGCGCGGCCGCTAAATATTCAATTCCTGTATTGGTTTCAAGTTATCCAACATTTTTGTTTATAAAAAACTTAACTTCACTTTTGGAAGAATATATTGAACCTAGAATAACTAGACCGGCAGGATTCATGAGTATCCACGGTGAAGGTGTTCTCATAACTGGTGAAAGTGGTATAGGAAAAAGTGAAGTTGAACTTGAACTGTTAAACCGTGGACATAAATTTGTAAGTGATGACATTACTGAAATTAGAAGGTTTGCTTCAGATTCTCTTCTTGGATTTCCACCTGGAAACGTTAGTAAATTTGTTGAAGTTAGAGGTATAGGTATAATAAATGTGCAGCAGCTTTTCGGCATAAATGCTATAAAAAATTCAGAAAAAATAGATATGGTTGTTAATTTTGAAATGTGGCAAGATGGTAAGGAGTATGAAAGACTAGGCAATTCAGAAAATTTTGTCAGAATTTTGGGAATCACCGTACCATACGTTTCAATACCAGTTAGACCAGGAAAAAATCTAGCTGCTGTTACGGAAGTGGCAGCAATGAACAACCGACTTAAAAAATTTGGCCTTGATCCTTACGGTGAGCTAGCAGACAAACTAGGTGTTGATGGTCTTACTTCAAGATCTTCAAAAGAAGCGGTTTGTATATGGGATATTAGCCACAGGAGTAGCCGATGAAAATAATTGCTGATACACATTGTCATACTGTGGCTTCTGTCCATGCTTATAGCACAATGTTAGAAAATATAAAAATAGCAAATGAAAAGGGACTCTGGGCTATAGCTTTTACAGATCATTCTGGAGCTATCCCAGATGCTCCTGGAAATTGGTATTTTGAAAATTTAAAAATTTTGCCTAAAAAAATCGATGGTGTTAGAGTTTTAAGAGGAATTGAAAGCAACGTTCTCGGGGCAAATGGTGAAATAGATTTGCCTGATTTAAAAAATCCTTTAGATTGGGTGATTGCGTCAATTCATGATGTTACTTGGAATGGTAAACATGGATTGAAAGAATGCACTGATGCATGGTTAAATGTAGCTAAAAATTCATATGTTAATGTAATTGGCCATAGTGGCTTGGATGATTTTAAATACGATTATGAAAAAGTAATTCCTATTTTTAAAGAAAATAATAAACTTATTGAGATAAATAGCAGCTCATTTAGAGTACGTAAAGGAAGTTATAAAAATTGTTTGCAAATTGCAAAGATTTGTAAACAATATAATGCTAATGTTGTTGTCAGCTCGGATGCACATATTTCTGATTACGTTGGGAGATTTGATGAAGCAATAGATCTTTTAAAATTTATAGATTTTCCAGAGGAATTAGTAATAAATTCTAGCGTGGACAAATTTGAAAATTATCTAAGAAATAATAGTATTTTTTTTAAATCATGAAAATTCTTTCATTGGATACCTCTGGTTCTTCTATTTCTGTTTCACTTTTAGAAGATAAAAAGATTTTAGGAGAATTTTTTTTAAATTCTGGGTTTTTACATAGCAAAATAATTTTTTCTATAGTTAAAAAATTGATAGATATAACATCTATAAAAATCAAAGATATAGATTTCTTAGCAGTTTGTATGGGCCCTGGTTCATTTACTGGTATCAGGATTGGCACATCTTTTATGGATGGTATAGCTTTTTCTTTAAATAAACCTTGTGTTAGAGTCTCTTCTCTTGTAGGGTTAGCATATAGTGCGTATAATGAGGTGCACATGAAAAATGAAGATGAAGTGATTTATTCCTGTATGAATGCTAATTGTAACGAAATTTATTTTGCTTCTTATAGTTTTTTTTTAGGTAAAATGCACATAAAACTCGAAGATACTGTTATGAATTTAAATAAAGTTATAAAAATTATAAAAAATGAAAAAAAAAATATTACTTTTGTTGGCAGTGCTTCAAAGCTATGTTATGATCTAAGTGGTGATATCAAATCAAAAATGGGAGATACAACACTTAAATCTTCAAATATAGGAGTTGCCGCGTTAGACAAATTTTTAAGTGGGACATATTCTTCGCGTGAATTTAATTATTTAAAAAAATCTAAAGCTGAAAGTGGATTATGCAAAGAAAATATCCTTTAATGTTTATTGGTTCAGATCACGGCGGGTTTATTTTAAAAGAGGCCTTAAAGCTTCATTTGAAATCAAATAGTCTTATTTGCAAAGATTTAGGTACGTATAGTAAAGAGAACGTGAACTATGTCGATATCGCATCAAGTGTTGCCGTAGAAGTTATAAAAAATCGTGGTCTTGGGATTCTTTGCTGTAGTTCTGGTATAGGAGTTTCTATAGCAAGTAACAAAATTGACGGTATAAGGGCAGCTCTTTGCACGACTCCTTACCATGCGGAGTTCGCTAAAAGACATAATAACGCTAATATAATGTGTTTCGGTGAAAAAGTTACTTCTAAAGAAGGTGCCATTGAGATGATAAAGATTTTTTTAAATACGGATTTTGAAGGTGGAAGGCATAAAAAAAGGATAGATAGAATTTTTGAAATTGAGTTAAATCGAGTTAAGAAATAGAGGTAGAAAATATGGTTGGATCAGACGTTTTGGTCATAGACCATCCGCTAATTAAACATAAGATTTCTCTTTTAAGAGACGTTAATTGCGGAACTAAGCAATTTCGTGAGATTGTATGTGAACTTTCTGTTCTGATGTGTTACGAAGCTACTAGAGATTTGGCTTTAAAGAGATGTAGTGTACAGACTCCAATTATAGTTGATGAAAACTCATATGTTCTAAAAAATAAGATAGTTTTTATTTCCATACTTCGTGCTGGGCTAGGTATGATAGAAGGTGCGCTTGAGCTCATTCCAGATGCTAAGGTTGGACACATAGGGCTTTACCGTAATCCTAAGACACTTGAACCAGTTGAATACTACACTAAATTACCAAAGGATGTAGAAAATTGTCAAATTATAGTTGTTGACCCAATGTTGGCTACTGGTGGATCAGCAAATGATGCAATTGATATTATAAAACTTTCTGGGGCTAAAAATATAAAGCTAGTATGTTTAATCGCTGCACCAGAAGGAGTTGAAGTAATAAAAAAATCACACCCTGACGTTAAAATTTATACTTCTGCAATAGATACATGTTTGAATAAGTTTGGTTATATAGTTCCAGGTCTCGGAGATGCTGGAGACAGAATGTTTGGTACTGAATAAAAAACAAATATACTAATAAATTTATTTAATATGAAAACTAATTTTTCATTTTGGAGGAAATTCTAATGGAGGAAAGCGTTAAAGTAGTAGACAAATCTAACCAAGTTTCATTAACTGATAGCACTATAAAAGTAAATAAAAATGAAACTCCAAAAATTTCTGTAAAGAGTAAAGTTATCTATTCGTTGATCGTCGCAGCAACAGCTGCTACACTTCTTGCCGTAGATCATATGTTGGCTCCAATTTTTTCTGTAGGGGCATCTTTTGCATGGATTTCATTTATAAATTGGACAGTATTTACAGCTTCCTCTGGTATTGAGCGTATTAAAGCAGTGGTTGGTTACATAGTTGGTTATGTTTTGGCTAATGGTATGATAATTCTTGGGAATATATTTGAAAATTTTATGAACACAAGTTCATTTTTTTTACCTGTAGGAGCTATACTTAGTGTATTTATTTTCAATTTTCTGATTATGCAATATGGAACTTCTAAAAAACTTTTTAATTCAATTTCTGGATTATTTTTGGGTATGTCACTAACATTTTCAGGTCTTGGTATTAAGATGGCAGCAAACAATTTAGTTACACTTACTATCATAGTTACATACGGAATAGTAGGTTTGTTGTGTTGCACAGGTATTGATTTTTTTTCTAAAAAATTAATTAATGCTGAATATCATTAGATTTTGATTCATATAACGTAATGGTTTCCGTTCTAGAAAAATTTTTTCTATCATGTTATAGTTGTATTATGGTTATGTTTTAGTAGAGTTTTCCTATTTTATGGTATTGTGATGTTTGATTTGTCACTTTACCTAGGAGGTCGATCAAAAAATTATGATTAAGTCTGAATTTTTAAAAAAACTAGCGGTATTAATTTCAATTTTATCAACATTATCTAGTGTTTATGCAACGAAAAATACTAGTGATAAAACCACAAAGTCTTTTTCTGATAGAAGGACTGAAATAATTAAGAAATCATTCCCAGAAAGCCTTTTAAGCGGGTCAGCAATACTGGCGTTGATGGTTCCGCCTATTTTGTACAAATATTTTCAATATAGAAAAAATAAAAAAAATATCACCAATATTTTAAAAAAAGCTGAGCCTGAAGCAAGTCAAATTAAAAGAATTGGTAAGAATTACGTTGATGTAAATGATGTAAATAAGGTATCGAATGCTGATAAAGTATATTTTGATAAAAATGTTTTTAAATCTGAAAATGATGTAATCAGTATTGTAGATATTTGTTCTAAATATGAAAAAATAAATTTTCTTGTTCGTGAAGATTGTGATGGAGACGTTTATAAGGTACAATATGATGGAAAAATGTATGATGTAAAAGTTTTACGTGAAATAGTCGATAAAGATTTTGTTTTCTCAGTAGAAGATAACAAAATATTGCACATATTAATGATTGGTGTAAAACATGACAATTTAGTTAATATATACGGAGTATACAAAAATTGCGTAGTTATAGAACATTGTGAAAATATGATTAGTTTAACAGACTTTGAGAAAACTAATGGAAAGATTAAGGATGAATCATTTTTAAATGAATTAGATGAAGGTGTCCACGATTTCTTCGAATTTTTAAATAAAAATGAACATTTTAAAGATATTATTGACCCAAGAGGCTTGTACGACATTCCTTATATTTTAGTTAATAAGTTAAGGTTGAATAAAAATTTTAAAATTTGTTGCCTTCTTTGTATAAGAATTAATTTAATTGAAGCACCACATGTAAAGAAAGGAGTTATGAAAGATTTTGCGTCTAGTCATTACAAAAAAGCCAAAATTCGTAGTTTCCAAATAGACAGAAAAAGAAAGTATACAGAAAAGAAAAGTATTTAAGAAACATTGATTCCGCATCAACTTTGTTACTGTTAAACTAATTGGATGGAAATTAAAATATGATTAAATTTGAATTTAAAAAAAAGCTAGCGTTATTAATTTCAATTTTTTTATTAACTTCTAGTGTTTATGCAACGAAAGATACTAAGAATGATAACACAGTTAAATCTTTTTCTGATCGAAGGAATGAAGTTATTAATAAGCCATTTTCAGAAAGTGTTTTAAGCGTGGCAGCAATAATAACGTTGGGACTTGCCACTTTAGGCAAGCACTTTTCCAATGGGGAAAATACCACTAATATTTTAAAAAAAACTGAACCTAAAAAAGATGAAAATGTCCTTAATGATGAGGATATAACCAAAATTGTAGGTATTGTTGCTGAATATAGTCCTAAAGATCAAAAAAATTATCTTGTTAGAAAAGATCGTGATGGAAATGTTTATAAGGTAAATTATAATGGAAAAACATATAATGTAAAAGCTTTAAAAACAGTTAAATATAAAAGAAATAATCTTGAATATAAATGTCATTTAGATGAACTTTCCAGATTAAATAAATTAATGGTAGGTCTGAAACATAATAACTTAGTAAGTATATACGGAGTACACGACAGCGCCGTTGTTATGGAACATTGTGAAAATACGATAACTTTGGAAGAATTTTATAAAGATGATGAACTTAGCCCTGCAGATTTACGCCAATTTCAGAGATGTTTTTTCAATTTGCTTCGTTTCATTTGTCAAAGTCAAAATTTCAAAGATCGTATTGATGAAAAAAGCTATTTGATCTATTCAAATGCAAGCATTTTGATAGATAAGTCTTTACTTTTACGTGATGATGGTTGTTTGGATTTACTTTCACTTAAAAATTTCAAACTCTGTTCTATTTCTCCTATTGTACTTAAAGATTCCACTCAAATATCAATTTAAATGGAACATTTAAAACATTTTCAAATGTCTTATGTATTGAATTAATACTGTCGACTTTACTTCCTATGGAAATTATATTTGATACTCTTTTATTAAAAGAATCATTTTCTAAAAATTCAGTTGCTAATTTAAAATCTTCATATCCAGACCTGCTTGAACCTATAAAAATTAATCCTTTTTCCAATATGTCTCGAACATTAATTTGAATTTTTTCTTCACTTACACCCATTAAAATTGTAGTTCCTTGAGGTCGTATATGATTTATTATTTTATCAATTGCATCAGTACTACCAGATCCACCCGTACACTCAAAAGCATGATCAAATTTTATGTCAGGTAAATTTATAAAAGTCTCATCTACAAAAGAAAAGCGTGCTAATTTTTCTTCGTGCCTTCCTATAACAAAAATTTTTGAACTAGGAATAATTGTCTTGAGGGCAAGAGATGTAAGAAATCCTACGCTACCGTCTCCAAATATAGCAATTTTTTCAAAAGTTTCATGTGAATTTGAAGTAAATCTTTTAACCGCATGAACAGCAACACTTAAAAGTTCGGTTATTGCGAAAACATGTTCATTTTTACTTTCGAACGGGACAAGCCTGTTGGAATCAAGTACAACAAGTTCTTTCATAAAACCATCTACTCCACTTGACAAAAACGAAGAACCTTCTTGATAATTTTCAAAAATTCCGTTTTGAGAAATCTTAGAAATTACGTTTGGTATCATCACAACACTTGTACCAGTTTCAAAAGTTGAAGAATAATCCTTTAGAACTACCCCACAACATTCGTGTATTAATGCCATAGGCAATTTTTTTTTCAATATATTTTGTGGACGTTTACCACGATAATATCGTTGATCTGCGTGACAAATTGACATATATCTAGGTTTTACTATAACTTTGTTTTCGAAATTTAACTCTTCATATTTTAAGTTTATATTTCCTGATGATGTTAACTGATAAACGCAGTTAATCAAATTTTGCCCCCAAGAGTGATTGTGCTGTTTTATAGTCACTAACAGTAGTAATTTTTATGTTAGAAAATTCACCCATTACCAACTCAACAGGTTCATTCTTAATTACAAAAATTTTGCACGCGTCTGTAAGGTCAGATTTTTCTTTTTCAGATAGTTGATAATATAATTTTTTTAATTTTGACATATTGAAGCTCTGTGGAGTTTGACCTAAAAACATATATTCTCTATTAGGAACTTTAAGAATCATTGTCTTATTTAGGTTAGATTCGATTATTGTATCATTAGATTTAACTACCGTGTCACATGCCCCCATCTTTTGAACAGAAATGATATTTTCTTCTATAATTTTTAGTGTAACAAAAGGTCTAACTGCATCATGTGTTACCAAAACATGTTCATCTGAAACATTAAATTTTTCCTCAATGGCTGATATAATATTCATAATTGTAAGGTTTCTATCGTAACCACCTGATGTAAAAAATATTCTACAATCATTAATATTGAATTTTTTTAAAATATCTGTTGCATAAGGCAACCAACTTTCATGTACGCCAACAAATATAGCATCAAATTTTGAACATAACATAAATTTTTCCAACGTATGAACTATAATTGGTTTTATTCCTAATAAAAGAAATTGCTTAGGAATCTCACCACCTAGGCGCGTTCCTGTCCCGCCTGCGACTATTCCAGCAAATATCATTAAAAAACCTCGATTCAAAATTTATTTTTAGGAACTGTTACCATAGATTTAAAATGCAGATTTTTGAAAAATTTTCTCTCAAAACGAGGGAAAAAACACAGATAATTGTTTTATTGCGAGAACGCTGTTTTGGTTGAAAATTACCAAGAATATGCGTTTTGAAATCTATAAGAACATGTGATTATACTTTTCTGATGGATTTTTTAAATCTAAAAAAATTATGTGATGTGAATTTTTTTGTTCTTCTTCAGAAGGTAAATCCAAATACTCACCAAATGCTATCCTCAAATATCTATCGTATCCAACAGGTACAGGTACTAAATGTCCTTCAAAACTTTTCAATACATGAGATTCAAAAATTTCTTTCTCATATTTATTCTTCATATATCCAGGGCCAGCGCAAAGTTCCTTTATGTACTTGCAATTTGATAAATTATATTTTGACATGTTCCTTTCACAAATTTTAGCTATCTTAAATCTTAAATAGTTATTTGGAACAATTTTTAATAAAATTTTTCCAAATAATTCTATTATTTTACCATGATTTTTAGGAATAATACGAGCAGTGTACAACGAAAAAAGATACGCATTCAACATTTGAATTTTTTGCTTAAAAAAGCCATTTGGGCAGGCATCAAGTGGAAACAAGTCTATTGCTACACCTCTTGGGAGTTTTATACCTATTTGCTCTTTTTTTATTAAGGTGGATTTTTTATCAACTATTGTTGTAAAAATTTGTCCTGAAAAATGTTCATCAGTCGTTCGTATCAGATAAAAGTCTTCTTCACTATTCTTGAATATTTTAAAAAGAAGTTCGTAATTTTCTCTTGTCATAAATATATCTAAATCATCGTCCCATGGAATAAATCCTCCATTTCTTATGGAACCGATACATCCGCCACCACAAAGAAAAAATTCCAAACCATTTCGTATGCAAAATTTTTTAAATCTAATCAACAGATCTAAACTTTTAAGTTGTAATTGACGCAAAACATCTCTTGAAAGTTCATAGTTTAAAGTCTCTTTTTTAAATTTTACATTCCAAAATTTAAAAAGGCCATATAAAAATCCAAATCCATAAGAGAAATGAATTATTAAGTGAGTTAAAATTAATATACATTTATCCGAAAAATTGAATAACATTTTGTTCCTAAATGAATAAAGAATAGTTACAGATACATATAGAGTTAATATAAAAAAGAAAAATAAAAAAATAAATTTATTGAATATAGAAATAATTGAGAAAGATATCAAAAAAGCTACAAACAAAGCTGGTATAATACGAGATATTCTAGATAATTTTTTATGCTTTTTTATTACCGCTACTCTTGAAATTCCATATTTAAAATATTGTAAAAAAAGTGATTTTAAGTTATCTCTAGGATAATAAATACTTTTTATTTTTGGTGTCATAAAGATTTTTCCACCGTTTTCGTAAATTCTAAAATTTAAATCATCGTCTTCACATTGGCACATCTTTTCATCGTATAGTCCAATATTGTTTAGATATTTTCTGTCAAAAGTACCCCAAGCAACAGTGTCAACCAATCCTTCGTAATTTTCATCGTGATTTTTTCCACCACCTAAAGCAAATGAACTATGATATGCAGCAGCTATAATTTTTTGGATTCTGTTTTCGCCGCGTGCTATAGTTGGACCACCAACATTTTGTGAACCAGTTTTTTTTATAAATTCGATGCATTTTGAAATATAATCAGGAGCGTACCAAACGTGAGCATCCATACGAATTATATAATCACCAATTGCATTTTTTATACCTATATTTGCTCCACTTGCGAGAGTTTTTTTTGGATTATCAAAAATTTTTATAAATTCAAATCTTTTCAAATGACTGGATATAATTTCTTTAGTCCTGTCAGATGAGTGACCATCTATAAATATTATTTCCATTTTGTTTTTATCAAAATCTTGTTTTAAAAATGAATCAATAAATTTTATTATGTACCTTTCCTCATTTAAAACAGGGACTATGACAGAAACTACTAAATGCATTGTTTCTCCTAGTTTTCAAATTTGCAATTACACCAGACTGTCTGAACATCGTCATCGTTTTCAATAGTTTCTATAAAATCTTGGATACGTAATTTTGTTTCTTTGTCATAAATAGGCTTAAAAATGTTAGGAATTCTTGAAATTTCCGACAAGACGAATTCATAACCAATGTTCAATAAAAATTGTTTCACACTTTCATGTTTATTTTTTTCAGATATTACGACAAACAAATTTTTTTCAATTTTTAGATCTTCTGCACCAGCTTCAATAGCATCATGAATTATTACCTCCTCATTTACACCATTTTTTGCAATTTCTATGACACTTTTTTCATCAAACATAAAGGAAACACATCCAGGAGGACCTAAATTACCACCAGCTTTACTAAAATACATTCTAAAATTTGCTGCTGCACGATTTTTATTATTAGTTAAAATTTCTACTATAAAGGCAACTCCACCTGGGCCATATCCTTCGTAAAAAAAACTTTCGCAATTTAATTCTGAACCGTCATCACGTATTTTTTTTATTATTTTTTCTATATTTTCATTTGGTAAATTAAAAGCTTTAGCTTTTAGTATACATTCTCTTAATCTTGAATTTAAATTTGGATCTGGACCACCAAGTCTAACAGCAATAGAAATTGCTTTGCTAATTTTCGTAAAAACTTTGCCTCTTTGGTTATCAATTTTTTCTTTTTTACGTTTAATACTGCTCCACTTAGAATGACCTGACAAAATACAAGCACCCATTTTATAAATTTAAATTTATATTGTTTTAAAAAAAATATATAAAAAATTGATATCTTTAAAGTCTATACAAAAAAGATTATTGTAGCAAATTTCTTAATAATATCAACTGCTATATCATAGTCATAGATCTTGTGAACACACCAGAAATCACCTCTGGTGCAAAAAAACATTTATGTATAATTGCATATTGATATTTTCAGGTCATGAAGGAAGTCTAATATCGTTTTAACCATACGGAAATTCAAAAAAAAATTAGCCTTGACTTCCATCTTAAATTTTGTTAGAATGCGACACTTGCTTATGCAATTAGTAGATAGAAGAAAAACAATTTGTAAAAAAAGTAGCATTCATAACATTAGATTACTGTCTTCAGTAGACTTACTTCATGATTTGTCGGATTTATCATTATTTTGTTCTTTAAAGTTTTTGGAAATAAAGATAAAAAAGTGATTTTTTTAGGTTCGTGAAATAGGTCATATATAACTTTATCGAGGGGGATTATAGGTTTGGGTAGAGAAAAATTTGAAAGAAATAAGCCACATGTTAACATCGGGACAATTGGTCACGTAGATCACGGAAAAACAAGTCTTACAGCTGCTATAACCAAATATCTGAGTTTAAATAATAAAGCTGATTATATTGTTTATGAAGATATAGACAATGCTCCAGAAGAACGTGAGCGTGGAATCACTATAAGCGCTAGGCATGTTGAATATGAAACAGATACTCGTCATTATGCACACGTCGATTGTCCTGGTCATGCAGACTATGTCAAAAATATGATTACTGGTGCTGCTCAGATGGATGGCGCAATACTGGTTGTTTCATCTGCCGATGGTCCAATGCCACAAACGAGAGAGCATATACTTTTAGCACGACAAGTTGGCGTTCCAAATATGGTTGTTTTTATGAATAAAGCCGACCGAGTTGATGACGAGGAGTTACTTGAGTTAGTGGAAATGGAAATTCGTGAGCTGTTAACCGAATATGGTTTTCAAGGTGACGAAACGCAGATTATACGTGGTTCTGCTTTAAAGGTCTTAGAATCAGATTCAAAAGACCCTTCTGCTGCTGAATATGCTTGTATAAAAGATTTAATGTCAGCTGTTGATCAATATATAGAAGCACCTAAAAGAGATTCTGATAAACCATTTTTGATGCCGGTCGAAGACGTTTTTACTATAACTGGGCGTGGTACAGTCGCAACTGGTAGAGTTGAACGTGGTTCTGTAAAAATGAATGAAGAAGTTGAAATTGTAGGTATAAAACCTTCAAAGAAAAGCATTGTAACTGGTATAGAAATGTTTAGGAAACTCCTTGATTATGCTGAAGCTGGTGATAATGTTGGTGTTCTTTTGAGAGGAATCGAAAAAGAAGATATTGAACGTGGTCAAGTCTTGGCAAAACCAGGTACAATTCATCCGCATACAAAATTTGAATCTCAAGTTTATGTGTTAACAAAAGAGGAAGGCGGAAGACATACTCCTTTTTTCAACAACTATAGACCGCAGTTTTATTTTAGGACAACTGATGTAACTGGTGTAATTTCATTACCATCAAACACCGAAATGTGTATGCCAGGAGATAGTATAATTATAAATGTTGAGCTTATAACACCTATAGCAGTCGAAGAAGGTTTAAGGTTTGCAATCCGTGAAGGTGGTAGGACAGTCGGTTCTGGCGTTGTTTCAAAAATATTATCTTAGTGATGTTTAATGGTCCAGCTGTATAGCTGTGTAGATTTCAGACTCAATGACATAGGCCCTGTTTGTTTAGGGCCTATCTGTTAGGTGGTTTGTTTATGTTTTAGCTGGTATGGTGGAATAGGTAGACACAAGGGACTTAAAATCCCTCGGTAGTTAAAATACCGTATCGGTTCAAGTCCGATTACCAGCACCAATTAAGTTTCATCATCTCAACACCACGCCCCGTTCTATTTGCTACTTCTTTAATATTTTACCCCATTCTACCTCTTTAACATATTGAGGTAGATTTGCTTCTATATTATAGTTTTTCATAACATGTGAATCTTTGAATTGAATCATGGACAACATATCAGACATACACTCTTCATCAGCAATAAAGTATCTTGTAACGGGTGCTGGTACTTTGAAAAAATGTCTGAAAAAACTTGAAGCGCAGTTGTGGAAAGTAAGTTCACAACTAGGGTCAGATGGTACCCTATATACAGTGCAATCAGAGACATTGAATAAGAAAATTTTACTAAATAAATGGACATCGAGAGATCTCTTAAGATCTAAGATAGCATCTGTTTGTTCTTTGCTAAAATGATTTTTTACTTCACAAATTATGATCAAATTATGATAAGTCTGTATAAATTGTCGGTCCTTCTTGTAAAAATCTTTAGTTGAAGAAAAAATTTCGACATTAGGAAAAATTTTTCTAATAATATCTGTAATTTTTCCTAATTTTCCTATACTCATATCTCCTAATAATTTCCTTTGCATATAAACTATCAAACTAACTTCCATAGTTTGATCTTCTATTAAGATTCTTCCTAACGCTTCGTCAAATTTTTCCTCGTTGTAAATTTTTTTTCCTTTTTTAGGTCTAGGTGCAGGATAAGCTGGTCTAAATTCAGTTTGTCTAACTTCATCTGGTCTTGCTTGTTTAGGTTTATTTTGTATAGCTTCAGCTGGTCTAGGCTCAGCTAGTACTACTTCAGTTTGTTTAGGTTCATTTTGTATAGCTTCAGCTGACCTAGGCTCATCTAGTACTACTTCAGTTTGTTTAGGTTCATTTTGTATAGCTTCAGCTGACCTAGGCTCATCTAGTACTACTTCAGTTTGTTTAGGTTCATTTTGTATAGCTTCAGCTGATCTAGGCTCATCTAGTACTACTTCAGTTTGTTTAGGTTCATTTTGTATAGCTTCAGCTGATCTAGGCTCATCTAGTACTACTTCAGTTTGTTTAGGTTCATTTTGTATTGATCTAGCTTCAGCTTGTATAGGTTCAGTTTGTCTTACTTCATTTGATCTAGCTTCAGCTGGTATTTGTATAACCTCAGTTTGTCTAGGTCTATTTTGTCTAACTTCCATAACTTCTTCTGGTTGTTCTGGCTGATAAGATATTGATGGTTGCCCTGGATTCATATAGAGATTCGGGCGGAATGGTATCATATGGCTTAGCTGATATGGATAGGCTGGATGTACTCCAGAAGTTTTAAAAGAACTGTTAAAATTAAGTAGCTGATGCGGAGGATAGGCTGGTGATACTGCAGAAGTTCTAAATCTATAATCTGAATATAAAAAATCATAATTTGGATGATAAGATTCTGGATTCCACGGTACTGGATAAATTATAGGAACTTCTCCATCCTCAAAAAATTGTTGATACTCAAAAGTTCCGGCTAGTTGAACATTCTTATTTATTTCAGAATCAAAAATTGATTTTTTTTTTGATGTTGGTTTTTCTGATTCTTTTTCTTCCTCTTCATTTTCTCTAGATCTCTTTCCATATAAACTAAACTCTTTTGGGTTGTTTGAACTTTCATCAGTCTTCTTTTTTTTCTTTGGACCTGCTTCCACATTGATACTTGATAAAACTAAAAGTATACATAATGCTCTTTTTAAAAATTTCAATAGACTCTCCTTACAAAATTATTAATAGACTTCCTATAACTTGAAAATATCAATTTTTATAGCTTGTTTTTAAAACAAAACAAAATTTTCTCGAAATACGTAAAGTATTCCTGCGAAATTTATGTTGCTTTTAGGAAAAATATAAAAAGATTGACGTTTTTGCAGTTATGAATGAAGTCTAATATCAAACAATAAGATTACACTCATACGATATGTGTTGTCAAATAAAATTGTAACAGAAAGTTTATTTAATTCCACTAAAAACATCAAGTTCATATAAAACATTCATATCATCTCTGCATACTGATTACTAGAAACAAGATTTACACCCAAGACCTCATCAAATTTTGAACTCAAATTAGGGATAAATCTACCAAACTTTACTATTATATTTTTAAATTTTTTTAACTTTAAAATTTCTTGCTTAATTTCGTGTTTGTAATATCCTGTATATATTACAAAATCATCTTCACATCCATTTGTTCTGAAGTATAAAATACATTCGTACAATTCATTAAAACTTAAAAATGGTTCAAGGCCTCCAAAAACAATAGCTTTTGTTATCGGATTTTTAATGTATCTTTCGAAAACATATTTAATTAAAATTATTTTATTTTTTATTTTTAAAGTTTTAAAATTTTGACAGCCAGATATATCCAAATTTAATTCTTTAAAACATTTAAAATTACACTTTGGGAATGCAATAAACATCGAAGCGAACTTATAATCTTGAAAATTTTCGTCTATTATAGTTTTGACTTCCAAAAAAGAATTATTTTTTTTAGAAATTTCATCTATATGTTTTAAGTTAATTTTTTCAACACCTCCATACACGATCTTAATTAGATTGTCCAATCAATTACAATTGAGTGATCGTTTATTATTTCATAGTAACATTACAACATATTTATTTTATTATCTCGATAAGTATGATTCTGATTTTTTTGTAATACAAATATTTTCAAGTCACAAAGGAGGTCTATTTTAACATATTTGGACCTATGAAAAAGTTCTATTGATTTTTTGATATATTTTTTATAGAATAGCATCGAAGAATTTTCAACATAAGGAGATAAAAAGTGATAGATATAAATTTTATTAAAGAAAATGTTGAAGAAACAAAGATACTTTTTAAAAAAAGAGGATGTAACGTAGACGTTGATGCATTTTTAAAATTGCATTTTGAGTTAAATTCTAAAAAAAGTGAATTAGATAAACTAAGATTTGAACAAAAAAAAGCTAATATAGAAAAAGCTAAAGAAATTAAAGAAAAAGTCTTAAACTTAAAGTCTACTGTAAATACATTGGAACAAAAAAGAAATGAAATATGGCTAACCCTTCCTAATATTTTGGCAGAAGATACGCCAGAAGGAAAAGACGATACAGAAAATGTAGAAATTAAACGCTGTGGAACTTTTCCTGATTTTAACTTTAGTCCACAGTCTCATGATGTTATAGGAAAAAACTTAGGTATACTAGATTTGGAAAGAGGAGCAAAAGTATCAGGAAGTGGTTTTTATTATATCTTAGGTCAAGGTTCAAAAATAGCTATGGCTGTTTATTTTTTGGCTTGGAAAATATTAAACGAAAATGGTTTTTCTTTTATGATTCCGCCAGTGTTTACTGACATTAGAGCTTTTTTGGGTACTGGCTATTTTCCTTTCGAACCTAAAGGAAACTATAAAATAGAAAATAAAAATTTATACGCAATAGGAACTTCTGAACAATCCATATTAGCTTTTCATGATAATGAAATTTTAAAATTTGAAGATCTACCATTAAAATATGCTTCACTCACTCCGTGTTTTAGAACTGAAGATGGATCTTATGGAAAATGTTCTAAGGGCGGTTTTCGTGTCCATCAGTTTCATAAAATGGAACAGATTATATTTTGTAAACCAGAAGAATCAGAAAAATTACACGAAGCTTGTCTGTCTAATATAGAAGAATTAATGAAAATTTTGGAGATACCATATCGCATTGTAAGAGTTTGTACAGGCGACATGGGCGCACCAGGATATAAAAAATATGATGTTGAAAGCTGGTTTCCATCTTTTAATGGATTTAGAGAAACACATTCGAATACCAACCTTTGGGATTTTCAGACACGAAGGTTGAATATAAGAGTACAACATAACGGCGAGAAATTTTTTCCACATACAATTTCATCTACTATGGCAACAGATAGATTAATATTTTCGCTTATGGAAAATTTTCAAAAAAGTGACGGAACAATAGACTTGCCAATTTCAGTTAAAAATTTGTTAGAAAGAAATTTTATTTTTTAACATTTGTAGGAACTTTTATTATAATACAGAAAATAGTATTTATGAAAAATTCAGGAATTATAAACACTAAGTTATATAAAAACGAAAACTTTAGATACGAAATATTTTGCGGTAAAAATGAGCTCCAGACAAATATACCAGACAAAAAAAATAAAATAAATCTTATTGATGAAATTAAAATATTTCCAAAGATTATTTCGATATTTCTTTTAGATATTTTTTTTAAAAATAAAGCAACCATGCCTATACACGAATAGCCAAGGACATAATCGAAAAAAATACTTAAAAAAAGTTTAAAAACATCAAAAGTTGGCGGAACATTCAATGATGTTAAAATTTTTAAAAAAGAAAATAATAAACCTGAAAAACATCCAATCCATACTCCTCTTCTTAAAGAAAAGATCAATAAAGGAAGTAACCCAAAATTAATTGACCCTCCGTTTGGCATTTTAAAAAAAGATAAAAATGTGCTTATTATAAGTGCCAACGAGATTGATATTGCCATTTCGGCTATAATTTTACTTTTTTTATACTGATCTATTCCCTATCACTACTCTTTCTATACCAGCAAAATCATTAAAAATTTTTATATTTTTAAATCCAAAATTTTTCATAATTGATACAACGCTTCTAGATTGATTGATTCCAACTTCGAAAGCAAGTATGCCATTTATTTTTATCTTTTTAGTCCAATTTTTAATTATTTTCTTAAAAAAAACAAGCCCATCTTCTCCACCATTAAGTGCTATTTCTGGTTCATATTTAATTGTAGCATCTAAAAATTCTAAATCGCGCTCTCGAATATATGGTGGATTTGATACAATTATATCAAAAAAATTATTTTCGAAATCGTTAAGAATTCTAAAAATATCTCCCAAAATGATATCAATATTCATGTCTTTTTTTTTAGAGTTTGATTTCAAAAAAGAAAAAGCACTATTATATATCTCAACAGCTGTCACATTCGAATTTTTGAATATATTTTTTAAAGATAGAGCAATTGCTCCGGAACCTGAACATAAATCTATTATATTACCATTAAATTTAGTACAAATAGGGTTTTCAAACAATGATCTTTTTCTTTCAAAATTATCAGATAAAAACTTGTCAATTATCGATTCTATCAAAATTTCTGTATCTTTTCTAGGTATAAATACACCAGGTCCAACCTCTAGATTTAGATTTAAAAACGAACAACTGCCAACAATATACTGAACAGGTTCATTGTTTTTCAGCCTTTTTAGTTTTTCAAAAAATATTTTAACATTCAAAGCCTCTGGACATTCATTTCCATTTAAAAAAAAATTTAGTTTATCAACTTTAAATGTATCTTCAAAAATTATAACAAACTCGCTTTTAAGTTCACAAAAAGCTTCTTTTAAAAAACTTTTCCCAGATTTATAAACTTCTAGAAGTGTTAAATTCATTCAACAGTTACTGATTTAGCTAAATTTCTTGGCTTATCAATGTCTCGTCCACGCAACAAAGCAACGTAGTAAGCAAATAATTGTAACGGAACTGCTGTTAATGAAGCTAACATAATAGGAGATGTCTTAGGCACAGATATTATGTTATCATCATCTAAATCAATACTATTAATTTTATCCTCTGTCACTATTGCTACACAAACAGCACCACGTGCTTGTACTTCCCGTATATTACTAAGCGTCTTTTCAAAAAGTTTTTTATCCGAGAGAACTGATACAACCAGAGTTCCTTTTTCAATTAAAGAAATAGTTCCATGTTTCAGCTCACCTGCAGCATATGCTTCAGAATGTATATATGATATTTCCTTAAATTTTAAAGAACCTTCCATACATGCTGCATAATCTATTCCACGACCTATAAAGAACGCATTATTACATTCATAGTATTTATTTGCTATTTTATAAATTTTTTCTTTCGATTGCAAAACTTTATCAATTAAGTTAGGCAAGTTTTTTAAATCTTGAATATGTTTTTCAAATACTTTGTCTGACATCTTGTAAGTCTTACGTGCTATATATATCAAAAGCATATACATAACAGATAACTGAGCACTGTAAGCTTTTGTAGTTGCTACTGCAGTTTCAAGTCCAGCCCATGTATATATAACAAAATCTGCTTCAGTTGCTATTGAACTTCCAACAACGTTAACAACAGCTAAAATTTTAGAACCACGCCTTTTAGATTCACGCAAAGCGGCAAGGCTATCAGCAGTTTCACCTGATTGACTTATTATAATTACCAACGTATTCTCATTAATTATTGGGGAGCTATACCTGAATTCCGAAGCAAGGTCAACTATCGTAGTTATATTTGTTATTTTTTCGAATGAACATTTTACAGCTAAACCAACGTGATAAGAAGAACCGCAGGCTATTATATATATTTTATCTATAGAATCGAGGCATTTATCAAGGTTATCAATCAAAATTTTATTATTTACAATCCTTGGTTCAATTGTATTCCGTACGGCTATTGGTTGCTCCATTATCTCTTTTAGCATAAAATGTTCAAAACCGTCTTTTTCACTTGAACCTATTTCCCAGTCTATTTGTGTAATTTCTTTATAAACTTTTTCACCGTTAAAATTATAAAAATCAACATTTTTATGAGTTATTACGGCAATCTCGCTTTCTCCAAGACGGCAAATTTTTTTGGTTTTATCTATGAATGCAGAGACATCTGACGCAACATAATTTTCATTTTCACCAAACCCCACAATCAATGGGTTATCTTTCTTTACTGCAATCATATAATTTGGAAAATCTGAGCAGATTATTCCAAGTGCAAATGAACCCTCCAAAAGATTTATTGCATCACGTACAGATTTAAAAAAATCATCTATGTACAGAGAATCTATAAGTGCAGCTATAACTTCTGTATCTGTTTCTGACAAAAACTTGATATTCCTTCTACGAAGAGCTTCTTTTAATTCCATATAATTTTCGACGATTCCGTTGTGTATAACTGCTATTTTACCAGATTCGCTCATATGTGGATGAGCATTCAAATCAGAAGGTTCTCCATGGGTAGCCCATCTAGTATGTGCAATACCAGTATTTATACCAGAAACATTCGGGAAAACTAAATCTTGAAGCTCAATCGCTTTTTTTAGAACGCAAATTCTACCTTTCTTCTTTACTAAATTAATCTTTTTACAACTACAAATCGCAATACCAGATGAATCATACCCACGATATTCTAACTTTTCAAGAGCACCAAGTAAAAATGGTAAAGAATTATTTTTGCCAACATAACCCACTATCCCACACATAAAAGCACCCCGCATACAAATAAAGTATGGCCAACATATCATTATATAAAATACGAGTAATAAAGGTTACAAAAACAACATAAAATTTTATTGAAATACATGAAGTATTCTTGCGAAATTTGTACGAAAAAACTACAAATTAGTTAGACTACAGCCATAAAAAGACATAAAACAGTTTCTAACGGATAGTCGAATAGAAATCTAGTACAAAATTTTCCATAAGCTTATACATGTCAATAACTTCATTTTTGGAGGCCCCACTGGAAAGAATATAAAACTTTATAAGGGACTCAGTTCCAGAAGGTCTTATGATTAGTTTGTTGTCTCCTTTAAATCTCAACAAAACAATGTCTGATTCGTTTTTATTACAATCAGATTCCAAATTAACATAATCACAGACAGAAATCACATTAGAATTTTTTTTTCTCAAACTAGACATAATGCTTTTTATTTTTGATTGATCCTTTTCTTCAAAAGACATAACTTTTTCGATATAATAACCGAAACGATCATAAAGACCATCAATCACGTCGACGCAAGTTTTATTATTTTGCTTGTACTCTGATACCATTTCACAAAAAAAAATAGCAGAAGACAAACCATCTTTGTCTCTAACATTCTTAACACAGTTATCCAATAGATAGCCGTGACTCTCTTCAAATCCCATTAGAAAACAATGCAACTTATTTTCACATTCAAGATCATTTATCTGTTTCGCTATATACTTAAATCCAGGAAGTGTTTCTTTACATACTATATTATTAAATTTCGCAATTTTGTCAATAAGACACCCACTGACAATACTTTTTATAATCAAAAATTTCTCGTTTCGATCCGATTTATTAACTTTTTTTTCAACTAAATAATTTAAAAAAAGTGCAGCAATTTCGTTACCAGTTAAAATTCTATAAGAATCCATATGCCTAACAGCAATTCCTAAACGATCACCATCAGGATCATTTATTATCACAACATCAGACTTTTTTTTCGAAGCTAGTTTCAAAGATATATCGAATACATCAACATTTTGAGGATCTGGGTTTCTACACGTCGGAAAATTTTCATCTGGATATCTCTGTTCTTCTACTACATTTATTTCAGAAATACCTGACCTTATCATTAATTTATAAAATAAATCAAATGAGCACCCGTTTAAAGGAGAATAAGTCACATTTAAATTGTTACTATTTTTTAATGTTTTTGTTACACACTTTATATATTCTTCCTTTAATCCAAAATCTAAATATATAAGATCTCCTTCATTAAAAATTTCGTCGAACTCAACATTCCCTATATAATTTAAAGTGTCTATTTTTTTAAATATTTGAGAAATTTCCGAAACATCGGATGGCTGCGCTCCATGTGAATCATAAACTTTGTAACCGTTATATTCTGGTGGATTGTGACTAGCAGTTATCATAACACCACCAGAACATTTAAGTTTTCTTATTGCAAATGAGAGAATAGGGATTGGTTCAGGATTAGGGAAAATAAAAACTTTAATTTTATTTCTAATAAAAATTTTAGCCGCAGTATTTGCAAAGAGAAAGGAATTTTTTCTAGTATCATACGATATCACTACAGAGGGATTTTTGAATCTACTATTCAAAAAAAAAGAAAAAGCACAGGTAACAGAAGCGACTGTGTAAATATTGACTCTGTTTATACCAGCACCGACCTTGCCACGAATTCCAGCGGTGCCAAAATCAAGTTTTTTATAAAAGCGATTGAATATTTCTTTTTTGTTATTTTTAATCCTATCTAAATCTAAAAATAGATCTGAATTAGGTAATTTTTCATACCAAACATCAAATTGATGTTCAAAACAGTTCATCACACGCTATAACCAATTTTGCTTATATTAACCTTTATACCAGGACCCATAGTAGCAGAAATAAAGCACGATCTAATATATTGCCCTTTACTAGCCTCAGGTCTCGACTTTAAAACAGCATCAAATAGAGCATTAAAATTTATGACAAGTTTACTTTTGTCAAATGATGCCTTACCTATCGAACAATGTATTATATTGGATTTATCAGGCCTATATTCAATCTTTCCAGCTTTTAATTCTGCAACAGCTTTACCAATATCTGTGGCAACAGTACCAGATTTAGGATTTGGCATAAGACCACGAGGTCCAAGTATCTTTCCTAATTTACCAACAAGCGACATCATGTTTGGCGTTGTCACCACAACATCAAAATTTAGCCAACCTTCATTTTGTATTTTATCTATTACATCTTCAGCACCAACATAGTCAGCTTTCATATTTCTAGCTAATGCTTCATCTTCATTTTTACATATCGCCAGGACTTTTATGTTCTTTCCTTTTCCAAAAGGTAAAATCAAAGAACCACGAACTTGCTGGTCAGCATGGCGTGAATCTATACCCAATTTTATATGAACTTCTATACTTTCATCAAATTTTGCTTTTGCCGTCTGAACACAAATCTCAAATGCCTTTTCAGGCTCATATAGACATTTCTTATCGTATATTTTACAAATATCTACGTATCTTTTACCTTTTTTCACTAAAAATTCTCCTAATACTATTTTTCACAATTTCAATCTATTACTTCTATACCCATACTCCGCGCAGTTCCTGCAATCATACTTATGGCAGTATCAATTGATGCAGCATTGAGGTCAACACGCTTAATTTCTGCAATTTTTTTAAGTTTTTCACGTGTAATTTTCGAAATTTTTTCTTTATTAGGCTCTCCTGATCCTTTTTCTATTCCACACTCTTTTTTTATCAATACAGCCGCAGGTGGTGTTTTAACAATAAAAGTGAATGATTTATCTTTATAAATACTCACTACAACAGGTACTATCATATCACCCTGCTCTTTTGTTCTATCGTTAAACTCCTTGACAAAATTCATTATATTGATACCATGCGGCCCCAAAACAGAGCCAACTGGTGGTGCTGGTGTAGCCTTTCCAGCAGGAATTTGTAACTTAACAATTGCATTTATCTTTTTTTCAGCCATTTTTGTTCTTCTCCAAAAATTTTAAGTAAATTATTTTTAGAACCTTCTTCCATAGATTTAAAATTTTGAAATCTATAAAATAGGTTCTCAAGAACCTGTCTTCAATACCAAAAAAACAGCTTTTTTGGATCTTTACTCCACAAAACACCCTTAAAAATACTAGAAATAAATCAAGCATTTTTACGTTTTTTACCTTGTTTTGAGAAAAAATCTATCAAAAATTCGATACTTCTCACACAGATTCTAAGATAACGAACAAGTTTTTAAGCTATAGGCATTATATCTTCAAGTTGCAATTCTACTGTTGTATCACGGCCAAACATCGAAATTTCAACATTAACAAACTGCTTTTGAATATCAATCTCTTTAACAATACCAGATATACCACCAAGCGGACCTTCAATTATCTGAACCGTATCACCTAATTTATATGGAACTTCTATTCTTACAGGCTCCTCAACTCCGAATTGTTCAGCCTCTTGTTTAGTCAATGGTAAAGGCCTCCTGCTTCCTGCAAATCCAACACAGCCTTTGATTCCTATTACCGCACGCCAGGTATCATCGTTTAAAACCATTTTGACAAAAACATAACCCAAAAAAATTTTCTTCAAAACTCTACGTTTTTTGCCATTTTTAATTTCCTCAACTTCTTCTTTTGGAACTTTTATTTCTGTTATAAGTGCTTCGAGGTTATGGTTTTTAACTACTGTCATAATACTAGAAGCAATTTTATCTTCATGACCAGAATATGTCTGAATCACGTACCATTTAGATTCTTCCATAACAACCACTGCTACACAAAACATAGACAAACATCTATTTTTTAAAAATTTGTCCATATTCTATGACCTTTCTGAATTTTTTAGAATTCCCCGATTGAACTCATCTGTTCTTGTATTAGCCTACCAACACCAGCAATCACCAGACTTTAACCCACGTAACCTACAACCATACAAACCACAGTAATCGTGCCAATCCAAGCTGCAACCTAAACGATGCTTATTAAAGACACAGAAAATATATCAGGACCTCTTACTATTTCGAAATCGACATCACAAGACTTAGTAAATTTACAAGTATCAAGTCAATGATAAACACAAAAATACCTACCAAAACAATCATACATAATGTGATTCCAGTATTTGTAAAGGTCATTGCAGGAGTAGGCCAAACGACTTTCTTGACTTCCTTGAAGAAATCCTTTATAAAATTCAAGCATCTATTTTTTCCCTTTTCACTTTCTATCAACGAAACCACTCCCTGCTTAAAAAACTACTTTGTTTCCCTATGCAAAGTATGTCTTCTACAAAAACGACAGTGCTTACTCGCAGAAAACCTTTCTGGATCATTTTTTTTATTCTTCATAGTATCATAATTGCGGCGTTTGCAATCATCACAAGCAAGAGTTATCTTTACCCTCATTATTATAAAGACCTCCAAAATCTAAACAATTGTGGATTGTAACACATGTTTCAATTTAAGTCAAATGCCTTATAGGTGAACAACCATAGATATTAAGGAGATATTAAAGGATGTTTTAAAGATATGAAAAATTTATATTTTTAAGTTACGAGGAAGTTTAATTTTTACTAAAATTAAGAGAAAGGTGGTGAAATTTATATGAGAAAATCAACGTTAAAAAAGATAGCTGTCACAACATTATGCACTATATTTTTAGCAACAATTAACTTTTTAAGTGATTTTGCCAGCAATATTGGTTTTAACCAAATAAGCAAAATACTTCCAAATGTGACAGTATGTGCAACAAAAACTATCTGGGAATGCGGAAACAAAAGTTGTCGTTATTGGTCTAGATCAGTGATTTCTACTTGTCCGAAGTGCAAAAATAAGATGTATCCTGTAATGGTAAGAGAAGATTGGTAAAATATTGTCTAAATTTTTAGATATATCTTTACAATAAACTTCTTTCGTAACTTAAAAATATCAATTTTTTATAGATTTCTTTAAAAAAGCATCACTTCGCAGTATCAAGAAAAATCTGATTCCATTAAAAGCCAATATTTCGAGACTTAAGAAAGCTGGGCTGAATAAAAAGTAGTGAGTCGAAACTTTTGGCATTAAGCTTTTGGAATTAAGACAGTATCTAAGTATAACCTTAAAATCAGGCACGTTGGTAACTTGACAAAAAATGACATAGCGTTTTGAAAAATTCATAAAAAATAAATATTAAAATTAAACCCATCGGAAGACGGGCTTTCATTTTTGACAAACAAAGATCAGTTATGGTATTATGTCTGATATATTATTGTATTATATAAAAAATGATGAAATGGAGCTTATTGAATATGAAAAGGACAATCGCAAAAATTTCATCGATGATGTTGTCGTTGTTGACTTTAGCAGGTACAACTAAAGCACACCTCAAAGAAACAATTGATAGTAGTAAAGTGTCAATTTCACGAGATAAAAAAGAAGTTAAAAGTGAGGACAAAAGTAAGAACAAACAATTTAGTATTCCAGGAAAAATATTATTCGGTTTAGGGATAATAGGTTTATTTGGAACATCAATGTTAGTAAAAAATGTTGTTTTTTCTCGTAAAGTAATTAAAGAGACAGAAATTAATGTTGTTCCTTCTCGTAAAGTAATTAAAGAGACAGAAATTTGTGATAAATTGAAGAAAAATGTTGAAGAATTAGGAAAAAAATGTAAACAAGGATCAGACAATGAGACTGTTATCGAAAATTTTGTAAAAGATCTTGCGTTGTTGATTAAAAGTGTAAGTCAAATCGAAAACATATATTTAAATTGGAAAAAACAAAAAATGATTAAAATGTTGATAGATATATCAGTACTTGTGAAAGAAGTTGCGGCAAAGAAAAGATTATTTAACGAGTCATTTGTTAAGAAGCTGGGGTCTCGTGTAGATAAATTTACTAAACTTTTCAAAAAAGACAGTTTAAAAGAAATTCTGTATAATGCATATGATCGTCTTGATTGTTGGGGAGGATTTGATAATTATCCTGAGTATAAAAAATGTAAGTATATGAATGAGTGTAGCAAAAAATATGCAACAGATAGATTAAATTTACTTAAAACTTTTAAAGAAACCGTAAATTCAGAAGATCATTTTTGTAATGACTTTTGTAATGACTCAGTGTTAACGTTGGCAGCAAAATACTGTGGTAAAGAAGAATTCGCCCTATTAATAGAATTTGGGGCAGATATAAATTCACGTGGTTCTTCTCAATTCACGCCTTTAATGTATTTGGCAGATGCCGATAAAGATATTGGCGAACTTAAATTTATGATAAAGCTTCTAATAGATAGGAAAGCAGATCTAAGTTTAAAAGATAATAAGAACCGAACAGCGTTAGATATTGCCAAAGAAGAGTTGAAGTATGTGGAGAATAGACCTTTTAAAAATCTTACTGAAGTAGAAAAATGTAAGGAAATAGTCGACATCTTGAATAGGGCAGCAAAAATGAAACCTGTTTAAGAACCTGCTTTAATAGATTTAAAATGCAGATTTTTGAAAATTTTTTTATCAAAATCAATTACTTCGATTGTTCAAGTGCCAAAGCTAACTGATCTGGGCATGAAGTTGTCCTTGTTCCACATTTTATCCCTTTAAGTTTTTTGATCACATCGTCTTTATACAGGCCTTCTGCAAGTGCTGCAATCCCTTTAGAATTCCCACTGCATCCGCCTTCGAAATTGATATTCTTAACAGTGTTTTCATTTAGTTCGAATTCAACTTTTCTAGAGCAAACACCTGATGTTACATATGTTTGTTTCATCTAAACCCTCCAAGAAAGAATTTTCTGTATTATACTTCCTTCGTCACTAAACGCAAGTGTCAAAATTCAAATTTCGTTGAAATTTTATCATATAAATAAAAACAATCAATTAAAAATTTTTTCAGATAAATTTATTTTATAAAATAGACCTCTTTCGAAACTAAGAAACTAAATCGTAATTGCATAGTCCGGAGATGAGATTAAAACGAAGACCAAATCGTTTCCTTCTATTTCTGTACGTATTAGAAACGATATTAAAACGCTTTATGAA
>Ga0209737_10000480_pt1 | contig 32727 bp, 52 predicted proteins | sample TergutCu122P3_FD_187284 | JGI IMG/M metagenome (GOLD analysis project Ga0209737, IMG submission 187284) | Cubitermes ugandensis P3 segment gut microbial communities from Kakamega Forest, Kenya - Cu122 P3 (SPAdes) (version 2) | ecosystem: Host-associated > Arthropoda: Insects > Digestive system...
AAGCCTTCCCGACAGAGTTAAAGAAAATAGTATTGATAATAATATGGTATAGTTGTGAAAATAATAATCTTAACAACAGTAATGGCATTGATAGCTGCAATAGTTGCTATTATTGTGCAGGGAATTAGAATTTCAACAAAAAAAAATTTGTTGGAAGAATTGAAAAGAAAGTACGCTGAATTGGAAGCGGAAAAAGACAGATTCAATGAAGATTACATCAGCATTGTGAATGATAATATGAGTCTGTCGATGCGGGTTGAGGAACTCGAAAAAGAAAAAATGGACATCATTAATCGTTGGTACGCAGGTCGGAAACGCGGCAGTGATGGTAAATTTCAAAAAACAGAAAAAAAATGAGGGACTATTTAAAAGTTGGCGAGGTCGGAACTATTGCCGGAATTAAGGTTCGGGCTGTTGAGATGACGGAACTGGACAGGGCGGCAGTACCTGTGGAATACACCTTTTGCGAGTGGTTTAGCTGTGCTTTGCAGCGACATTGCGAAGCGTGTACAGTTCCTTGTGCAAAAGAAGACAGGGACGATGGTAAAGATGTTTATTTTAAAAATATATAGGTATGTTAATCACAAAAATTAGAAAGTACAAAAAGTACATTCCGTCAGGGGAATATCCTGCGGAAGCTCCAAGCGAAACAGTTTGGTATCTACTTGGGATACCAATATTTAGTTCAGTTATTAAATGCGATAATCCTGTATCATAGCAACTAAATTATGATAACTATCATCACATTTTATATCTTGCGCCCCTATCGTATTATTTTTCGATACGGCGAAATAAATAATACATCCGTGGTTATTGGAAACAATTTTAAAAATCTGATTGGTATTAATCAATACCTTTCTTCCGTTTTCGGAAACTTCAATAAATTTATCCATTTGCTTACATTTTTGATATTAAACGTTGCAAAAGTAGGCAAAATTCAAGCACGGCGCACACATACTTTTTTCTTGCCAGATAATTTTTATTGTGCGCCTGCTTTTTTACCAATACGTAATATGTTATATATCAAATAATTAGCAACTATACCGATAGAAAAATGAAAAAAAATGCAATAAAATGTGAGAAATTGCTTGGTGGTATCAAATATTGTCGTATCTTTGCACCCGAATTGAACATGGAAAGGTCAATTCAAGTGTTGATAGCAGCGATATTTTTTATATCCGTTTGCAAAACAGGCAGTACATCATACTGTTGCTACTCTTCGGGTAGTCGCTGCAAAGCACTATTGACCTTTCCAAAGATTCAAAGAGAGCAACAGTTTTTTATATTGAATATTTTTAATCCGACAATGGAAAGGTCAGTTAAAAATGAAACCAAATACGATGAAAGTAGTGTTTGTTTCACGTCAAGCCACGAAACGGCAGAAACCCGCCCTTTTGGCAGCAATGCCGAAAACGTCCCTGCACCCGCAGCAGTCAATCACCCATCATGCAAGATTTTAACGCTGTCAGAAAGTCAGTTCGACATTCTGCGGGCAGTACTGTACGTTGTCCATGACACCGTAAAGACAGGAAGCACGGAAGACGGTGTTACCTATTGCAACTATGAAAACTACCTTTTGTCGTTAACCGACGACGAGGCAAAGGTATTGAAGTCAATTATCACCGATTTAAAAGAGTTAGCGTAAGGGAAACAATTAACATTCAAATAGATAACACAAACACACGCCGAAAAATGAAAAAAATCACAAAAAAAATTGCAAAAAAGTTGTTTGTATTGAAAAAAGTTGTATCTTTGCACCGTCTTTATGGAAGAGACATTTTGATTTTGAGTGTGGCGTTCTTTATTGCCACGAGTTCTAACAACAACTTACATAGTACTGAAAATACAGGCTATCTTTCCGGTGGTTGCTGCACTTCAAAGTCAGTAATTGTCTCTTCCAAAGACGTGAAAGGTAGCCTTTCTTTATTTGAAATTTTTAGTAATAATTATAATTTTTTGTTCAAAATGGAAGAGACAACAAAAAATGCAACAGATACGAATAGAGTAGTATCATTGCACGAGCAGAGCAGCGACAACGCTCACAGTCTAAAAGTTGGCACACCCGCCGACAATAAAGCAGTTCCTTTCGGGAACATGCTTACCGAAAAACAATCCAAATTGCTAAAATCCGTAAAACGTCAATGCCTTAGAAGCGATGCGTTCTACGAAGCGTTATTGCGTCTATTAAACCTCAAAATCAGTTAATTATGGAAACAATAACAATCAGCAAAAGGCATTACAACTCTTTATTAAAAGCAGCAGAAAAAACACCCGCCGCCGCCTTCAATTTCGGAAAAATTGACTATGACGGAAGATGTTACGCCTCAAAAAAGGAGTTTCAGAAACGCTATGGCAGACTTGCCACCGAGCAGATATTCCAAAAAATCGGCATCAAACACGGAAAAAGTTGGGCGTTTGCCGATGTAGAAAAATTTGTACAACTTTATCGTAATCCACAGTACCATGAAAACAATTAATCTCAAACAGTTTGCAGCGGCTATATATATTATGGTATCGCTATTGTTAGTCTGCGGCATTGCAGGCGGCATTGAAAACGGAAGTGTTACCGGTTGGAAGTTTGCGCTGGTGCCGGTGTTGTTGCTCAACTTCGGCATTGCGGCATTGGTAGTTAATAAGGTGTTTAATTCAAAAACAGAATAATCATGTACGAAATATTAGCATTCAGACCCTACATTAAAAACGAGGACGGCGTTCTCGGAAAATTCAAAGACTTGAAAGAGCCGTTGGAAGTAGAAACACTTGAAGAAACAAAAGAGTTCGCAAAAGTAAAACAGGGGTATTACTCAAAGAAATACCCCGATAGTGAAGTTTATTGTGATTTACATTTAAGATACAAATAGTTATGTGCGCAACGTGTTACGGAATTAGTTACAACTGCCCCGACTGCGGACCCAGAATGGACTGCGACAAATGCGGCGGCGAGTTCTTTGAGTTCAACGTACATCGCTACGATGGAGAACAGGACTACTATTGGCTTTGTACCGAATGTTTGGACAATGTAAAAAAAGAAGAAGAAGAATTGGAATTAGTTTAATATTAAAATAATATATGTTATGAATTTTAAAGAATTTAAAAATGAAGTCCTGAAAAAGGCAAAAGAATGTGGTGCTTGCTCATGTCAATATCAAAGGGCAGAAAAAAGCGAAACCATCGAGGAACTTATTGAGGTGATAAAGGACAATTTAGATTATGTCCGAAATCATCAAATAGTAACCGCAGACATGGGAAAAGGCTACGAACGACCGGAGTTGTTTAATGTAGGCAAAGAAAATTCCGGGCTGTTCAATAGCGGCGACAGGAATAGCGGCTACAGGAATAGCGGCGACAGGAATAGCGGCGACATGAATAGCGGCGACAGGAATAGCGGCGACAGGAATAGCGGCGACTGGAATAGCGGCTACAGGAATAGCGGCGACATGAATAGCGGCTACAGGAATAGCGGCGTTTTCTGCACAAGGAAAAGGGAAGACGCAGTACCATTCTTCAACAAGAAAAGTTCAATGACATGGGACGAATGGTATAATCATCCTGCATACAGAGCATCATCAGACTTGACAATGACTGAATGGGTGTGGTGGAATGACATGACAGATAAAGAGAAATCTTATAATCCAAAAGCATACGTCTGTGATGGTTATGTAAAGGTTTTGACTTATCACCAAGCGTGGAAAAATCTTTGGGAAAAATTATCCGAAGAAAGAAAAGACAGTTTCAAAACGCTGCCAAACTTTGATACCGCTATTTTCAAAGAAGTAACGGGAATTGATTTTAAATAACGATAACTATTATGGGAACAAGATATTACATAGACAGCAACAAGCAACTGCAACAGGAGGAATGGCAGGAATGGGACAAACACCTCTGCGCCGGTTGCAACTTGGAATATAACACAACGAACATGTATCACCATCGTGGCGATTGGTGGTGCGAGGTGTGTTATCCATCAATGGTGGAACAGTTAGAGACGGAAGAATGTTATGCAAATTAAACCAACTCCCGAAGGTGTTAGAGGGAAAATAAATATATAATAAAATGAATAACGAAATTGAATCTACTCCAAAGCACATTGAAAGTGCTAATGTATTTCTAAGTGAAATCGGGAATTACAATGTTCCTGAACAAAATGAAATGTTGAATCATATTCTATTTGTAATCAGGGATGAACGATATAAATTAACTGATGAATATGCTCATAAATTTGATATTTCTAAGGAAAGCATTGCATCATTTAATAGTACAATTTCAAATTTCTATGTATCTGAAAAAGTAAACGCAAATAGATAAACTAAAACCCTACCTCCGATTGGGTTAATATCGGGTGAGTTCTTTTTACATTTTTGAATAATTAAACAGGGGCGTAGCAATCCGCCCCACAACGCCTGCATAGTTCAACGGCAGAACAGTTGCAAAACTATCAATGACTGTATCTTGGAAGAACACGAGATAGACAATTCGACAGCAGGACGAGGTTCAATTCCTCAGCAGGCACAAAAATATTCGATTATATGATATTTTATTAATTTTTAAAAGTTTACAAAAATGGAACAAAAGCAGAAAGAGCAGCGGAGTATTGAAACCGCACAGAAAAAAGAACAAGGGAAAAGCCAACTTCCCTTTCAGTTGCAGGCGTTGGCACAGGTGTTTAACAGTTTTAATTTGAGTGCGAAATGAATCTGTTTGAAAAAATACAGGCGGTTGCCGACTGTGTTAAAAACATCAATAAAGACATGAGCGTAGGAACAGGCTCTTATGCTTATAAAGCCGTTTCAGACATTAACGTTACGCTAAAAGTAAAGGAGGCTGAGAGAAAATACAAAATAGTATCTATTCCAACAAAACAGGAGATTGTACATCAGGAAATCATAAAAACGATTGGTAAAGATAATACTGAAAGTATAAAATATTCCTTCATTATTAAGATGACCACAAAGATTGTTGATTTGGAAAAAACAGATGATTTTATTGAAGTTGAGACATTTGGGCATGGATTAGATACGGGCGATAAAGGATTTGGAAAGGCATCAACGTATGCGAGAAAATACGCACTTCTGAACGCATATAAAATAGCAACAGGCGAAGACCCCGACAAAGATGCATCTAAGCAAGACATAACACCGAAACAAATATCGGATATAGTAAAAAAAGTAACCGATTTTCTTTTAAATGATAATAAAAAATTACAGTATGTCCTTAATGCGTTCAATGTCGGAGTAATATCTGATATGACAGATAAACAATTCATGCAGGTTTATGATGGCTATAAAAAGAAAGGGTTATTACAATGAACATGTATATAGGAAGTGGTGATGTTTGCAATTTATTAATGGGTAAGGAAACAAAGGGATTCCAAAACCTTTTAAGAAAATTTATAAGTGATGAAAAGCCAAATTACAATTCATTTGCAAGTCCTATTGATGCGCTTAGAACGGGGGCTATATTAGAAGAACGCTATTTTAAATTACTCCCTGATAATTATTTTTCTCAATATATTGTAACATCTAAGAATATGAATGTTTTAAAATGTTCGCTTGATTTTGCAAAATTAGAAAAAGGAGTTGTTGTTGATTTTGATGAATTAAAAACATGCCATATAACTGATTTTATTGAATTACAGGAATATAAAAATACCGAACCGGAAACATATTTAAAATATCTTAAAAAAGAATACAAAAATTATTACAATCAGATTCAGCAGCAACTATATGTAACAGAACTAAATGAAGCGAATCTCGTGTTTCTATCCGTATTTAATTATGATGATGAAGAAAACATGAAGCGGGATATTTTGGAAAATGAATTTATAAAATTCAGGATTTTCAAAGATGAGACAGTAATTGAAAAAATAAAGCAACGTGCATTGTTTTTTCAGGGCATTAAAGATTATTTTGAACAAGAAATATATTAAATCATGCTATACCGTTCCGCCAACATCATAGACCAGCAGCGAGCCAAACGCCAACTTGACGAACTGTTTCAAAAAGATTGCCTCTTTGAGATAACAGAACGAAAAGAACGGCGAACAGGACAACAGAACAGATATTTTTATCTGCTACTCACCTACTTCGCAATGGAAACCGGATATTCGGTGCAATGGATTAAAGAGGAATATTTTAAACGGCATTGCAACCCTGAAATATTTATCCGTTCCGAAAGTGGAAAACTTGGCACGGTGGAATATCTACGGAGTTCGGCAAGCCTTGACACAGCGGAAATGACTACGGCGATTGAACGGTTTAGAAACAAATCATCGGAGGAGGCAGGCATCTATCTGCCCGCCGCCAACGAACACAAATTTTTACAACAAATTGAAATTGAAGCACAAAGATATAAGGAGTTTATATAATGGAAGATAAAATAATAGGATACAAAGGTTTTGATAAAAACCTGAAATGTAAAGATTTTCAATACGAAATTGGAAAAACTTACGAAACAGAAAAAGCAGAATTATGTAAAAGTGGATTTCACTTCTGCGAAAGTCCTCACGACATATTTGATCATTACTCAGCAGGGAATAATAACAGATTTTGTGAAATAGCAGCAAATGATGTTTCAGAAGAAAAAAAAGAAGATTCAAAACGGGTAAGCAAAAAAATAACTATCAATGCGGAAATAAGTGTTTTTAGTATTTGTAAAATTGCTGTTTCCACATTTTTTGAAAATTTTGGATTTAAGAATAAGATAAATACTTCTGAAACAAATAATGCAGGAGACTACGGTGCGGCGAATGCAGGAGATTACGGTGCGGCAAATGCAGGAAACCGCGGTGCGGCGAATGCAGGAAACTACGGTGCGGCAAATGCAGGAAACTACGGTGCGGCGAATGCAGGAGACTGCGGTGCGGCGAATGCAGGAAACTACGGTGCGGCAAATGCAGGAGACAGAGGTACGGCGAATGCAGGAAACAGCGGTGCGGCAAATGCAGGATACAGAGGTGCGGCGAATGCAGGATACAGAGGTGCGGCGAATGCAGGAGACTACGGTGCGGCGAATGCAGGAAACAGAGGTGCGGCAAATGCAGGAAACTACGGTGCGGCGAATGCAGGAGACAGCGGTGCGGCGAATGCAGGAAACTACGGTGCGGCAAATGCAGGAGACAGCGGTACGGCGAATGCAGGAAACAGCGGTGCGGCAAATGCAGGAGACAGCGGTACGGCGAATGCAGGAAACTACGGTGCGGCGAATGCAGGATACAGAGGTGCGGCGAATGCAGGAAACCGCGGTGCGGCGAATGCAGGATACTACGGTGCGGCGAAGGCAGGAGACTACGGTGCGGCGAATGCAGGAGACTGCGGTGCGGCGAATGCAGGAGACTGCGGTACGGCGAATGCAGGATACAGAGGTGCGGCAAATGCAGGAAACAGAGGTGCGGCGAATGCAGGAGACTACGGTGCGGCGAATGCAGGAAACTACGGTGCGGCAAATGCAGGAAACTACGGTGCGGCATCTGTAAAAGAAAATGGAGTTTCAATTAGTTCAACAGAAGGAAAAGTAATGGGCGGTAAAGGTTCAATACTTGTTCTTTGTAATAGAGATGATAATGGCAATATAACAGAATTTATAGTAAAACAAGTTGATGGGAAACTAATAAAAGAAAATACTTGGTATTGTTTAAAAAATGGCAAATTTAGTAAAATAAAATAATATACAATGATTATCGGAACAACATACTATCACAACAGCGGATGCGGCTACATGCAACTGAAACAGATAACAGGAACAAGTAAAGAACGCATATATGTACTTCACGACAACTTTGGACGGGTATTCTACTACAACGATTCCGATATGAAATATTTAAAAGCACATTCAAAAGAAAGGAGCGAGCAATGAGACACTTAGAAAGTAAATTGCAAAAGGCATGTGTAAAATGGCTACGGCTGCAATATCCGTATATCCGAACTATACCCGCAAATGCAGATTTTAAGTTTCATGGCACATCCGAACAATGCGCCGTTGCAGGTCGCCGCATGGTTGATATGGGTTACTGCAAAGGAACAGCCGATATACAGATATTAATATCAAACAGACTCTTTCACTCATTATTCATTGAATTCAAGATACTCAAAGGAAAACAGACAAAGGAGCAACTTAAATTTGAGCAATATTGCTGGGCGAATGACTTCGCTTATCACGTTGTCCGCTCATTTGACGAATTTAGAGAAGTCGTAACTAATTATTTGAGATAGCAAACAGTAGAAAATTAAACCGTGAACTCGGACTTTTTAAAGATATATGAATAAGCGTGTACTAAGAGTTTTTCCACAACGAACTAACGCAACTCAGACTGATGACTTGGTACGGATAAATATCACCCCATTATTCTTTGACGAAGCGGACGAGATACATATTTCCGTTGCCTTTACTTGGGATATTGCTCGTGCTGAATATTTAGAAAAACAATGGCGTGTCGTTGCACCAGTAATACTTGGCGGTCCCGCTTTTAATGAAAAGGGCGGAGATTTCACTCCCGGACCATACATGAAATACGGCTATGTGATAATTTCTCGTGGATGTAATAATAACTGTTGGTTTTGCTCTGTTCCAAATAGGGAAGGCGGATTACGTGAACTTAATATTACGGACGGTTGGATTGTTACGGATGACAAGCCCCAGATATGCGAATGTGAAAAAGGACGTATGAACTTTAAAAAATATAATAAGAATAAAAACAAATGGAAATAACAGATAAAAATAAATAAAAAATGAAAGGAATAATATTCACACAAGAGATGTTTAACGCCGTAATTATAGGGCGAAAAACGCAGATGAGGAGGATAATGAAACCGCAGCCAATTGATGGAGATTACTTAGCAACTACAATTGTTCCAAAAGGGGAAAGTTATTGGCAAGATGGAAGCGTAAGGATGCCATATAAGTCAGATAGACAGATAAAACACCGCTACAAGGTCGGCGAAACGCTATACATAAAAGAACCGTATTATATTACTCGTTATCAGGGTGGGTTGATGGATTTGGAATGGAAAGAATGTGTCAAATACAAATACGGCACAAAAGAAGAAAATTACGAGTTGCGATGGAATAATCCCCACACGATGGCAGCAAGCCAATCCCGTCATTTCATCGAAATAACCGGAGTGCGCTGTGAGCGTGTGCAGGAGATAAGCGATGAGGATTGTTTGAAAGAGGGTTTGATGACAGTAAATGGCAACGGATTGGATGTGCCAAAAAGGTATGGCTTTGGAAAATATTTTGGATATTATACTCCCCGAGAAGCCTACGCCGCCCTCTTCGACAAAATCAACGGAAAAGGCGCATGGAATCGAAATCCGTTTGTGTGGGTATATGATTTTAAACTTGTAAATATATAGAAATGAAAAAAGAATTACAATTAGTGTCTTTTAAACAGGCACAACGCCTCAAAGAATTAGGGTTTGATTTTGAAACTACGCATTTCTACATTGAGAGCGAAGAAGAAAACAATGTATATCCATTTTGGCGTAGTATAGAATCATACGGAAGAAATATATATAATTGGAACAATAAAGAAGATTTGATTTCTGCACCTACCGTAGCCCTTGCGTTAAAATGGTTTCGGGATGTGAAAGGAATTGTAAATTGCATTAAACGTGAAATTGTTGAAAATGATGGAACTATTGAATATTTAGGACAGTTTAAAAACATGTATTTAACAGATTATACTTATGACACCTACGAAGCCGCCGAAAAGGCACTCTTAGATGAATTATTAACACTTATAGAAAATGAAGAAAAAATTTAAAGGGAAAGCAATTTACGCCACCGGCGGTCCCGCTGCGGAGTACGGAAAATACGGATGTACTTTATATGTCGGGTGTAGCAATGGATGTACTTATTGTTACCTAAAAAAAGAGCCTTTTAAAAATGCCTGCGGAGGAGATGTCCCAACGTTAAAAAAGTGTTTCAAAGACGAAGGACACGCTTTGGAGGTATTTGAAAAGGAATTGATGGCGAATTTACACGAACTGCAAAAACATGGCTTGTTTTTTACATTTACTTCTGATCCATGCTTAGAGGAGACAATAGAATTAAATGCGAGAGCGTGGTCGTATTGTGTTCAAATGGACATTCCTGTAAAAATCTTGACAAAAAAAGTTGGATTTGTGGATGCGCTAATTGAGTATGTGAAAACAAGCAAAGTGATTTACAAAAAATATATGGCGATAGGATTCACTCTTACCGGACACGACAATCTCGAACCCGGAGCCAGCACAAACGCCGAGCGCATCGAGGCAATAAAAAAACTTCACGAGGCAGGATTCAAAACTTTCGCAAGCATTGAACCAGTGATTGACATTAAAAGTAGTCGTCAAATGATAAAATTAACAAAAGATTTTCGCTATTTATATAAAATTGGACTTTTAAGCGGAAAGATATACGACAGGCTCGAACTTCGTCATTTTGTAGTAATGGCATCAAATTTTACAGATGCAAAAATCTATTTCAAAGACATCCTATTGAAACAAGCCTGTATCAGCCGTTCCGATTTGAACGCTAGCTGTGTAACACGAGATTATGATATGTTTAACGAATTAAATAATAAATAGTTATAGTTATGGAAATTAAAGAATTTTATAAGGGTAAACTCTTAACAGGAGATTTTGAGAAAAACGCAATGGAGTTTGTCATTGATGGCGATTTTGTGTTAAAAGCAGGTAATTACTACATCATTTCAGATGAAGCGCTTCAAAACTTCACCAACAAAATTTGTGAAAGGCAGCGGTATATTTGCGCTTCTGATTCAAGAATGAAAGCGGGAAGAAACAATATTGCTAATGCTATTATTAATTCACCTAAACCAAAAATTGAAGATATTTTAAATAATTAATACATAATAATATGAAACGAAAACTTGATTTTAAAGACATTGCAGGGTATTTGCCGTATTATCTTAAAGTATTGATAAAACGAAATTTCGATATTATAGGAACAGCTATCGGAGAGACTAACGGATATATGCGTATTTTCGGTGAAGATGCCGAAGATTATTTTGAAGAAAGTGAGGATTTTATTAAACCAATCCTACTCCCTCTTTCAGACCTATACCGCACCATCATCCACAACGGAAAAGAGATAGTGCCGATTGTGGAGTTGGCGAGGATATGTTATTCGCATATACAAAATATTGAAATAAGAAATGGATTGGGAGGCAAGTTTTGTTTTGTAGATAGAAGATTAGCAAATCACCAATTTGGCTTTTATTTTGAAGAAAAAACAAATTCATTTAGAAGTGTATATCTTGCGAACTATACTGATGATATAGTTATAAACCAATACAAACTCTTCGACTATCTACATGAACTAAAAATTGACTATCGCGGTCTAATTGATGCAGGCTTGGCAATAGATGTAAATACACTTGAAACTAATACTTATAAATTATTTAACCATGAGACAAATTAAATTCAGAGGGAAACGAATTGATGAGCCGCATTATTGGATAACAGGCGGCTATATAGAATGGACTGATGCAAAAGGATACAAATGGAATCAAATAGTATTCTCAAATGGACATCATAATGATGTTATTCCCGAAACAGTAGGGCAATTCACAGGATTGTTAGACAGCAACGGAACGGAAATTTACGAAGGAGACATAATTAAATTCTGTGTTTCAGGCGATGAAATAGTAAGAGCAGTTGAATGGGATATACCTACCAATACATATTGGCTTGGCGATGATTTTTTTTGGAGACGACGCATTCAGAATACAACAGACTTTATGATTACAAAATTTCATGTAAAAGGAATTTTTAAAATAATAGGCAATAAGTTTGACAATCCCGAACTATTAAAAACAGAATGCGATGAATAAAGATTACAGTTATTGCGCAGGGGAACGTAACGATACCCGATGCCCGTTGCAGAACAAATGCAGGCGTTTCTACAACGGTAATTACCACGAAGGAATGTGGTATATCATGCCTGCGTTCAAAAATAATAGATGTGTAAACTTTAAAGGATATACGGATGAAATTTGATAAATTAAAACAGATTGAAAATTTGAAATAAATGTTTATATGACTTACATTGAATTAATTAATAGATTTTGGCTAATTGACGAATTATGGCAGTTCAACGGCTGCGAGACGAGGCTTTACTTCTACCTTTTGAAGATTGCCAACATGTCAGGCTGGGCAGACGCATTCGAGCAGACCGATTTAAAAGTATCGGCGGCTGTGGGAGTTTCGTCAGACACATTTAAAAAAGCACAAAAAAAATTAATTAAGTCAGGATTAATCAGCATCGAGACTGGAGGTAGATGTTACGGGAATAAAAGCCGATATTTTTTAGGTACTAAAATTTACCCACCTAACTCGGTAGCTAACTCGGTAGCTAACTCGGTAGCTAACTCGGTAGCTAACTCGGTAGCTTATATTAAGAATAAGACTAAGACTAAGATAGAAAATAATACTTTTTCTAACGAAAAAGATATTACAAAAGAAAAACCACAAGAATCTGAAAATTTTAAAAATTTTAAAACATGGATAAAAACCAATACCCCTCGCTTAGAAGCAATGAAACGCCCTTTTACACAGGATGAGTACGAAAAAATACGTGCTATGTGTACCAAGGAAGAAATAACGGAATTACTCATGGACATGGAAAATTGGGTTGATTTAAAAAAAAGAATTTGGGCATTCAAAACTTTTTTAACATTCAAAGAAAGAAGAAATAAAAATGGATAAACAACTAAAAATCAAAGAAGTATTTATTGACGAAGGTAGATTACCCCCTCAAAACATAGATGTTGAGGAACAAGTACTCGGAATGTTAATGCAGCTACGAAACGCATATACAGACGCAGCAGCAATCATTGACGCTGATTGTTTCTACAAAGAAGCAAACAGGTTAATTTACATTGCCATTTCAGAACTTGAAACATCAGGGAATAAGGCAGATGGAATTTCAGTTATAAACAAACTTAGGAATAAAAAGAAGTTAGAAGAAGTTGGTGGCGCTTATTATTTGATGCAAATAATCGGCAAAACAGTATCTTACGACTTGTTGGAGCAACATTGCAAAGTATTGAAAGAAAAACAACTATACCGAAAACTTATTGAAATCGGACATAAGTTAGTATCTTCCGGCTATTCTGAAGAAGAAGATGTTTTTACTTTATTTTCCGAAGCAGGCGAAACGATTGCAAGTTCAATATCATTGCCGGTTAATTCGCTGCACAAAACTAATGAAGCGTTGAAAGAAGTTACTGAACAGATTGACAGAAATTGCGGAATAGGAACGCAGATAACAGGAATTGCAACAGGATTTTATGAGTTTGACAAACGTTCACGAGGTTTACAAAAATCTGATTTAGTTGTCATTGCAGCAGAAACATCAATGGGAAAATCATCTCTTGTAACTTCAATAGTCCGAAATGCAGCGTTAAAAGGCGCAAAGATAGGTTTTTACTCTTTGGAAATGACAAAGGAACAATTAGCAGCTCGACTATTAGCAATAGAAACAGCAATACCGGTAAACGAAATTCTATATTCAAAACTATCCGAAGAAAAAATAAAGACAATACAGCAAAATATTTCCAGACTTTGCGAAACAGATATTTACTTCGATGAACGTTCAACTAACCACATTGACGGAATATTGACATCAATACGCTACTTAAAAACTAATTTCAACATTGATATTGCCGTTGTGGACTATTTGCAGTTGATTGGGAATAACAAACGAAACATCAATCGCGAACAACAGGTAGCAGAAATAGCGCGTGCATTTAAAAATATTGCAAAGGAATTGAATATAAATGTAATTCTACTTTCGCAACTTAGTCGCTGCAACGGAGACCCATTTCCAAAACTTTCAAGACTTAGAGACAGCGGTCAAATAGAAGAAGCCGCTGATATTGTGATGTTTATATATCGTCCTGAGATATACGGAAGAACGTATCCTGTCGGATTTGAACATTATCCTGTTCAAAATACCGCAATGATAGATATTGCAAAAGGTCGTAATATAGGCTTATTGCGGTTTATTGTAAACTTCAACCCGCAGACAACGCACTTTTTCCCATTTGACGAAGATAGAGACTTATTACCGGAATGTAAAAAACCCGATTGGTAGAATTATGAAAAAGGCAGCGCAACGCATAAACACCATCTTCCTGCTCGCAGACGTCATCGAGCAGGCAGCATTTGAGACCGAACACCTCCTCAAAAAGAAAAACCTTTTTAAGTTTGAGATAAAACAAAAAATAAACGCCTTAAAGTCAGCAGCGGGGTGGATCGTAAAGTTTGCCGACAGCAAACAGGCAGCCGCCTACGGCGACAAGGCAGACGATTTGAAACAAGTTATTTATAAATATTTAATCGTGAAATAATGAAAACAATACAAGAAGCGGCACGTGACTACTGCTGCGAAGATTGCAGCGAAAAACAAACCTGCAATAAAACAAAGTATGAATGTTGCATGTTGTCGGGATATTACGCCTTCATCGCCGGCGCTGAATACAGGAAGACAGAAATTGACGAACTAATAGACCTGATAAAATCGCTTTTAAACGGGATTGAAGGATTTCCGGCGATGAACGCAATAGCGGGCACATTGGATAAACAATATACAGCAGCGGAAAGGATGTTGAAAAAATATGGGAAATAGATAAATTTTAGAAAAATGAAAGAAAAAATAATCAAGGCAATAGAAGATGTGATGAATATCCCTTTCGAGGATTGGAAAACTTCACGCAAAAGAGACAAAGTTATGTGCAGGCAACTGTACTGTTATTTTGTCAAAGATAGCGAAAAGATGACGTTTGCGCAACTTTCACGCCTTATAAGCAGGAAAGCGCCGACAACGTCAAAAAGAGTGTTAAAATCATTTAAAAACGACTACGAAACAGATAGCAATTTCAGACGTATTGCGGATGAGGTTGCGGAAAGGATAAAATAAAATTTTCATACCTTTGCAGCATGAAAAAATGACGATGGATAGACGTATTATAACACACGAAGGAGTTTTAGATTTAGGCGGTATAAAATTGCCGTGTTATGTATTAGAAGACGGTACAAGAGTATTATCTGGACGTGGTATGCAGGAGGCATTGAAAATGGTAGATGAAATTGATGATGGGAAGCAAACAGCCGGGACCAGATTAAGGAGACATTTAAGTCAAAAATCACTTATCCCATTCATTTTTAAGGATAAAAATCAGGACCACATTAACCCGATTATCTGTTACAAAGGAAATACGAAAATCAATGGATATGAGGCTACATTATTGGTTGATATTTGTGATGGATTTTTAGAAGCAAGAAAATCAATTACACTTTCGGCAAGACAGATGATTATTGCAAATGAATGTGAAATACTTGTAAGGTCGTTTGCAAAGGTTGGAATAATATCTCTTATAGATGAAGCGACAGGATATCAATATACCCGTGAGAAAGATGAACTACAAAAAATACTAAAAGCCTATATTGCAGAAGAACTATTACCATGGCAAAAGCGCCTTCCAGATGTTTTTTATAAAGAACTATTTAGACTTAATAAATGGGATTTTACAGTATCTGGAATAAAAAAACGTCCAAGTGTAATTGGTAGTTGGACAAATACGTTAATCTATGAACAGTTGCCAAAAGGAGTATTGGAAGAACTTAAAAATAAAACTCCAATAAGTCAAGCAGGAAATAAATTAGCACGTTATCATCAATCCATTACTTTGGATGTAGGTGAGCCAAATTTATCTGCACAGATTAATCAGGTTATTGCTATTTTTAGAATTTCCGACAATATGAAACAGATGTGGCAACAATTTGAGAAGATGAATAATAGAAAAATGGGAATTGTTGAACTCCCGTTTGAATTTGATGAAAACGGATATACGATAGAAAAATAATGGATACAGAAAACACAACACCCAAGAAACCCAGAAAGCCCGGTAGCGGTGGCGCAAGAGCAAACGCCGGCGGTAAAAGACCAGGGGCAGGGAGAAAAACATACAACCCTGATGGAACTGTTAGAACGTCATACGGAAAACCAAGACTTCCAAAACGATATAATTTTCACCCTGACATTATTGAAAAATTGTCAAAAATTGAAAACGAAACGGCATTTATTGAAGCGGCAATACAAGAGAAGTTGGAGCGTGACTTTCTTAGAGATATTTCACAATGAAGATATTTTTTCTATCGTATTGCGACACAATTGTGTCGCCTTTTTTGTTTCAAATCGGCACTTCAAAAAAACGACTTTTGAACAAATTTTCAAAAAACATGGCGTAAAATCGTAACTGTAATTTTCAAAAACACACGAAAAACAGCCATTTTTGCCTTAAAAACACTACGTAAAATACGTAAAAAACACAAAATATTAAAAAAAGTTATCAACAATGACATTTATAAAACATACATAATCAATATATTATAAAAATTGCACAAAAAAAAGTGAAAAAAAGTGCATTTTACCCGCTGAATATTGTTTGTAATTCAAAAAAATGTCGTATCTTTGCAGTGTGAAATTTAGATAAAAATATTGTTTAATTTAAAAAAGTAAAAGAAATGAACGGAATAATGAAATATCGAAGCGCAAGAAACACCGGCAGAGCCTCAATAGAACGTATAAAAGGCTATATCAAAGACTGTAAAGAGTACTTTGATGGTGATGGGTACTATTTCAAAAAGGCTCTTTCAGAGTGCCGCAACGAAGGTATAAACATCGTTTTTGACAAAATGAATTTAATGTATAAAAAAGTTACGCACACCGGCGAAGTGTAATGAAATTAATCGTATCGTTTGCACAAACGAAAATATCATTGTCAATGAAGAAAATATTGTACAAAGGGCAAGAAGTTGAGGCTTTTGATTTATTAATGCAAAAAGAAAATGCAATTGATATTTTGCATGGTAATAAAAAAGTTGAGACAAGAAGTTTCTCACCGTTTTATTTCAGCAGATTTATTGACAAAAAAAAACAAAAAACAAGCAAAAATATTAATGATTATATCATTCGTCAAGATGTAGAGTTCATTCATTTTCATAATTACACAAATTCGTGGTTTTTAAATGTTAGAATAAATGAATCCGGTCTCTTTGTATTAGACAAAGAAAGCGTTGAAATTATGAATAACGACTTTGGATTTCACGACTTTAATAATGAATGGCAACAATATGATGATATTCCAAGTTCGCAGAAACCAATGTTTTATTGGTTCTCGATTTCTGAAATAGTCAATCATAATTTTGCTTAAAAAGACAAAACAAATATAATCAAGTGTGCGTAGCAGAAAAAGTTACGCACATTTTGTTTTTATATGAAAATATATTATATTTTTGCATTTTAAATAGAATTATTTAACAATTTAAAACTATTAGATTATGTTAATTCCAGTTAGTTTCAAAGAACCGTCAAGAGTTTCAGAAGGCGCAAGATTAATACGTGAAGCATTAAATGAACGTATTCGGCAAAGTCAAGGCAGATAATGTCTACACTTGATTTAATCAAAGAAGTTTCGCAACTCACCGACAGAGCAATACTGTTTCATTCCGCAGCAGGAAAGGACAGTATTGCTTTGTTGGATTTGATGCACCCATATTTTAAAGAAATTCAGTGTGTTTTTATGTACATCGTTCCCGAACTTGAACACATAAACAAATACATTCAATATGCAGAACGAAAATATGATGTCCAATTCATACAGATACCGCACTTCGCACTATATAACTACATAAAAATAGGTCATTTAGGAATACAAAAAGATATAAAAACACATCTTCCAAACTTAGCAATAATAACAGATAGAATAAAAACAAAATTCGGAATTGATTGGGCTTTTTTCGGTTTCAAACAGTCGGACAGCATGAACAGGCGTTTAATGCTTCGCACTTATGAAAATAACGCTATCAACTTCAAAAATAAAAAATGTTATCCGCTTTCCGAATGGAAAAATGCAGATGTGTTAAAATACATCGAATCAAAGCAACTGATTAACCCAATTCATTATGGCGGAATATGTCAATCATCAGGAACATCAATAGACGACATTAACTTTTTACTATACTGCAAAAAGTACTATCCAAACGATTATCAAAAAGTATTATTATATTTCCCATTAGCAGAATTAATAGTTTACAAACATGAGCAAGGAAGAAAAACAGCATAAAATAAAACAGTCTGAAACGATAACGATAAAACGAAGTCAGATAAACTTTGCGCCGTACAACCCACGCAAGAAAGACCCAAAAGTTGTAGAGGCATTAAAACGAAATTTTAAACGTGTTGGATACTTGGGTGGTATTGTGTGGAATGAAACAACGCAAAATTGCGTAAGTGGACACAAACGCCTGCAATCGCATGACATCATTTATAACTATGACGGTACTCCCGAAAAAGACTATGACATAAAAGTAGAAAAGGTTATACTTGATGAAAAGACAGAAAAAGAACAAAATATCTTTATGAACTCGCAATCTGTGCAAGGAAAATTTGACTATTTTAAACTCGCAGAAATGTTACCTACGATAGACTACAACGATGCAGGATTATCTGACAGCGACATAAAGGTAATTCAGTTAGAAGTACCGAACATCGTACTCAATTCAAATCCTATTAACGAAATTCAAAGAGATATGAAAGAGATTGAACGACCATATCAGGAACTAAAAGAAGCGGTAAAACAGGCAAAACAGCAAGTAAAAGGAACTGCTATTGAAAGAGAGCAAAACAAAGAGACATACTTAATACTCAACTTTGAATCCGTTGAAAACAAATTATACTTTCTTGAAATAAATGGATTAAGCGAAAATGATAAAATTATTAAAGGTGAAATGTTTTTAAATGATTAATTATGGCGTGTAAAAAAAAGGCATTATTTGTTAAAGGCTCTGATGATTTGGTCATTGCAGAAAGCCTCGCAAGGGATGGTTTCGATAATAAACAAATTGCAAAACGTTTCAATTATAATGAAACATATTTTTCAGAACTTGTTAATACAATTTCCGAATTATCTGATGCTTTAAAAAGAGGTCGCCAGCCGCTTGAATTATACGTTGAAAATTCGCTATATAAACGGGCAACAGGATTAAAAGTAAGAACACAGGTACGGCGTTTTATTGAAAAAGATTGCGACTGTTGCGGCGATAAAAAATGCACAAAATGTGATGGGACAGGAAAGATTGCTACCGATATGGAATTTGTACAGGAAACGATTACAGAACTCCCTCCAGATACAGGTGCAGCAATGGCGTGGTTAAAACAACGTAAGCCTGAATATTGGAATAAGCAGCCGTTGAAATTGGAAGTAAACGCAAATGTAAAACAGGATATTGTGAAAATAAGTTATGAATAAAATATGAAAGTTGTATTTGATAAAAAACTGTTTAACCCTTCGTATTGGCACATTGACGATGCGCTACAAGATGAGCGTATCCGCATGTTGCTGATTTATGGTGGCAGTTCCGCAGCAAAAACATACTCCATAGCGCAATGTAACCTGAAAGATACGCTATGCAGCGAATTGAACGTATTAACACTACGCAAGGAAAGCGTTACCATAATGACTACCGTGTACCGTACCTTTGAGGAAATAGCAAAAAAAATAAACGACAAACATAAATTCTTTGACTTTTATAATTTCAGAATAGACTGTCCGATGGGACAAATTATGTTTAAAGGATTGGACGACCCGGAAAAAGTAAAGGGGTTGGATTCTTTTAACCGTGTATTCCTTAATGAACTTTCAAAATTTGATGAGAGCGACCTTGACGAGGTAAAACGCCGTCTGCGTGGACGACCAAACCAAAAAATAATATGCGACTGGAATCCAATCAGCGAGGAACATTGGATAAAAACAAACTTGATTGATACCGATGAATGGGTAGAACAGCCATTGATGCTGCCAAACAATCATGACAGCAAACTCGATGAACTTTCTAAGAAGTGGATAAACATTTCGGGAAATACCATATTAATAAAAACAACCTATCGGGATAATTATTGGGTGGTAGGAAGTCCAAACGGCAACTATGGATTTAAAGACGTTCACACTCTTGATAACTTTGAAGATATGCGCACAAAGAAGCCGAATCAATATATGGTATATGGACTTGGGGAGTGGGGTTCTTTCCGTGTTGGTGGTGAGTTTTGGAAACAATTCAGCATTGACAAGCATGTACGATATGTAAACTATCTTCCAACTAAATCAATTCATGTAACGGTGGACGTAAACCGTTATCCTTACATTTCCCAAACACTATGGCAAATTAACGGGAAAGAGATACGGCAATTTAACGAACTGTGCGCTTCCGACCCGGGAAACACGGCTAAAAAGGCAGCGCAAAAGGTGGCTAAATACTTAGACGATATAAACTACGAAGGAGTTATTTACCTTTACGGCGATGCTTCCGGAAGGAACAAAAGCGCAACGGATAACAGCAGTTTCTTTGACCTTTACTTCTTAGAACTCAAAAGCCACTACCATGTAATAGACAGGATAATGAGAAGTAACCCATCTGTGCAGTTGAGTGCGGCATTTGTAAACGAAATATACGAAGGAAATACGGAATTTTCAATAGTCATCGGCGACAACTGCAAACTGTCAATAAAAGACTATAATACCGTGAAAGAGGGAAAAGACGGTGAAATGGTTAAAGAGAAAATAACAGACCCGAACACAGGAATACCATACGAAAAGAACGGACACCTATCAGACGCAAAGCGGTATTTTATCTGTAACATTTTAGAATATGAATACAAGGAATTTATAAAGAAACGAAAAAAATATGTAATATTATGATATTAGACCACAGCAAAATATTAGAATTATTAAAAGGCAATCAGGAAAATGAGGCGGTTACATTTGCCAAAAAGTCGCAAAAGAAACTTTGTGTACACATATTTGGCGATGGGATGGACACTTATTTGGAAACGATAAACAGTTTTGAAAATGCAAATCAATACATTGCCCGAAAAAAATATTCACGCTCCAACAAAGACATTATGGAGCGTATTACACGACCAATAGACAAAATATTTTCAACAAAAGGCGGTTCTGTATTTTACAATCTTCCCGAAAGTCAAAATCAAACTTTCAGAAACTTATTGCAAAACACTGAAAATGGACTTACAATAAGAAAATGGATTGAGCAATATTGGAAGCCTGCCTATCTGTCCGACCCGATGGGATTGATATTTATTGAGGTAAACGCTGATGGCGAGGCATATCCTACATACAAATCAAGTAGCGACATATACAGTTATCAGTTAGATGGAAGAAATGTTGAATATGTTATTTTCAAAACGGAAGAAGAAGATGTTTTCAGAGTTGTTGATGAAGTTGCAGACTACAAAGTAAAATTCAATGGAAAAGATGTAACGATAATTGACACATTTCCTAACCATTTTGGATTTGTACCTGCCATGATAAACTCAGATATTCCTGTTTTGAGAACTGAATACTTTGAAAGCCCATTGCAAAAAATCATTGAATTAGCAGATGAATATTTGCGTGAATGTTCCGTGAAGTCGCTATATAAGTTATTACATGGATTTCCTAAATATTGGGAATATATAAGTCAATGTAAAGAGTGTAAAGGTACAGGCAACATAGCGGCATCACCATGCCCGCACTGCAACGGAACAGGTTCAAAAATAAAATGGGATGTGGCAGATGTGAAACACTTACCGATACCTGAAAAAGAAGATGTTGTAATAGCGCCCAACGTTGCCGGTTATGTTACCCCTCCACTTCCTACATGGGAAAAAATGAGTGATGAATTGGAAATGTTAGAAAGAATAATGTTTCAAACGATATGGGGGACAAAACAAGTTGAAGAAGGAAGCAACAATACAGCAACAGGAAGATTTATAGACACACAACCGGTAAACGACAGGCTTAGCAAATTTTCAGATGCCGCAGAAACGATTGAGCGTTTTATTACTGACTGTTTGGGACGTTTCTATTTCCCAACAACATATAAAGGCTCATCTATAAATTATGGTCGCAGGTTTATTATTGAAAGCGCAGATACTGTATGGAATAAATACGAAAAGGCAAGGCAAGCCGGCGCACCTGATTCTGTTCTTGATGACATTCTCATGGAGTATGTGCAATCAAAATACGAAAACAATAGTCTTGAAATGCAAAAGCAGATTAAGATGATTAAGATAGAGCCTTTTATACATCATACATCGCAGGAAGTAAAGAAATTAGAACCTGTTATGTTGGATTATGTGAAGAAACTGTACTTTTCAGATTTTATTAAAACATTAACAGATAACGAACTGATATTTGAAAGTACGGATATTCTTAAAAGAAAATTGGAAGAATTTGCAACAATGAAATTTAATAACCTTAATAATAATTAAAATTAAATCAAAATGACAAAAGCAGAAGCATTAGCCTTTATTCGGGAAGAATTAGAAAAAGGCACAGAAAAAGAAGCAATCATCAACGTATTGCTGAAAGAAGAAAAAATAGGAAATTCAAACGCAACAAATGAAGTTATCGAAGAATTGATTAATCGTGCAAAGCAGCAGGAACAAACAGGAAGTACACTGCCGCCTCCACCGCCGCCGCCACCACCTACTGAAAAGAAAGAAAAACCGACAATCTATGAAGAATGGAAAGTTGAAAATGGCGAAAAAGTAAAGATGATAAGAACAACGCCGATTGACGATGAAACAGCAAACCGGTTAAACATGGCTGCGCAAACATCAGACAAAGGATATGTTATTATGTATTATAAAAAATAATAAGTTATGTTATCACAAGAAACAATTAAAAAATTAGCAGAGTATTTACGGATTAAGCCGGAAGATTTGCAAACGGCAATTTCATCCGACACCGAACAGGCTATTGACATCCCCGAATTAACCGTTTTTATAAAAGATGAATTAGAAAAAAGGGATAGTAACCTGAAAACAAAGAACTACAACGAAGGAAAAACTGCCGGTGCTGAAATGATTATAAAAAGCATGAAAGAGGAAAACGGCATTGATATTGAAGGGAAAGAGCCGAAACAGTTTGTTGAAGCGTTAAAAAAGAAATTCATTGAAGAGGCGAAGATTGAACCAGATAAAAAGGTACAGGAATTGACACAGATGAATGAAAACTTTAAGGCTACTATTGCTAAATTGGAACGTGAAAAAACCGAATCGGAGGCAAATTTCAAAAAGATGTCGTTACAATCCAATATTCTCAACGGAATAACAAAAGATTATTTACTTTCAAAGAATGATTTATTTCTATTAATGCAAAACTCCGGATATACATTTGAAGAAGAAAACGGCAAAATCATTGCAAAAAAGCATGGCGAAACGCTTCGGGATGCAAAGATGCAAGATCCGTTAAACTTTGATGTTGTTTTTGATGAGTTTGCAACTGAAAAAGGTCTTGTAAAACAAGAACAGAATCCGCTTCCAGGAGGTCGTGGTGGTGCAAGTTCCAAAACGCTGCCTGCGGCATTTGCTACATTGGCAGAGTTCAAAAAATCATGGGAAGAACAGGGCAAAAGCACTAACTCACATGAGTTTGCGACAAAGGCACAAGAGTACGCAAAGAATAACCCGGACTTTTTTAAAGAGTAACATTTTTCATAAATTTAAATTTTCGTGTGTTTGTAAGAAACGGAGTATTTTTACTCCGTTTTTTTTGTTTCATAAAAAAAAGTTACGCACATTTTCATTTCACAAATTTATTTGTTATATTTTTGCACAGTTCAAGATGCTGAACAAAGATAACAGCCCAAGATGCGTGGCAAAGATAAACAGCCGCAGGATACAGCGGCAAGATAACAGCCCAAGATGCGTGGCGCATAATCCATAAATAATTAATAATCATGGCTAATTTTAGTAGTAGCAATTTAGTTATGGCGCAAGCGTTACTTATTCAAGACTTTCAAAGTCCTGAGTTGAGACCACAGGAAGCGCCGATTTTAGCGTTAGGGTCAAGAAATAACAGTATCCTGATGCAAGACCACGAAATGCTCCGCACACGTGAAGACCGTGCCATTCAAGCGTACATCTTAAAGAGAAATAAACGTACCACAACGGGGCAAATAAGAACACACGACCATACCGGAAACATTGGCGATTCGATTGCAACAGACTTGCTTTGGAGTTCCTTTACCGATAAATTCAGTTTTTCATTGAAACTGTTAGATAAAAATATTTTTGAGACGGCAAGAATGTTGGCAAATCAATTTTCGCAAACATTTATGAATATACGTGAAGACATAGAGGTATATCTTCGTGATTTTCTTTTGTCAAAGATAACTCAGGTAAACCGTGCAACAAAGAACGGAACATGGAGTGCAACAGACTTTGTATTTTCAATCAGTAATACTCCCGAAAAAGGATTATTCTTTGAAAACGCAAAAGCAATGATGCGTCAAAATGATTACACCGGTTCGTATGATGTAATTACTGACCCGATTGCATTTGTAATGGGACGTTTTTATGCCGCACAAGGCGCACAGAACGCAACCAACACATCATTCCAATTCAGCGGTATGGATATTCGTGAGAGCAATACATTAGCAAAAACAGGATTTAATAATGGTTTAGCGTTATTTATGCCTGTCAATTCGTTTGGCGTATTAGATTGGATACCGAGACAAAACCGTGAAGGAAGTGGAGATTATAACACGGTACTTGGCGGATTCGGTTCAATGAGAGACCCAGTAAGTGGATTGGTTTTTGCCGTTCATGGTTACGCTGAACGTGCCAACACAGCAGCAAATAACGGAAATACACAGGACGTTAAAATTCAGTTTGAAGTGTCCGTAGATATTTCCGCTAACATTGCTCCTTTGTCAAATACAGATGAAACCGTAGTTTTTGCAGTAGCAAATGTATAACGCAGAAGAAGCAAAAAAGGCATTATTTGGACGGGTTGGGTGGAAGAAACAACCAAACTCGTTCAAATATGATTTGTCGGCAGATAATATAAAGTCCCTTTCCGGCAGGAATTTTCAATCATTCCATAAAATTGTAACATTGAAAAACATTTTATATTGTATTGAAGATGAGAACGCCGATTCAGAAGAATTTAATGAATATCTGAAAGACTTACAAAACGATGCTATTCTTGCTTGTCTTAGCGGAATATTCAACGAAGACGAACTTTTAGAACAAAGTTTTATTATTGACAATAGAACCGAAGATGTGCCTGAAACAAAAGAATATAGCGGAAAAACAGTAGGATATAAGTTGAAATCGCCCGAAGATAATACATATATTATTGTTATAAAGTCAGTTATGTTATTTTTCGACAATGATACTGATATTAAATTATTTTGTTGTCATTCAAAAATTGGAACAATATGGGAAAAAATTGTACATTGCGAAGAAAAAAAGCAAACAATTATTCCTATTGACGACTTAATACTGCAATATTCTACTGAAAGTTACAAGGGCGGTTTTTTCTATTTCGGTTACGAAGCAGATAATTTAACTCCTTTGGAATTTAGAAATTCGTTTTTTTTACAGACAAACATATTAGGTTACGTTCCCTTTGAATATTCCGACATCAATACTATAAGAGAAACAACAAACACGTATGGGCTGAATATTGAATTTTGTGCGTATCGTGATTTTACGGAGATTATAAAGAACAACGCATCGCTTTTTGATACTGCAATAGGATTGCAAGTAGCGGCAACGGTAGTTGAATTAATACTTAACTCAGATCGTTCAAACAGCAACGAAAGAATTGCAAAAGAGGCAGGCGGAATACTTTATAATGACCTTAATACAGCGTATCCAACACCGGAATTTCCATACACGACAGGGCTAAAAAATCAGTTAAGTAGAGAAATAAAACGGTTAAAAAAGAACTTATTACCAAGACCAACTTCAAGAATTGTAACGCCATGCTTTTCCTGAAAGAAAATCCAATAGGAATAGATATTCCGATACAAAATTTTCAACGTTTTTTGCATAGGAAACTATGTGAAACATGGAAAACATCGGAGTATGAAAGTTATGGACGTGCTTATAAGAATCAGACGAAAAAAGGCGGTTACATACCGGAAGTGTATAATGGTAAGGATTACAAAGAAGTACTATTTAATGACAAAACACACGCCTTGAGTTTTTTCATAGTTGGCGATGTTCAGAAAGAGTTGATGCAGCAAAGAGAAGCCGATGTAGCCTTAATCTTTTGCGTAAACGTGCAAAAATTGAAACCGAACATCACCCATCGTGCAGATGAGGAAGTAAGAATAAATGTCATTGAGTTGTGCGACCTAAGACAGTTTTCATTTGATATGATTTCTGTTATAACGGGTATTAAATCTGTATTTGCAGAATTTGACATTAGTCAAATAAAATACCGTGATATGAACCCACTACATTGTTTCAGATTAAATTTTAAGTTAAAATATCCAAAATGTTAAAAATAAATAAATTATGGCAACTTGTGCAACAGCCGGCGGGAATACCGGTACAGGAAAATGCGACCAATTTTCATTTATTCCGATAGGGGCTTTTATGACCCCATTAGACGCTAAGATTCCTGACAATACAGATGTCATGGAATATATATTACAAAAGTTAGTAGATGACAACCCCGCTCAACGGTGGTATCCTGTTATGAATGTTTGGCAGATAGATAACAACTCAGCCGACCCGACAGAGGCAACACTTGGCGCAGGGTGGACACGCAGGCTTGACAGCGGTACATCTGCTTATACGTTCTCTATTCCTTATAAGATGTGTGCTGCTCGTGGTACATTGAAATTTAACGAATGGGGTGGCGGTGTCATTCTCATTGCCAAAGACGGTAAATTGGCAGGTAAAATGATAGATGACGGATTGCTCGGCGCTATCAAACCAAAATCGGTATCAGTAAACGCCAATCCTATCGGGGATGGGCAAAATGAATCTGTTACCCAAGTAGTGATGAATTTCGGTGATAGAAACGAATTTACACGCACTATTGAGCCTGTTTCCGTTGAAGGAATGGATACATCGTTATTTGAAGGTATCGTTGATGTAAAATTGACGAAAAAAGCATCGACAACAACGAGTGTTACTTTATATGCGAAGGTGGCATGTGGAGGTGAAAACTTGGCAGAATTGTACTCTATTGAGATTATAGACCCTGCATGTTGGGTTATACAATCATCGACAGGAACGCCTTTAACTGTTTCAACGGCTACAATCAACGCAGCGGACAATTCAATTACGCTCAACTTTACAGGAACGGCTGCTACCGTTAGAATGGCTTCCATTTCTGCATTGAAAGCAAAAGGAATCATTGGCTATGAATCAAATACTTTACGATTATGATAATAGATGACGTATTTTACAATAAGGAATGGGCAAAATCTATTTCAGAAAAAGAGTTTGTCAATCATATTTTTCCAATTTACTTTCAGGACTTGGAAGAATCAAAGCGTAAAGAGAAACTGAAAAGTATTTATTATGTTTTAACGGGTAAAAAAAATCCCGAAGAAACAGAATAACTGTTTTTGTAATACTTTCGTTTAGGGGTGGAAACACCCCTTTTTCAAATATGACGGTAGCGGAATATGTAAGGCGATTAACGGATGCAATAGACACCATGCCGCATGCAATTAAAAATGCTATTGATGAAACAGGGAATGTTATTGCATTGCTAAATAAGGAACAACTGATGGACGGTAATGAAAAAACGGGATACCAAATTTCCCCTTCATATAGAACTCATAAATATGCACGAGCAAAACAATCAATGAATACAAGACCTCCTTATGGAATACCCGATTTAAGACTAACAGGGGAATTTTATAGAGGATTTGAAGTAAAAACATTTGTAGATAGATTTGAAATATCGAGTACTGATGAAAAGACTAATGATTTAATAGATAAATACGGAGAAGACATATTTGGATTAAATGAAGAAAATAAAGTAAAATATTGGAACGAAAACTTACAACCTGCCATTGTCAGGCATATTAAAGGTAAATTATGAAAAGCAGATGTCCACAGGATTTAAAAGAAAGGGCTAAATATTTAAACGACAATAAAATAAAAGCGAAAAAGTATGCGCAAAAACAAAAAACAATTGTATCTCTCATCCAAGAGGGCGATTATTACAGAATCGAAAAAGGAAACATCGAGGGAGCAATCGAGTTATTTTTCCCGTATTGAAAAGTGTCCGCTTGGGGCATTTAAACAAGCACAGCGTGGAGATTTATCGGCGTTGGTTATATCAGGTCATCCAACGGAAAACGAGTTAAAAATAGCGTTAAATGGGCTAAATGAACAATACTTTGAAATCGTTGGCGATAGCAGCAGCGCATTTCTGACTGAACAATACAGAAAGGTATATTTGCTCAAAAACAAAGTTGAACGATTGGCGGCATTATTTAGTCTTTCCCGAATAACACGAGACGATTTGGAAGAAATAAAGAAAATATCACGTGGGAAAAACTTAGAGGAATGTATTGCATTATACAAACGTCTTACTGTTCAATTAGATACGGAAATGAAAGAACTTGAAAAGACGAAACCAAAAGGCGATGAGAACGCTGATTACTTTGAAGAGTTGCACAGGGTAATGTGCGAGCATGTGAAGTATGAAATTCCCGAAACAATAACGGTGTATGGCTTTGCCGTGCATGTGAAAAATTATTTAACCCATTTAAAAAGAAAGAAAAATGAAAAGCGAATCAATAGATGAGATAGTAAGCAAGGAAGCGATACAGCAGGTTATTAACTTACGAAAAGAATTGCAGGAGACGGATAGTGTAATAAGGAACTTTGTTAAGAGTTTTGAAGATATAGGAAAGAGTTTGCAGGGTGCAAAGAGCGTAACCGAACTCACAAAGGCGATGCAGCAGCAAAATCAGGCTTCTGACGCTTTGAATAAGGCAAGGGAATTGTCATCGGCTACGGCTCAAAAGTTTTCAGACGCTCAAAATAGGGTTACAAAATCATTTAAGGACAATCAGGCATTAATTGACCAGGCAATTAACACGGCACGTCAGTATGCAGGAGGAATTAAAAATCTTGAAATGAGTATGGCAGGATATTCAAGAATGATAAACGAAGCAAAAGAACAAAACAAAAAACTTTCAGAAACTATGCGCTTGATGAAAAAAGAAGGCGCTGAAATGTCTGTTGCTTATTCTGAACAGAAAAAAACATTTTCTGAAAACATTGCATTACAGTTAAAATATTCAGAAAAGTTAAGGGAGGCAAAAAAAGAGATGAAAGAAATGCAACAACTATACGGTGCTGAAGAATCATCATATAGAACACGTGCAGCAGCGATGAAACAACTTATACATGAAGTGAAAAATCTCGCAGATTCAGAAATTCAAAGTAAAAAGGAATTGAGCGATATGATAAACGCACTCAATCAGTCGTTGAAAGAAAATGACGCAGAAATGGGGATTCACCAAAGGAATGTTGGCGATTATGAAGGGGCAATGGTAAGAACACGTACCGTTGTAACGCAGTTGGTAAATGAGATGTCAATATTAAAGATGGCAGGACAGGATAATACCGAAGAATATCGAAATTTGGCTAAACAGGCAACAGAATATAACAGGGCGTTAAGGAATGTTCAGCGGGAAACGAGATTGCTTGCATCAAATACGGCATATGTTGATATGCTTAGAAATTCGCTAACCGCCCTAAATGTTGCATTCCTATCATTAAAAGATGCTGGTGGATTTGCAGAAGAAGGAACAAGGCTATATAATATTATGACGAAATTACAAAAGACAATCGCACTTCTTACTGCCGCTACCCAGGTTTATAATCTTGTCGGAAAAGAAAGTGGTATTATTCAACAGATAATAGCATTTCAAACAGGATTAAGAGTAAAAGCAGAAACATTACAAGTTGCTGGAACATGGAAAGCGGTTGCAGCGCAAAAGGCTTTTAATTTTGTTGCATCTATTCATCCGTATGCGTTAATTGCAATGGGAATAGGCGCTGTCATTGGTGCTTTTGCATTATTTTCAAAATCATCATCAGAAGTTTCTGATAAACAAGACAAAATGAATAAATTGGCTGAAAAATCAATAGACTTATATGCAAAGGAAGTGTTAAGTGTTGAATTATTACACAAAAAATTCCAATCGCTATCAGGAAGCATAAAAGAACAGGAGTCAATATTAAAAGAATATAATGAAACAATAGGAAATACTGCTGGAAAATTAGAAGATGTAAAAGCATTGGAACAGTGGTTTATAGATAAAAAAGATGCCTATATTCAAATGCTTAAAGAAAAATCATTGGCACAGGCAGCAATGGAATTGTCTATTGAGGAATACAAAAATATGATTAAAGATATTCCTGATGCAGACTTTAAAATTTCATTTACGGATTCTAAAGGAAATGATTTAAAAGATGTTCCAGCAAGCATGATGGAATTTTATGGAGACATGGAAGATGTTATTAAAAATATAGGAGATGCCATTACTTCTGCATACGAATCTAAAATTGACAAGTTCTTACAAATAAGCATTGATTCATCTGAAAAAGCGAGGAAAATAGCGGAAGAAAACGGATTTAAAATTATTGAAGCGTCAAAAAATACAGATAATGTATTAGTTGAATTAATGAAAAGAAGACAGGCAATAGAACTTAAAGCAATTGAGGATCGCACAAAGTTAGAAATAGCATTGGAGCAGGACAAATTTAATCAGCAGCATTTGCAACTGATGCATGAGTATGACAAGCGGAAAAAAGAGATTGAAAGACAGTTGAAAGAAGAAAATACGCTAACTCCGAAAGCACGACAAGCCCTTAACGACCAACTATTGTCACTCGCTAAAAAATACAACATTGACATTAAAAAACTGCAACAGGAAGAAGCGGATAATTGGACGAAGATACAAGAAGACACATTCAGAAAACAGTTAGAACAGGCGCAAGACTACCAAGCGGCACGGATTCGGTTAGCGGAAGAAAGAACATCGGGCGAATTGGTGAAACTGTCAGAACAATTTGCCGCAGGCGAAATAAAACAGGAAGAATACGAAAAAGAAAAACAGCGTATCATTCGTGAATCACAGGCAGCAATCTTAGAAAGCGAAATATCTCATTTGCAAGATTTGGTTGATAATACCGAGATGAGCGAAGACGAAAAACTGAAAATCGAAAAGAAGATACAGGAATTGCGTTTGGCTGCGTTGAAACAGACCAATGAGCAGATTATTTCAGAAAACGAAAAGCGCACAAAGAAAGAAATTGAACTTGAAAAAAAGAAGTGGGAAAAGATAAAAGAACTTGCTAAGCAGACGCTTGACACAATTTTTGAGGCTATAAACACCTCTGCGCAGAACAACATCACCGTTTTGGACGAGCAGATTTCCAACCTTGACGACCTTATGCAAAAGAACGATGAACGAAAAGAACAGGAACTGAGGGCGTTAGACGAAAAGGCGATGTCGGAAGAACGTTATGCAATGGAAAAAGAGGCTATTGAACAGCGGGCAATGGAACAAGAAAAGAAATTACAGGCTGAAAAAGATGCAATAGAGGCAAAAAAGCGACAAGAACAAATTAAACAGGCGAAATGGCAAAAGGCACAGGCTATTGTAGAGACTATCATTAATACTGCACGCTCTATAATGTCAATAAGTATTCCATATCCCGCAGCAATACCATTTGTAGCAATGGTTGCAGCATTAGGAGCGGCACAGACAGCAATTATTGCAAGCCAAAAAATACCGTCTTTTTCAAAAGGAACTGACGACCACAAAGGCGGATATGCCATAGTAGGCGAAGGCGGACAGCACGAGTACATACAAACACCGACAGGACACGTATTTAAAACGCCGAATATGCCTACTTTGGTGGATATGCCACGCCATTCAATAGTCTATCCCGATTGGAACGCTATGATGGCGGAACACGTTAAAACGGCGACATCGGGCGAATATGATGACGAAAGTGTAAAGAACTTGCAACTCAACTTCGACAGGATGGGAAATAAGATGATTCGGGCGCTTAAAGAAAATAAATCAGTACAATCCATTAACCTTGACCGTCATGGCGTTTGGATGGTGTCGCAAAATGGGAGTAAAACATATAATTTGTCATGTTCAATGTTTAGGCGATGAAATAAAAGTTGTATCTTTGCCGGAAAAGTAATATTTTCATTTAGTATTACGTTATGAAAAAAATAAATTTCTTAAAAATGAAGACAAACGCAACGGCAATAGCAAATTTTTTTGTTGATTTGGCTCAAATGAATGGAAAAGAGTTACGATTAATTGGGCTGATAAAAAGGGTTTACATCACACAAGGATTTACACTTGCTATACATAATAGAACAGCATTAGACAGTCGTTTTGACGTTGTTGAGGCATGGAAACTTGGTCCCGTTATTCCCTCAATTTATCATTCATTCAAACATTTTAAAACAGAACCGATAACAGAGCCGTCTGTAATATTAGTTGATGGGTTGGAGTTTTTAGCACCCATATTAGAAGATGAAAATGTAAAGGATATTGCAAGTTCTGTATGGAGAAGGTATATTAATTATAGCGATTCAGATATGATTAATTTATTACATCAAAAAGAAACACCATGGGGATATTGTTATGTTGAAGGAGAAAACAGGGTAATTCCTGATGACTTTACAAAATTATACTATACCAAACTACTTGAATATGAAAATAAACGAAACTAATATCAATGAATCTCCGCTATATTTTATAAATCCTTAAATCCGCATCTATAAAAAAAAGCAATTAAAGAGAAGGTAAGGGTTGTTTAGTTGAATAAAAAATGAGGTGTTTTTTTGTAAGATTGGGT
>Ga0209737_10000481_pt1 | contig 32670 bp, 26 predicted proteins | sample TergutCu122P3_FD_187284 | JGI IMG/M metagenome (GOLD analysis project Ga0209737, IMG submission 187284) | Cubitermes ugandensis P3 segment gut microbial communities from Kakamega Forest, Kenya - Cu122 P3 (SPAdes) (version 2) | ecosystem: Host-associated > Arthropoda: Insects > Digestive system...
CCCCCCCCTCTATATATTAATCCATCAAAATTTGCAACATAATAATCTTTAGACCCAATATTTACTTCTCTAAATATCCAATTTTTTCCATAATCGAAACTTACCCACAGCGAAGCGCCGTTTGGATAGGTCACTTTATTGTAAACCACGCCAGATGTAGCATCGGCAAGAATAACATCGGGCAGCATAAATGAGTCGGGTGGTGTGTATTCATCGGCAAAATAATCTTCATCGTACTGTATGGTTAACTTCTTACCGTTTTCGGTTATGTGGTGAAGTGCTACACGCAAGGTGTCATGGGATGGTCCATAGTAAATACCATACCAAAAACTAGTTAGATAAAGTTCTCCGGATGTTGCACCGCGTGCAATGTTACGGTTTTGTGCTAATGAAATGTTAATTACAAATATTAAGACGGATAAAAAAAGTAAAATCTTTTTCATAAAAAATATTTTTATTAGTCGGTTGCAAAAAAACAAAAAAAATCTATTTTCGCCACCAGGTAAAAGCGGAAGCGTTTTATCCTTATTCTCTGTAGTAAATTTCGCGATTTAACTTGAATGGAGAATAAATCAGTTTGACTTACGCTTAGCGTGAAAGCCATTATGATTTATTTTACATTCAAGGCACACGCGAAGGCCCACTACATACGAATAAGTCGATAGCTTATCACGCTTTCTAATTATCCCCAACAAAAGGGGGAAGCCGAAAACCTTTTCAAAGAGTAGGCGAAACATAATTTCTTAATTATGAAAAAAATATCTATCATCTTCTTATTGGCAGTTATCTATATACTTTCTGTCAATGCTCAGCAATGGGTAAACTTTTCAAGTTCGGAGCCAAGTGTGCCTGAAATGAATCTATTAACCTCCAATGCCCAAACGGTAACTTTCTCGGTAACCATACCCGGAATTTACACGCAAGATACAGTAATAGATGCTGTTTCTTTTACCCGTTTAATTCTCCCCGGCGGCGGAGCAATTAATCCTGCAGGCTCTCCTGAACTTCCCGTTCTTGCTTATAGGGTTGCCATACCTTATTGCGACAATGTCGAAGTGGATTATCGGATCAACTCGAATCAAACTATGCCCTCTTGCTGGGTATATCCGGTTCCGGAAATGGTGCCAGATGGAAATGGGTACCCTGCGGAACAATTCACCTTTAACCCCGCTGTCTATGTACAGCCCCGCGCACCTGAACCCACTTCTTCAATTTTTTCTTCAGGGTCATTCAGGACGCAACGCTATGTGGAAGTAATGGTATGCCCAGTGGAGTTTTGTCCTGTAAATCGCACACTTTCGGTAATTGACAAGATAGAAATTACTCTGAACTTTAATGCCCCTAGGGGCGATATCAGGCAAAATATGGGGATTTTTAATAAAATTGCTGCTGCTACATTTATCAATTACGAAGACAATGGGATAAGCGCCTCAATTAATGATAAAGCCTACAAAAGGAAAAGATTTACACCAGGGAATGTAAATTGGATTACCCTTACCGATACGGCGCAGGCGTGTCAAATCCCCGGAGATTATTTAATCATCACCGTTCCCGAATTTTTCGATGAAAACAACCCCAACTCGCAACTGAAACGCTTGGCAGAACACAGGGCTTTTTACAATGGATATGATGTAGCCATTGTAAATGTAGAGAATATTTTATCGCTGCCTTTTTTCTTTGAAGGAATACCAAGTAACCCTAATGATACAACTTACATCAAGGAGCAGAAGATGCGCACGTTTATCCGTCGTGTTTACGAGGGTAAGAATGCGCACCATTTTGGGGGTGACACTTGCTTGGCTTATGTTTTGTTGGTGGGGGATAATTATAAAAATAGTATGGGGAATAATGAGGGGATGCCTGTATCGTGGGATCATAATGTTGCATATATTAATCAAAAATATCCCTCCGACTTCTATTTCTCGTGTATGACGAGTTCCGGTTCAATATACGGCGATCTAGGCGACCTGTTTATTGGCAGGTTTAGCGTTGAAGACACCACGCATTTATACAACATGGTGCAGAAAACAATTTATCACGAAACGGAATTAAATCCTGAGCCATGGCGCCAGACAGCTGCTGTTACTTATGGGGAATATTTTACAGGTTCGGTTTTTGGTGAAGCATATCGCACATTATTTTTAAATTTTATGAGTAAATTGTTAAATGAAAAAGGATGGAGTCATGACTTTGTTTACGATGAACCCATTAGAAAACCTACTCTGAATTACTTGAATGTCGGAGTAGTTTATGCTCAATATATTGGGGGACCTTATCATAATGTGCCGACCGGATGGGAAGATAATCTGATCGAAGACACTCTATCATTAAGATTAAATAATGAGTATAAAGCTCCATTTATTCATACAATTTATTGCCATACCTCTCATTTTGATAATTATGACTGTTATGGCGAGTTTATTACACGTTTTTCACCAACCAAAGGAGCAGTAGGCTATGTTGGTGCATCACGTGCAATTCTGACTGGTCACAATCATTACATTGATACTGTCAACCTTCGGGTTTTTCAAGAAAATTTTCCATATTTTCTTTTCAGAAAAAATATTTCTATTGCAGGTGAATTGTTGCTGATTGCCAAAAATAAATTAGGATTAAATATATCAACTAATATTCAAAGACATGGTTACAGCCTCCTCGGCGACCCTGCGCTTAACATCTTGGCAACGGAAGAGGAAGGCTGTGAAAAAAATCTGCATACAACATTGGTTGTAGATTCCGAAACAATTATTGATTGTAACCGGTATTGTGATGAAAATGTTTCTATTATTGTTCAACCGGGCGCTAAGTTAATTATAGACGGCGCTACTATTACTAATATAAGTGGCAAAGGTATGTGGGAAGGAATAACGGTATTGGGAGATATGAAGAGTAAGGGTGTTGTTGAATTGATTAATGGAGCCACCATCGAAAATGCCAAAATTGGTATTCATTCCATTGATGGCGGATGGATGAAAACAGATAACGCTTGTTTTATGAACAATGCAATTTCCGTACAAATAGATCCTGAAATAAGCTCATTCATAGTGGCAAAGCCAATAAATTTTATAAACACACAATTTGTTGTCAATGACAGTTATTTTGGAAATGTTAATAACTTTGGATCGCATGTTAAATTATCTAATTCTATTACAGTTAAGGTTTTAGGATGTAAATTCTCAAATGAAAACAGTCAATTATCTTACTCAAATATTGGTAATAATACGGGAATTTGGGCTTTTAATTCACCGGTCATTGTAGATAATTATGTAATAAATTCTGTTACAACTCCAACGGAATTTTCAGGATTTTACGTTGCTCTTTTTTCTATAAATTCTGGAAATAGTCCTTTATTAAGCATCGAAAACAGTGAATTTGTAAACAATGTACATGGCATAAGGATAAATACTGTAGATTATCCACAAGTAAAAAATAATAATTTTGACCTCTCAATTGTCGATGCCTCGGGAGTTAATACCGTTGACGTAACCGGATATCAAATTTCTGAAAATAATTTTCTAAATCCGAATCCATCTCCGCTAAATTCAAGTACAGGTATGAGAATTATGAAAAGTGGAAGTGGCGAAAATGTTGTATATAATAACCATTTTTCAAAATTGAATGTTGGCATACTGGCTTCTGATAGAAATTCTTCGCAAGGTAGCTCAAACCTACCGGGATTTGTTACCGGCTTGCAATTTCTTTGTAACCATTTTGAAGATATTAAACAGGCTGATATTCTTGTGGGAGATCCGTCTCAATTAGCAGATCATTCCATACGAAGAGAACAGGGAAGTTCTATACAGCCTGCCGGCAATAAATTTATTAACAACCAACCTCCGAGAGTAAATATAGGGAATAATTCAAATTATAGAATTTATTACTACTATAGTAGTGGAGTGCCGGAAGAAAACCCTCTTTATGTATCCGGAAGTGTTGATAAAACATCATCAAACTATCCAACCGGATGTCCGGGCAAAAGCGGTAGAAATTTAGAATACGAATTAGCCCAATATGATAAATGGAATGCCGAATATGAACTTTGGCTTGATAAACTCCTTGCTACAAAGGTTGGTAGTGAAGAATACTATGTAATATTAAATGAGGTTTCTTATTTTAGCGGATTAAAAGATAATTTCTATAATTCCATATTGGTTGCGGCAATCAACAATAAAGAAATTGATGAAGAAAATAAAGGAAAATTTGAAAATCTAAGATATTTGTTCGGGTATCGCGGCAACTACACCGACTATCTTTCTATTACAGAAACCTACTTAGCCGAAAGTAATTTTGAAGAAGCCATAACAACATTAGCGAAAATGTATAAACAATTTGAAGTTACAGAAAAGCAAATGCTTGAATTAAAAGGTATGGAAACTTACGCTTTATGGCTACAACAATTAGAAAAAGAGCGAAATAGTATCTATAAGTTGTCTGAAAAAGAATTGGATTATTTGGTAAAATATGTTGAAACCAACACCGGACGAGGCGCTGTGTTTGCAAATAATATTTTGTGTGCACTGTATAACATCTGCCTTGAAGAAGAAAAGCCAAAATATATCGCTCCTCAAAATCAAACGGAAGAAGAAACTACTATAATCTCTGTAATTAATAACACTTTACAAATTGATGATAAAGTATTACTATATAAAATTACGATTATTCCTAATCCCACTACAGGAGAGTTACGAGTTACAAGTTACGAATTACAAATTGATAATATCGATTTTTTTGATGTTTATGGTAGAAAAGTATCATCACACAATTTTCCACCTCTCACCTCTCATTCCTCATCTCTGATCAACATCTCTAATCTAAATAATGGTATCTATTTTGTAAAAATAGCGACAACGCAAGGTGAAATTGTTAAGAAAGTGGTGAAGCAGTAACCGCTTCTAATTAGTAATTATGTTCAATAAAGGGTGCAAGTAAAAAGGTTGCGCTCTTTTTTTGTCCTATTTATCCACTTTCTCCAACCTTACCTTCGCCATGAATCTTTCCAGTCAAGTTAGCACACTTATTTTTTCGAAATCTTCTCCTGCAACCCCTTAAATACTACAAAGAAAACAGGCACAAACAACAATCCCAAAATTGTTGAGATAAGGAATCCGCCGGCGGCAGAAATTCCAATGGAAACGTTTCCGGCAGCGCCGGCGCCACTTGCCAGACATAGCGGCAACATCCCGAAGATAAACGCAAAGGAGGTCATTAAGATGGGGCGAATACGTTCTTTTGCCGCCAAAATAGCTGCTTCCGGCAAACTCATGCCCTGCTTTCGCTTTAGCAAGCCAAATTCGACAATTAGAATAGCGTTTTTGGCTAACAATCCCAACAACATAATCATGGCTACTTGCACGTAGATATTAGCGGGTAATCCGATGAGGTTAATGGTTACATACACACCGAAAACACCGAGCAGCAACGCCAACATTACAGATAGCGGGACAATGTAGCTTTCATAAAGTGCAGAGAGAATGAAAAATACCAAAATAAAACTCAAGGCAAACACAAAAAGTTGTTGCCCTCCCGATTCGATTTCGTCGCGGGTCATTCCTGAGTATTCGTATGCGTAACCTACCGGTAATTCTTGTGCTACAATGGATGCGGCATCCATCGCCTGACTTGTGCTGTAGCCATCTGCGGGCGAAATGTTTATGGTCATACAGGGGAACATGTTGTAACGTTTAATCAAGTCGGAGCCAAATACGGATTTTAAGGAAACCAACGAGTTTAGCGGCACCATTTCACCTTGATTATTTCTTACATACATGATATTCAAATCTGTTATACTTTGGCGCGAAATCGCATCAGCTTGTACCATAACACGATAAAACCTGGTAAATTTGTTAAAATCGCCGGCTACCCCGCCTCCGAAATAAAACTGCATGGTATTGAAAACATCCGCAGGTGAAACGCCCATCATCTTAGCTTTGTTCACATCCAATTCCAATTCAAACTGAGGAACGTTTACCGTAAAACTGCAAAATGTTTTGGAAATTTCCGGACGTTCATTCATTTTATTCATAAACTCCTGTCCCACATTGTACATATTAATAATATCTCCCGAGCCGGTTTGGTCAAGAAACTGCATCTCAATATCCGAAGAGCTTCCATAACCGCTAATGGTTGGCGGTACAAAGAAGAGCACGGTGGCGTCTTTCGTTACGTGTTTTGCTGCCAGCGCATACATCTGCATTACAATATCCCTTAACGGGATAGTATCTCTCTGCGCCCAGTTTACCAACCTGATAAATCCCAATCCATACGATCCGCCCATTGCACCCGATAACATTCCACAACCGCCTACAGTAACCACTAACTCCACTTCGGGAATCGTTTGTAAAAGTGTATCTAATTGTACTAAAACGTTTTGTGTTCTTTCTAAAGAGGTTCCTTCCGGCATAGTAATATCAAAAAATACCACTCCTTGATCTTCCGTGGGCACAAAAGCAGTGGGCGTTCTCATTAACAAAACCACCGAAATTCCTCCAATAATCAAAAAAATGACAAATACGAGGGCTTTGCGATTCATGAATTTTTGCAATAGATTGCCATATTTTTGCACCATTGCATTAAATCCCGCATTAAATCCATCACCTATGCGCTTTAAGAAATTTTTGCTTTTTGCTTTCTGCTTTCCACCTTCTGCATCACTACTCATCTCTTTTCCGTGATCAACCCTTATCATTAGTGCGCACAGCGCCGGGCTTAATGTAAGTGCGTTTACTGCTGAAATAGATACGGCAATGGCTAAAGTTACGCAAAATTGTTGATAGAAAGCGCCGGTTGCGCCGGTCATCATTACCGCCGGCAGAAAAGTTGCGATGAATACTAACGTAATGGAAATCACTGCTCCGGTAATTTCACCCATGGCAGACTTGGTAGCCTCTAACGGGGTAATATTAGGATCTCCTTCAAGTTTGGCGTACACCGCCTCCACGACGACAATTGCATCATCCACCACAATTCCAATGGAGAGTACTAACGCAAACAATGTAAGCATGTTAATACTAAATCCAAAGATTTGCAAAAACATAAATGTACCTACCAATGCTACAATTACCGAAATGGCGGGAATAATGGTGGCTTTCACGTTTTGCAAGAAAATGAATACTACGATAAATACCAAAATAAACGCCTCAATTAGAGTTTTTTTCACTTCATGAATAGAGGCATCTAAGAAATCCTGACTATCTACCACTAAATCGTAGTGTATTCCTGTCGGCAGATTACCTTCGAGGTTTTTCAAAGCTTCCTTAATCGTAGTGGATATATACTGAGAATTAGCGCCTTTCATTTGATAAACTGCCATAACTACGGAAGGTTCGCCATTAGTTCGCCCAATGATGTCATAATTAAACGCACCAAACTCAATGGTTGCCACATCTTTTAAATACAAAATTTCTCCGGAATTACTTACACGAAGTACAATGTTTTCATATTGCGAAACATCGGTTAAGCGTCCTTTATATTTAATCGTAATTTGAAACGCTTCCGGAGTATTGGCGCCAATTCTACCGGGGGCAACCTCCAAACTTTGTTCTTTAATGGCTTGCACCACATCGGTGGGTTGGAGTTTATATGCTGCTAATTTTTCGGGATGCAGCCATACGCGCATGGAGTAATCACGTGCGCCGAATACAGATACATCTCCTACTCCTGTAATGCGTTGCAGCTCCGGAAGAATATAAATACGCGCATAGTTTTGGATGAACGTTTCATCATATATAGGACTACTGCTTCCCACCGACAACACCAATACCATGCTGTTTTGTTTTTTCGCAGTTCTTACACCCATTTGATTGACTATTGACGGTAAATTGCTGATGGCAGAGGATACGCGGTTCTGCACATTTACCGCCGCCATATCGGGGTCGGTAGCCAAAGTAAAAAACACTTGAATGGTGGCACTGCCGTCATTTTTGGCAGAGGAAACCATGTAGGTCATGCCTTCTACACCGTTGATTTTTTCTTCTAAAGGGGCAATTACGGAGTTGAGTACCACATCGGCGTTAGCACCCGGATAACTGGCTGTAACCTCTACAGTAGGTGGTGCTATATCGGGAAATTGTTGAACCGGGAGCGAAACTAATGCCACCAACCCCATAATCACAATGATGATGGAGATTACGGTGGATAATACGGGGCGTTCTATAAAGGTTTTGAACATAATTTTAAGATTTAAAAATTTGAAAATTTTGTAGGGATATCGGCATATTTTATATTATCATATTTTCAACCTACAAATAAAATATATCATCTTCATGTTTGCTTAGTTTCAAATACCAACCTCAATTGTTTTAACACGATATGTTGCCTACCACTATCATTTTCCAGTTTTTCAAGGAAAGAGCGTATCGTATTTTCAGCAATCTTCTTTTCAATTGGATCTGAAATATACTGAAGTCGATTTGCACAATCAAGATAATATTCTTTACCGAAATGTTTTATTAAATATCCGTCATTTGGATATCGTTGTTTATAATGTAAATAAAAGGCTTCATGGGCTTTTGCAGCGACTGTAATATAATGATATATTTTTTCCTTATCACATCCAATAATGTTATGTATTCTATACAAATCACGATATTGATATCCTTCGTATAATTTTGTATAGATAGCTTCTTGCGGATATTTTTCAGCAATTTCTTTTAAAGTTTGTAGATTAATTTCATGGCATTCTACTGCTTTTTGGAAATATATATTTTTATGCTCAGCATCAAAATCATCATTTCGAGTAATAAACATATAAAGAAGAGCTAAATGATTGATGCAAAAATATTTGCACCATAGATGTAAATTTCTATCCTGATTAGAAAAATCAAATTTTCTTTCAAAAACCGATTTTAGTTCAGAAAAAGTATCGAAAGAAATCTGTTTTGTAAGTCCGTCCGATTCTTTAAATAGTGATATATGAGATTTTACTATTTGTATAGCGAATTCTAACGCATTGGATGCAGGAACAATTTTATCTACCAAATTAAGAACTTCATCATCTTCCATATAACCATAACAAACTTCAATACTATGTAGTATATAGTGAGCACATTCGATTTCAGAATACGCTGGAGCATTAGAATACACACTTAAGTTACGCTTTGTTTCATTCCATTGACTGAAAATCTTCATTTTATCTATTTCAATCGGTCGTGATGCAGCTCCAAAAAACATATCAGCAATTTCTAATGCTATTTGTTCTCGAGTTTTATCATTTTTGTTTTTAATTTCCTCAGCCCAAATCCCTGCAAGATCACTTGGTAGATGTTCTTTTGATACTCCGATGAGGAAAACATGCAATTTTCGAGGATCCATTTTGGCAATTAGATATCCCCATTCAAACATCAGGTTACTACTAAAAAAGTTAACTGCGTTTTGTTGAGTATTTTCAACTAAAATAATAGCACGTGTACATTGATGAATTTGTGAAAAAACTTGTGTACCGATATATAAATCTGTAGGTGTTCCTCCTCCAACAATGCCATCAAATCCATACCTGACTAATTCATTGCTAAGTATTTGGGCAATGTCTTGATTGCCACCCCATGCGATAAACACTTTTTCAATTGGTTTTGACATAATTTTCTTTGTTAATATATTCGCTCCATGCAGAATGTTCTTTATTTATCAAACTCTCAACTTTATGTATTCTTTTTCTTCCATATTAATACTGCTTTTAATTCGTAATATTCGCTCGTTTGCTAAAAAAAAGCTACAAATTATGCATCCTCAAATCACCCCTCTAATCTCCTCAACAGCTAAAATTCCTTCTTTCTCAAAATAGCGTGTCAATCCTTCCACCAACTCTTTCCCCGCAAGCGGGTGAGTAAAGTTTACAGTGCCAATTTGCACTGCCGAAGCGCCTGCCATGATAAACTCCACAATATCTTCTACCGTATAAATGCCACCCATACCCACCACCGGAATGCTCACATTTTTGCACACCTCGTGTACCATGCGCAAGGCAATCGGTTTAATTGCTGCGCCGGAAACTCCTGCATATACATTGTCGAATACCGGTTTGCGTTTTTTTATATCAATGGCTAATCCTTTAAATGTGTTCACTAAAGATAGCGAATCAGCACCCGCTTTTTCACAGGCTTGCGCCATTTCGATAATGTTTTCTGCGTTTGGGGAAAGTTTTACCATTAATGGCTTCTTACAAATGGCTTTGCATTCCTTAACCGCTTCGTAGGCAATCTCATTCTTAATGCCCAGCGCCATGCCGCCCGTTTTTACATTGGGACAAGAGATGTTTAATTCAATAAAGTCAACATCCGAGTTGTTAAGCAGTGCAATCCCTTCCAAATAATCTTCTATCGTGGCGCCGCCGAGGTTTGCTAATACTATATTTCCAAGTTTTTTCATCCAGGGCAGCTCGTCGCTGATGAATCTTTTTACGCCGGGGTTTTGCAGCCCCACACTATTCATCATGCCACTGGCGGTTTCCCACACGCGAATGCCGGAGTTTCCTTCTTTCGGATACAATGTAAGTCCTTTAGAACTAATTCCTCCTAAAATACTCACATCATATAATTCGTTGTATTCTTTACCAAACCCAAACGTGCCCGATGCCGCAATAATAGGATTTTTAAATACAACATCGTTGATGGTGGTTTGTAATCTATTCATTTTCTAACTACTAAAGGTTTTTATATATTGGATTCTTCCACCTTAACTTCTGCAACTTCCTCTTTCACTTTTGGGGGTGGAAAATTAGTAGCATGAATGGCTAAAGTAGGGCATTCCGGTACGCATTTACGACACAATTTGCACTTATCCTCATCAATATATGCCAGGTAATTTTCAAGTGTGATGGCTTCAAAAGGGCAGATTTTTACACATTTGCCACAGGCAATACACGCTACAGAGCAGTTTTTCTTAGCCACCGCTCCTTTTTCTTGATTGCTACAAGCTACATAGATTCTTCTGCCGAGTTTTCCTTTTCTTCTAATTTCTAATAATTTGCGAGGACATACTTTTACACAGGCAGAGCAACCCACACAGTTGTCTTCAATTATTTTGGGTAGTTTTGTTTCAGGATCCATAAAAATGGCGTCGAATTGACAAACGGAAACACAATCACCACAGCCGAGACATCCGTATGGACACGCATTTTCGCCGGCAAAAATAGAAGCAGCATATGCACAGCTTAATGCGGAATCATAAAATGCTTTTACGGGAGCATTAGTGCAAGAACCATTGCAACGCAATACCGCAATACGTGGATTGGCCGCTATCGCTTCAATACCAAGCACTTTAGCAATATCTGCAATGGTTTGGTCGGTGCCTGCGGGACACATAAATCCGTCCATTGAGCCGTTTTTTACAATTGCTTCCGCCAACGCTTTACAGCCTGCAAAGCCGCACCCACCGCAGTTAGCAAGTGGTAATTTTTCCGCAACTTGTTCTATACGAGGATCTTCATATACATAAAATGCTTTCGATACAAAAAATATAATTACGGCGGAAATGAGACCAATGACGCCTAAAGATAATGCTGCTAAGATGATAACGTTCGACATATTCGTTTTATATTAACTTGCAAAAATAGTAAAAATCTTATTGCCGGGTTTTAGCTAAATTTTATTGTATTTTTTTATATTTGCAGCGTTAAAAAACAATTAATTGTCTGCTTCAGGATGCCGACGTTAAACTAAATTTTAGAATGAAAAACATTTTACATTTTGTATGCTTAATGGCTTTTGTTTGTTTCGCCCATTCAGCTTATTCGCAAAACAAGTACAATTTGATTAACTCTGAAAAAACTAAGGCTCAAAAAATTGAAACTTCTTCAGAATTAAAAATGTCAAAATTTGACGATCAACATTTGATGTATCATAGAGATATAAAAAAAGGTCCGTCGAATACTAAAAACAACTATCAATTAAAACTTCACATTGAAGGCGAGTGGTGGGCAATGGCAATAGGAAACGGAGACGATTTCTTCGATGCGCCTTATCAGTTTATGGTGGGTAATACTTACGAAGAAACACTACCGGAAGGCTATTATGATATTACAATATCCGGTTATACCTCAGAATGGGGTCCGGCTTTCTTCTTCTTTGAACAAGTGCTGATTAACAAAAATACCGAGTTAAATGCAAATATGGCAGATGCGGTACACAAAGTTGAAATGAATCCTGTTGACATCAATGGGAATCCATTGAAAGATGTTGAACTATTAGATTCCGATGTCGTTTTTTTGCTTTTTATGCACCATTCCATTGGTATGACCTTTCAAAACTCTTTTGGCGGATTCTTTCCTGATATTGATTTGCATGTAAATGATATGGGAACTCGAAATAAATTATTGGTAACAGTAGATCTTTTAACTACAAGTGGCATTAATTATTATTATGCCATGCCCATGGTTGAGGATGGCATAACTGAAAATTTGGTATTAACAAATCAAGTAAATGATGTGCGCCACTACGAACAAAAGTTTAATATTTACAAAGAACTTACAGAAGATACTTATTCCAATATGTGTCATACGCTTATTTTTTATGATTTTGATACTGAGGTGCACGGATATGTTTGTGGTTCTGCATGGTCAATATACAGAACACATGATAAGGAGAAACCCTATTCACTTTACACTAATGTAAGATACAATGATGATCCAAAAACCGGAGATATCAACTTATTCATTAGCCCTATTTTTTACGAATTTTTCGATATTTATGGAAATACCGATTACACCGGTGCGGTTTATTCTATGCCTATAGCTATAAATAAAAATGGGGAGCTTATTCAAAACTTCCTTTCATTGTATAATGATTGGGCTTTTAACGATGGAGAAAATGTTGAATTAACTCTACACAACAATCATTTATCGAGAGTTTGGAATAAAAATGAGTTTTATTATGAAGGATACAGAACGCCTCATCTCTATTATCAATCAAGTAATTATAATGCAGCCACAGGCCCTTACGGTTTTGCGTGGGTACGCGGCGGATTGCTTTTTCAGGGAGAGTTTAACGAGCAAAAATATAATCATGGGGATGTAATGGTAAAATTAACAGGCGATGGTACAATAGTATTTAACGATAGTATTTTTAAATTTAACGACGCATATGATATTGATGCTACCCATGCACAATATGAAATGGAGATTACGAATGATCAGGTTTTTGCTTTCGGTAAAAATATGACTAACCATACGAGAATTAATTTTGACCTCTCCAAAGCCGATGCAAACCCTCCGGCTTTAACCATGTTGCGGGTTATTGACAATGAAAAGATTTCGATGTCGGTATTAAATCCGTTAACAGCGCGCCTTGAGATTACCGCCGGCGATTTCACACAAGATTTGGAGAAATTTTGGGCATTGAAATATGTGGGAAAACCAAGAAGTTTGGTGGTCACACGGCGATGCAGAAGTTATTTATGAATTGCCTGTAGTTGAAGACGTTTCTAAATTTCATCCTTCTTACGGAAACTTTTTTGAAGTGAGTTTAGCTTCATTAGCCGACCTTGGCACAAATGTTGAATGGATTACTGTTGGTATCGTTTTAACTGATGAGGCAGGGAACAGAATTATGCAAAGATTTGATCCACTGTTTCTTTACGGTGAAAGGGTGGGAATTAATGAGCAAGTGCAAGCACAGAAGAATCATTTAATTTATCCCAATCCATTTACAGATAAAGTAATTATTGAATTTGAAAAACCTCTATCCGGAGAAACTTATTTTGAGGTATATGATGTAACCGGCAGAATTATTCATCAACAAAAAATGAGTTGCGATCATACAAATTCATTCACATGGAACGGAAGCCATTTACAAGGAGGTGTCTATTTTTACGGCATCTATAACCAAGGGAATGCTTATAAAGGGAAAATGATTAAGCAATAACAACTTATACTATTTTCAATCATAAATTTAAATTACATTATTATGAAAAGATTATTATTCATCGTTGTAGTATCAACGTTATTGATTTTTGGATTGCGTGCCCAAAACTCCACTTTACCTCTCGCGCCGGTAAACGAATATAAAAATATTAAGTCGGAGCGATTCGATAAAATTATGAAAGATGGAAAGCCTGTCGAACTTTTTGATAAAGTCTCGCAAAAAAGGCTAACTCTTACCGGTGATGAAATTACGCCTAATGGAAGTACAGTAAAAACAAATTTTAGTTTCATTATCCAAAAATCAGCAAAAGAGGATGTTGCAACCATTACATTAAATGTTATTGGCGATCCTTGGGGCGACGGTACAGGAATTCAAATGCTCATAGATGCAAATGCTGAAATAGTGGATAACTTTTGGGATTGGTGGTTTGATGATGATGAACAATTTTACATCCATAGCGATTACAAAATTCCGGAAAATGCAGACTATAATTTTGATAATCCGAATGTAATTGTTGATGGTACAGGTTCTGTTGATATTCCCGGCGGGGTTTACGACTTTATCTTTTTTAGACCATTCATCTTTTTTCTAGCTTTACTCAATTGGGAAGGAACTGATGATTTTGCAATGGCTGATAATTTTACGTTTCTTCCCGGTTTTGAATACATTTTTACAGTAGAATCTGCCGGTGAAGTTGGTTTTGCAACGCCGGAGGACATCACGCTGTCGAATATTGTTCTTCCACAGCCTTCTTTGTATTTAACGGACCAGGAAATTGTATCGGTTGTTCTTTACAACAACGGCATGGAGAATATAGTAGGTGATGTTGAGTTGGCTTATAAGGTAAATGGAGGAGCTGAAATCATTGAAATTTACACTATCCCCGAATTAGCACCCGGTGCTGAAATTATCTATACCTTTAACGCAAAAGCCGATTTTTCAACAGTAGGCTTTTATACAGTAGAGGCGCGTGTGGACTACGAGTTTGATACGAATCCATATAACAATACACTCGTTGGACTGACCAAAAAATTTGCGTTGATTGATGGTGAATACTTTTATGATAATTTCGATACCCCAAGTAGTATGCTAAATTGGTCAACTATTGATGGAAACGGAGATGGGCTTTCGTGGCAATATGATGATTGGTTTCTTACGGATGCAGACGGAGGAAAAGGCTGCTTGCAGGTTTTATGTCAAACTTATGGCGCTGATGAGTATTTAATCACTGATCCAATAGTTTTGGGTACAGCACAAAATGGATACCAGATAGCTTTTTATGCATCTCGTTTGGGTAACGATAATCTTAAAATTCTTTACGGAACGACATATAACGTTGAAGAAATGGAATTATTGGAGGTGGTTACCCTTGATCTTGACCAATGGGGACCAATTCATCTGTTTTTGGATAAAGCAATTTTTACTCCCGGAAATTACTTTTTTGCTTTCCACTATGAGGGTGTCTATTCGAATGGCTCTCGAGGTATAAATTTTGATAACTTTTTTATAGGTTCAGTCGGCAGTGTCCCTGAGATTGCACTTAACGAACATCAACTTAAGCTATACCCTAATCCTGTATCCGGTGTATTGAATGTAGAATTAAAAGATGTACCTATTGATAAAGTGATTGTTTATAATAGTTTAGGAAAAATTATACATACAACGTCAGGTGTAAATGATTCTATATTTAAATTGAATACAAAAAGCTTTACTCCCGGATTCTATTTTATTTCTGTTCAAACAGAAGCCGGCATAGTAAATAAGAGATTTGTTGTTGAATAAAATTTATTGCCGTCAGTTTTAACTGACGGATGAATAGAAAATCAACAAAAAATAGGCTTTAGCCAAATTTGATAATTACAATCAAAATTTTGGGCTAAAGCCTATTTTATCTCTTCTTTCGGCAATTTTAAATCAACCCAAACAAAATAAACACCAACGAAGCTACCGTAAAATACCCGCCATCAATGCAAAGCAACGCCATAAATCGTTTGCGGTTGGGGGTTTTAAATAGCAAGCTCGCTTTCATCCAGCCGAGATTGGCAAACCAAACTAAAGCAGCTAACCAAACACAGTATTTTACTAAAATAAAATACATTAAGCCTAGTAAACAGATGGCAAGGAATTGCGCAATCATGGGTAAGAAGGCTTTAAAATCGGGCTTGCAGGTACATTTTTCTCCTTTAGAGAGATCGGCGCCGCACGCGCATTCATCATAGCGCACCGCCCACAACCATTTCTTCCCAAATAGTTGATTATACCAAAGAAATCCGATAAAAAACACGGAAAGAACGGCAACAATGTACCAAAGCCAAGAGATTGTTAATTCACAACAGGTCATAATTTAATTTTTTAGTGGTTAATGATTAATATTTCGTAGGGGCGCAAAATTTTGCGACCTTACAATTCCAATTTTAATTGCGATTTCATTTGAAACGATTTCCGATGATATGGCGTTCTCCCAAATTTCAATAATGCCTCTTGATGTGCTTTGGTAGGGTAGCCTTTGTTTTGCTTCCATCCATACATAGTAAATTCGGCATCTAAATTTCCCATAAAATCATCACGAAAAGTTTTAGCCAGAATAGAGGCAGCCGCAATGGACAAATACTTGCCGTCGCCTTTTACAATACAATGATGAGGAATTGCCGTTTCATTTTTAAAACGATTTCCATCAATTAACAACAGTTCGGGTTGTACTTTTAATCCTTTTACCGCCAAATTCATTCCTCGAAATGAAGCATTTAAGATATTAATCTCATCAATAACCGTTTCGGAAACGGAAACCACCGAATAAGCAACAGCATCTTTCATAATGATTTCCCGAAGCGCTTCTCTTTGTGTTTTAGTCAGTTGCTTTGAATCGTTAAGCTGCTCATTAACATAATTGAAAGGGAAAATTACAGCAGCAGCGAAGAGTGGGCCCGCCAAACAACCTCTTCCGGCTTCATCACAGCCGGCTTCCATTAAAGTATGTTCCGAAAACTGAGATTTTAAAGCCATAAAAAGAATAATAATGTCACAATTATAACGATCTCATTGATAAAAAACGGATTTTTTTCTTGCGCTAAAATCGCTAAATAGATAGCTATCGGCACAAAAAGATACCCTAAAATATATGGATAGGTTGAATTTGAAATAAACAAACAAGCAATCATTAGGATAGCGCACATATTGAGGGTAACTACTCTTTTGCGTAGCATCACCACTTTGGATTCGCTTATCATTCTGGTTCTCACCATGATATATATATATATGATAGTTAAAAATGATAAAGTAATAAGGGTACGGGTGCAGGTTAAAATTTTTCCATCCAATATACCCAAAATTTGAATTTGCTGAAATGTTAATAGCCAATCAAAGAGATTGTTAGTGAAAAAATAATATGAAAAAAAGTAGAAATAAACCAACACAAATCCAAATAATAAAATTCCTATTTCTTTTATTTTGAAAAATTGGTTAATGATGAGTGTTACTGCCACCAAAACGAGCAAGATGACACTACTCAGATCGAAGCACGTACCCAATGCAATTAAAATACCTACCCAAAACACATTGTTTTTTAATTTAACCGACGAAGTGGTATAGTTCATAGAGATGGTGATTAAGAAAAAAAGCAAGGTGAAAAATAAAGGCGATATTGTTGTTAATGACTTTGTTAATAATAATATGGAAAGATAAAAACAAGCCGGTAATAAAGAATCTTTAGCCGTAAATTCATTTTTCGTAAAATAATATTGCAGCAATAATATTTGAAGTAATAAAATAGCTATGATGATTCCTTTCCCAAGGAATTCATACTGTGAAAAAAAATGAGCAAAGTTTTTATATAAAAAAACAGCGCCTTGTTCATTCACTAATTGAGTTTGTGTAATAACAGTATATACAGAAAGGGTGAGTAATCCTAAAAGTAATATCCATTGAAAAGCAATCTTTTTGTTGATAAACTTTAACATGGTTTAATTTTTTTGCGAAATAATATTTTTTTTGAAGACCTCATATTTTTTTAGATTTTCTTTACTATCTTTGTGCCGATTTGCAAAAAATATAAATTACGTAATAATAAACATTTTATGAATGAGAAAAAGGTTGCAATTGTAACAGGAAGAGCGAACCCTGAATTAGCAAAAAAAATTGCCGAAGATTTAGGAATGCACTTATTGGAAGTTGAAATTGCTCAATTTAAAGATGGTGAAATTCAAGCCTATTATAATGAAACGATTCGGGGTAAATATGTTTTTATCATTCAACCGACTTTTGGACCTGCGGAAAATTTGATTGAACTATTAATTTTAATAGATGCTGCCAAACGTGCTTCCGCTCATACTATTGTTGCAGTAATACCGTATTTCGGTTATGCACGTCAAGACCGGAAGGATAGACCTCGCACTTCAATAGGCGCTAAGTTAATGGCAAATTTATTAAGCGCAGCCGGAGTAAACCGTGTGATAACCATGGATTTACACGCAGACCAAATACAAGGATTTTTCGAAATTCCTGTGGATCACCTTTATTCTTCCAATGTTTTTTATCCTTACATACAAAGTTTGAACTTAGATAATTTATGTATGGTTTCACCGGATACGGGCGGAACAAAAAGAGCTTCCACTTATGCAAAAGTATTGAATTGCGATTTGGCGATAGGTTTTAAACACCGCGAAAAACAAAACGAAGTTTCTACTTTGCAAATTATTGGAGATGTGAAAGATAAAAACTGTATTATTGTAGATGACATCATCGATACCGGAGGAACCTTAATTAAAGCCGCTAATAAATTGAAAGAAAACGGCGCCAAATCGGTGATGGCAATGTGTACCCACGGTCTCCTTTCCGCAAACGGCTTGCAAAACATTGAAGACTCCTCAATTGATAAACTTATTTTAACAGATACCATCCCTCTTAAACGGAAATCGGATAAAGTACAAGTAGTTACCGTAGCGCATTTATTAGCAGAAGTGATTAAAAGTGTGATGGATAGAACTTCTATTTCTTCGCACTTTCTATTTAACTAACAGGTTAATCAAAAAAACGCCAATTGATTCCGATACTAATTGCATAAGTATTGGTAGGATAATTCGGAGTAGTGAAATTTCGGTAACCCATTATGGGCGCCAGCAGGTTTCCGATGCGGAAGAAAAAATTAACTCTTTCAATTCTAAAAGTTACATTAGCATCCATAAAAAGGAAATTGCCTACCGGTTGCGATCTTTGATAGTAAAATCTTTGCAAAACAGGTAAATAGGCGTCGGCATAATAAGTGGTGTTATACATTAAATCGGTTCCGATTAGAATATGTAGCCGTTTTTGCAAAAGTTCTATGATGTAAAAAACGGATAACTTTCCTGCAAAAAACGGAACATTTATTACATTTTTCGTACAATATTGCACATTTAGATTTGCCGTAGTGCCAAAATTTTTATGTCGAAACGGAACAAAGGCAGAAACTTGGATTAAATTTCCGTCATTTTCACTTTGTGTTGGACGTAATTCTTCCGAAAGATAAACCCATTTGTTTAAGTAATAATAATTTACAGAGATATTGTATTTTTGATAATTCCAAAAAGTTTTAAGTTGTACAATATTTTGCTCTGAAAATAGATTCACCCACCGAAAATTATTAACCGCTACGTTTTGCAGAATATATTCGGGATCATTTCTGTAATAATTGGCATTCAATCCAACGACGTGCTCTTTTTCCCGGTTAATAGTCCATGAAATTCCTGCTTTTGCCGTAAAATCATTATTGGCATAATCGCTGACAACCGAATAGGAGACTTGCCCTGTAATATCCATTACATTAAATAAACGGATGTGTGTTCTTGCAAACAAATATAAAGAAGAGAAAGGCGTATTTATATACCTTAATTCTGCATAATCGTGCAGCAATCCACCGGCAATATGGAAAAAACTGCTTCTGTTACTTACTGCCTGAAAAGGAGAGAAGTTACTCCATTGAACGGCGTTTTTTAGATTAACTACACGTGTTGAATCATTGGTAATTTTATCAGAATGATAAGTGCCGAAATGTGGATAAATGCTATCAAACTGATCTTTATAACGGATAGTAGTTTGCATCCATTGAAAATCATAGGTAAGCGTTCCGAAATATCTATTTTGCTTATCTTTAATATTCAAATAATTTTGAAGCGCAAGATCGTGTGTAGTAATTGATGAAGTTGCATTGTCGCTACGCACAGCATAAGCTCCATTATTTGAGAACTCTCTCTCTTGATACGATTCCATATCCAACAAACCGCCATTTTCCTGATTGTTTAAATGGTTAATGATGTAACTTGCTCGAAATCCGTAAATCGCAGACGGGAGCTCATAATGGATCAAAAAATCGCCACATAGATTACGCGTCTCCTGACGTAAAAAAGAACCTTTACTATTAGAAGCGTAAAAATTGGCGGCTATGCTAACCCCTCTCATATACTTTGCAAATTCTGCATATATATTATTGCTCATAGGAAAAGTAAGCGCATAAGCTACTCTTGAATAAGTGGTCTGGAGTTTATAATATTTTAAATGCGACTGTTTTTTTAAATAAAGCGGATAGGGAAGTGTTTGATATAGAAAACCCATATCTCTTTGATAATCAAAAATAATGGGTTGATGCGCCTGCCCAATAATTCCTAAATCTTGATAGATATTTTCCGTTTTTAATAATGGATTAAAAAGATGTGTAGTGATCATTCCGGTATCTATTGGCTTGAATTTCAGCGGCATATATTCAAGAAAATTGATGTGTGTGTAATGGGTAGACAAATGGTAGGGCGACATATCCATTACAGAGTCAATTTCATGGAGATGATATTGTGCACGCCCCGTATGGGCATTTATAAATAGAAAAAAAACAACAAGGAAATAAACTACGTAAGTGCGCATTCGAGAAATTAATAGATATAGGGAATTATTTTCCAACGATTGAGTTTGGAGAAATCGTCTCCAAAAAATTGATAATAACGATGATATACGGCTTTTGAGCGAGGCACCAAATTAGCGAATGCCCAACAGAAGAATACAAATCCGGCAAACGACCACGTTAAAATAGCGAAACCTAACCATTCTAACAATTCTCCAAAATAATTGGATGAATTGATGCGATCAAATAAAAATCCTTTAGGAAGATAATAATTGTTGTCGTCTTTCGACTTTCTTAGCTTTCGTATAATTCTGTCGGAGTGTAGATTTACAGTCATTCCGAAAAAGAAAATCACAGTTCCGGCAATAAATTGGGGCGACCAAAACCAGCTCAATTGATACATATCGCTGGGAGAAATGATAAAAAGCCAGCATCCTTGCATAAAGGCATTGCAAAAATTAAAAAAGATGCCGGAAAAGACAACGGAAAGCGGCATTTTGCTCTCTCCTTTCATGAGAAGCGGGAACACAAAACTTCGCTGCCCATAATGCAGCAAGAACAAAAGTAGAATAAAAGAGGTAACTATATTAAAAGGCTTAATGTCAAGATACAGTGAAATTCCGTAAATGATTAAAATGGAAATAAAGACGGGCGTTTCCATGAGCCACCAACCCCATTTGCTACTGATGGAGATCCCCCAACGGTTATTAAAAGTCATACCATAAGCCACTGTAACAAACTGCAGTGCGATAAAAATCACCACTGCCAATCCCAGCATGGCGTATAAAAATCCGTAATAGAAAGTTTCGAATGTTAGCATAAATTTTTATTCTAAATGAATACCGTTAAATTTTGTTTTCTTCTTTATGTAATGTTGAAAAACAATAGATATTTGAAACGTTTGTTTGTAAACTTGCGTATTAATATTGTTTCTTTTTCGTTTCATTTTGCGAAATTGCCGCAAAAAGGAGAGTTGGGCACGATATACCGCCCATGTATCTTTGTAATTTCCTTGAAATAAGAAGAATAATGCTGCAATATGATCTAAAGGAAAACGCAAGAGAAAAACAGGCAAGAGTTTTGTTCTGGGCAGGTTTTTTAGTAAAAGAAACATATTATTTCTAAAATTGAGATAGGTTTTTCGGGCGCTGTTTTTCGGTAATGTGCCTCCGCCTACATGATAGATTGCCGATTTGGGCTCCACCATAATCTTATATCCTAAACTTTTTACCCGCCAGCAAAAATCAATCTCTTCCATGTGAGCAAAAAAGTCTTCATCTAATCCGGTTACAGTGTGAAATATCGTACTTCTTACAAATAGCGCCGCGCCGGTTGCCCAAAACACTTCCATGGCATTATCATATTGCCCGTTATCTTCTTCCAAGTATTCAAAAACCCTGCCTCTGCAAAAAGGATACCCGAGGTAATCTAAAAAACCGCCACAAGCGCCGGCATATTCAAATTGATTTTTATGTGCAAAAGATAATAATTTGGGTTGAACTACCGCTACTTCAGGGTTACTATCCAATAAAGCAATAATAGGCTCTATCCAATTTTTTGTTACCTCAATATCAGAATTTAACAAGCAATAATATTCTGCTTCAATTTGTTGTAAAGCATGATTATATCCTTTTGAAAAGCCTCCGTTTTCACTGTTTTGAATGATTTTTATGGAAGGATATTCCATTTTTAAAAATTCAATGGAGTGGTCGGTAGAGGCATTGTCGGCAACAATAATTTCCGAATAAGAAGGAGCAGATTCAATGAGTGCAGGCAAAAATTGAGCTAAAAATTTTTGCCCGTTCCAGTTTAGAATTACGATTGCTAATTTTGCCACAAAATATTGTTTTTACAAACTGCAAAGATAAATTTTTCTAAAACAAAAGCTTATTCAATATGAGATTTAAGATTTAAAAATTTAAGATTTAAGATTGAGGATGACAAAAATTAAATGTAATTCGAATATTTTATTAAGTTTGCCTCAAAAACTCTTAAACCTTAAATATTTAACCCTTAAATATTTAAATTTTAAATCTTAAATAGAAATGCCTGTTTTCAAAGCCGATTTCCATAACCACACCTTACTGTCGCCCTGCGGCGATTTGGATATGACGCCGGAAAATATTATTGATGAAGCTTTAAAACAAGGAATTGATATTATTGGAATTACCGATCATAATTCCACAAGGCATTGCAGATTGGCAGAACATTATTCAAAGAACCGGAATATTTTTGTGCTTTGTGGCGCTGAGGTTACTACGCAGGAAGAAGCACATTGCTTGGCTTTTTTTCCGAATCATGAAAAATTAGATGCTTTTCAAGTATTTATTGATGCACATTTACCCAATATACCTAACAATCCGGAGTTTTTCGGCGATCAAGTGCAGATTGATGAAGAGATGAATATTATTTATGAAGAGCCGCGATTATTGACCTCTGCATTAAATGCTTCTATTGAAGATGTTGAGAAAGAAGTACATAAGTTAGGTGGGATTTTTATACCTGCTCATATTGATAGACAAAAAAACAGCGTATTATCGCAATTGGGTTTTATCCCTTTCGATTTGAATTATGAAGCGGTTGAAATATCTAAAAACGGTAACCAGGAACAGCTGCTTAAAATGCATCCATATTTAAAAAATAAGCCGGTTGTTCGCGGCTCTGATGCACATTTTCTCAATGACATAGGAACTAACACATGCCATTTGGAAATGGAAACCAGAAATTTTGACGCCATCAAAAATAGTATAAAAAAATAAGTTATTTTGCAGTTCATTTAATACTAAACAATAGGAAATTCCGTTATCCTTTATCATTCATAAAAAATTAACCAAAAAAATGTAGCGATGGAAAAATTTGAAAAAAACGAAGTATTGTCAAGAGCAGTGAGAGCCGGAAAGCGCACCTACTTTTTTGATGTAAAAACCACAAAATCAGAAGAAAAATACTTAACAATTACCGAGAGTAAGCGTCGGTTTAATCCGGATACGGGATTATTTACGTATGAAAAACATAAGTTATTTTTATATAAAGAAGATTTTGAAAAATTTCAAAATGCATTAGCGGGAATCTTAAATTTTATTGAAACCGGACAGCTTCCTGATGATAGTTTATTCGCATTTGAAAACCCGAAATCTGAAAATTCCGAATCTGCCGATATTAATTTTGAAGATTTAGACGCATAAACATGGGAAAAATCATTGCCGTTGTTAATCAAAAAGGAGGGGTTGGAAAAACCACAACAGCCGTCAATTTGGCGGCTTGTTTGTCTATTTTGGAACATAAAACACTTTTGATTGATGCCGACCCGCAAGCCAACGCCACCATTGCCGTAGGGGTAGAAGAAAAAGATGTTGAATTTTGTGTCTATGATACATTGATGGGCAATCAATACCTGTCTGATATTGTGAAAAAAACAGGCACTCCCAATTTGGATCTCATTCCTTCACACATTGATTTGGTGGGTGCAGAATTAGAAATGGTTGACATTGACAGAAGAGAATACCGCCTGCGCGACGTTTTGCAATCTATTAAAAATGAGTATGAATTTATCATTATTGACTGCGCGCCTTCGTTAGGATTAATCACTGTAAATGCTTTGGTAGCCGCTGACTCTGTAATTATTCCTGTGCAATGTGAATATTTTGCATTGGAGGGTCTGGGTAAGCTGCTGAATACGATACGCATCGTTCAAAACGGTATGAACCCGCAATTGAGTATTGAAGGTATTTTGCTTACGATGTATGACGCCCGTACCGCGCACTCTAACGCTGTGGTTGAAGATGTAAAACAGTTCTGTAAAAGCATTGTTTTTGATACTGTAATTTCTCGTAATGTGCGCATTAGCGAAGCTCAAAGCAATAGTCTTCCTATTATTTTGTACGATATTAAATCAAAAGGCACGATCAATTATTTGAATTTAGCTAAAGAAGTTTTATTAAAAAACGGTTATACCCCAAAAACATAACATCATGGAAAAAAAGCAACCCAACAGATTAGGAAGAGGTTTAGGTTCATTATTGGGCGGCGCCGACATACCCATTGCTACGGATTCTATTTTAAGAACACCTGCAAATGCCAACTCCATGATTCGTTTAGATTCTATCGAAGTTAACGAAGAACAACCCAGAAAAGATTTTGATGAAAACGCTTTACAAGAATTAGCGCTCTCTATTCAATCTTACGGTATTATTCAGCCTATAACGGTGCGACCGATTCAAAACGGGAAATATCAATTAATATCGGGCGAACGGAGATACCGCGCTTCTTTATTGGCAGGATTGCGCGAAATTCCTGCGTATGTACGCACTGTGGATGAGGTTTTTGCACTGCAAATGGCATTGGTAGAAAATATTCAACGGGAAAACCTGAATGCCATTGAAATTGCACTCACTTACCAACGTCTTTTAAATGAATGTGATTTATCGCACGAAGAATTGAGTTTAAAGGTGGGTAAAGAACGCGCCACCGTTACGAATTACCTTCGACTGCTTCGCTTAACGAAAGAAGCGCAACAAGCCATCTGTGAAAAACAAATTTCTTTTGGACATGCACGCGCTTTGGTTGGTATAGAAGATATTGATTTGCAAAAAAAAGCACTAAAAGAGATCATTCGGGAACAATTTTCCGTTCGACAAACCGAAGAATTAGTTAAGAAACATACCGCAGAAACAAAACCTGCCAAAACCAAAGTAAAAGTAACGCTTCCTGATAATATAATGGCTTTTTCAAGAAAATTATCAGAACAATTGAAAACCAAAGTATCTATCCAAAAAGAAATTACAGGAAAAGGAAAAATTACCATCCGGTTTAGCTCTAACGAAGAATTGGAAAATATAATCAAGTCAATGAGTTAACAATCAAGATGTATAATGAAAAAAACATTATTGATATCTTGCACATTTTTAATTTTCAATTTTCAATTTTTAATTTTTAATTGTAATGCTCAAGTAGATACAGCCGCATTTCAAACGGAACAAATTTACTTTGAAGTCGATACAATTATGGCTAATGAAATCAATGCGAATGAAATTGATCCTTTTGTAGTTGCTAACGCAACCAATAAAATTAGTAAAACTAAAAAAAATACACCGGAAGATACGGTGCGTATAAGAAAACACAGTCCGAAGATGGCTTCTTGGTTGGCATTAATTCCGGGCGCCGGACAAATTTACAATAAAAAATATTGGAAACTCCCCATAGTATATGGCGGCTTAGCAACTACCGGTTTTTTAATCTATTATTACGGAGATTTAACCTCCATATATAGAAAGGAATATGTGGCAAGAGTGAATGGTAATGATGAAGATCTCAATCCGGATTTAGCGCATATTACTTCGGATGCGAACATTTTAGAACTTAGAAACTATTACCGGAGAAATATGGAAATTTGCGTTGCTGCATGCGCTATCATTTATCTGTTAAGCATTTTAGACGCGTCGGTAGATGCTCACTTATTTTATTATGATGTCTCTGATAATCTGGCACTGGGAGTTAAACCCAAAATAGAGTATAATCCAATCACCAGAGTTGCCACACCAAGCGTGGGGTTAGTTCTTAAATTTTAACTATGAAATTAGGTATCATTGGCTATGGAAAAATGGGCAAAGCGATAGAACGCTTGGCACCCCAATATGGTTTTTTCGATTTTGTTGTTATTGATAATGAGGAAGATTGGCTAAACCGGCAAAGTAATTTAAAAACTTGTGATATGGCGATAGAGTTTTCTACGCCTCAAACTGTATTGGTCAATCTATCAAAATGTTTTGAACTGCAAATTCCCGTAGTTTCAGGAACTACCGGATGGAAAGATAAAAAAGAGGCGTTTTTGAAATTATGGCAAAACACACCCGTATCTTTTATTTATGGTTCTAATTTTTCTATTGGCGCTAACATTTTTTTTAAGTTAAACGAATGGCTTGCCCAACAAATGAACTTGCAATCTCAATATACCGTTTCTATCGAAGAAACCCATCACGTACACAAAAAAGATGCGCCCAGTGGCACGGCGCTCACCATTGAACAAGGTATTTTATCACAATTTGATAACCAATTAAATATTCCCATTATTTCTCACAGGGAGGGCGAGGTAGTTGGTGAACACCTTGTAAATTATAATTCTATTGAAGATTTTGTTCAAATAAAACATTACGCCCATACTCGCGATGCATTTGCGCATGGCGCTTTAAAAGCGGCTGCATGGCTGCGCAAACATCCGGGAGTTTATGCTTTTGAAGAGATTTTTGAAAAAATGTAGCATTTTTAAATATTTATCTCATTTTTACGTTAGTTAACTTAAAAAAATATTTTCAATCTTATTGTCTGCAAAAGGAGCGGACGTTAAACTTTAATTATTATGACAAAAAAAACAATTATTAATGGAGTATTGATTGTGCTTCTGCTTGCATTGTGCGTATCATTCAACGCATGTGAAAAAGACGGAGTTTTTAAACCCAAACAAAAAATCAGCAAAATTTTTGCAGATTTTAAAGACTATTCTTATGAATGGAATGAAGAAATCGGAGAGTATGAAATAACGGAGATTCTTTATCCAAAACAATTAGTTCAGGATTGGACTTGGGATAAAAACAAACTTGGTAAAATCGATTTTTGGGGATTTTATTTTAGATGGGATGATGAAATTCCAACGCCAATGATTTATAGTACAGACCGTTATTTCTACGAAAAAAATAAATTAGTAAGAATTGAACAGGATCAAGGTTTTTATAGCGAAATTTCATACAAAGGATCAAAAATTGAAAAGTTAGAATCTTACGACGGTGGCCGTAAACTTTGGCAAATTATGGATTTTACATACGAAAAAAATAAGATTTCAAAAATTTTAATAACAATATACCCAAGTGACTATGCTAAAAATATTGAAGGAAAATTTTTAGCTACTTTTCTCCCAAAAGAATTTGTTTCAAAAATTGTGAAAAAAACTGAAAAAAATAGAAGTAAAAAATCTATAGAATCAATAACATTCACGGTTAACTATACTTATACAGGAGATAATGTTAAGGAAATGATCATTACATATAATGAAGAAGGATACCAATTTCAATTTAATGCAAACTATATTTCATATGATACGAAGCATAATCCTTTATATAAAAAATTAGGAGTTGACATTGACGAAGAATTTATGTTCGGGAACTCGATCGTTTCATCAAAGAATAATCCTTTAGAAGCTAAATATGTTTATACTGAAATTGATGAAGAAGATTCTTATAATAGTACCGCTAAATATCAATTTACTTATACTTATAATAAGGATTTTCCAACTGTAACTGAAATAAAAATCATTGACGAAGACGGTGATATATATACTGAAAAGGTTTATTACGAATATCAATAATAAAGTAAACTTCTTTTTATTCAAGCGGCAAAAATTAATCAAAATTTCGCCGCTTTTTTAATACAAAAAATTATTATACGGATAAATTTGAATATGCAACTTCTTAACTTCTTCATATAGCAACGTCCGCAGGGCTTCATAATTCTCTTTCGTTTTTGCAGAGATAAAAATCGATTTTTGGTTCATTTTCGCCATCCATGTCTCTTTTAATTCATCAATAGAAATATTCCATTTTTCTTTGGGCGTTAAATCGTCGGGAGCTTTTTCTACCCACGTGTAGTTGTCTATTTTATTGAATAGGTAAATCATAGGTTTGTCGCCGGCATCAATTTCCTGCAAAGTTTGATTTACTACTTGAATTTGCTCTTCAAAATCAGGATGACTAATGTCCACTACGTGCAACAAAAGGTCGGTTTCGCGAATTTCATCCAAGGTAGATTTAAACGATTCTACCAATCCATGAGGCAATTTGCGAATGAACCCCACTGTGTCGGATAATAAAAACGGAAGATTTTCAAATACAACTTTTCTCACGGTCGTATCTAAAGTGGCAAACAGCTTATTTTCAGCAAATACTTCCGATTTGCTGATGAGATTCATAAGGGTGGATTTGCCCACATTGGTGTATCCCACCAAGGCTACTCTCACAAATTGCTCTCTATTATTACGTTGTGTGAATTTCTGTTTATCAATTTCTTTTAGTTTATCTTTCAGTAAAGATATTCTGTCGCGAATGATACGGCGGTCGGTTTCAATCTCTTTTTCTCCGGGACCGCGCATGCCGATACCGCCGCGCTGTTTCTCCAAGTGTGTCCACATACGGGTAAGACGTGGTAAAAGATACTGATATTGTGCTAATTCTACTTGCACCTTGGCGTGTGCCGTTTGCGCACGCTTGGAGAAAATATCCAAAATGAGGCGCGTTCTATCAATTACGCGGCACTTCAATATTGCTTCAATATTGCGTGTTTGTGACGGAGACAATTCGTCGTCAAAAACAGCGATTTGTATTTTATTTTCATCTATATAATGGGCGACCTCTTCCAATTTTCCGGAGCCGAGATAAGTGCGCGGATCAGGGTAGGGGAGGTTTTGAATGAATTTTCGAACGGCAACACCGCCCGCCGTATCGGTTAAAAAGGCTAATTCGTCTAAATATTCATTCACCTTTTCAAAAGGAATAGAAGGGGTAGCCACCGCAATCAATACGGCAGTTTCGTTGTTAAGATGTGTAGCAATATCATGCATGGGTATGTGTAGGTTTGAGGGCGCAAAATTATATTATTTGTTAGTGACAATAATTCCGGTCATTAAATTAATTTGTTATTGTAATATAGCCGCTTTCTTTTATAGCCTCCTGCCCATCTTTGCTTTGAATCCATTCATAAAGTTTATAGGTAAGGTCATTTTTGGGCAAATCGGAACGAATCACAGCATAAAGCTCTGCTACATAAGGGTAAGTTCTGTCGGTAATGGTTTTACGGTTGGGTTCTATACCGTTAATAGTCAACATTTGTACGTTGGGGCACTGGTCGCGTGTCAGCATCTCTACATGATCATGGACGGTAAAGTAGATAGCATATTGATTTTCAGAAGTTATCATTTTGAATATATCGTTCATTGAGCTTCTTGCAGACCTACTTACATATTCCATTACAATGTAGTCGTCCCAACTTTTTTTTAATCCTTTCATGACGAGGTTTTCCAATAATTCTTGACTGCCTGTGTTGACATTGCGAATATACGGATAAAGTATGGCGCTATCGCCGCCGATAGTTTCCCATCGGCTAATCTTACCCATGTATATGTCTTGTATTTGCTGCGAAGTAAGCGACTTTACGCCTCGATTTTCATTAGCCAAAAAAATGAGCGCATCTAATGCAATGGGGGTTTCTATCAATTTTATTCCCAAACTGTCGGCATATTTTTTCTCATTTTCCGACATCTTACGAGTCGTAAGAATAATATCTGTCTTATTCTCAATTAGATTAATAAACGCCTGATGTGTTGGTGATGCTTGAATACGACCATTCATAAAAGGAACTGAAGATTTTTGTCGTGCTGCTATGGTACGGAATTTATCATAATATTGAGATAGGGTTACAGAATCAATATGTAAAAGCTTACAAGCTATAGCTCTGTTTAAAAGGAAAGTAGAAGTAGAGCCATCGACACGAGGGTAATTTTCAAACGAAATATCTTTAATGGTAGTCTGAGTGTAAACCGAGGTGATGAGACATATTAAAAATAGGATAATTACGTTCTTTTTCATTACTCGCCTCCTTTTTTTAATTCTTTATTGGAATATAACCGCTTTCTTCTATAACTTCTTGCCCTTCTTTGTTTTGAAGCCATTCGTAGAGCTTGTAGGCAAGGTCATCTTTGGGTAAATCAGAACGAATTACAGCATAAACTTCTGATACATAAGGATAAGTTCTGTCGGCAATGGTTTTACGGTTGGGTTCTATACCGTTAATTGCCAACGTTTGTACGCCGGAGCATTGGTCGCGTATCATCATCTCTTTATAATAATAAAGGGAAAAACAGATAGCGTATCGATTTTCCATAGATATCATTATGAAGACTTCGCTCATTATTTGACTCACTTGCTCCATTACGATGTAATCCTCCCAGCTTTCTTTTAATCCTTTCATAACGAGGGTTTCCAACAATTCCTGACTGCCGGAATTAGTATTGCGAATATAAGGATAAAGTCTTACAGTGTCACCGCCAATAGCTTCCCAACGGTCTATTTTACCCATGTATATATCCTGTATTTGCTGCGTAGTAAGCGATTTTATGCCTCTTTTTTCATTGGCCAAAAAAATGAGCGCATCTAACGCAATGGGTGTTTCTATCAATGCTATCCCCAAGCTATCAGCATGCTTTTTCTCATCTTTCGACATTTTGCGAGCCGTAAGAATAATATCTGTTTTATTCTCAATCAAATTGACAAATGCTTGATGAGTTTGCGAAGCCTTTATTCTACCATTGTAAAGAGGAACTTTGTTTCTCTCTTCGTCAGTTATTTCAGGATTATACCATTCATATTTTGCCACAGAGGGGTGCCAAAGATTTACATTTACCCATTCATACTCAATATTTAAAAGCTTACAGGCTATAATCTTGTTTAAAGGAAAAGTAGAAGTAGAGCCATCAACGCGAGGATAGTTTTCAAATGAAATATCTTTGATAGTAGTTTGAGTGTAACCCAATGTGATTAGACTTATTAAAAATATGGCAATTATGTTTTTTTTCATAATTTATTTATTTGTTGTAATTCTTTAGTTGCCAGATAGAGTTTCTGTTAACGATAGCTTTGTTTGATATATTGCCCACAGTAGCTCGCTTTATATTTGTCGTCAATTTTTCTGACAACTCGACAAGTACACCGTAGGTGTGCAATGTGAATAACCCCGTGCAAACCACCGAAGGTGGTGCAGCTCGGGGTGGACGAATATGCGCTCTCTCTGAACTACGTAGTAGTTCAACATAAGTCGCTCTCAAAATTGAACTACTACGTAGTTCTGTTTTAATTGGTTGCGTTTTATACCCCGAGCTACGCTACGTTTGCACGGGGTTATTTACATGGAACGCCTACGGCGTTCTACTGTCATTACACTCTTGCTACTTTCTGCTTTTATGTGCTATTCTTTGTTTGTCCAGTGTGATTAGAACTCCACAATGATTTCTTCTTGATTAGTTAGAATACTTTCAAATGCGCATCGTTAATGATCACCGTATCATCAACTTGCTTAATAACGGCAATGCCCTGATTAATACATTCTTGTTCTAATCCTTGATAGAAAGTCATCGTAGCTAAACCTAAATAGACTTGATGATTTTTATATTCAGGGAAATTAACTCTAAAAGTTTGGGCTTTTCTTAAAATTTTAGGCACATCGTTTACATGCGCTTTAAATTTAATTTCCACAATTCCTACGGATTTTCCGTTAATGAGTAGAATATCATATTCATCTTCAAATCCTTTTTTGGGAATTCCTTTTACATGGTCAATCATCTCATCGAAGTTTTCGCCAAAGAAATTCTTTTGCCCTTTTTTAAAAGAGTTAATAAAGTACTCTTCTGCAAAAAAGCCGTGATTATTTGCCCAAGAGCCCGTTAACTTTTGCAGTTCTTTGATTTGAAGAGCATTTTCTTGTAAGATTGCCCAAACGCTTTCGGGCGTTGCATGCGGTAAATTGGATAGTGGATTCATTTTTTTTCTTTGTGTTTTTAATTGACATTCGATTTAACGCGGCGAAAATATAAAAGTTTTCATTCCAAAATCAATTTTAAGAAATTATTTTTCTAATAATCAGCGTGTTAAAAATGAACTTTTATTGCATTTTTAATTAAAATAATGCATTTTCTTCGATGAAATGTACAAAAATCGTCTTTATTGCCGTCAGTTTTAACTGACGGAGCTAATAGGCATTAAACAAAAAAGGCTTTAGCCAAAATCATTCCTATTTTTGGCTAAAACCCATGCTGTTTTTATCTCTTCTCATCCGTTGGCTTCAGTGTCTGTTGCACAACTAAAAAGTCTCAAAAAGGCTAATAATACACTTATATCGCTAATTATTAGTATCTTT
>Ga0209737_10000482_pt1 | contig 32664 bp, 18 predicted proteins | sample TergutCu122P3_FD_187284 | JGI IMG/M metagenome (GOLD analysis project Ga0209737, IMG submission 187284) | Cubitermes ugandensis P3 segment gut microbial communities from Kakamega Forest, Kenya - Cu122 P3 (SPAdes) (version 2) | ecosystem: Host-associated > Arthropoda: Insects > Digestive system...
TCGTACACATCGCCATAAACCATGCCTCGTGCCCCTCCCATCCAAACCAGTTCTCCTTGTTGCACCAGTTTTCATAGAGCCAGCCATCCTGCCAGGATCCACTCCCATTATCGTAGCCAGTGCACGCCCCCTCCCCATACTGCACCTCCAGTCCTGCCATGACACACTGGTTGATCCACGCATCTTTATCGCCACACTCGTAATACTTTTGGGGATACGCATCTCTGGTCCAGCCGCCCTGAGCACCCCAAACCTCAAGCTTATAAACCCCGGGCGAGAGAACGCTGGGCTCCAAACAGGGATCTCGGAAGTCATACGCGACAACGACGTTGCTGGGATTAACGTCCTGGTAGATACCCGTGGCACTCGAATCCCTGCCTATCTCGACAAAGAAACTCCCATAAGCCTCTGGGATCCCAGCCGCAATCGAAACCGTCACAACCTGCGTTTCCCGCCAATTGGCAGAAGAGAAGCTAAGCGCAGTCTTGTCGATCTTAAAGCCAGCCGCAACGCCGATAGCTTCGACGCTGAGTGGAAAAGTGATGCTTTCTTCTGGGTCAGCCGTCAGAGTAACCGTAAACGTTGCCGACAAAGAATCGGACGTAATAAAGACTGTCCAGGGGTTGACATGAACTTCCGCATCGGCATCGTCATCAAGACAAATGCCATGGATGGGCGGAATAAACGCGCCATGATACTTGGGATCCTCGCTTGTGACAGTCAGATCAATGACGAAAGGCCTGTGCCCATCCACAATGCTGTTGTCGACACCATGAACCACAAACATCTGAGTCACATTCCAGTTCTCAGGTGTAAACGTCAGGTGGGTGGGACTGGTCGTGGCGACATTCCTGTCGTCGACCGTCAGCGTAATCGTCACAGGTGCTGTGGGTTTCGATGTAAGCACAACCTCGACAGCAGAAGTAATACCTGCCTCCGATACGATGATGATGTCGCTTTCTTTGGTAACGACAATACCAGCCACGTCGATGTTCTCGTTGATGCCATGGACGATAACAGGCTCTGCCGAATCAAAGAAACTACCAGAAGCCGTGATGGTGATGGTAAAGGCCTGATCGCCGTCATCAATATCGTCGGGAACACCCGTCACGATGACGATCTGAGGCACATTCCAGTTCTCGGGCATAAATGTCAACGTTGACACGCTGACAATCGCTTCGTCTGTATTTGAGGACGCGATATGCACCGTGACCGGGCCAATGGGCACAGCTGTCAGCATGATGGGCAGTTCTGCCGTTGTGCCGGATTCTGACACGATAATATTCGTGATGTCTCCTGCAATCGCGAGGCCTGGAACGTCAATGTCGATATTGACGAGCGGACGAGTCGCTCTATAGCCATCGTAGCGCTCGTCATCGGATGCCACGACAAAGATGCTCTCATAATCCCTGTCACCGTCGACGACACCGTCGGGCACACCCATCACGGTGATGGTCTGGCGCTGCTCCCAATTCTCGGGCGTAAATGTTAAGATGATCTGGTCGGCGGCATTGCCCGCTTTATCGACGAGAACGCCTTCGGTGACAAGTGATGAGGTGACGGTGACGGTGACGGCAGCCGTCGGCTGCGTATGAAGCCAAACCTCGAACGTCATGCTGGTGCCGTCTTCGCTCGTATATTTTGAGTCGCCAACGATGTGCAGACCCGGACTCTCCTGATCCTCTATGATGACAACACCGGGCTTGCTCGCCAGTTCATTGCCATCCTCGTCATTAAGCCTGACGGTAAAACGACACTCCAGGTTTCCTGTAGCCACACCATTTGGGATACCCGATACCACGACAATCTGGGTATCTCGCCAGTCATCCTTGTCGACCTCGATCGCCATCGGCTCAATGTTACAGACTTCTGTGGTGTGATTCTCAATGACATAAACAGTGTCTGAGCCTGGATTCCTGTTCATCGAAAGCTCGACGTCAGCAGTGACTTGTCCATCTTCGGAGGCATTGCCCTTTACAACAACGTTAATTTCGATATCCGGAAGCACAGGATTATCTTCAATGATAACGACGCCAGACGCGCTCGTCAGTTCATTGCCATCCTTGTCATTAAGCTTTACGGTAAAACGGCACTCGTGAGAACCCGGCGTGCCGTTGTCAATGCCCGTGACGATGATGGTTTGAGAACTCTGCCAATCATCCCTGCCAACCTCGATTTGCATCGGCTCAATGCTGCAAACCTCCGGGGTATGGTTCTCAATGACATAAACGGTATCTGCTCCTGGATCTTTGTCCATCGAAAGACCAACCTCTGCACTGACCTTTCCGTCTTTAGAGGCACTCCCACTCACTGTGACTGTCACTTTGAGCTCTGGGATTATCACAGGAGGCTTGTCCGTATCGTTCCCACAAGACGAAAAATTTAACCCCAAAACCGCCATGAGTGCAAGCATCGCCAAACGTTTGGGTCTGTTTGTGTATTTTTTCATTTTACTCCTCATTCAAAAAACGTCCAACCACACGAAAAAAATTTTATACCTTTTTGATTTTTTTACGTCAATGTTGTTCATCTAAAATTTAGTTATGTGTATCAAAGTTTAGTTCAAACGGCTTTGTCGACGAATAAAGCACAGATGCATCTGCACCATGGTGAGGTTGACGCAACGAATGAGGCAGTTGAGTGCTCCTCCTGCCAATGTCGCTAACGCCACCTTTCGCGCGTTTTCTCCATGTTTCAAAAGCATGAACGAACTGTTTCTTAAAATATTTTTCAGTCTAGAAAAATAACCACTTGATGTCAATGCATGAAGAAAAAAATTTCAGACGAGTGCCTGGCACAAAAATACAAGCTGCCCTGCACGTGAAAAATTTGCATGATACATTCTGACACACTTCAGTCATGCGAATCCCTTTCCCAAGGACGAAAGAGGTTCGCATGGCCTAAAGGCGATACAAACAGTCCAGGGGGCCAGGTGAGCTTATGCCGCAAACAGAAACGGCTCGCTTAAGCGGCGAGCCGTTAGGATTTAACGCGACAGCACAGGGCAAGCGCCCCGCGCTATCCAAATACCAGCTTAGTCACAAGCAGGCACTTCTGGACACACATCGCCTGGGCAAAGACGAATGGTAACCTTACCATCCCCCGCTTGACCAGTTTGGCATCCGGTACCGCTTGATGCAGGCATGTTCTGGAGCCCGGTTCTCATCCTTGTATCCTTCAGGTGATAGCTGGCACCAAGGGCATACCCGGCAGGCTTATGGGAGGTTGTCGTCAAAACATAACCAGAGCCGCCACCGCCAGCCGCGCCGCCACCCTGATCGTTGTTGCCGCCGCTGCCGCCATACCAGCCGCCACCACCACCACCACCGCCGTACTTCATGGCGAATTGGCTGCCCGCACCACCATAACCAAACATGCCTGCCGCACTCTTGCACTCTTGTGCCGGCGTGATACATTCCGGTTTGGTTGTATTTGTTACTGCCGCACCGCCTTCCGTTTGTGTACCCCTTATCCCGTTGGGCGGATACCCCGTACCAGTGCCATCCGCACCTTCTAACCCGCCACCAACGCCACCTTCGTGATTGCTGCATCCGTGTCCACCGGCACCACCCGCAACAATGACGCGATGATAGAAGGTATTCATACCCAAGCGAATGTCCGAGCCACCACCACCCGCCGAGCTATCACCAAGGCTGTTTGCCGCCCCGCCATTGCCACCGCCGTTTTTACCACCCTGAGGAATACGTGGTGCAGGTACGGTTCCAGGCAATTCATTCTGCCCCTTTCCGCCTTCGCATAGCCAGATCTTTGTCTCTTCGGTCAGCGTCAAAATGCCTTCCGCATACCCGCCACGGTTGGTGCGAACTGTGCGGTGCTGGGTTTGACCACCTTCAGCGCCCCAAACCTGCAACAAATAGGTGCCAGGTTCAAGAACACTGGGGTCCCCACAGGCATTTCTGAAGTCATAGAGTACGATAACATCGTGAGGATCAGCATCTTTATAGACAGCCGTTGCGCCAGGATCCTTGTCTATTTCGATATAGAAGTTCCCGAAAGCACCTGGCTTCTCAGCCGCGATCGAGACGGTCACAACCTGCGGCCTGTACCAATTGGTATGCGAGAAGTGAACATTGGTCTTGTCGACCTCAAAACCAGCTGCAATGCCACTGGCCTGGACAGAAAGTGGGAAGGTAACATTTTCCCCAGGATCTCTTGTCAGAACGACTGTAAATGTCGCCGTCAGCACATCAGACGTAATAAAGACTTCCCACGGATGAACAAGCACGGCGGCAGGCGCATCGTCGTCGAGACAAATGCCATGCACAGGCGGAATAAACGCCTCGTGATACTTGAGATCCGCGCTTGTGGCAGCCAAATCAATGACGAAAGGCCTGTGCCCATCCACAATGTCATTGTCAACGCCATGAACCACAAACGGCTGAGGCACATTCCAGTTCTCAGGCGTGAATACGAGGACGATGGGCACAGTATAGGCCACATCCCCATCGTCGACCGTCAGCGTAATCGTTACGGGTGCCGTGGGTTTTGAAGTGAGGACAACCTCGACTGTCGAGGTAAGACCTGCTTCCGATACAATGATGATATCGCTTTCTTTGGTGACGACAACGCCTGCCACGTCAATGTTCTCGTTGATGCCATGGACGATAATATGCTCTGCCGACTCGAAGAAACATCCAGAAGCCGTGATGGTGATGGTGAAGGCCTGATCACCGTCATCAATATCGTCGGGAACGCCCGTCACAGTGACAACCTGAGACACATTCCAGTTCTCAGGCGTAAACGTCAGCGTCGACGCGCTGACAACCGCTTCGGTCGTATCCGAAGACACGATGTGCACCGTCACCGGGCAAGCGGGTGCAGCCGTCAGGACGATGGGCAGTTCTGCCGTTGTGCCATATTCCGACACGATAATGCTCGTGATGCCGCCTTCGACAGCAAAACCAGGTTTGTCGATGTCGATATTGACGAGCGGACGAGTCGCTCTGTAACCATCGTAGTGCTCGTCATCGGATGCCACGATAAAGATGATATCATAATCCCGATCACCGTCGACGAGGCCGTCGGGCACACCCATCACAGTGATGGTCTGGTGCTGATCCCAGTTCTCGGGCGTAAATGTAAGGACGATCTGGTCAACGACGTTGCCGTCTTTATCGACGAGAACACCTTCGGTGATGAGGGAAGAGGTGATGACAACAGTGACGGGAGCCGAGGGCTGCGTATGGAGCCAAACGTCGAACGTCATGCTGGTGCCGTCTTCGCTCGTGTATTTTGAGCTGCCCACAATGTGCAGACCCGGGCTTTCCGCATCCTCAATGATAACGACGCCAGGCTTGCTTGACAGTTCGTTGCCATCCTTGTCAACGAGTGTTACGGTAAAGCGGCACTCCCGATCGCCTGTGACGATGCCATCTGGAATACCAGAGACCGTGATGGTCTGAGTATTATCCCAGTCATCCTTGTCGACCTCAATTCGCATGGGCTCAATGGTACACACCTCGGGGGTGTGATTCTCTATGATATAGGTGGTGTCTTCACCCGGATCCCGGTTCATCGTAAGATCAACATCCGAGGTGACACTTCCATCCTCAGAGGCAGGCCCCTTCACCGTGACAGTGATATCGACATCTGGAAGCGGCGCATCTGGATCCTCAATGATCACGACACCAGGCTCGCTCGTCAGTTCATTGCCATCCTTGTCATAGAGCTTCACAGTAAAGCGGCATTCCTGATCACCGGCAACACCATTGTCAATGCCGGAGACAATAATGGTCTGGGTACTATCCCAGTCATCCCGGTCGACCTCAATTTCCATGGGCTCAATGCTGCAGACCTCGGGAGTCTCATTGACGATGACGTAGATGACGTCCGATCCCGGATCATTGTTTATCGAAAGGTCAACTTCCGAGGAAGTGCTTCCATCTTTAGAAGCAGGCCCCTTCGGCGTGACAGTCACCTTAATGTCCTTCTCCACACCTGTAATGGGTTTGCCCATGCCAACAGGGATGTCCTCACAGGAGGCCAGATTCAACCCCAAAACAGCCATAAGCGCGAGTATTGCCAGTCGCTTGGGTCCATTTGCCCGTTTTCTCATTTCCTCTCCATCTCGTTCATCAACTCATACATAATACGCGAACCGAAAAGTACGCAACCAAGCCCGAAAATAGGCTATCCAACCCAGAATTGTTACCTGATTTTAATGGCTAAAGAAAGAATTTAATGTATCACCTTCTCATAAAACTAAAAAAGGCCCTGCCAACAATAAAAACAAATTGATACATTTCGATACACTCAACATCAATCCTACTACCTATGATGCCGCAATACTTGATCAGACACAAGGGTTTCCATTCATTAGAAAAATATTTGCCTTAAACGAAATGGTTTAAAAGCGATACTCGCCATGACAAGATTCGCCAGACTCGAGCATAACACCCTCACAAAATGTGCCAGACACCTGAGCAATTCAATGACCCCCCAATTGGAAACGGCCCGTCGCTTTAGCGACGAGCCGTTCATGGTCATTAACCTGCAGGAAAACCGAGCGATGCTTACTCCAGGCAAATGCCGCCTGAACATACCACGCAATTGTCACCAGAGCTGTCACACTTCGAGATTCGAACCACACCGTCGCCAAGCTGTCCGGTCTGGGTGCCGCCGTCAGGCGCAGGCATCACTTCCTGGCCATGCAGGAGCACAGTGTCGGTGAGGTGATATTGACTGCCGAGGGCATACCCTGCAGGTTTGTGGGAAGTTGCCGTCAGGACATAACCTGAACCACCGCCACCGCCTGCGCCACCGCCTGTGGCGTTGTTGCCGCCACCACCGCCATACCAGCCGCCACCACCGCCAGCACCGCCATAGTTGGCGATGAACTGGCTTGCGGCACCGCCGTAGCCAAACGAACCTGGCGTACTGAAGGAGTCGGGCTGATCTGCTTTGCCGACAGATGCCCCGCCCTCTGTCTGGGTGCCACCAAGACCGTTGGGCCCGTGGTTAGTGCCCGTCCCATCCAAACCGTCAATGCCGCCACCAACACCGCCAATATCGTTGGTACATCCATTGCCGCCAGCACCACCTGCCACAATGACGCGATGATAAGGCGTGTTCATGCCAATTCGGACATCCGAACCGCCGCCGCCGCCAGAATTGTCATCTCCCATGGTTTTGGCATAACCGCTGTTGCCGCCGCCATTCCTTCCGCCCTGAACAATACGATCCACTCGGGTACCATCCCCGCCCTTTCCGCCTGGGCATTGCCAGACCTTCGTCTCTTCAGCCAGCGTCAGAACGCCGCTGGCGTACCCACCGCGATTGAGATTGCTGGTCGTATGGTAGGTCACACCACCCTGAGCTCCCCAGGCCTCAAGTTTGTAGGTACCAGGGCCAAGATAGATGGGATCCAGACAGGCAGGCCTGAAGTCGTAGCGCACGATGACATCGTGGGGATCAATGCCCTGATACATACCCGTCGCACTGGCGTCTTTTCCTATGTCAATAAAGAAGTTTCCAACAGCATCTGGAACCGCATCTGCATCCGCAATCGAAACGCTCACAACCTGCGGTTTGTACCAATCGGCTTGCGAGAAGTGAACCACAGCCTTGTTGACTTCAAAACCAGCTGCAACACCAACGGCTTCCACCGAGAGAGGGAAGATGATGTCTTCACCTGGGTTTTTCGTCAAAACAACCGTAAACGTCGCCTTCAAAGAGTCGGGGTCAATGAAAACCTCCCAAGGATTGACGTGTACATTGGCAGCACCATCATCGTCGAGACAAATGCCATGAACTGGCGCAATAAAGGCCTCATGATACTTGGAATCCGCGCTTACAGAGACCAGGTCAATGATGAAAGGTCTGTTGCCATCGACAACATCGTTATCTATCCCGCTGACCACAAACGTCTGAGGCACATTCCAGTTCTCAGGCGTAAATGTCAAAGTGATGACATCGGTCGCTGCCACGTTAACATCATCAACCGTCAGCGTAATTGTCACAGATGCCATTGGCTTCGAACTAAGCGTAACCTCAACACTGGCGGTAAGATCTGCCTCCGAAACAATAATAATGCTGCTCTCCTTGGTGATCACAACACCTGCCACGTCGATATTCTCATTGAGGCCATCAATGACATAAGGCTTCGCCGAATCATACGCCCCTGCGCTGTCAGAAGCAGTAAGCGTGATTTCGAAGGCCTGGTCACCGTCGTCGATATTGTCGGGAACACCCACCACCGTCACGATCTGGGGCACATCCCAGTTCAGAGGCGTAAATGTGAGTTCAGTCACACTGACGCTTGCCTCACCCGGGTTCGAAGAAACCACGGTCACCGTCACCGGACCTGCAGGTGCAGCTGTCAAAACGATGGGCAGATGCGCCTCTGTTCCAGACTCTGACACAACGATGCTCGTGATGCCACCCTCAACCCAAATGCCCGGTTCGTCGATATCTTTATTGACGAGCTCGAACCCCTTCGACATACCGTCGTAATTCGGATCGTCGGATGAAACCCTGGCTTCAATCGTATACGTTTTGTCACCATCGACAACACCGTCAGGAACACCCACTACCGTGACGATTTGTGGTTCGCTCCAGTTATCTGGCGTAAAGACCAGCGTGATTTCATCGACTTCATTGCCATCCGCATCCACGAGCCTGCCTTCACCCACGTCGGAAGACGTGATCGTTACGGTGACGACACCATCAGGCTGCGTCTGGAGCCTGTAAGATAACTCGACCTCTCCGCCTTTCTCGGTTGTACTCCCCTCTTCGGACACTATTTTGACCACGATATTGGGCGAATCGTTATCAATGTTAACCAGTTGATGGCGCGCTTCCTGACCATCAAAATTGGGATCTTCAGAGGCGAGATGGAACACGATGTAGTAGGCCTGATCGCCATCGGCAATATCGTCGTCAATGCCCTTCACCTGGATCGTCTGGGGTATATTCCAGTTCTCAGGCGTAAATATAAGGACGAGCAGCTCAACAGGATTCCCATCGGCATCCAGAAGCATGCCCTCGGTGATGTCGGAAGACGTGATGATGACGGTAACTGTGGCTTCTGGCTGCGTGTGCAGCGAAACATCAAGCGTCACGGTATCGCCATCCTCAGACGTAAACTTAGAGCTGCCCACAATGTGCAAACCAGGACTGTCGTTATCCTCCACCACAACAACGCCAGGTTCGCTCGTCAGAACATTGCCATCCTTGTCGTAAAGCGTGACGGTAAAACGACAATCCTGATCGCCCGTCACCAGATCGTTCTCTATGCCAGAAACGATAATGCTTTGAGGGCTCTCCCAGTCTTCCCTCGAAATATCGATATGTGAAGGTTCAATATTGCACACCTCCGGAGTATGATTCTCAACGACATAGTAGACGTCCGACCCAGGATCCCTGTTGAGCGAAAGGCCAACATCCGAGGTGATGCTTCCATCTTCCGAAGCCTTCCCGTCCACGGCCACTGCTACCTTAAGCTCTGGCGCTGGTCGTTTGCCAAAACCCGTGGCATCATCATGACAAGATGCGAGATTTGCACCCAAAACAGCCATGATGGCAAGCATTGTCAGGCGCTTGGTTTTGTTTGTTTGCTGTCTCATAAATTCTCCTTAAAACCCATTTTCTGCTCTTCAACAGATAACGGCAGTTCATTAGTTCATCATAACAATATGAGAACCAAAAAGCAGGTGAGCATGACCCGCAAGCAGCAGTCTAGTTATAGCTTTCTTAACAATTCAATACCTTGAAGAAAGAATTTCAAAATATTTTATCAATCTAAACATAAAACAAAAAACGACTTTAACCTGCAAGACATCTCTGATGCACCTTGCATCAGAACCCCTGCCCTGGCGTGTCAAACCTTTTGTCAAGAAAAAAGATTCCAATTTTTAAAATATTTGTCAGAACGGCGATGAATGCATACGAAAACGGCCCGCTGCATAAGCAGCGAGCCGTTTCATAGCCAACTGGCAAGCTGAACAATGTCTACTCTGGGCAGATACCGCCTGAGCATACGACGCAGTTATCACCAGCGCTGTCGCACTTCGAGATTCGAACCACACCGTCAAGACGCTGACCAATCTGAGTGCCGCCGCCAGGTGCGGGCATCACTTCCTGGCCATTCAGAAGTACGGTATTGGTGAGGTTGTACTTGCTGCCAAGGGCATACCCTGCGGGCTTGTAGGAGGCAGCCGTCAGGACGTAGCCAGAGCCGCCGCCGCCGCCAGCACCGCCACCCGGATCGTTGTTGCCACCGCTGCCGCCATACCAGCCACCGCCGCCACCAGAACCACCATAGTTATTTTCGAATGCGCTTGCGGCGCCGCCATACCCAAACACACCTGCCTGACTAAAGCTGTTGGGATAATACTCATTTCCAACCGATGCCCCACCCTCCGTCTGAGTGCCACCCTCGCCGGGAGGAGGATAGGAGTAACCCGTTGCATCCAGGCCAGCCAAACCACCACCTTCACCGCCGTAAGTCTGGGCACACCCATTGCCGCCACCGCCACCGGCCACGATGACACGATGGTAGAGGGTATTCATGCCAATTCGGATATCCGAACCGCCGCCGCCGCCAGAATTGTCATCTCCCATATACTCAGCACGGCCACTGTTGCCGCCGCCATTTTTTCCGCCCTGCACAATGCGATCAAAGGGAGAACCATGATTGCCCTGACCGCCTTCGCAACGCCAAACCTTCGTCTCTTCGGCCAACGTCAGGATACCGCTGGCATAGCCGCCACGGTTGGTATCGTATTCGGGGCGTGTGTGGTACCAGCTGTCCTCGCACCAGAGATTATAATAGCCCTCGCAACTCCCCCACGTCATCTCTATCCCCGTCTCTCTGCACTTGTTGAGCCACTCATCCCTGTCCTTCTCGTCACAGATGTAATACCTTTCGGGATTCGCGTGTTGTGTCCAGCCACCCTGAGCGCCCCAAACTTCAAACTTGTAGGTGCCAGCACCAAGTACAGTGGGCTCCGAACAGGCATTTCTGAAGTCATAGAGCACGACGACATCGTGAGGATCGAGATCCTGGTAGATACCCGTTGCGCCAGAATCCTTATCAACCTCGATAAAGAAGTTTCCAAAAGCATCTGGAATCTCAGCCGCGATTGAGACAGTCACAACTTGTGGTCTCCACCAATCGGTATGCGAGAAGTGAACTTCGGTTTTGTCGACCACAAAACCAGCCGCAATGCCACTGCCTTCAACCGAAAGCGGGAAAGTGATGTTCTCGCCCGGGTTGGCCGTCAGCGTGACCGTAAACGTCGCCGTCAGCACATCGGACGCAATATAGACCGTCCACGGATGAACAAGCACATCGGCGGGGAGATTGTCGTTAATGCAAATACCAGGGACAGGCGCAATAAACGCCTCGTGGTACTTAGCATCAGCGCTCACGGCAACCAGTTCAATCTCAAAGGGTCTGTGTCCGCCATTAACATCGTCGTTCGGGAGGCCACTCACGACAAACGGCTGAGGTATATTCCAGTTCTCCGGCGTGAATACCAGGACAGTGGGCTCGGTCGTGGCCACGTTGGAAGGATCAACCGCCAGCGTAATCGTCACCGGGGCTGTCGGTTTGGAATCGAGAACCACCTGGACGGTAGAGGTAAGGCCACCCTCCGAAACGATGATGGTGTCACTCTCTTTGATGACCGTAATGCCGGCCACGTCGATGTTCTCGTTGATCCCATGAACGACAACAGGCTCTGCCGGGTCGAAGAAACATCCTGAAGCACTGATGGTGATCGTGAAAGCCTGATCGCCGTCGTCGATGTCATCGGGAACACCTGTCACAGTGACGATCTGAGGTACATTCCAGTCCTCTGGCGTAAACGTCAGCGCCGGCAGGTTGACAACAGCTTCAGTCGTATCCGAAGACACAATGTGCACTGTCACCGGGCAAACGGGTACCGCCGTCAAAACGATGGGCAGATGCGCCTCTGTGCCAGACTCAGACACGATGATACTCGTCATGCCGCCGTCGATTCCAATGCCCGGTTTGTCGATGTCGTGATTAATGATGCCGATTGTCCTCGACATGCCATCGTAATTGGCATCGCCGGATGACACCTTAGCCTCAATGGCAAACAGCTTGTCTCCGTCGACAATGCCATCGGGAATGCCCGCCACTGTCACGATTTGTGGCTCATTCCAGTTCTCTGGTGTAAAGATCAGAATAATTTCATCAACCTGATTGCCATCCGCATCGACAAGCATGCCCTCTGCCATGTCGGAAGATCTGAGCGTCACGGTGACGACATCACTGGGCTGCGTTTGAAGCCTGTACGACACCTGAACCGTCGTGCCACTCTCGGAAGTGGCCGTCTCTTCAGATACAAAGCTGACCAGGATATTGGGTGAATCGTTATCCTCTACAATGACGACACCAGGTTCGCTCGTCAGAATATTGCCATCCTTATCGTAAAGCGTGACGGTAAAACGACATTCCAGATCGCCTGTAACAATGCCATTCGGAACACCAGAGACAACGACGGTCTGAGAATCTTCCCAGTCTTCTTTCGAAACTTCAATATGTGCAGGCTCAATATTGCACACCTCGGGGGTATGATTCTCAATAATGTAAAAAACGTCCGACCCAGGATTTCTATCGATCGAAAGACCAACATCCGAAGTGACGCTCCCATCTTCCGAAGCCTTCCCATCCACCGCCACAGTCAGCTTAATATCTGGCGCTGACCGCTTGCCCATACCAACAGGAACATCGTCACAGGACACAAGATTTGCACCCAAAACCGCCATAATGGCAAGCATTGTCAGCCGTTTGGATCTATCTGCTCGTTGGTTCATATTCCCTCCATAAGGTTCATTCATGATATTGAATGAACTGAAAAGTGTGCAGGCTACTCCCGCATGTGAACGGTCGAAATAGAACGATGCGCTGTTGTCAGCGGCATGAATAAATTTTCTGAGTATCGCCTTCTTAATTAAAACGACAAATGGACATACTCACAAAAAACCGTCCGATAAACTCCGATACAGACTGTGTCAGAGTCCCTCATCCTGATAGGTTCAACGTTTTCTCAAGCAAAAAGATTCTCACCTAAAAAATATTTATCAGGATAACAATGTATGGCGATGGAAACGATCCACCGCTTAGAGCATTTTCAGCTCAAGTCACGACCTTCCCTTTGCCTCAAAGCTGCAAGCGCATGCGGATCGCTTATCCTTCGCCTGCAATGCAGGGGGTGTTGGGTCAGGGCTCCCGCAAAGTCAAAGTACATTGATATTGCTGCGTTATTTCGTCCACTAGAGCACCGGAGGTGCTCAATGTAAATAACCGCCGGTGGAGCGAAGCGCAACCGGCGGATAGCGCCCCCTTTCTATCAGCCCTGGCGGGGCTGAACTATAAACCTATATGTCAAAAAACTGAGGAAATATGCCAGTCAAACGACTTTGCGGGAGCCCTGGGTGTTGGGTCGCAGCTCCCGTCCTCTACCAAATGGTCTCGACATGGGTGTTTGGGTAGTAGTGGCGAAGAATGGCCTCTGCGTCAAAATGCCTCTGTGCCATGCCAATGGCGCCGGTTTGGCACAAACCCACGCCATGTCCAAAACCTGCGCCATCAAAACGGACAGCCTGGAGGCGCCCTTTATCTGTGATCGTGTCGATGACAAAGAGCGCACTCTTGAGATTGTTGAAAAACCTGCGAATGGGCAATTCCCGCTCAATGACAATCTCACCCTTTTTTCCCTGAATCCTCACTTTTGTCGCTCTGAAACTCCTGCCTCGCTCAAGGATAGTCACCCCCGTGATTTCACCCACGTCCTGTCGCTTTTGCCGGACAATCTGCTGCAACTCACTTTGCGTCAGCGTCACCGTCCAGCGAGCATGTCTCGTCGATTGAAAGGCATTTTGCCCATCGGTGGGGGGGGCACAATAACTATGCTCCCACCCCGCCTCAAGCCAACGCCGAAAAGCCGTCTCATCACTGAGTGGCTCGCCCTGGCCCTTGGTATCTGCCTTTGAAACAAGGTAAGGAACACTGAGAAAACCCCAGGTTTCACCAGCATCGGCAGAAAACCCGCCACAATGCGAGCTGTAATAGCTTTTGACGAGTTCTTTTCCAGAAAAGAGAATCTTTCCGCGCGTTGCCTGAATGGCAAGATCAGTCTGAGAGGTAGCACGTCCCAACCCATGGTAAGCCTGGCAATGTTGGTGGTTGCACAGATGGTAGGGATCAGCCAGATGGCGGGCGCCGACTTGGGAAATGAGGGTTGTTCTTGCGGCGATGGCCTGAGCCTGGAGGGCGGCTGCCGGAGCGCTTGGGAAAATCTCAGCAGGAACGATACCGCGCAAGATGGTCTCAACGTCAGCAGATTGTACGACCGTCAGCATGCCGTCGCTCCCGGGCGTGAGAATGAGCTGCTGGTTGAGCGTAAAATCGGAGAGTTTTCCATCTTCGGCGGGCAACTGATGTAAAACAACAGGCTCGTCGCCAAAGTCAATCCACAGAATATTGGCATGGTGGATGCGGATTCGTCCGCTCGCGTCGGAAAGGGTAAGCTGAGCGGTGGGATAAGCTATCAGGGATTCATAGCGATCAAAATCGGCACCCGGAGCCTTCTCCTGCAGCGATTTGAGCTGAGCCTGCACCTCCTCTGCAGATTCTGTCTGCTTCGTCACGACAATGTGCTCCCTGTTGTCAAAGAGCTTTCCCCTCAGGGCAAAGACCGACCCAAGCTCAAGCATCTCCACGGCATCCGGCGTAAAAAGCCGCTGTTTATCGTGAAGCGCTTTCGATGATTTGGCCCGATCCAGGATGATGCCGTACTGGTACCGGCCAGGTATGGGGGATTTGATGTGGATGGTATAGGTCGTTTTAGGCTCAAGCTCAATGACTGCCCCCCCCGGCCCCTGAGGCATGACGCGAAAAGCAGCGCCCGGCGTAAACGTGAGGCCTGTCAGCCCGTGAGCAATGCGCATGCGGACGACGGGGATGCCCTGAGACGAAAAGCCCATTTGTTTCGCATAGAGGAGCGCGTGATTGTCCCGGCTGGTGAGCTCCTGCTGTTGGCAAATGCCAGAGGCCGGCCATGCGACAAAAAAACAAACCACAAAAAGGAAGACACGAAAAAGAGCGTTCATACTGAGTTACGGCGTGTCGGCCACGGCCTGAGAAGCAATATGTCCCACACCGCTGACAGAAATACGCACCGAACCGCCAACGGCATCGGCATCACGTGCTCTGACGCGAATCTCAGCCTGCTGAGCAATCGCTTGGCCGGCGCCATTATAGAAAACAACCTGACCGTTGGGCTGGAAGCAGACAGTGATGGCATTCGGATTCACAGCAACGGGCTGAAGTCTATAGTCATCGCCCAGCTGAAGCAGGGCAAGGGTAATATTGACGAGGGGATCATTGGCATTGTAGTATTTATTGCTCTGGGCCGCCGACAGCGTTCGGCGAGGCCCCGGAATTGTCCCAAGATCGATGCCAACCTGAACAACCGAATTTGTATAGACAATGTTGGCGTGGTTGGCTGGGGAACACTTGGAGTCGTTGCCAATGGCCAGCGTGACGGCCGATGCGGCGCCTGCGGTGAACATGACGTATGTGGCCAGATTCGTCGTAAGTGCGCGCGTTCGCTGTGCGTTCAAAGCGCTGACAATATCGTTGGACAAATCGACAAGGGCTTCCTGACTTTTGTTCCCACGTATCGCAGAAATGGCAAGGGTTGCCAGAATGGCAATGATCGCAATGACCACCATGAGCTCCACGATGGTCAATCCGGCCTTGTGTTTTTTGGAAAACATGGAACCTCCGAAAAATACAGGCCAGGACAGGCCCCACCTTTTCAGTTTAGTGGGCTCGCCGTTCAGCGTCAAGTAAAGCATTTTTGGCAAGGAACGCCCGCTATTGCCAGCATGCTGGCAATACGCGGCCGGGCGCGGCTATCGGCATACGCCGATACGCCGCGCCTCTCTTTTTTTTGTGGGGGAGAACAAAATCTGTAGGGGCGACCGTCCCGGTCGCCCGCTACGAAGGGCGTAGCACGCTACGCCCGTACGGAATCATGCACACACCGAAGCGGGGCGTTGCGGGGCCGGCGACTGAGGCCACGCTCTTGGGGGTAGACGCGTATCGGCCACAGCCCCCTTTCTAAAGGGGGTGGCGTCGCAGGCGACGGGGGTTTGTGGCCGATAGCGGCGCAGGGGGCGCGGCCCCCGCTAGTCCTGGCTTCGGTGTCCAAAGGGAAAATTGTGATCGTGCAGGAGTTTGTCGCGGGCGGCGAGTTTGAGGTCGTGTGCGACCATATCCCTGACGATGTCCTGGACGGTATGTTTGGGCTCCCATCCGAGGACGCGTTTGGCTTTGGAGGGGTCGCCGAGGAGGAGCTCGACTTCAGCGGGGCGAAAATAACGGGGATCGATGCGTACGATGACTTTTCCTGTCGCGGGGTCGATGCCGCATTCATCAATGCCCTGGCCTTGCCATTGGATGTGCGTGCCCACCTGTTCGAAGGCCATGGAAACGAAGTCGCGCACGCTCGTGGTGATGCCTGTGGCAATGACGTAATCGTCGGGGGTGTCTTGCTGGAGCATGCGCCACATGGCCTCGACGTAGTCGCCGGCAAAGCCCCAGTCGCGTTTGGCGTTGAGGTTTCCGAGGTAGAGGCAGGACTGGATGCCGACATGAATGCTGGCCACGGCCATGGTGATTTTTCGCGTCACGAAGGTTTCGCCGCGCCGCGGGCTTTCGTGATTAAAGAGGATGCCGTTGCTGGCGTGCATGCCGTAGGCTTCGCGATAATTGACGACGATCCAGTAGGCATAGAGTTTGGCGGCGGCGTAGGGGGAGCGAGGATAGAAGGGCGTGGTTTCGGATTGCGGGATTTCCTGGACCTTTCCATAGAGTTCGGAGGTGGAGGCCTGATAGAAGCGGACGCGTTTTTGGAGATTGAGGATGCGGATGGCTTCGAGAAGCCGCAGCACACCTATGGCGTCGGTATCGGCCGTGTACTCGGGGCAGTCGAAGGAGACATGGACGTGACTTTGAGCAGCGAGATTGTAGATTTCGTCGGGGTTAATGGACTGCAGCAGGCGAACGAGGTTTGAGGTGTCGGTCATGTCGCCGTAATGCATGAAGAAGCGGACGCCTTCTTCATGGGGATCACGGTAGAGATGATCGACGCGTTCGGTGTTAAAGCTTGAGGAACGGCGTTTGATGCCATGAACTTCGTAACCTTTTTCTAGCAGGAGTTCGGCGAGGTAGGCGCCATCCTGACCGGTGATACCTGTGATGAGAGCTTTTTTCATGATGCTTTACCGGGTGGTTGTGGGGTTATGGGTGTCATTGAAGCTGACGAGGTAGTCAAGCATGATGGGGAGGTAAGGGTGATGAGAGGCATGCCAGAGGTCACGCCTGGCCTGGAGGAGGGTGTGTGGGGAACCGGGCTGTTCTGTCATGAGGATGAGACGGATTTGGAGGTGTCGCTTGATGTTTGGGTCATTCTCGGTGAGAACGGCCTGCTGAAGAAAGCGAATTTTTGCCGAGGTTTCGTCGTTGTTCATGAGCCCTGAGATGAGGAGTGAGATCTGGGGTGGCGCATCCGTCTTTTGCATGGCCTGCTGGAGGTAATAAACAGCTCGCCTTCTCAGCGTGGCGTCGTCGTAATTTTCCCCGCGCGGGTAATAGGACATGTAGTTCAGGGCGATGGTGTAGGGGTAGTAAGCCTTTGTTGGGAAACGCTCAGCGGCCATGGTCAGGTAGGCGTTGGCCCGTTCGACACCTTGTGCGCTGATGTTCTCGGAGAAGACGGCATTGACAGCGGCATACCTGTAGACGGGTTCGAAATCGGGATCAAGCGCAATGATGGCGTCGGCGAAGTACTCCGCGAGCTGTGCTTCGTTTTGAAGATCATTGTATTGAAGGGCACGAATCCAGATGAGATTGGCAACAAATTCGTTGTAGCCCAGGCTCATCCACAGCAACGCACCGGGGTTTGGAATAAGGCTATAGGCCTGGCTGCCCATACTGTTGGGTGACTCAAGGGCGGTTTGCCTGCCGCAAACGTGGGCGACGATAAAAGCGATGAAGGCCACGAGGAAGAAGAGAACGGTCGTGGCCCGCTGCGGGGAGGCATGGCGTGAGGGTATGGGCTGGTGTGTCATACGGAATAAATAAGGGGGTTAGAGGTAAGCCGAACATCCGGCGATGAGATCTTGCACGATGCGGAGCTTTTTAAAATCTTCGAATTCCGGGTAGGTCATGGCGGTACAAAAACCGACAGGATCCTCCTTGCTGAGGAGGCGTGCAGTTTCAATAGCACTTTGGAATCGTGCCTGTTTGACGAGGACGCGTATGAGCTGGATGCCAATGTCGCTGGCACTTCTTGCATGGCGGAGGCTTTTTTTCAGGCACTGCTCAGCCTTGTCATACTGTCCAAGTTCGATGTAGGCAAGTGCCAGGTTGTAACCGAAACGATCGTTGGCGGGATCGCGTCTGAGTCCTTCCTGGAGGGTTTGAATGGCAGCCTGAAAGTCTCGCGCCTCAATACAGGCGCAGCCATAGGTGAGGAATGCCGAAGCGGAAGCGTGAGACAGCATGGTGGCATTTTTGAGGTGGTAACAGGCCTCATCCATATAGCCCATGTCGTAGAGTGCGGCACCAAGCGTTTCTGTTGCCCTGGCATAGTGCTGCGGGAAAGATTCAGGAGAATGGCGAATGTATTCGCCAGAAGCAATCATGAGTGCATTGATGGGCTGAAAGTTATCGCAATAGAATTTTGCCAGCGCAGTGCATGGCGTTTTGGGATAGAGCTGACGCAGGAGATCGACGCATTGGCGGTGCAGGTCGAACGTTTCGTTGTCTTCGAGGCGTGCGATAAAGCGCCGCAGTACTTCTTCAAGGCTGTGCGGGCCGGGGATGGTGACGCATTGCAGAAAAACACTTCTGATGTGGCCGTCTTCCTGAATGAAGCGTTTAAAGAGACGATAGAAATCGAAGATGCCGCCTTTGTCATCGAACATTTCGCGTTGAATGGTGATCGGCGTTTTGTCTGGGTATCGCCTTCGCATACCCGCACCAACATCCAGATCAGTGGCATGGAAAAAGAAGTCATCCTGTTGAATGACGGTTTGCCATTCGGGCCAGATCATGACGGAGAGTTCGTGATCGCCGGCTGGGTAGATGGGATTAAAGGGCGATTCTTCACCGTGACTGTCGGGGTGGATGGGAAGCCAGCCTGTCCCCCGATAGAGTCTGTCTTCCCAGACGAGGCCATCTTCGATGGCCTGGATGGCTTTTTCCGGGGCTGAGGTTTTGACGTAATAGTCCGCGAGGTAGATGTACACCCTGGAGAGGAATGGAAATCGGTTGATAAGCGTGTTGATGCGGCAAAAGATTTCGAAGGGCGGTGCACTTTGGGCGTGCCTCAGGCTGAACTCGATCTCGGCGCACTCGGAAAGAATGTGCCCGGCCTGGGCATGTGCCCAGGCATCAAATTGCTGGAAAAATGGGTGATCGGACGTGCCTTTTCCGAAGTGGAAGACGAGTTTTGGCTGGAAGGATTTTTCGGCATCTTTGGCATGGGTTTTCAGAGCACGCACAAAAGCCTTGATATCCTTAATGACCTTAGTACTGCCACACACCTTGGGAGAAGTCTCAAAAGTGAAGTGCTCATCTGACTCCAGGATAGCTGCCAGGTCATCGGTGACAGCGTGATGCCTGACATTCTCGACAGCAAAAACGGCGTAGTTATGGAAAAGCTCACAAAGGTCGCGAAAGGCAAGGTAATTGCCCGGCGCAATGGTATGGAGAATGTCTGCAGCCCTGGAAATCGTGTTTGGAGATTGGATGCGAAACAGAGCCTCGCAGGCTGGAATGGGCTGCGCGGGCAGGCAAAGGCCATCGAAGGTCGAAGCGTTGCCAAATTCGACGAGATCTGCCAGGAACTCTGCAATACATGGTTCCGGAAGAAATATTTTGAGCGTTTCAAGCACGATTGGACAATGTACGGAGGGAATTTTAGTATTCACAGGTGCCGCGCCGCGCAGAATTTTCCAAAGATCAACAAGCGCATCATTGAACTCCTCGACGATGGCATCGGTCTCTGGCTTTTGGATGGCATGCTGCACCAGCCCTCGCAGGCAGGCCGGAAACACCCTTTGCCCAATACGCCGGAGACAATCTTCTGCAAACAATGCGTCGACGATGCCAACCTGCTGCGTGTACGGTGGAAAGCTCTCAGTAAAGGCAGAGTTGTCGAAGAAAACCTTTTCGGCAGGCAAAAAACTTCGAAAGCTGTTTTCGTTAAGCGCCTCAACATCAATATCGTTGTCATTGTCCGGCGTGTAGGCTGCGCGTTCTGGAGGGCGAAGCGGTACATCCACAGCAAGGGCATGCTGCCTGAAACACCGCCAGAAATCTGTCCACGACAGGCAGTGTGTGCCTGGCCTCGCACCATATGCCCGGATCAAATCTTCGACGAGGCGCGCACCTTTGGGGCCGAGAGTCGGTATCAGCGTGTCGAACGGCGGCGCAAAGGGCGTATTGGGATTGGACAATGTCCCATAATTTGCGACAAACAAAGCATATATCTGAACGACGTTGTGGCGGCATTCGGGAGAAGGGTCATCGCCATAGAAGTCTTTGAGAGAAGCCAGGTAGGCCGGATTAAAAAAGACCATTGCCCAGTCGTGTGAAGTTGCCAGGCCAAAGTGTGCACCAAGCGTCTGCGCCCATTGGTCATCCAGTGTGAGCTCGGCATTGGGATCCTTGACGATGGCCAGGTAATGAGGACCTGCCTGCTCGGAGCGAAAGATTTCCTGGTGGAGGTGCTCGACTTCGACGTCAGCATTTTTTGAGAGCCTGTTATGCTCGAAGAGCTCAACTTCCAATAAATCGACGAAATCCAGGATGAGCGCATCCTCGGCTTGCCGGAGAATATTGAGGATTGAGTTGGCGGCCAGGAGAAGGCCAGACCAGATAGCGGCACGCGCAATGGTCCCCAGGAGGAAAGTTTCTTCGGGCTTGATCGGACGAGTACTGCAATCTCGCAGGTAGTTATCGATAATGAGGAAGCCCAGAAAGCTTTTTCGAAAAACCTCAGAGATCCGTGCCTTGTAGTCGAGCGTGACATACTCAATGAGCAGCATAAAGAGACTCTCTGTGGTGTGATCGGCCTTAAGTGCTTTGAGTTTATTGAGAATTTTGTCCTCATCGAAATCATCTTTGGGAGTGACGATATCGCCGATGAGTTCGAAGTAGGCAAATTCAGCACGCTCTGAGGGCGTTTTGCGCATGGCAGGCGAGCTGCCTGGAAGGCCAAACGTGGCATGTTCGTGATCTTTGGTGCTGGTATTGAGGGTGCGCCGGACAGATTCATAATGACCAAGGACCAGGAGGTGTTTGGCCAGAGAAATGCGCAGCGCAGGTTCATTGGAGCCGGAGACAAGTGCCATGGCATAGCACGGAACAGACTCGAAGGTGTATCCGCGTTGTGCGGCACGCATGTCGCCCATGCAAGTCCACGCAAACCAGTTTAAAGGTTCATCGACCAGAAGCCGGTTAAAAAGTGCGAAGGATTCCTTGTGGCGGAGACTTTCGAAGAGGATCATGCCCAGGCTGAGGAGGCTTCGCCGAAAGTTGTCACATTTTGCCAAAACAAGCCGGTGCAGCAGCTCGGATCGTTCAAATTGCTTCAATTCATAAAGAATATCCGCCAAAATTGACATCACATAGATGTTCTCCTTCGATAGCCCATCGGCCCGTTCCATGTCTGCCATGGCGCGTTCAAAATGCCCGCTGTTGTAGTACACCATGCCGCGAAGAAGGAAGGATTCGTAGTGATTCGGATTGGCCTCAATGGCGGTTTTGAGACACCGCATACCCTGAGCGCGCCGCCCGAGAACGCAGAGCCTGTAGCCTTCAAAAGCATTCCGACGGGGATTAAGGCTCATTTTGGGTGAAAACTCTTCGAAGGCAATGAGGAGCATCGACATTTCTTCGCTGTCGTTGACGATGATGGCATTAAGGAGTAAATCAAACAGAGCCTCGGCAACATCCTGGTATGTGAGTACAGCGAGCGTCGAGGCATTGTCGTCATCGTGATCTGCCGGGCTGACATCCGCGTTGTTGAGCCATGACATGCCAGCTTCATAAAGGGGCCTCAACTGTGCGATTCCCTTGTCGATGTCGCCCTGTTGGATGGATTGACGAATACTCGTCAATTGCTTCATGAAATGGTTTCTCGTCACGCGCCATGCTCCTTGTCAGAATCACGTCTCCCCCAGTGAATTAGCCCCATACCACTTTAGGGAAGCATTTTATATCATTATTGCCGAATTGCCGGGCCGGGAGAAAGCCAGCTGGCGAGTATCGGTCATGGAGATCATATGGAGGGCGTCGTGTATATGGAAGAGATCGTCGGAAAGCTGAGGTCATTTTTTGCTTCGGGTGAGACGCTGCCGCTGGCATGGCGCAAGACACAGCTTGAAGCACTGCGCGACATGCTGACGCGTGAGAGCAAGGCACTTGAGGCCGTGCTGCATGAAGACCTCGGCAAGCCATCGCACGAGTCCTGGCTGACAGAAATCGGGTTTATGCAGCATGAGATCAGCCATGTTCTCAAACATCTCTCCAATTGGATGAAACCACGCCGCGTTCCTACGCCATTTTTTCTGAGCCCGGCCAAAAGCCGCCTTTGCCCGATTCCGAGAGGGCTGGCTTTGGTCATCAGCCCCTGGAATTACCCGCTCCAACTGACACTGTCTCCCCTGGTAGCCTCCCTGGCGGCAGGCAATGTGACGCTTCTTAAACCCTCCGAGTACGCACCCGCCACGAGCCGCTGGCTGCACGACAACCTCCCGCGCTGTCTGGATGCGCGGGGCGTTGCCGTCATCGAAGGCGCTGCTCAGGAAACGCAGGCACTGCTAACCCATCCTTTCGATATCATCTTTTTCACCGGCAGCGGTCAGATTGCCCGACACATCGCCCGGGCCGCGGCCGAGCATCTGACGCCGACCGTCCTTGAGCTTGGCGGGAAATCGCCCTGCGTGGTCATGCATACACAGCATCTCGAAACGGCCGCCAGACGAATAGCCTTTGCCAAGTTTATCAACGCCGGTCAAACCTGCGTGGCCCCCGACTACATCCTCGTAGAGGAAAAACTAAAAGAGCCCCTCATCGAAGCACTCAAGCGCGCCATTATCGAACAATTCGGCCCCGAAAACGCCCCGCGCGCCATGACGCGAATCATTCACAGGCGCCATTTCGAACGACTCGCCAGCCTCCTTGGTCACGGAGAAACCTGCCTCTTCGGCGGCAAACACGAAATCGATTCACTCCGCTTCTCCCCCACCCTCATTGGCCTGACTGATCCCAACCACCCCGTCATGCAGGAAGAAATCTTTGGCCCCATCCTGCCCATCCTTTCCCTGACCTCATCCGACGCCATGGCCGAAGCCATGACGCGCATCGCCATACACCCCACCCCGCTGGCCTGCTACCTCTTCAGCGATAGCAAACAGGATTACCAGCGCCTCCAAAAACATGTTCAGGCAGGCGGAATGGTTCACAATGACGCCCTGATGCACCTCTCAAACGTTCATCTCCCCTTCGGAGGCATCGGCACAAGCGGCCACGGCGCTTCGCACGGCGAAGCAGGGTTTCTCGCCTTCAGCCACCTGCAAAGCAACCTGCTCAACACGCTGTCGATAGATATGCCCCTGCGCTACCCACCCTACTCACCCCGTACCTGGCGCTGGCTCAAACGCCTCATGCGCTGACAGGCAAGCTGGACGTTGTTTTTGCGCGCCCTATTTGCGGGGCGCTGCCCCTGCAAATACGGGCTGCGACGCTGGCTATTCGCAGGCGAATACGCCAGCGCAGCTTTTTGAACAGGATTACCAAACCATGAAACTGCCCATAAAATCACCACGATTATATATCACCAGGTTTTGCGAAACCATGGCAGAAAGCACCCATACCATCTCTCTCGACGAAGATAACAGGCGCTTTGTGCCCGACGAAGTTTTCGAAACTATCGATGATGCCCAAAAAATCATCGCAGCCATCATTGACTTTTATTCAAAAAATAATGCCCCCCTTATATATGCTGTCATGTTAAATGATGGCCAGCATATCGGCCATGTCCAGGCTGTTCCCATTCCAAATGGATGGGAAATCGGATATCATATTGCAAAGCCCTTTACCCAGAAAGGCTATGCCACAGAAGCCGTCAAAGCCTTTCTTCCGGCCGTCATGCAACATCTTTGCATTGCAAAAATCGATGGCCTCACCCACGCCGACAACATCGCTTCACGCAAGGTCCTGGAAAAATGCGGATTTGTGCTGGAATATGAAGGTATGGGATCATATCAGGGAAAGGAACAACCCATATGCAGATATGTCTGCCATATTTCAAATCAATGATGACATGGTGAACCCATGCCGAAATCATACATCTCATAATGGGTCGTCGCCTGCAGGGGCAGACCCATAGTCTGCCCTTCTGCACCATCTGCCTAGTACGCCGATTTCCACGAAAGTGAACCCAAAGCAAACCGCGAATCCCCGTCACCTGCCGTGATGCCAATCGGCTCAATTCTAAGATACGTTGTGAGGGGATCATCCAATGTGACATATTGCATAACATGTCTGTTGCCCCCGCCACTGCCATCATTGGAGTAACGCCTGCAACCCGATAGATCAATATATTCTTCAAGACTGGCTGTACTTACTTTAATCTTTCCATCAGCATTTGTCGACCAGTCATAGCACCTGAAGTTGATCCTTCCAATGCCTGCAGTCAATCCTGTCAGCTCAATAAACGACGGATAATTGGTGTTGCCAGTCAGCAGAAACACCTTGCTGCCATAACCATATTCTGGATCCTCCACGATGGCTGATCGCGCTTTCAAAGTTTGTTCACTATCGCTGATTTCAATGCTGATATCGGTTTCGTAGTTTGAGTTCACCTCCAGCTCATAGATCTCTATCCTCTCGTCATAGCGTCGTTTTTGGGGCGCTCTGAGCAGGATGTTGTCCACAAGCAGGGAACCAGTCTCAGACGGAAACATGGCTATGATATGTGGAGAACTGCTGCTGTTTGCCTGCCGAAAAGAAGCACTGTACGTACCCGCCAGGTCACCAGCAACCCAGCCGTCACCACATAGTGTGGAGGCATGCGTCAAATGATATGCAGGCACATGAGAGGCTATTGTCATACAATCCATATCCATCGAACTGCCGAAATCGAAAGTGAGAAATCCTTCATAATCCTCAATGTTTGGGATGGCCCCATAGTTAATCACCAAAGTATGATCAAATAACATCCCATCATCGACAACTGGATAACCGATCACAAGGTGTGCATTGCCAGAAGAGCCGGAGACGGTGATATCTCCGTTTTTAAGCAAAAACCTGTTGCCTGTGGCAGGATCACCAAAGACACCGATTCGATCTGCATCATATTGTGTCACACTTATCAGCGTATCAACACCGCGAATCCAGGCCGTTTGACCAATGGCTGCCTTGTCTGAACCTGTCAGCCATTGGCCATCCCTCGTGGCGTATTTCCACGTCCTTCCGCCATCGCCGCTGAACCCCATCACACAATAGCGAGGTGATGGAAAGTCCTCTACCGACATACCGACATAGTAAGTGTCCTCATAGGCATAGGAAAACTCGTCAACTTGCCCGCCTGCAACCCACTCAGACAGCGGTCTCGCAATATCCGTGGCACAAATGACTTTTCCCAGCAATTGCTCACTGGGCAAAGCGCACTCAGGTCTGTTTCCGCCAGACACCTGCACACGCCCTGACATCGAAGCAAATTTTGTGCTGCTATCATAATCGGCAGAGCCATAGCTTTCAATCACGCCACCTTCCAGCTGAACTGTCCCTTCGTTCGCACACTCCCACCACTGAAGAGAATTATCATCATTCGAACGCTCGCTGCAGCCTGCTGTCACACAGCCCAATACTGCCAAAAGCACTGCCATTTTCCGCATACACAACCCTCACAACGATGAAATTCAAAAACCATTGCTCACGCAGGTGGCATCCATTTCATCCATGAAACTGAATGCATGGGGCATTATTTTAGTACAGCACCAGACCATTTGCAAGTCAACGGCATGCAGGCCTGATGTAGGTTTGCATGCGGCCATTACCCCCATGCAGCATGCAGGTTTCGTCAATATCAGGTTGTATTTTCCTTGTGAACGCCGATTGGGATGATGTAAAAATGTCGGACTGAGCGCATGGTGCGCAAAAATTAGGAATATGCCATCCATACTATTGCAAGGAGAAGAATCATGACGAAAGTGCGACTGCTGCCCTACGGGGAAATGGCGGAAAAAGAATACGACGTGAGACTTGCCATGGAGGAGGCCTCCAGGTGCCTGCTTTGTGAAGACGCCCCCTGTTCCAGGGATTGCCCGGCGGGAACCGATCCCGGCAAATTCATCCGATCAATCCGTTTCAGAAACTTCAAAGGTGCCGCCAAAACGATCCGCGAGAACAATATCCTCGGGGCAGCCTGTGCCGGCATCTGCCCCCACGACCGCCTCTGCGAGAAGGCCTGCAGCCGCTGCGGGATTGATCGCCCCATTCAGATCGGAAAGCTCCAAACCTTTGCGATGGCACAGGAGCGGATTTTCGGCATGAAAATCTTAGAGGCAGGCGCAGACTGCGGCAAGAAAGTTCTCTGCATCGGCGCAGGCCCCGCCAGCCTGACCGTTGCTGCCGAGCTTGCCAAATGCGGTGTCAGCGTCACGGTCGTCGACGAGCACGATCGCATCGGCGGCATCCTGCGCTATGGCATTTCCCCCTCCCGCCTGAGTGACGAAACCATCGATCAGGATGTCGAGGTGATCAAAGGACTCGGCGTTAAATTCGAACTTGGACGACGCGTGCATGCCGACGAACTGGCAACGCTCAAACAACAATATGACGCTATTTTTGTGGGCGTTGGCCTGAGTGCTTCCAAAATGATCCCCAACCTCAAAGGTGCCTCGCTGGCAGGCTGCGAAACCGCCCTTCAGTTTCTGAGCCGCGCCCGCTCCAGTCAGGGCAAAATTGACGCACTGGGCAACGTCGTCATCATCGGCGGCGGAGACGTTGCCATGGATTGCGCCTCGACAGCCAAACAGCTCGGCGCCAGGAGCGTTTACGTGACCTTCATCGAAACCCTCGAAACCATGCCCGCGAACAAAAAGGAGCTCGATCACGTCATCACGCTTGGTGTGCCCGTCGTGCCCGCCTTCAAACCCATCGAAATCCTGGGCGAAACAAAGGTTGAGGGCGTAAAATTGGTGGCTGTCGAAGGAAACTCCAAAATAGAACTTGATGCCGATACAGTCATCTTCGCCGTAGGACAAAAACGCACAGAAGACTATGCCCACCTCGAAGCCGGCCAGAACGTCTTCCTGGGGGGTGATGCCATCAACGGAGGAAAAACCGTCGTGGAAGCTGTCAAAAACGGCAAGGAAGTCGCTGTGGCCATCGCTCAACTCCTTCGCATCTAAGAAGGGACATCTTGCCCGCATGCGGCATGTGTCATTGAGATTTCAACACTTTCATCAAGGAGTATATACCTATGTCTAAGAAGATAGATTTGTCGATCGACTTTCTCGGTGTTCACTGCGAAAATCCATTCTTCCTTTCGTCATCGCCGGTTTGTCACAACTACGAAATGATTGCCAAAGCCTTCGATTGCGGCTGGGGCGGCATTTTCTTCAAAACCATCGGGGTCTTCGTCGCCGACGAATGCTCACCGCGTTTCGACATCCATAACAAAGAGTGTACGCCCTTTGTCGGGTTTAAGAACATGGAGCAAATCTCCGATCACACCTGGCAGGAAAACGCCGAAATTATCCAAAAGCTCAAGAAGGACTACCCCACAAAGGTTATGGGTGTCAGCATCATGGGCAGCAACGATGAGGAGTGGGCCCTTTTGGCGCGCGAAATGACAAAAGCCGGCGCGGATATGCTCGAACTTAACTTCAGCTGCCCGCAAATGACGAGCCACGCCATGGGCTCTGACGTAGGGCAAAACTCCGAACTCGTCGAACACTACACGCGCATCGTGTGCGAAAATACACACCTGCCCGTTATCGCAAAAATGACCCCCAACATTTCTCACATGGAAATACCCTCAATTGCCGCCAGGCGAGGAGGTGCCGCCGCCGTCAGTGCCATCAATACGATCAAAAGCATCTGTGGCATTGATCTCGACAACATGACGGCAAAACCCGTCGTCAATGGCGTCTCGTCCATTTCCGGCTATTCCGGCGCAGCCGTCAAACCCATCGCGCTTCGCTTCATTGCCCAGCTCAAACAAGCCGATGGACTGCGCGACTTCCCCGTCAGCGGCATCGGCGGCATCGAAACCTGGCAGGATGCCCTCGAATTCCTCCTCCTCGGCTGCGAAAACCTCCAGGTCACCACCTCTGTCATGCAATACGGCTACCGCATCGTCGAAGACATGAAGGAAGGACTAGCCTTCTTCATGCAGGAGCGCGGCTACACGTCCCTTCGCGACTTCATCGGCAAAGCATTGCCCAACATTATCCCAGCCGAAGATCTCAACCGCGACTTCCAAATCATCCCCAACATTGATGAGACCAAATGCGTCGGCTGCGCACGCTGCTACGTCAGTTGCTTCGATGCCGGACATCAGGCCATTTCGTGGGATAAAGAAACGCGCAAAGTCAAAATCGGCGACAAATGCGTCGGCTGTCACCTCTGCCTCAATGTCTGCCCGGTGCTGCACTGCATCACCCCCGGCGAGATCAAATTCAAACAAGGACGCACCGAACACGAAGTCAAACGCCAACACGTTTATGAATGATTTTTTTGTGGGGGAACTTTGTCCCCCTCCTTGAATTGACAAAAAACAATCTGCAGGGGGGCGGTTTGCAAACCCGGCAGCAGGTTACCTGTAGGGGCGACCGTCCCGGTCGCCCGCTACGAAGGGCGTAGCACGCTACGCCCGTACGGAATCATGTATCCCAAAGCGGGGCGTTGCGGGGCGGCGATTGAGCCCCGCAGGGGGGTAGACGCGTATTGCCGCATGCGGCAATAGCGGCGCAGGGGGCGCGGCCCCCTCCAAAAAACCTACAGCGATTTCACCAGGGCATAGGTTTGCTGGGCAATGGCGAGTTCTTCGTTGGTGGGAATGACCCAAACCTCGACCGCCGAAGCATCCGTCGAAATCCGGCGTTCCTTCCCGTGGACGTCGTTTGCAATCTCGTCGATCTCGACGCCCAGGAGTTGGAGTTTGCTGCAGACTTCCTTTCGGACATAGGGCGAGTTTTCGCCAATGCCAGCGGTGAAAACGATGGCGTCGACGTGGCCGAGAACTGTGGCGTAGGAACCGATGTATTTGAGAATACGGTAGTTAAAGACGCTCATGGCGCGGAGCGCGTCGGCGTTGCCTTCTGCGAGTACGAGATCCTCAAGCACGCGGCAGTCATTGCTGATGTTTGAAAGGCCGAGAAGGCCCGATTTTTTATTGCAAATGTCATCAAGCTTCTGGAGATCCCAGCCCTTGGACTTGCCAAGAAAAGTAAGGACGGCAGGGTCGAGATCGCCGCAGCGCGTGCCCATGCAGAGGCCTTCGAGGGGAGTCAGCCCCATTGAGGTATCGATAGATTTTCCGCCTTCAATGGCCGTGATCGAGGAGCCGTTGCCAAGGTGACACGTGATGATGTTGAGAGATTCGACAGGTTTGCCCATAAGCTCTGCCAGGCGCTTCGCCACGTACTGATGCGACGTGCCATGGAAGCCATAGCGGCGAATGTGATCTTCCGTATAAAGCTCGTAGGGGAGAGCATAGAGGTAAGCGTGTTCGGGCATGGTCTGGTGGAAGGCCGTGTCGAAAACGGCCACTTGGGGGACACCAGGGAGCAAATCCTGCACGACTTTGATGCCGAGCACATGTGCCGGTATATGGAGCGGAGCGAGGGGCTCTGCATCATGAATGGTTTTAAGGACAGCAGGGGTAATCAGACAGGTTTTTGTCAACGCCTCTCCGCCATAGACGACGCGGTGTCCCACCGCCGAAATTTCGCACAAATCCTTGATTGGGTCGTTGTCACACAACAGTTCAAAAGCTCGCTTCAGCCCATCTGAGTGCGTTGCAAACACTTCGTGAAGGACTTTTTCCCCTTTGGCTGTTTTATGCTTTAGTTTGCCTTCTGATTCGCCAATGCGTTCGACAGTGCCCTTGGCCTGAACCTCATTGGTCTCCATATCAATGAGTTGATATTTGATCGAGCTGCTTCCACAGTTCAAGACTAAGACTTTCATCTGCATTCCCCTGGTTCAGACGCCCAGAACGTTTCATGGGCGCGGTTATGAAATTTTACTAAAATTAGCCGTCATGCTGCGCTTGAAGCGCTGTGACCACCACCGTATTGACAATGTCAGTCACGGTCGCGCCCCGGCTGAGATCATTGACGGGCTTATTGAGGCCCTGCAATACCGGGCCAATGGCGATGGCATTGGATGATCGCTGCACCGCCTTATAGCCGATGTTCCCGGCATTTAATGTGGGGAAGACGAACACTGTCGCCTTGCCTGCGACCGGGCTGCCAGGCAGCTTTGTCGCCGCCACACCGGCATCGACGGCCGCATCGTACTGAATGGGCCCTTCGACCAGCAAATCAGGCGCCTGCTCGCGCACCCTGTCGGTGGCCGCTTTGACAGCTTCCACATCCGGTCCTGTGCCCGATGCCCCCGTCGAATACGACAGCATCGCCACGCGAGGCTCAATCCCAAATGCCCTGGCCGTCGAAGCAGAGGCCACGGCCACATCGCAAAGCTGCTCCGTCGTAGGATTGGGAATGACAGCACAGTCGCCGTAGATATAGACCCGATCCGACAGGCACATCAAAAACACTCCCGAGACAGTTTTGATACCGGGCTTGGTCTTGATGAACTGCAATGCCGGGCGGATTGTCTCCGCCGTCGTCGTCGTTGCGCCGGAGACCATGCCGTCGGCATGCCCCTGATGCACCATCATCGTCCCAAAATATGTCCTTTCCTGCATCAGCTGGCGAGCGGCTTCGAGGGTCAGCCCCTTAGACTTGCGGATGTCGTAGAGGGTCGTGACATAGGTTTCAAAATTGGCATCCTGCGATGGATCCACGATGCGAACGCCCGCATCCAGTGAAACCCCCAACGCAGAAGCTTTGGCTCGAACATCGTCCTCCCGGCCGAGCAACACCAGATTCACCAGGTCGTGGACACGGAGTTCAGCCGCTGCCAACAGGATGCGATCCAGATCGCCTTCCGGCAGAACGATCGTCCGTTTATTGTCGCGGGCACGAGCACACAAAATGCGAAGGAACTTTGCAGGCGTCATGCGCCGGGAAGACGTACGGATGACCTCGGGATGCAAATTCATCGCCCAGATATCCAGAGCACGAATCCCATGATCCTGCAGGGTTTTAACCGCCGGTGGCTCAAACATGGAGACGATCCCAAGCACATCCAATCCCTCTTGCGCAAAGAGCTTCACGCTCAGCAGGCTTTGGGCGACCAGCGTTGCCTCGGTCTGCTCCTCGGGGCATATGGCACTCAGCACACACGAATCCAGATCATGTGCCAGGTCAATGGACAGGCGTTCAGCAAAAGTGACCACGCGATTGTCGAAGGATACACACGTGGTCACCACAACATCCGCTTCTTTCAAAAGCGCATCGTGCCTGTCGACAATTGCCGAAACCAGCTGTGCATATTTGCCTTCTGATGCCAGAGCCAGGGCTTCATCTTCAGACAGAGAAGCCGCACAGATCCCTTCCTGACACTGAGAAACAGGCACAAAAACAGCCACTCGCAGGCCATGAGATCGCAAGGCATCGGCCGCCGCGCCTGCAACAAAACGCGCCCGTTCCTGATTGCAATTAAACACCATTAACGATTTTGTCATTCGTCTCCCCTCGCCAGCTTTCAAAAGTACGCGTCGTGGCCACAATATAACATCACGCTCAAATACGTCCACAACGCCCCAAAAACCGGCATCAGCCTAACCCCTTTTCAAGCCGATTTCGAGCACTATTTGCCCGCGCATCCCCCTTCTCCAATGTGAATGGCACACCACACACAGGCAGGAGACTGGCTCGTCTCCAGGACCCGGTGCCGCATACGCGGCTCGATCACCAGCCAATCCCCCGCTTCGAGCGCATAAACGCTTCCCTCCATCTCAACCCTGGCATGCCCGCAGAGCACGACCACCACTTCGGCCCAATCCTGCACATAGTGCCCCGATTCGGGCGACACCTGGCCACGGCTCACAATCCGTTCAACTCGAACATCGCCGGCCGCAAAGAAATCCTCAAACGACTCCCCCTCGTGTCCAAGTGCCGCCAGATTGTCGAAAAAACTCCCTGTCACCTTCATACTGCCTCCAGCGGGGGAGCATTGCTCCCCCGCACCCCCTGCAATGCTACGCATTGCTCTGGGAAAGTAGCAACAAGCCTCGCTTGTGGCTTAATACTCTGCTTCGCAAGCAAAGGATGATGTAAAAGCCGGGGGTGACCTGTTCTTTTACAGTGCTCTCTTCTCGCAAAGCTTTTGCAGCCGGCCCTTAACGATACACTTTGCCACTTCACCACAAGCGATACGAAGTATCGCAGGGGGTGTGGGGGAACGCGTTCCCCCACAAAAAAAATTAACCCGGCGGCCACGTCAGGCGG
>Ga0209737_10000483_pt1 | contig 32649 bp, 34 predicted proteins | sample TergutCu122P3_FD_187284 | JGI IMG/M metagenome (GOLD analysis project Ga0209737, IMG submission 187284) | Cubitermes ugandensis P3 segment gut microbial communities from Kakamega Forest, Kenya - Cu122 P3 (SPAdes) (version 2) | ecosystem: Host-associated > Arthropoda: Insects > Digestive system...
TCTCCGATGGTATGCGCGGATTGCAGAAGAGACGCGGCACGCCACGTCTCTACAGAGAGGGGTGTAGCGGGTTGCTTTCTTTGCTGGCGCAGGTTTGTAACTGTGTGTCCCTAGGGACAAAATGTTGGTAGAAAAATCTCCATTCTCCCGTCGCGTATGATTACGGAATTATGGATAAAAATCCATCATTTTAGTAATGTGTAAAAAATAAGTTGCTTTAATTTTATGTTCAAAGTTTAAGGTTCAAGGTTCAAATTGCAACCTTAAATTTTTGAACTTTTAAACCTTTGAACTTTTATTTACACGTCACTTACCTGTCTCCCACCCCGCATCCTTAACGGGATTTAAGCTGTGGGGCATTTCTCTTTCTACCGGTATTTTGTCCCCACCGGGACATTGCAACACCATTATAAACTACAGCCGTTGTAAGTTGTAAGTTGAAATTCTGGGTTATGAAATTTTTGTTTCGTGACATTCGATTTGCGGTGTTCGATAAACCGTAATTTGAACATCTGTGAGCAGTCAGCTCACGAACTCGGATTGCTTTTAATAGTTTCATAATTAATAAATTTAGGTTCGTTAGATTAGAGTTAAATTAGAGTTAGAGATAGTTTAGTTTAAAGAAAATTTCATGTTTTTTTAAAGTAAACATTCACGTTACAAATATGCTGTTTCTTTCTTTTAAAATTGATATAAAAACCGTCAGTTCTATTAGACAAATTGTCAAAATAAATGACGCTCCCGTTCGACCTGAATAGACACAGTCACATCGCAGTAACAGGGCGACCGCGAGGGTCGCCCCTACAGTTATTCACGAATCCTTTTCGGATAAAATTTAAACAGACTCTTAACGTCTGCCTCCTTTTTACAGACATTTTTAGGCTATAGTTGAGAATAGTGTTGTAACCTAAGGTTAGGGACAAAATGTTGATTTTATAGTGTTTTTTCATATCTTTAATTGTATTAGAAAGTTAAACAAACATTTTTTACAAATATACGAATTTAAACATCTATTATACAAGACGTTATGTGTAGTACAAAAGAGATTTTCAAGTTAATTTTTGAGTCGAAAATTCCAACAAATCATTAAATGATTTGTTCTTTGAGGATTTTCAAAAAAATCCTCAAAGAATGACATAAATTAAAACTTTATAGTAAAGTTGTCCTCAAAGACTTGTCAACGCAAAAAAAAAAGAGACTGCCCTTTTGAAGACAGCCTCAGCTTGAAGATTTTGTAATAGGGAAATTCAATAAATGCGGAAAATTTTGAAATAACAGCTAAGTTTGCAGAAGATTCCTCTCTTCGGTCGGAATGACTCTCACATGATGAAGATACAGGAGCACTGATCATTCCGAGTGAAGTATAGCGGGACGAAGAATCTCCTGCAAATATTTCATTATATTATAATTACAAATTTCAATTCGATTGATTCTATAAGCTATCAATTATACTCCGCTGTTTCATAAAAAATTGAATACGGTTTCTTGCATCTGCTTCTGAAATTTGGATAGATGTTTTTTTCTTTTTTTGTATCCATTTTTTGAATTTTTGCACCATTTCAGCATTATTGGTAACGCCATCAAGCATATTGAACGCGTGAATCCGGAATAATTCTATCTTTTCGTCACAAAAATAGCTGTAATTTGTGTTTATATCAAGAATGGAAACATATAAGGATACCTTATTTCCTGTTTCGGGGAAGCAACCGGTGTTTGCAATTTTTAACAGGTAATCCAACAATGCCTGTAAATCTTTTTTCAGCATTTCTTTTTCTTCGTCGGTAATCAAAAAAATGGAATGGAAAAACTGAATATCGCGTACAAAAGAATCAAAAATCATGCTGTCTAAAATATAAGTCGTATTCTTTATATGTTTTATACACTGACAATAGACAGCTACTTCTTGGAGTAGTTTTTCGGGGACAATCATGTCGGCAAACGTCATATTTAAGTCTTCATTATGGCTGTCGCTATATTGGTATGCCCATTTGAATACATTGAATTTATGTAAGTTTGAAAAACCGGTGGATAACGACCTGTACGACAAGTTATTGCAAACGACTATATGCTCGGAATTGGGAACATCTTTGAGTTGTTCGAGCCATGCAACTCTTTGTCGCACAAAATCTATGTCCGCATCCGAAGGCGCAAGATAATCTATGAGATACAGTTGAAATATCACTTTTGAGGAGGTAGTTCCAATTATTTCATCCATCGGAATATTCCATGTAGAAGCAATTTTACTGATTTCATGAGGAGTGAACATAATTTCCTTACGCAACCTCCTATATGCAGATTCCCGTTCAATCGACAACAAATCCATTAATGCAGCTGAGAGTTGTGATTTTTTAGGATACTTTTTATAAAGCGCCTCTATAAAGTAATCATACCAGTCTTTCCTCATATCTTTTCAAAATAATATAATTATGAGCACAAATCTACTACAAAAATTAAAGTTTGTGTCACTTCTTGTGTGTTTTTTCAAAAAATATATGATTTTTTTCACACATTATTTACCTAAGTAACGTGTAAAAAATAAGTTGGTCATTTTTTACACATTACTATTTTGAAACACACAATTAATTTCAATATTTTTTTTGACCTTGATTTATCTTCTTAATCCCCTTTTTCCTCAATCCGCATTTTTACTTTTTTTACCAGTCTGTTCCATCTACGCATTCTGTATTTATCGGCTATTGTATGAAAAATATAATAAACCACCGGCACCACAATCAGCGTCAAAACCATCGAACTTGCCAATCCGCCGATAATCACCCACGCCATTCCATTTTTGATTTCAGCACCGTTGCCGGCTGCCAAGGCGATGGGGAGCATTCCGAAAATCATTGCAAAGGTGGTCATTAGAATAGGACGTAAACGCTCTTTTCCTGCCTCGATAAGCGCATCAAAAATATTCATTTTTTCCTCTTTGCGAATGTGGTTGGTGAAATCAACCAATAAAATGGCGTTTTTGGCTACCAAGCCGATGAGCACAATCAAGCCGATGATAGAGAAAATATTCAGCGTATTCATCGTTAAAGCCAACGCAAGCAACGCGCCGATAAACGATAACGGAATAGAAAAGAGTACGATTACCGGATCAATCAGCGAGTTATACAATACCACCATAATCAGATAGATGAGTACGATAGCGGCTAAAAATGCAAACGCCAAATTGCCGAAAGCCGAACCTTGCTGCTCCATCATACCGCCGGCTTTGACGGTTACGCCATCGGGAATTTTACCGGTAAAAGCGGCTTGAATTTCAGCCCCGACTGTTCCCGAAGGTCGCCCTACTACGTTTGATTTTACGACGATGGACGAAATACGGTCAGTACGTTCCAACGCCGAAGGTCCCAAGCCATACGAAATATGGGCAAACTGTTTTAGCTCAATTAATTCGCCTTTTTTGTTCATAAAAGTCAGTTTGGCAACATCATCCGAGTTGGTTCGGTCGAAATTGTCGATGCCGATGCGAATGTTGTATTCGTAGTTGCCGTCGCGGTATTTGGAGTTGTTATTTCCGTTCAAAGAAGTTCGCAAGGTTGCGCCCACATCGCTGACCGACAAGCCCAAGGTTGCCATTTTTTCGCGGTCTAATTTTATTTGCACCTCTTGGCGCGGGTCGTCGATGGAAAATTTAGCATCGGCAGTTCCGGGCGTGTTGCGGACGATTTCCAAAACCACAGCCGCCATTTCTTGCACTTGGTCAAAATCGGTTCCTTGAACGATAAATTGAATGGGTTCGGTACCGCCACCGCCGCCTATAAGTCCAGACATAGTTGCACGAGCACGAACGCCCGGAATGGCAGCCATAATTTCTTCCTTGATTTGTTGGGCAAAATCCTGCGCCTCAATGTTGCGTTCCTTTTTATCAACCATTTGCACGGTGATGTTTGTTCCGTTGTTTTTGGTGCTGCGTCCCGACAGACCGACATTGGTATATACCCGTTTTACTTCGGGCTTGGAGGCGATGATTCTTTCTGCCTGCATCGTCAGTTGGTTGTTTTGGTAAACCGTCAGTTGGGGGTTCATATCCAAGGTTACGACAAACTCGCCTTTGTCCATTTCGGGCATAAAGGCAAACCCGATAAATCCAGTCGGAAGAAGGGCAATCGAACCAAAAAACAGGACAATCGCCGTGATTAACACAGTTATTTTGCGCTTCAATCCCCAAGCTAAAACGTTGGCATACCAATTTTGCAACGCAACAAAAGCGTGTTCAACGGTGCGCGAAAAACGTCCCATCAACGTTTCACTGTTTTCATCGGACAATTTTCCGAAACGCGACATCAGCAAAGGTGTTAACGTAAACGAAACCAGCAAACTGCAAAGCGTAGCCACCACAATCGGAACGGCAAATTCTTTCAACATATTACCGATTAACCCGCCGGAAATCGCCAACGGCAGGAAAACCACCACAATCACAAGCGTAATCGCCATCACGGTAAAAATGATTTGCTTACAACCTTCCAACGCGGCACGCCAACGGGTTTTTCCCATTTCCATATGTCGGAACATATTTTCGACCACCACAATTGAGTCGTCCACCAAAATTCCCACTACGAGCGACAACGCCATTAATGACATCAGGTTCAACGAATAACCCAATATTAGCATCACAATAAATGCGGGAATGATAGACAACGGCACGGCAATCATCACAATCAATGCTCCGCGGAAATTGTGCAGGAAGATGAAACAAACAATTGCTACAATCAAAATCGCCAAGAATAAATCCACGACTACCGCGTTGGCAGAGGCTTTGGTGAAAATCGAGTCGTCTGTGGCAATTTCAAACTGCACGTTGTTGCCGGCATATTCCTGTTCGATGGCGGTTAACTCTTTTTTGACTAAATCGGCAACCTTCACGGCATTGGCATCGGATTGTTTTTGAATGGAAATACCGATGGCATCGCGTCCGTCAATGCGGTTAATCAGTTTTTGCTCGGCAATTCCGTCCAACACTTCGGCAACGTCCGACACTTTTATTTTTCCACCGTTGGGCAAAGTGGTAACGACTGTATTATATAATTCATTTAGGTCTGAAAATTTGGCAGCCAAACGGACGGAGTAAACAGCCTCGGCAGTTTCCACATTTCCCGCGGGGATTTCCATATTGGCGGTTTGTATCGCCTGCAACACTTGCAATATCGACAAATTGTAGGCTTTCAGTTTTTCGGCGTTGATGTTGACCTTGATTTCACGCTCGGTTCCGCCGGTCATTCGCACGTCTCCCACACCGGGCAGTTTTGCCAAACGGGGACGGATACGGTCTTCCGTCAATTTATAAAATTCGGTAGAGGGCAGAGACGACGATGCCGCAATATTCATAATCGGCATTTTGTCCAACGATATTTTATTGATGGCGGGGTCTAACACATCGGTCGGAAGTGATGATTTTATCGTTGAAATCTTCCGCTGCGCATCTTGCACGGCTAAGTTGATGTCGGCATTTTCGTTCAGCTCAATAACGATGATTGACACGTCTTCCAACGAGGTGGAGCTGATTTTCTTCAAATTTTCCAACGAAGAAAGAGCATCTTCTATCTTTTTGGTTACGGAAGTCTCTACTTCGGACGCACCTGCACCTGGATAAATGGTTTGCACCGTGAGTATCGGCGGCTCCATTTTGGGCAGCAAATTCAAATTGAGTTGGATATAACTGATAAATCCACCTAAGGTTAATACGGTGAAGATGACCGTGATTAAGAGGGGCTTTTTGAGGGAGGTTTCGACTATTGACATAATGAATGAAGAGTTAAAAATGAAGAATGATGAATGATTTTGTTTAGGGCAAAAGTAGGGGGAATGGAGGTATTTTGTTTGAGGGATTGTACTGAAATGGCTTTTTGAGGGGCTGAAAGAGAGAATTGGGGAACTGAGGAAAGATTTTTACACATTTATTAGTTGTTTATACTGACAAATTACATTTTGATTATAACACTGTTTTTGTACTTTTTGCAGTATTGATTATAAATATCAAATATTTTTTTATAAAAAAACTAATTATTTTTGGTTATTTATAGATATTATTAGTTATTTTCAATTGTTTTATGATTTTATTTAGTTTGTATGAATATTAATGTTTATTTTTGTTCAAAAGTTGTTTAAAAATTGTTCAGAAATATTTTTACTTATGAATAAGAAATTATTTGAAGATAATAGATTAAAAGATACTTTGAATGTGGTTTGTATAACACAGGCAAAACTTGCAAAATTATGCGAGGAATTTGCAGAAAGCATCTCGGTTGGTACAATTAATAAAATTTGTACAAGAAAAATTTCACCGTCAGATAGACATAAATACATAATTATAAAAGCGATAAACAAATATTTAAAAGAAGAAAAATATTCAATAAATGATATTTTTTAAAAAATAGTTTTGTACCTTTGCAACCCGTTTTAATATGAAAGTTTTTACAACAAAAGAAATGTGTATTTGGCTATTGGTAAGCATATTGTCGCCAGTAGTTGTGCCTTTGTGCTTTGCTTTATTGATAAATCTTTTAGTAGATACAGGCAAAGATTTTTGTGATATGCTTGCAATGCTTTTTAGTGGTGGGGCTTATATTTTCTTGAGCTTATTTGTTCTTGTCAGTTTGATTCCACATTTTTTTGAAAAAACTTTTGAGCAAGAAGAATCTTATCGTATTATCGTAGCTGCCTATATGTTAGTTACAATAACTGTACTCATCATAACCTGCTTTCTTTATTTGTGTTTCTTATCATTAATACCAAATAGCAAAACTCTTGACGATAATTTTTCAACATCAATATCTGTTACAATTATTGGCATAATAATGGCTATTGGATTTAAAGCTAGGATTTTGTTTTTGCAAAAGAAAAAAAATCAAATATCAAATGAGTATAATATACCAACCGCCAATTTTGAATTTTAATTAATAATAAAAAATAATAAACAAAATGAATATAATTATTTTAGTAGTAATGCTACTCTTAGGCGTAGTAAGTTTTTGGGTACTTTTTAGAAAAAAAAAGACGACCAATGTTGTGATTGTTTCGTCATACAATGATTCTGTAAAAAAGATACTTAATGAAAAGTATGAAAATGAAGGAGTAAGAATTACCCAAAAAGAACTTCTTGAAAACACAGATTATGTTTTAAATGCTTTTGATTAAAATGAGTAATAATAGTAACCAAGCAAATTCTTCTGTGGAAAAAAATAATGCTGTTTCTGAGTATTTGTTAATTGATGGTAAGCGATATCTAATTCCTAAACTTGAACAAGAAATTGCAACCCTTGAAAAAGAAGTTACAGAAACAAAAGCAAATATCAGAGGCAAGGTAGATGAACTTATTCTCAAAAAAGTAATTTTAAGAGAAGATTCCTTAGTAAAACAATTTGAAAGGTTTATTGCAAGAAAACCAAATGTAAAAAATGCAGTGTATTTGAATAAAGGTTTGTTGCATTTTGCTGTTAAATCCTATTATGATGACATTCACAGATATAAGGATTATTCTGGCTCTATATGGGCAAATAATCATAAACAAACAGCATATACAATAAAATGGATTGTAAGATTTAAACCTATTCAAATAAAACAAGAATTTGATAATGATAAATCTTTGAATAATGAAATTTTGGATATAAATCTAATTTTTGCTTTGAGGTGTGGATTTTCTTTTCTTGATAGAAAAATAATAGATTTAATATCTAAAGAGAAAAAAGATGTAGAGGAGTCTAATTTAAAAAATGAAGCAAAGGAGAAAAAACCAAGTTTTTATGATAAGTTATTATATATTTTGCGTTATAGACCTTTTACAGGAAAACAATTAGTATCCATATTTGAAGCACTTGAATTAAATGTCAATAATTCTTGATGTAATTTTTCCTCTGCATAATTTTGCAAATTGTGACTTACACAAAAGAAGGTACACTTAAGCGAAATACGACAACGAGTTGCTATTATGTTTGAGTAAGGACTTAATATTATTGTATAGAAAAAGGATTAGTCGAAGTAATGTACAAAGAATGAGAAAGTTACATTTCTCTTATCCAATTTGTGAGACAGTGTCTCACAAATCTTCAAAAATCCGGACATTGTCTGGAAAAATTAGTGGGACACTGTCCCACTAATTAAGTTAATATCAACTATACCTTCCACCAAAAGAAGAGTTGGAAAAAGAATTGGTAAGACTGCTTGAAAACAATGAGCAACGTTAAAAAATAACAGAAACCTTTGCCCCATCCGACAAATTAATCTGCCCATTAGTAACAACTCGTTCGTTTTCGTTGAGTCCAGCGAGAACTTCAATGTGAGCATTATGTTGGCGACCGGTGGTGATTTTTGTTAATTGAGCCACATCGCCTTTTACAACATACACCGAAGGTTCTTTCACACTGCTCACAATGGCATCGCGGGGAATCATCAGCGTTTTATCGGCTTTTCCTGCGTTTACATTTACGTTTACATACGTTCCGGCTTTCAACGGAGTGTTGGAATTGTTGGCAATCAGGATTTCCACCGGATAAGTATGAGCATTGTTCCCTCGTTGACCAATGGCGGAAATCGTGGCTTTGAAATCTGCATTAGGAAGAACGTTCGCGGTAACGTGCGCCTCCATACCCGTATGCAGTTGATAGACATCGGTTTCGGAGACGGTCAGTTGTACTTTCAACTGTGCAATATCAGCAATGCCGGCAATGGCTGTTCCGGTATTGACAAACGCGCCCAATTCCGTGTTTTTAGAGGTAATGTAACCGCTAAACGGGGCTACGATTTTGGTGTCATCCCATTGTTTTTTTGCGTTTTGCAACTGAATGGCGGCACTTTCAAAACCGAGTCGCATATCGCGCAACTGATTTTCGGTAACGGCATCGCCTTTGCGCAACACTTGGAATCGTTCGTAATCTTCCTTGAACTTGTTGTAGTTTATTTGCGCGTTTTCGTAAGCGAGGCGTTTGTAGGTGTCATCGACTTTTGCCAATACGGTACCTTGGGTTACAAAATCACCCATTTTGAAATTGAGTTGCACGATTTTGCCTGATGCCTCAGAGGCGACCATTACCTCTTTGCCGGGTTCGGCGGTTCCGACTAATTGCAGCGTGCTGCTTGTTTCTCTCCATTCAGCGGCGGCTACCGTAACGCTTACTTTTTCTTCGGTTATCCGGACTTCCTTGCGGGCATCAATTTCTTTTTTATTTCCGGCTAATGTCCACCCGATAGCACCTACTAATGCTATAACTACGATTGTGATAATGATTGAATTACGTTTCATTTTGTATTTATTTTAAGAGCCTCTCCCCCAGCCCCTCTCCACAAGAGAGGGGAGAAAGAGGTGCGTGTTTTATTATTTGTTTAATTTCTCGTTATTTAGAATGACCTTCCCGCGTTAGCCACTCCCCTCTCTTGTGGAGAGGGGTCGGGGGAGAGGCTCTTATTTGTAAAGGCTTGTTATATTTCCATTTAATGACATAATTTTTATTTCCGCCTCTTTGTAATTATACAAGGCAGTTAAATAGTTCGCTTGTGCCACACTCAAACTCATTTCGTCTTGCAAAAGATTACTCATTGTCGCCAAGCCTTCGCGGTATTTTAACGCGGTTTCGTCATATACTTTTCCGGCAAGGTCTATGTTTTTTTGTTGTCGTTCCACATTCGTTTTGTTATTCTGAAAATTGTTAACGGCATTTTGATAATCAGCCGTGAATTTTTCCTTTTTGTCAAAAAGCAATGCCTCCGTTTTTTGTGTTTCCAATTTTGCCTGCCGGGATTTTGAGCGTTTTTCAAAGCCGTCAAAAATCGGAATAGACAAACCAAGTCCGATATACGAGGCTCCAAACCATTGATTTTCGGGACTGTTGTTGAAATAGTTTCCAAACTCACTTCGCAGACCTTGAACCGAATATTGTCCGGTAAACGCCAGCGTTGGCACATAGCCGCTGTTAATCACTTTTTGATTGACGCGATTTATCTCTTTTTGCGATTCCAATAACCGGATATCAATATGTCCGGAAAAATTGATTGCCATTTCGGACGAATTTTGCAACAAATCCATTTTCGGACTGTCCGTTAAAATAATCGTATTGTCGAGCGGAATATTCAACATATATTTTATCATATTATGCTGTTGCTGCAAACCTGTTTCTACGTTGCTTAATTGCGTGTAGAGGTTTTCCAAATTGATGCTTACGCGGTCGTAATCAACCTGTTTGCCCATCCCGTTATCCACCAAAATTTTGGTAATATCCTGTATGCGTTTGGTGCGGGTGATATTTTCTTCAATCAACTCTTTTTGTTGCGAAGTGGTTACGGTTAGAAAGTAGAGTTTTGTTACTTCGGCGGTTAATTCCTCGCTGGCTTTTTCGATGCCCAAATCGTTGAGTTCAGTTATCTTTTTGGATAGCTGTATGGCGGTGATGGCAGTTTGGTTGTAAAGCACCCAATTCAGCGTAACGGCGGCATTCGTGCTAAAATTACTTCCCATTTTTACCGGAATCGTCGTTCCGGGCATTCCCACGATTTCGCCCGGTAGCATTGTAGTCGGCAAGGTCAAATTATCCTGAAAATTTGCTCCGGCACTGATTTTAGGGATAACGGCAGAAATCGCTTCCGCTTTCTTGTATTGACTTTTTTCTACATCCATACGGGCGGTTTTGATGTTGATATTCTCCTCTACGACCATTTGTACACATTGGCGGAGTGATAACGAAATCGTGTTTTTTTCTTGAGAAAAAAGAAGACTTCCGCTAAATAAAAAAAGAAGTGTTGATAAAATAATTCGGTTCATAATCTGTTGCATTTATATTTTTAACACTGCGAAAATAGGGCGGAAAACATAGCCTTATCTAAAAGAAATGACCGAAATGATGATTTTGAGGTCTGAAATGCGGAATGAGAGGAGTGATAAAAATTTGTTTCGTATAATCATTTGAAATTATAAGAGGCTGTTGAATTAATTATCAAGAGCAGAAACCGGTATTTTCTGTCCCATTAAGGACAGAATGTTGGTAGAAATGTTAATAAATATTTATTTTTGTGCCATTAGGTACAAAATGTGATGTGTTTTTTATTTTTCACCCTTTACATTGCGTACCTGACGGCACGCAAGCAGGAGATAACTACATTTTTCTACCAACATTTTGTGCCTAACGGGACATAAGTGATTTACGACCTGGCGATTTCAATTTAGTTTCCGCAGAAGAAGTTGAGGCATTGATTGGGGGGATACGAGTGGCAGAATACAGAGATAAAAAAGTAACAAAAAGATACAAAAAACCACCTTTTCGTAAAATTGAAAAGGTGGCTCTCTATAAAGATGTCGCATTGTGATTAAATTAAACTCCCGTATACAGGATTTGAGCAATGATTATTTTTTGTAATCTACTGTGCAGATGCAACCCGAAGGTGTAGCCCGCCATTAAATAACCAAATAAGCCCGGTTTTGTTTTTAATGTTAAGTTTAACAATCAATTTAACAATGCGACAATACACTTATTCTCGTTGATTTTGATATTTCAAAGATATAGACAAAATAATTTATTTCCAAGAGAAATTAATTTTATTTTTCACTTTTTTTATCATATATTGCACCCAAATGTGTTTATTTGTAAAATAATTGCTAACACCACGTGTTGAAAGCACAACATAACCCAGTCCAATGGCAATGCCTTGGGACATAAAGTATTAAAAAAATGTCCGGAATATTATACCTAATCCCCAATACATTGGGCGAATGTAATCTTGAAAACGTATTACCATCTGTTAATCTCGAAATTACACGAGAAATTAAACATTTTATTGTAGAGGATGTTCGCACTGCTCGCCGCTTTTTGAAAAAAGTAGATAAAGAGATAAACATTGACGAACTGCAATTTTATACATTAAATAAGCATACCTCTCCGGAAGAAATTTCCGGTTTTCTCTCTCCGCTTAAAAACGGAGCGAATGTCGGGATTATTTCCGAAGCGGGATGTCCTGCCATTGCTGACCCGGGCGCGGAGATTGTCTGCATTGCACAAGCCGAAAATTACAAGGTCGTTCCGTTGGTAGGTCCATCCTCTATCCTACTCGCGCTGATGGCATCGGGATTTAACGGACAAAGCTTTGCCTTTGTAGGGTACCTTCCCATACAGGGAAACGAGCGGATACAGACGATTAAGCAGTTGGAAAAACGGGCGCAATACGAAAAGCAATCCCAATTGTTCATCGAAACTCCTTACCGGAATATGAAGATGTTGGAAGATATTCTCAATACGTGTCAACCCAAAACAAAACTTTGCATTGCTTGCGATATTACCTTGGAAACGGAATACATCAAAACAAAAAGTATTGCCGATTGGAAAAAGGAAAAATTACCGGATTTGAATAAACGCCCCTGTATATTTTTAATGTATTGATTTTTTAATTAGTAATTAATATCTTTGCACAAAAATTAAAGAAACAATATCCACAAAGTAATATGCACGAAGAATTAAGATTAGTTCAAGACTTGGCGTTAATATTCATTTCCGCCGGTATTATTACGCTCATTTTTAGAGCGCTCAAACAGCCATTGGTATTAGGTTACATCGTAGCCGGTTTTTTGATAAGCCCGCATTTTAACTTGTTTCCAAACATTATTGACGAAGGAAATGTTAGAATATGGTCTGAAATCGGAGTTATCTTCCTCTTGTTTGCGCTCGGACTTGAATTTAGTTTCAAAAAACTGTTCAAAGTAGGCGGTCCCGCCGTGATTACTGCTATTACAGAAGTGGCCACGATGCTTTGCGTGGGTTTTTTTGTCGGACATTTGTTGGGTTGGACTACTTTGGAAAGTATTTTTCTCGGCGGTATGCTTGCGATGTCTTCCACCACCATTATTATCAAGGCGTTTGAAGATTTAGGGCTTCGCAATCAGAAGTTTACCAACATCGTGTTTGGTACGCTGGTGGTCGAAGATATTGTGGGGATTTTAATGATGGTAGTACTTTCGACTATTGCCGTAAGCACAGCGGATGTAGAAGGCAGTAGTGTGATAATGAGCTTATTTAAATTAGGATTCTTTATTATATTGTGTTTTTTGATAGGGATTTATGTATTGCCGACTTTCTTCCGGAAATTTCGTAAATCAATGAACAATGAAACGTTGTTGATTATCTCCATCGGTCTTTGTTTCGGGTTGGTTATATTGGCTACACACTTAGAATTTTCGGCTGCTTTGGGCGCTTTTATTATGGGGTCTATTTTGGCTGAAACGATTGAAGGAGAACATATTGAACATTTAACAAAAAACATCAAAGATCTTTTCGGAGCCGTGTTTTTCGTTTCGGTGGGAATGATGGTAAATCCAAGTGTACTGGTCGAATATTGGCTGCCGATTCTAATACTCACCTTGGTTACTATTTTAGGAAAATCGTTTTTCTCTGCTACCGGTACGTTACTTTCCGGACAACCATTAAGAGTTTCCCTGCAATCGGGGTTTAGTTTGGCGCAAATCGGCGAATTTGCCTTTATCATCGCCACGCTGGGTTATACATTGGGCGTGATGAGTGATTTTATCTATCCGATTATCGTAACCATTTCGGTCATAACCACCTTTACCACGCCTTATTTTATCCGCCTTGCCAACCCTTTTCACGATTGGTTAGAACCAAAACTTCCTACAAAATTCCGGACGTTTTTGGAAAACTATTCATCGGGCGGCGATTTTGTAAAAGATGAAAGCGATTGGAAAAAATTGATAAAGTATTATCTGACCAACGTTTTCGTTTACAGCATTTTATCCATTGCAATGATTCTCCTTTTTTCCTATTTTGTATCTCCGTTTATCAAGATGGAGTTGACCGGTCATATTTCCGATCCGCTTATCAATCTCCTCAGTGCCGGGTTGACAATCATTGCAATGATGCCGTTTACAATGGGATTGCTATCCGGTAGCCGAAAGAAGAAAGAACTTGCGGCAAAACTAATTGCAGAAGGCAATAAAGCGACTCGCCGAAGATTGGTCTCTTTGTCTTTGCTTCGTGTATTTTTAGCTATATTTTTTGTCGTGCTTGTGTCATTCCTCTATTTTAAAACCATCTCAGGAATTGTCATTGTCATTTTGTTGGCACTCGTGGTTTTCCTCTTCTTTGCTTACAGGAATTTTAAAACGCATTGGATTATAGAAGATCGCTTTATGTCCAATCTAAATCAAAAAGAGGAACTTGAACGGCAAAAAAGTCCACTACGCAGTTCAATCAACTCGCAATTAGTAAATCGCGACATTCACATGGCAAAAATAACCGTATCGCCCGACTCACCGTTTGTCGGTAAACATCTGAAAGAGTTGGAGTTACGAAAAACTTACCACATCAACGTTATCAAAATAGCTCGCGGGAACAAAGAGATTTATTTGCCTGACGGAAACGAATTTATATATCCTTCCGACCGTATTACCATCATCGGCACAGACGAGCAAATCTCCGTTTTCTCCAAAATAATGGAAGTAGAAGAAGATAATACGGAAGAAATCCAAATCAAAAAACCGGAAGTAAGGCTGTCTTCTTTCGTCGTCAAAGAGGATTCTCCTATTTTGGGTAAAAAATTGGCTGACAGCGGCGTGCGTGATTTAAAATGTATGGTTATCGAAGTTGACCGCGGAAAAGAGACATTTATCAACCCTGATGTGTCATTCGTCTTTGAGGCGGACGATTTAGTTTGGATTGCGGGTGAGAAAGAGGCGATACAGAAGTTTGTATAGTCTGAATATAAGTCTTGAACCAAGATTATCATAAGATTTACAAGATTATCAAGATAACAGATAAAACCTGTTAAGTTTTTGAAACTTAACAGGTTTTATTTTAGCAATTAAGTTTATCATATACTATATCCATTTTTGTTAAACCAAGCGTGTATATCAGATACGGAAATGCATTTCAAAGCATCGGCTATGGCCACTTCCAGTAAGTCTTTTGTTTTTGCTTTTACTTTTCTGAGGTAAGCCTTCATTTTAGACCACATCATTTCAATTGGATTAAGGTCTGGGCTATAGGGAGGCAAATAGAGGACAGTTGCCCCTGCGTCAATGATCGGCTCAATAACTCCTTTTACCTTGTGCGAACTCAGATTGTCCATCACAACAATGTCCCCGGATTTAAGAGTGGGAACCAAACAGTTGGATATGTATTCCTTAAATAACTCGCCATTGAGAGCTCCTTCAAACACAAGCGGAACGATATCTCCATTTGCCCGAACAGAGGATAAGATGGTAGTTCGCTCAAACCTGACATCGGGCGTATAGTCTACCACTCGCTTATTAGCCGGTGCGCGTCCATACAGCCTTGTCATACCTGTATTGATACTGCTTTCGTCAAGAAATACTAGTTTATCTCTATCCATTTGGGGTTGTTCGGATTTCCATGATTCACGTTTGATTTTGACATCTTCACGATTTTGTTCGCTGGCGCGTAGTGTTTTTTTTGAAACGAAATCCAAGTTTGCTTCTTATGGTTACACTCAGTGCGGAAATACTCACAGCAAGAGTATATTCATCTTTTAATTCCTGCAGGGTGATGTCCGGTCGTTGGTCAATAGTTTGACTTATTTGTTGAAGTTGTTGTTGTGATAATACCGGCTTTCTGCCGCTGGGATTAGGACGAGGTGAATAGCTCCCTGTTGCCCGGTAAAGAGACCAAAGTTTGGTTACTGTACTTTTGCTCACGGCTTTTTCTGATGCTATTTTATCCTCTGTATCGCCGTTTAACTTCGCTTCTATAATACGCTTACGCAAATCGTTGGATAAGGGAACTGCCATAATATGAATTGTTTAAAATGGAATAATAATGAAGCAAAGATAGTATATAATTTATTTAATTGCTATAAAATGAATAAGAAAAGCTTAAAAAGCGGAAAACAATCCCGTAACTCCTGCGATTACCATACCAATGATAAACAAGATATAAAGGATTATGAAAGTGATGGCAACGATACCGTTGTACTTGTAATAGGATTTCAAGTTTTGAAAAGCAATTTGTAACGCATCGTTATTTGTGTAGTTAATCGCATTTTTCATATTATCGGAAAATCTATTCAGATAGATAGCTATCGGGACAAACACACCGGCTAAGATCAAATAAAATACCCCCAATAGTTTTCCAAAAGGGATCGGCGAATAATTTGCCACAAAAAACATAGATATTCCGGCAAGCGCCATTATGCCGACAGACACAAAACTCATAATAGCGAAAAACTTAGTCCACTTATAGGTAGTGGTCAAATATCCTTTCATTAATTCGTTGATTTTTAATTCATTTTCGTTTGAATTGCCTAATAGTTGATTTTCTTCCATAAAAAATATTTTTGAGGTTAATTAATTTTGCAATGTTAGGAATAAAAAAATTCTTATCAAAATCAATTTTCATTTTGATAAATATTAAAATTATATCCAATCATTCAAATACAAAACGTTGCATACAGAGGTACTGATTTTTCAATGTCAATTTTTTTGCCTAAATAGAGTTCAATGTTCGTCAGAATGTTTTGAGCGTTAAGTGAATTTTGAAAAAATGAAGAAAAATCGGCATTTTCAAAAAAGTTCAAATAAACATAATGCTCAGAATTTCGCTTGCAAAAATCTTCGAGAATATAGGTCTTACCCGTTTGCCTTGCGCCAAGCAACATCAAAGGTAGAGGTTTTTTCTGTTTGTTCCATGTTAATAATATGTCTTCTATTTTTCTTTTCATATTGTTTTTATCGAAATATAGATATTTTTGATATTAAAAATATCGACATAAAAATACAACAAACAAAATACTTGGTTGGAAAATTTATTTCTATTTGGAAGAGGGGGTCTCAAAAGTCCGTCATTCCGCGCTTGACGCGGAATCTCCTAAAAACGATACTGATTTATTAGGGGATTGCGGGTCAAGCCCGCAATGACGAAGTGTGTTTTTGACTTTTGAGACACCTTCTTTGTCCGAAATTACTGCTTTTTTCGAACAAAAATAAATAAACCAATTATTTAGCTAAACAACAGTGACCTTCCTTTGGAATTTTTAAACAAAAATGACAAAGGCATGAAAAATAGAGTTACAACCCATTCTCCATCAAATAAAGATCAGCCTCCATAGCCGCTTTACAACCATTTGCCGCAGCTACGACTGCTTGGCGGTAACGAGGGTCGGCAACGTCGCCGGCTGCATACACGCCGGGAATCTCCGTTTTCGGTGTTCCGGGGATGGTTTCGATGTAGCCTACTTCGTCGGTTTTCAGGTATTCTACAAACAGTCCCGAATTAGGATTATGTCCTATGGCTAAAAATAATCCGTCAATATCAATCGTTATCTCTTGCGCGTCTTTTTCGTTCCGGTTTTTAAGCAACATAGCACCTTCCACCGTTTTTTCTCCGAACAATCCGATTACTTCGTGTTTGAAAAGCACTTCTATATTTTCAATGTCCAATACCCTCTTTTGCACTATTTTTGATGCCCGAAAATGATTTTTACGAACAATCAGATACACTTTTTCACAAATTCCGGAAAGATACAACGCATCTTCGCACGCTGTATCGCCACCACCTACTACCGCCACCTTTTTTTTACGGAAAAAGAATCCGTCGCAAACTGCACAGGCAGAAACTCCATTTCCACCATATTTTACCTCATCGGGTATACCCAGGTATTTGGCGGTTGCTCCTGTTGCTATGATTAGAGTCGTAGCCTCTATCTCTTTCTTTTCGTCAATCGTAATGCGGTTCTTATTGGGTGCAAGCTTTGCTTGCGTGACTGTTCCCGCACGGACATCTGTTCCGAAACGAAGCGCTTGCTTGCGCATATCCTCCATCATCTCTACGCCGGAAATTCCATTCGGATAACCGGGAAAATTTTCTACATCTGACGTAATGGTCAATTGTCCGCCCGGAACAACCCCTTCATACAAAACAGGCGACAAATTGGCTCTTGCCGCATAAATAGCCGCTGTATATCCGGCAGGACCGGAACCAATAATAAGACAACGTATTTTTTCTATTTCTTCCATTTTATTATTTCAAATTTCAAAATTTTATATTTCAAATTATCTCAAATCTACTACTTCTATCCCCTTAATATCTTTTGGATTAAACATAAAAACATCATCAGGAACAGCAGTGTAATCATATTTTTTAATAGCTAATATCGTGTTAATCCCATCTTTTCCCTGCATTCTGACCGAATGAAGCCGCATTGATTCCTTTTCTATTGAAATCGTAATGCGCGAATGAGAACTTTTCAACTCCTCCGGATACAAATCAATTACATCAAGAAGTTTTCCGCCCTCTTGAACGGTCTCCACAAATTTCATCTTGTAACCTGTTTGGTACGATTTGAGCAACATTAACGGATTAATCTCTTTCAAATCCTCCTCATTCGGATTGCTGATTGTAACTTCTTGTGCATCTTTCATATAGACGGACTGCGTTTTTCCGTCAAAATAGGTCTCCACATCTCGTATGGAAAGTTTGAATTTTTCTCCTTTCAGCCAAATTTTACCCGGAATCGACTCTTTCTTGTCATCTCTTGTGTTTTCTATCGTAATCGTAAAATCGGCGGTAATTCCCTTTTTACTGTCAAAAGCTGCAGTCGCTTTATCCAATAAAGCCATTGCTTTCGGGTCTTTTGACTGCTCTTGAGCGAATACAACAAAAGGAAATAACATCAGTATAAATAAGCTTATTTTTCTCATAAAATTCAATTTTGAAAACAAAAAACAAAGTTAGAAATATTTTACGACATCTGCTTTAACCGAGAGGCTAAAAAAAATTAAAGGAAGTTTCACAACTTCCTTTAACACATTTAATCTAAACCTTAACTATGAAAAAATCTACCTGTTTTGTTTGCACTGTAAAGATACTAATAACTTTTCAATTTATTTTAGAAAATTCATATTATTTTTTTCAATCTCAAATTTATCTGCATCACTCCACACCGGAAATTTTCTACGAAATTCGTTCAGCATACCGAGAGAAAGAGTAGTTACCATTATACCCTCCTCTTCCGGCTCAAATTGGGCAAGCAGTTTTCCTTTTACATCGTATACGGAGGAGCAACCGTTGTGCTTCACAAGTAAACCGTCCTCCCCCACTCTATTTACACCACAGACATACGCCTGATTTTCAACCGCTCGCGCCGGCAAAAGCAGATTCCAACTCGAAATGCGCGAAGAGGGCCAATTGGCAACATATAGCAATAAATCATATTCATTTGCCACATTCCTTGCCCACACCGGAAAACGTAAATCATAACAGATTTGCAGGCAAATATTCCAACCTTTATACGGGACAATCACTCGTTCTCGTCCGGCAGTAAAAACCGTATTTTCTTGTCCGATAGAAAATAAATGGCGTTTATTGTAAAAAAAAGATTTCCCTTCGGGGGTAACAAAAAAAGCGCGGTTGTAAAAATGATTCTCTTTTTGCGCAATAAAACTTCCGGCAACAGCCATATCAAAATATTCCGCCCATTTTTTAACTTGGCGTATTGTCTCTCCGTCGTCCGGTTCCGCTAATTCTTTTGCTTTCATACTGAAACCGGTGGTAAACATTTCTGGTAATACGAGTAAATCAGCTTCCGGTCGTTCCTTTTCCAACCAAGAGGCAACTTTATTCAGATTGGCTTGCTTATCTTCCCACGCAATGGAATATTGAAACATTGCAAGGCGCAAATTGTTTTGTTCCATAGATCAAATTGCAAATCTTTTGGGATGTTTGCCTTTAAATTTTTTAAAATATGACTTTATCTCGTGCATATCTTTTTCTTCGTCTCCGGTAGGAATAAAAATCCGTTCCATTCCCGCCGTTTTCGTTCCGTAATCAATGTAGGTCAACAAAATCGGCACGTGAGCTTTTAGCGCGATGTAATAAAATCCTTTTTTCCAATCGGCATTGGCTTTTCGGGTTCCTTCGGGCGTAATGGCTAATTGAAACTGCTTGCGTGCATTGAATTGCTCTACGATTTGGTCGGTCAACGAGTTCTTTTTCTTCCGGTCAACCGGAATACCGCCGAGACGCTTAAAAATAAGATTGAACGGGAACCGGAACCACTCCTTTTTCATCAAGAAAGAGGGACGCTCGCCGCCAATCGCGCAATAGACCATTTTACCAATGAAAAAATCAGAATTACTCGTATGCGGGGCTACACAAAATACACACTTATCGGGAATCTCGACCGTCAAAACAGCTTTCCAGCCTATCATTTTCAAAATCAGTCGACACAGTTTTCTATTCATCTACTTTCAAATTTACCGAAAAAAGAACTTTTTAAAAGTCTCAATCCCAATTCGGCTGTGATTAATGTGCAAAATTAATCTTTTTTACTGAAATAACAATTTTAACACACAGATGACACTGATTTATACAGAAAAACATAAATCTGTGTCATCTGTGTGCTTATTTTTTTATAACAAATTACTCGCCAATTCCGAAAGATAGCTCCGCTCCCCTTTTACCAAATTGACGTGGGCGAAAATGTCTTGATTTTTCATTTTGTCAATCATATACACTAATCCGTTGGATTGCATATCTAAATAAGGGGTGTCAATCTGCTGAATATCGCCGGTAAATACCATTTTACAACCCTCGCCGGCGCGGGTGATGATTGTTTTTATTTCGTGCGGGGTAAGATTTTGAGCTTCATCGACAATGAAATAAGTGTCGCTCAAACTTCGTCCGCGAATAAATGCCAATGCTTCAATAACCAATTGCTCGTTCTTTTGCATTTCGTTAAGCAGGCGTAATTCTTTGCTGTTCGGTCCGAATTGATGTTTGATTACATTCAAGTTATCGAATAGCGGTTGCATATAAGGAGCGACTTTTTGTTTTTCATCGCCGGGCAGGAAACCGATGTCTTTGTTTGCCAATGCAACGATAGGACGCGCCAAGAGGATTTGCTTATATTTATCGTGCTGTTGCAACGCTGCCGCCAATGCCAACAAGGTTTTTCCCGTTCCCGCTTTTCCGGTTACGGCAACCAATTTTATATCTTCGTTGAGTAACGCATCCAAGGCAAAAGTTTGCTCCGCATTTCTTCCCTCAATGCCGAATGCCCGCTCTTTCTTTACTTTAACAACCATTCCGGTGTTCGGATTGTATTTTGCCAAAACGGTAGAACGTTCGCTTTTCATTATAAAACAATCGTTCGCCTCTACCGGAGACGGTAAGTTAAATTCCTCCAACGAAACTCCCGTGTGAGAGGAATACAAACGATCGATTAATTCGGCATCAATTCCTTCAAAAGTTTCGTGCGATTTTTCAAAAATATCTATATTGGTTACTTTGTCGTTTATATAATCTTCGGCTAACAGTCCCAACGATTTCGCCTTCATCCGGAGGTTTATGTCCTTGGAAACCAAAATGGATTTTGTTTTTTTGTTTTTCGCTGTCAACGTATCGAGAATAGCAAGGATTCTGTGGTCTGTTGTTTTTCCGGTAAACGCATTGGTAATTTTTTCGGGATATTCCGAATTGGTTACGATATACAATTTACCCAATCCGATGCCAAGTTCTACTCCCTTGGTAAAGACATCGCTTGTGGCAATCTCGTCTAACTCCCGCACAAATTCCCGCGCATTGAAATTGATTTGATCATTGCCCTTTTTAAATTTATCCAACTCTTCCAACACAAGGATTGGCAGATATATGTTATTTTCTTGAAAATTATAAATACATTTGTAGTCATGTAAAATAACATTGGTGTCTAAAACGAAATTTTTCACACTCATGATTTTTGTTGTTTATATGGTTTGTCACGTTTATAACGATTTCTTCGGAATAAAGGTATAAAAAAACGTCATAGAATTTTCAAAAAAACGAACAAATAATGAATTATTCGGAAACATTACAGTATATATACGAGCGATTGCCTCTTTTTCAAATAGTTGGCGTTTCGGCTTATAAAACCGGTATTGAAAGTATGCTGGCTTTTGACGACCGGTTAGGCAATCCGCACCGCTCATTTCCCACCATTCACATAGGCGGAACGAACGGAAAAGGGTCGACAGCACACACAATCGCCTCCGTTTTGCAAGCATCGGGATACAAAACGGGGTTGTTTACTTCACCGCATTTGAAAGATTTCAGGGAGCGAATTCGCGTAAATGGCATTCCGGTTTCCGAAGAGTTTGTGATTGATTTTGTGGAAAAGCATAAGGATTATTTCGATGTCGTTTTTCCCTCTTTTTTTGAGGTAAATGTGGCGATGACATTTGATTATTTCAGGCAGGAAAAAGTAGATGTGGCGGTGATTGAAGTGGGACTTGGCGGCAGATTAGACAGTACCAACATCATCACGCCAAAATTAAGCGTAATCACAAACATCAGTCTTGACCACACGAATATACTTGGAAATACTCCTCAATTGATTGCTCACGAAAAGGCAGGGATTATCAAACCGGGCATTCCCGTTGTTATCGGAGAGGCGGAAGGCGAAGTTCGTCAAATTTTTGAAGAGACTGCTGCGGAGAAAAACAGTCCGATTTTCTTTGCAGAATCTTTACCTATCGAATATCTCGGACAGGAAACAATAGACGATATTCCTGTGCAATCTTTTTGCATCGAAGAAAATATTGTCAGCACTCCCTTACTCGGTATTTATCAGAAAAAAAATATTCGGACAGCTTGGATGGCTGTAAAAATGATGCAATCCGTTGGCTTCAATTTGACGCAAGAATCTATCAAAGAGGGATTTTTGCGTGTGATCGAACTAACCGGTTTGCAAGGTCGTTGGCAAAAATTGCAGGAGAATCCGACCGTCATTTGTGATACCGGACACAATGAGGCGGGCATATCGCACATTGTCGAACAGTTGAAAAACACGCCGCACGACACCTTGCGTATGGTTATCGGAATGGTTAACGATAAAGATATTGACCATATATTGCCGCTACTGCCCAAAGAGGCGGTTTATTACTTCACAAAAGCGGCTATTGCAAGGGCGTTGCCGGAAAACGAGTTGAAAGAAAAAGCGGAAAAATTTGGTCTTTACGGAACATCCTATCCTTCCGTTCCGGAAGCGTTTGAGATGGCTAAGAAGGAGGCATCTTCCAACGATTTGGTTTTTGTGGGGGGGAGTACGTTTGTGGTGGCGGAGTTGTCTTGAACCATGATTTTCACAAGATTTACAAGATTATCAAGATTGCGTTTTATTATCTTGGGAATCTTGTAAATCTTGTGAAAATCGTGGTTCAAGACTTTTATTCAGACGACACACAATAAACACTCTCCTCCGTCCGAATAACTATTTTTTTATCCGTAAATGCCGGCGTAGCGAATGTTTTTTCGCCCGTTTCAAAAGAATTTATCAAGTTAAAATCACCTTTTGCAGAAAAAATAAACACTTTTCCTTTGGTGCAAATCAGATAAATTTTGCCATCAACAATAATGGGCGAAGAATAAAATTCGGCTTCCGTTTCGATGGTTTTTATCAATTCTCCGGTTTTAGCGTCAAAACTTGCGACTGCGCCGTAGGAGGTTGCTACGAATACAAAATCTTTTGTGGCTACCGGACTTGCCACTTCGGGCAGGTAATCGCTGTTTTTCCAAAGTGTGGAACCATCGGCAGCGTTAATGGCTATCAACGTTGCGTATTCAGTTGCTGCAAAGACGATTCCGTTGGCGTAAGCCGGACCGGGAGCCGGTTCGCCCGACATTGCCTCTACGCGCCAATTTTGTTCACCGTTGTTTGGATTGTAAGAAGTAATGCCCGGATTGCCGACCAAAATGAGCTGCGGTTTATTGTTGACCGTGGCGATTATCGGACTACTCCACGATGGATTCCGTTCCGAACGGTTTTTCGCCCAACGTTGATTCCCGTTTGCCAAATCCAATGCCAACACTTTTCTCGCATTGCGGTTGTCGTATTGTATAATCAGCGTGTTGCCAAAAATTAGCAACGAAGAGCCATATCCGTAGGAATTATCGGGTACGCCGATGTTTTTTGCCCAAAGTTGTTTGCCGTTCATATCGGCGCAAATGACATCGCCTGTACCGAAAATAGCGCATACCTGCTTGCCGTTAGTGGCTACGGTCGGAGCTGCTAATCCTGTATCTTCGGTTGTTTTCGGCGCTTGGCTTGGTGAACCGGGAATGTTCTGAGCCACCAATCGCCATAATTCTTTACCCGAACTCAATTCGTAGCAAAACAATTCCCGAACCTCGTTGTCGGCTCCGGTAAAGAAGACTTTGTTTCCGTTGATTACCGGAGAATTATATCCTTTGCGCGGTACTTTTACTTTCCACAAAATATTTTTTCCGGAGGCTAAATTCCAAGATGTCGGAATGTTTTTGGCATTGCTTATGCCAAGTGAGTTGTTTCTGAAAGCCCCCCCAAGCCCCCCCAAAGGGGGGGATGTTAGGGCAGCGCTATCTTTCTTCTCCCCTTCGGAGGTGACAGGAGAGGCTTCGATTGTTGTGGTGTCTGTTGGTACGGATTGCAAATCCAAGTCGGTGGTCGGTACGTTTTCTGATATTGATACTGTCGCCACATTCCCCCCTTCGGGGGGGCTTGGGGGGGCTAAATAAGGCGAAGTCAGTACGGCAAAAAGAAGTCCGACAAACACCAAACCACCGGTTGTCCAACCGATGTAAGTTCTCGCTTTTGACTTTAACATCCAATCGTCAATCGGGTCAACTTCTTTGTCGGGAATATTTTTGCTTTTGGCAAAATAAATGCGTAAAGAAATCACAAACACCGCCACCATAACCAACAAAATGACAGCTCCCGATATAAGCCTATTTAGGCTGATAAAATAGGCTTTCCGCGCCAATAAATCCATTTCGCGGATTTGCTGCTGCAACTGCGGATTATTGCCCGCCTCCTCGTTTGCCTGCCTCAATTTTTCAAGCACTTCCGAATGTATCGTATCTGCACCGCTAACTTGAAAATAATTGGTTATAAGCATTATGGAAAATGCAACAATGAAAATTGCCGACACGATGGCTATGTTTCTGCTGATTGTTTTTTTCATTTTGTCTGAACTGTGATTTTTTTGATTTATGAGATTATAAATGTATTGTTTAAAAACTATTTTCTATATAGATAGATTGTAGTAAACCACCTTTAAAATCAAATTGATATGTCATACCACCTTCCGTAATAGTAAAACGCTCGTAGCTTTTGGACGAGGTCTTTATTTTCTTGTAAAAATCTTCTTCGAAAATTCCAATCCGAACATCATTTTTGGATTTAAACATATCTTGTTTTATTTCTGCCGAAGTCCACAAATAAAAATACTTATCGTCATCTTTTACAAGAAATGAAATGTAAGAATCTTCAAGTTTGTAAGTATATATTTTGTGTGCAGATTGTCCTAATTCTATATTTTCTAAAAAAATAAGACTATCCACCGTTACGCCGTCATAAAAATATGACATCAGTTTTTTTGTGGAATAATGTTGAAAATCGAAAGGAAAAAAATCTTTTTTAAAGTATGCAAACTCACTGCTTCTGTATCTTTCATTTTCGGAGGTAAGATAATATCTTTCTTCTACAACTTCGTCATTGATTAGTTTCTTGTAAGTTTCGTATTCAATAGCGATTGTATCTCTCATATTGATTCCTTCTGTCAGTATTTCTGTAAATTTTAGTTTACCAAATTCATCAAAATGATGTATTTTAGTAGAAGAATAGCCGTCGCCACTCCACATCCAACCAAAATTACCGGTATGCAGTATTTTGTTAATGCTGTCAAGTTCTCCAATACTATTATCTGATAATTCTTCGGAACATTCAAATCGTTTTGTTTCATTGTTGAAAATATAGATATGAGTCATATCGTTCATAGCCATACTTCCGTAATTTTTAATGTAAAAATCTTTAAAACCGTCGAAATTCAAATCTTCGAAATGTTCTTTGTTTATTTCAGGAAAATAATTTTCAGAAAAATAATCTTTTTCGAATTTAAACCAATCATCATATTCTAATAACACTTCATTTGTTGTACTATTTTTTAAATTCATAATTATATTGTTCACGAATCCAACAGAATAAACAAGGGTGTGTTCCCAATGGCACAACATACCATTTAATTCAAAAGATTCGCTGATTAAAATAACGCTACTATCTCTTTCTGCTTCATCTGTTTTTATAGAAATAACATCTGCAATTTTCTCCGCAGGCATATCCTTTTTGATAGTACTGCAATTTGCGAAAAATAATATTGAGATAAAAATAATTATATGTTTCATAATTCTTTATTTCATTGTTAATCATTTTTTTCGGGGATTGCGGGTCAAGCCCGCAATGACGAACTACAACTGATTCTGCGGACAATACTTAAAACACCTCCCGCAACTGACACAATCCGCATCATCAATTTCATAAAATTTCCGAGTGCGTTTTGTAGAGAGACCTATCAATGTAAGTCCGATTACCAGTCCTAAAAATGCTCCTATTGCTATGGAATAATTATCAAAAAGGATTTTTATTACCATAACTCGTTGACCCAAATCTTCGATTTCCCCACCTTGCATATAAAACGTTTGTACATCTATATTTTGTATTTCCTGCGGATTTTTTTCGTTTTCACGTATCATTTCATACAGTCGAACATCTTTATTCACGCGGCTAAATAAGTCGCTCATTAAAAGCATCATAAACGATCCGGCAAGCATCATAACCGGTAATACAAGTATGTAAATCAGTATCCTTCTAACTCCTTTTGCCCGACTTTCTTTGACTTTATTTTCATAAGGCGGTCGTATTGCATCCATAGGACAAGCATTGTGGCAAAGTTGGCAATTGATACACTCTTTTTTAGTGATTTTTACCCGCCAAAACGAAATTCTTGAAAAAAGGCTCAAAATAGCGCCGTAAGGACAGATGAAACGACAAAACGGTCGCCCGATAAAAATAGAAAATACGAGCAATATCACACCAAAAACCAGCAATGGAAATTCGCCTCCCAAACGGAAAATCCCGACAAAAGGGTCGAAACGGCAAATGATAAATCGACTGTTGGTTACGGCAAACAACACGGCGAAACCCAAATAAATCCAAGGGAAAATTCCCAAAACAGCAGTAACAGTTTTCGACAGCCTGTAATTTTCAACATTCACCAACTCCTGCAACGCACCAAACGGACATACGCCCGCACAAAACACCCTTCCGAAAAACAACGCAAAAACAATGGGAAGAATAAATATCAACAGCACATACAGCGGGATTGTGTATGAATCGCTTGTTAATGCCAATGCCACATTCTGTACTGCTCCGATGCTGCATACGCATCCGTACCTGAAAAATCCGAAGTAGGCGACTGAAATTACCGATGTCAGGATAACGGGCCAGCGGACTTGTTTTTTAATGACTGCCCATGCAACGAAGCTCATTAGCAATACGAGCATTGCTATGTCTATATATGACCACAAAGCCTCGTTGGGGACAATGTAATGACGTTCCGGATAATCGTATCCTGACTCGAAATCAGGTTTGGGGAAACGGTCTTGGGCGAAGGTTACCGTTGAAAAGGTAATCAAAAAGATTGTAGAAAATATTTTATTCATTTATTTATATTTTATGCAAAACTTCTTTTAATTTTTCTTTAACATACTCTAAATTGTTATTATGCAATAATGGAATTAACTCTTTTATCTTTTCAATCGGTAAATCCCACCATTCCAATTTTAATAACAACTTTATCAATTCATCATCAAATCTTTTACGAATAACTTTCGCCGGATTTCCAACAACTATCGAATAAGGCTCAATATTGCTTCCAACAACGCTTTCTGCTCCGATTATTACTCCATCTCCAATTTTCACTCCGGGTAATATGGTTGCATTTTGCCCTATCCAAACATCATTTCCAATAATTGTATCGCCCTTTATTGGCATTTTATCCAATGAGGGCACATTCTCGTTCCATTTTTCAAAAATATAAAAAGGAAATGTCGAAACGCAATTCATTTGATGATTTGCACCATTCATTACAAATTCCACACCCGATGCTATTTGACAAAATTTCCCAATGATTAATTTATCATTACAAAAATCATAAAAATGAGTTACGTGATTTTCAAAATCAACATCGCTAAAATAAGTAAAATCTCCTACAATTATATTCTTATTTTTAATCGTTGGTTTTATGTATGTAACCGTCTTTATATTGGGAACGGGAAAAATTACATCGGGGCTGGGTAATTCAAATTTATTTTCTTTCATTTTAATCATATTTAATCAAAAAAATTACAGTTCAGACTATCCTTTCAAAAAATAAGCTCCCGAAGACAGAACCTGCCTAATCGCATCAGACGGACAAACCTTCGCCAACTGACATTCATTGCAATTTTTACACAACTCCTGCTTTATCTGTAAATAAAGCGAACCGTTACCAAACGCATTACAACCTTTGGCGCATTTCCCGCAACCGTTGCAGAGGCGTTCGTTTATGCTGTATTCAAAATAGGGCTCTTCTACAAACTTGCGGTTAATCGCACCGGTCGGACACATTAAATTCTCGGCTGCGGTATTCAGTTCCTTTACATTTGCGCGGTAATAGCCTCCGCACAAATCGCAATAGCCGCAAACTTTTACTGCGTGCATACATTTTACAGCCGACATCGGTAATACACAATCGGTTTCACAACGTCCGCAAAAAGTGCATTTCGCGGGGTCAATCTGCCAAAAATAGGTGGTTTCCTTCGCCTTGGTTACTGTTTTGCTAAGGGGTATTCCGAAAAGTGCTAATATTGTACCGCCTGCCGCTAATCTTGCGCAGGTTTTGAGAAATTCTCGGCGACTTTGGGGGGTGTTACTTATTTTGTTTATTTTCATATTCGATGTTGTAAATTTAACGGTTATTCGTTCTCGTCATTGCGGGCTTGACCCGCAATCCCCTTGATAATAATTCCTTAGAGCATTGACATAATCATCTTCCATCCCGATTTGCCCACTTAAATCTTTCCATTCCGGATTAAAACCGATTACCAATTCGTTTTTCCATTCTCGTTTCCAATTTTTCAACTGTTTTTCCCGTGCTATTGCATCAGTCATTAAATTAAATGTTTCATAATAAACCAATTTATCGCAATTATATTTGTATGTAAAACCTTTATTAATTTTTGCTTTATGTTCTGCAACTCTACGAACAATATCATTTGTAACACCAATATAAAGAACGTTATTATAATGGTTTGTCATAAAATATATGTATGCTTCATTTCCCATTTTACTATCCTTTTATTTTAGGGGGTTGCGGGTCAAGCCCGCAATGACGCGGTTCTATTCGTTCCGTGCTTTTGTTCGTATTTATTTTAACTGACTACAAATTGTAGCCATTTCAATTATTTACACCTTTACGCAACGGGCAATCTTTCTTGCAACCGTTGCACGATTGTTCCATAAAAACGCAATGCATTGCGTCTCTACTACCGTAAACCGAAATGGTTTTATTATTTGCAATATATATATTTTCACCCGAAACCTGCATTTTGTAAGCAGCCGTTCCTCCTCCTAACGTATGACTATCAAACAAAATCATACGAAATTTACCATCCCTTCCATAACACGAAATACGCGGGTTTCCCTTTTCGGAAGTCAGAATATGACCGTTGGAACTTTTGGCAAGATAAACAGGATTACAACAACCCGCAAAAGCTCCTGCACCTGCTCCGCTTTTACCAAAAGACGTAATAAATTCGCCTTCAAGTGTATAGCTTTCAATTCTGTGCCTGCCCGAGTTTGAGCAGTAAATCGTGTCGTTTATACTGATAATATCAAATGCGTAACTCGGAATGATAAACCCTTCGGGACTTTTGATAAAACGTACCAATCTGCCCTGTTTATCGTATTGAACGATGTTTTTATTTTCGGCATCGGTTACAAAAACGTACTCTTTGGTAGTTGTTAATGCGCAATAATCGGAATTATCGCTGCATGCTTCCCATTCGCCTATTTTTTGTCCGTCGAAAGAATACAAATCTATTCTGGTAGGATAAAGTAAGAAAATCGCCATTTCATCAACAACAATGTCGCGTGGCTTTTTTTCTATCGAAAAATCGTATTGATGTTTGCCCGACAAATCAAAAACCGAAACCTTATTATACATCGTAATATAAATCGCATTTTCGTATATATCGAAACAACGTATTTCATAATCGGCATCAAAACTGTTTATTTTTTCGTATGGCGAAACAAATGTATCTCTCGTGTTTTCCTCGCTCGATTGAGTAGTGTTTTCTTCCGATGTTATCGAATGAATCATATAATATCCGAATCCGGCAATGAGGAAGAAGATGAGGATATTTAAAGTTATTTTTAGAGTTTTATTCATTGTCTGAACTATGATTTACAAGATTAAAAATTTATTGCTATTCCTTTTTTGTTTTAAATTTTTTCTAAAGGTCAATTCCAAGTACAAGGCATATATAAAATTTAGAATAATAAATGGAGAAGTAAGCATAAGAAAATTACTCAATAAAGCAAAACCTCCTCCTCCCTCCGAAAAAACATAAATTACTATCAAGGCAAAATATAAAAAACAGGGTGAAAATAAAAATATACTTCTTTCTGTCTGAGTAAGATTTTTTATTGTAAGGCAAAAATAAGGGATATAAAACAGAAATGAGAAAAAGAAAAGAATGAGATAAATTAAAAAAGTCCAATTTTCAGAACCGTGATCTATTTTAACGAAATATGTAAATATTACAGGAATAAAGTTTATTCCTATACCTATTATATATAAAACACCAATTTTGATTAAATTATTTTTCATTGATATTTATTTAATCTTGTTAATCATATAAATCAAAAAAATCATAGTTCAGACGATATTTTCAAACAATAAACCCAATGCGCATCCCGCAAAATCAAATACCCGTCAGCATAAGCCATTGGTCCCCACGCATCAATGCCGTTCATAATGCGTTGTTTTTTTACGAGTGTCATTCCGCGTGGTTGCAGTTGATAAACATGCAGTTCACCATCGTCTTTTAAAGCAAATAAGTGATTGCCGATAATCATATAAGGACCCAATCCGAAACGTTCATCCGCTGCCGATTCCCAAATAGGAGTGCGTAAATTGGCGGGCGAGTAGGCAACCAATTTTCCGCGCATTCCGCCACCGTCTTTCGGCAGAACGGTTATAACCATTTGTTCGTACAAAATAGGCGTTTGCTGTTCGCACGACATTCCTTCGTTTGGGCGGTATTGGTCGGTAATGGTTGCCGACCATTTTTCGCCGGTATGTTTTACTTGCAGCAATACACCACCTGCTCCGTAACCTGCCGTCATCGCAATTTCTGTGGACGATAGTTGCAAGGGCGAAGGTGCAATTACAGAAGGTTTCCAAGCGACATTCCACAGCAATTTACCTTTGTCGGTATTTTCTCCGGACACACCACAAATTCCGCCAATACCTGCATACACAAACGTTTTCTTCCCGCCAAGCGTCATCGGCATAACGGAAGAATGCGACATTTTATATCCCAATGTATTCGGCGTTTGCCAAACGATTTCACCTGTTTCGCAATCAATACCTACCATCAACACTTCTTTTCCGGCGGGGGCTAAAACCAGTTGATTGTCTTCGATGCGCGGACATTGACCGGTATACCAAGGTGGCTCTTCCGTCTCGAAGTGTTTTTTTACATCCAACGTCCATTTTAATTCGCCCGTTGTTGGGTCGCAACACATTACGTGTGCCAACGGTCCGATGGTGATCACGTATTTATCGGTTACGACAGGGGCAGTACGCGAAAATCCGTGGTTACGTTTCATCGGTACGCGATACCACCTGCGCCAGAGTTCTTTGCCGGTCTCCAACGAAAAACAACGCAGCATATCCGAACTTAATTTCTCATCATAATCAAGCAAATAGACCAATCCGTTGTAAATAACCGGTGCAGCGTGTCCCTCGCCTGTTTCAACTTTCCATTGTACCGGAAAATCGGACGAGAAGTTTAATTTATCGTTTGTCCGCACAATGTTCCGGTAATCGCTACCTCGAAAGCACGACCATTGTCCTTTTGTTGTAGAGACGGGTCGCGCCCCGTCTCTATCTTCGACGTAGCGCATAAAAAATTCCCCGATTATTACATCATCGGCTCGACGTGCGTTTCCTTCGGGACGGTTGTCGGCACCGGGTTTTTGAATCGTAATATTAAAATCGGGTGTATAGAGGTGCCAAAACACAATGACTCCGGTGTAAATCAGTACAACAAGTACGGTAACGAATGTTATGATATTTTTCTTTTTCAATGTAGCGGTTTGTAAAACTGTTTTGTTGCAAAGATAGCATTTTTTCGCGATTTTTTGTAATTTTACGGTTCGTTTAAATTGTGAATACCAGCAGCAATAACAAAAATTATGAATAGAAGTAAATCCGAAATTTCACAAAATCTCTGTTACACCGAACTTGTTTACGGCAGGATAAACAAAAAATTGAATGCAAAATTTTCAAAGGAGCAAATCGAAGAATTACTGTCGGAAATCATCACGAAAACCGATGAGAATTTTTTCGAGAAAACTGGAAAAAATTATTACGTTACAAACATCGAACACCACATCAGAATAACGATAAATTCAAATACTTTCAGAGTGATAACTGTTGATAGAATATAAAAAAATTATGCTTATCAGCAATATTACCCCAAATGTCAAAGTCAATGAATTTTATAAACACAAAGACACAAAGAACACGAAGTTGTGTCTGTTTTTTTATTTTCTTTGTGTGCTTCGTGTCTTCGTGTTTAC
>Ga0209737_10000484_pt1 | contig 32642 bp, 32 predicted proteins | sample TergutCu122P3_FD_187284 | JGI IMG/M metagenome (GOLD analysis project Ga0209737, IMG submission 187284) | Cubitermes ugandensis P3 segment gut microbial communities from Kakamega Forest, Kenya - Cu122 P3 (SPAdes) (version 2) | ecosystem: Host-associated > Arthropoda: Insects > Digestive system...
TTGACTTATTGATTGAAGATGGCGATGTGTTATATCCGGCGGAAATAAAGACAACCAGCGACCCCCAGAAGTCAATGGTGAGTGCATTTCGTTGTCTTGAAAATATTCCTGGAAAAAAAGTCGGCTCCGGAGCTGTTATATGTTTGGCCAAAGAGCGTCTGCCCCTGCACGACAACATATGGATTTTGCCGGCGGGGATGGTGTGAGGGTGAGGCAGCAAAGTGAGGGAAGTGGGTAGTTGAGTTTTAATTTTTCGGTTATTTTCCTCGTTCGGCCTCACTTTCACCTCCAACAGCCGAATGAAATTCGCCCATTCGCCATTATCGGTGAATCCAACCCCCATCGGAGCCGCAAGGATAGCGGTTTTTCCAGAGGATTTGCATGGCTGGCCTCAACGAAACACATGAGACGGGCCCATGCCTCTTCTCCCATGAAATGCCGCACAAATGCTTCTGTGGGTTGAGAGAATTTTTGAGTGAGTCGTTTTTTTTCGGTCATTTTTTTACCAACTGCAAACTTGAATGCAGGAAAAGCTTGCCGAATTGTAGAAACCAAACCCATGGGGGTTTCTTTTCAAATCCCAAACCGAAGCGTGGTGCAAAAACAACATTGCTTCTTCAGCGTTGTTTAAAATTGTGTGCAAAACATTTTCAGATGGGAATACAGCCGTGTAGACATTATGAATGGTGTCGGTAACCAAACCCATGCTGCATTTTTTGAAACTTTCGCACAAAAACCTCTCAAGTTCAGGCATATAGCTAAACCAATCATCGCTTATTTCGGGTTTGATGAAGTCATTGTCCAAATAAGCATATAATTCTTTTGCCAACATGTCTTCTAGCCCATTTCGTTTAAAACAATTCGGTTTAGGTTTTCATGCGTTTCACAACCATGACTGAGCTTAGCAGGGCATTTTCCAAGTCATCATATCCGCCAACTTGCTCTTGTATATATTTTTCAAACAGAGATGATTTTTCTGGATGTTTTGTTTTTAGTTCAGTGCATCTTTTTGTTATGTTTTCAATTTCTTTTTCAAAGTCTGCAGATTTATCCGTATTTTCATCTATCAATTCCATTCCCGCCTGGCTGAACTGTTTTAATAATTCCTTGCGAGACAATAGGGAACTGTACGTAGGGTTTTTTGGATTAGAAAATGTGTTGACATCATCCGTGTAACCCTCGTTAATAATTATAATCCCATCCGCCGCTAAGTGTTTTGAGAAGATTGTCAGTGCTGTGCAATAGTCATCGAAAACGGGGCCGGTGGCGCCCAGAATAATGATGTCAAATTTCCCCAATTCTTCTATTTTTTTGCGAATGTCACCCACTTCAAAACGACACAGCGCCTCCACCCCATGTTCCCTGGCTTTTTCTTTTGAGGCCTCGACAAACTCGGGAATGCCGTCTATTCCATAACAATGGCATTTGAATGCCGCCGCCAGCCTCACTGAAACAGCCCCTTTGCCGCTTCCCAAATCCAAAATGTGGAGGTTTGAAACATTTTTGCAATGCTTTTGGATCAAATCTATCACCATTTGTGGCGGAGTTCCTATTTCCCAAAAATCCTGCAAGATATAGGGAAAAAATGGAAGAAGCTCCAGCTCTTGGCTCTCCATTGCTCTCAAAATGCTTTCTTCTAAGGGTTTCACTTGTTTTGTCCTCATTCCAGTGCCCAAGAAACTTTCCCTTTTTTGCTTTATTTTCCGCCAGCCACTCGCTGTTTGCAGGTGGAGTTGGAAAAGTCTATTCCGGCCTTCGTGTGCGTGCTGAAAGGGCATGTAACATAAGCGGCAAGGCAATCCCCAGCAGGCCGCAATAAAGAGTCACAAGGAAAGCAAGGTCCGGAAAAGCTGGATAAGTGTTTGTTTTCCATGGCCAGACAACGCGCAAGGAACCAAGCATGAGACCTAGCATCAGCGAAGTGCCGCTGACAGGAAAACGCTTGAGAAAGGCGCTGACCACTCTGGCGAAAGTCAACAGGCCGCACAGGCAGCCGGCGCCGAAGACAATGAGGACTTGCCAGTTAAAAACAGAGATTGCAGCTGTAACATGCTGGTATTGCCCCAATAAAATCAGCACAGTGGCTCCGGACATGCCAGGCAGAAGGAAAGCGCAAACAGCCACAAAAGCGGAGGCGAAGAAGACAATCAACGAGGGTTCGACGGAGAAGTCCTCCAGGCCGGTTAGCCACCAGGTGAAGCCAAACCCGCATAAAAAGGGGAGGATATTATAAAGCCCTTCGAAGGGGATGGTGCGGGCCAACATCCACAAGGAGGAGAGGATGAGTCCAAAAAAGAAGGCAAAGGTAGCGGTGGGGTAGGTTTTCACCAAATAATTCACCGTCGTGGCCATGCCGAAGGCGGCGAAAACAACCCCCAAGCCCAGCGGCACCAGAAAAGACCAGGGGATTTTTCCAAGGGCCTCACGGAAATTTCCTGTGAAAAACAGGCGCAAAAACCGCAGGTTAAAAGTTTGAATGCTGTCGAGCAACTTCTGATAAATGCCGAGAATGAAGGCAATGGTGCCCCCGGAAATGCCGGGCATAATGTCCGCGGTGCCCACAGCCAAACCGCAAAAAAAGTAGCGAATGATTTTTTTCATGGTTGTAAGGAAGTTCCTATAATGTCTTCAATGTCTTCCCGTTTCGAGTCGCATGTTTCATAATCCATTGAGTGCTCTTATTGTCGCTCTTTTCCCACTCTTTTATTAAAGCAAAGGCGGCTTTGGAGTTCACCTTAATATAATCCGCCAAATTGTTTGCTACCGACTTCATGACAAACTTTATCTGCTCTGTTTTCAAAATGTTTAAAATTTCAAAAACGGGTTTGGGGTTGCTGATAAAAAGTTCCAGCTTTTTTGCCCATGCTGAAGGGTTTGGGAAGGAAAGTCTTTTTCTGTTTTGCAGATTTTGTCTGATAACAATTGCGCCAAATTTGTTCCGAAATGTTCCGTCAGCCTGGTTTTCTCTTTTTCCATATGGATTTTTAGAATGCCCTTTTGTTATTTTTTGGAATTTATAACTTTAAGCAAATCGGCCCATTGTGTTTTTTTATGAATGTTTGTCAGCATAGGGAGCAGTTTCCCCGTGGGTTTGGCGCGGAAAAAACCATTTTTAATTGTTAATGCTTTCAAACAACAACAACGTCACTTTTTCGTCTTTGGCGAGGATTGCTTTGTGCTTGTCAGACTCGCCACTTGGAATAAAAATAACGTCGCCTTTGTCAAACCGCTCAACATTTCCGTTGAAACTGATGGAAAAACCGCCCTCCAGTACAATGCCTGCGTGAGCCAAAGTGCACCAATTTTGCTCAACAAACCCATAAGAATATTCGACAAGGCGCGAGCGTTGGTTGCCGTGGATAAACACTTTGTATCGCTTTCCCGTTCCACCGCTTATCCATTCAATGGCATCAAAGTTGATTTTATGGTTGTTCATTGTGACTCCTCATGGTTTTTGCAATTTTCTTTTGTCTATTTCTGCTGTCTGTTTCTGCTGTCTGTTGTGGCAAGTGGGCATCCCTCGCCGCCCCCACCTTCTTTCAGGGTTTCCAATTTGCATAGCCATGCATTGAAATGCGGGCATTCTCTGCGTATGGCCTCAAGGCCGATTTCACAAGCAATCAGCGGGCCATGGAAGGCTTTTTGGTAGCCGGGCATGGCTGCTTTAATGCGCTTGGAGGGCGAAGTTTCCGGAGAGTCATTAATCTCCTCGGGGGAGCAGTGTCGGCGTACCCCGAGGAGGGCATTCAAAGCCTTCGCCTTGTGGGGGGTATCCTCCATCCACTCGGCAAAGCACTCCGGCTTCGAAAACAGCAAAGCCTCATATTCGTACACCATGAGGTGGGGGAGGAAATTCCGCCGCCCAATGTCCTGGGCCATGTGCCATTCGAGGAAAGCGGCTTTCTGGTGGCCGCTGCCTTGTTGCGGCCAGGCAGGCTCGGACTTGCCGGGAAAGTCCGCGGGCAAGCCGTAGAGATCAAACAGGGTCGACACCCAAGCCCCGCTGTCTTGTTTGCACAGGCGCTCAAGCTGCGGCCTTAACTTGGCATAGCGCAGGAGGCCGCCTTTATGCCCGGGACTTGTCTGGGCAATAATCGGCGTCATATACAGGCCCAGGCGCGCGTAGTGCGGCGACAAAAGCCTCTTCACAAAAGCCTCCTCCGTGTGGCCCTCCACCAGGAGGTAGAGCCGACTCATCCGGCCCTTCCTCCCAGGAGGTTTTTCTTCCACAGCTCCCCCAGGCTGTATTCCGCCAGCCATTCACCCAGCGCCTGCACATTCAAGCGCCGGAAGACAGAGGCTTGGGCCTGCCTGTCTACGACAATGAGGTTTTCGGCCTCAAAGGCGTTGAGCAATTCGACCGACTGCGTAGAGACAATCAGCTGGTGCTCTGCAGAAGCCGACTTCATCAACCCGGCCAGTACAGAGAGGGCGAAGGGGTGCAACCCCAATTCCGGCTCATCAATCAGCAAGGTGGAGGGGATGAATGAAGCCGGTTGAAGCAGGAGGGTTGCCAGGCAAATGAAGCGAAGGCTTCCGTCGGACAAGGCGCTGGGGGCAAAGGGGATGTCCTGTCCGGCCTCTGTCCATTCGAGTTGGATTGTGTCCGGGTTGTCCGGGGTAGGGCGCAGGTGAAAATCGCCGAAGAAAGGGGCGACCAGTTGAATGGTTTTGACGATGCGTTGGTAGTACGGCAGGTGGTGGCGCTTAAGCCGGAAGAGGAAAGCGGCGAGGTTGCGGGCGTCGTCGCGCAGGTATTCGTTGTCGTTGAGGTTGTGTACCTGCTTGAGGAGGGCGCCAGGGCCGGTGTCATGGAAGTGGTAGAGGCGCCACCCCCGCATGGCGGGGACGAGGTATTCCCAGACATTGCCCTTGTTTTCCTTGCCATTGTTTTCCTCGTCTTTATAGCGGGTTTCAAAATGGGCCGCGTGCAGATGAAATCCGCTGTATTTGTCACACCACAAGTCCTCGAATGCAAACACCATGCGGTTGTCCTGCGTGGGGCGAAGCATGAAGGTGTAGCTGTGGCCCTGGTTGCCAAAATGCAATGCGGCTTCCAGGGCTTCTGTCTTTTTGCGTCCGAAGTGCAAAAGCGCATCCGGCCCGCCCATTTCGCTGACGGCAAGTTGCAGCTGCCTGGCCATTATCCGGTTTATCAGCCGGAAAAAACCGATGAAATTGGACTTGCCTGAGCCGTTGGCGCCAATCAACACGTTCATCCGCCCCAGCTCTATTTCGCAATGTGCAATGGACTTATAGCCACGCAACACCAGCCGCTGGATCTGGTTTGCTTTCATTGTTCTCCCTCACATGCGGCTGAATTTAAGCACATTCGTGTTTTTCAGTGGCTTAGCTACCCCGGCTCCAACTCCAGGAGTTGACGCTTCTCCTTCACATTTTTAAACTCATCCGCCTCGGGGAGGGGTGGCTTTCTTTCCACAATGTTGGGCCACAAGGTGGCGTACTTAGCATTTAACTGCTTATATTCAGCCCATTTCGACGGCAAATCCAACTCCGAAAAAATGGCCTGGGCAGGGCAAGCCGGCTCGCAAGCGCCACAGTCAATGCACTCATCCGGGTGGATGACCAGAAAATTCTTTCCCTCATAAAAGCAATTGACAGGGCAAACCTCTACGCAGTCTGTGTATTTGCATTTGATGCAGGGTTCCGCGACAACATAAGCCATGTGTGAGTTACTCCTGTTTCTCGGGTTTTGTTTCCAGCGCTGGCTGGGGTTGAGCATATAGCATGTCAGCGTTCAGGTGTGCAGCTTTTGCTGCGCATATTCCTGCGCCAGCTTCCAATAGTCCTCCGCGGACTTTCTCACATTCGCTATTTCATTGTCGCTTAACGCTCGAATCCACTTGGCGGGTGAGCCCATCAGCAAAGAGCGCTCCGGAAACGTCTTGTTGGCCGGCACCAAAGCGCCCGCGCCGACGAGGCTGAAAGCGCCAATGTGACAGTTGTCCAGCAAAATGGCCCCCATCCCTATGAGGGTGTGCTCCCCCACCTGGCAGCCGTGCAGGAGCGCCTTATGGCCGATGGTACACCCTTCCCCTATGCGCACCGAAGAGAGGTGGGTCGTCGCATGCACAATGCAGGCTTCCTGGAGGTTGGAGCCTTTGCCAATGTGGATGGCGCCGCTGTCTCCGCGCAAAACGCAATAGGGCCAGATGGATACGGCCTCTTCAATATGCACTTCGCCCATGAGAAGCGCAGTCGTGTGAATGAAAGTGCCAGGGTGAATGGAAGGCCAATGGTTTCTAAAAGCTTCTGTGGGCATAAAACCGGTCTATGGAAAAGTGAAGAGGCGTGCAAGCAGGCCGGCACAGGAAAAAGCCGGAAACCATAAGGCCGAAGAATAAGCATGCTGGCATTTCATAAGCTTTGACGATAGGGTTTTGGGAGGGCCGCTATGTTGACTTCACATTCCAAAGCTTCCAGACGCAGGCTGCGCTTGGTGAAAGAAGGCGAAGGACTGCCAGGCGAAGGCTCTCCCTACCCGAAGGCTTCTTTATGGCTACGAGGCTGCGCGAGGGCGGTGGATTTGGCCTGGGGGGCCCTCCTCGTCTTCTGTTTAGGGAACGCCGGGGGCGTGTTGGCCATGCTGTATTTGCTGTTTGGAGACGGTTTTTTAAACGGGCAAAGCCCGGGCAAGCGGATTTTTGGCCTGCGCGTCATGTACCTGCCTGGGCACCGCCCCGCGCGCTACCGGGAGAGTTTTTTGCGCAACGCCGCCTTTGGCCTGTTGTTGACGCTCTACACGCTGCCCGGCTATGGCCCGGTTGTGTTTGGCGTAGCGTTTGTGGCCTACGGGCTGTGGGAAAGTCGCCACGTCTGGAAAGAGCCCCTGGGGCTGCGCAAGGGAGACGTATGGGCCCACACCCAGGTTGTAGACGGAAAGGCCCTGGACAAACAACTTCGCTGGCAAAGCCTGCCCCCCTTCCCCTCGGCTTCTGGGAGCGCGCGGCGAGCCATTTTCAAAGAAGTCGGGCCACAGGCGCAAAGGACTTGCGGTGGAGAGGGCAGGGCCCAAATTTTTGAAGCAAAGCCAGGTGCTCCGGCGTAGGGTAGCCCTTATGTCTCTCAAACCCATACTGGGGAAAGGCGAGGGCCATCTGCCCAAGCAGCCTGTCGCGGGAGGTTTTGGCGAGGATGGAAGCGGCCGCCACGCAGAGGGAGAGGTTGTCCCCCCGAATAAGGGCCGTCTGAGGGCAGGGGAGATTGTCCAGCGTCCTGGCGTCCACCAGGCAATGCTGGGGCTCCACAGGGAGGGCAAGCACCGCGCGCTGCATGGCCAGTCTCCCGGCCTGGAAAATGTTGAGCAGATCGATCTCTTCTACGCTGGCCTTAGCCACGGCATGGGCCGGGCATAAGGCTTGTATTTGCAAAGCCAGGCGCTCGCGCTTGGCTTGCGTAGAAATTTTCTTGGAATCCTTCACCCCGGGAAGGCGAACATGCGGCGGCAAAACCACCGCCGCGGCGACGACAGGCCCGGCCAAAGGCGCCATCCCCGCCTCGTCGACGCCGGCGACATAAACCAGGGCCTTTGCCCACAGGGCCTTCTCGTACACCAGCATGGCCTCCAGGCGCTCTTCTTCAGCTGTCATGGGCCGCCCCCCCCTGTGTCATGGGGCCTCCCCCTGGGGAAGGCCTTGAAGCCAGCCTTGAAACGCGCGCTGCTGGGCGGGGCTTGGGTTGTCCACAGGGCGAAGGACACAGGCTTCCTTAGGCGCAGGCCGGGGGAAGACTTGGGTTTGATACAAGCGCCCTCGCCGAAAACAGTGGAGCTCCACGGGCGCCCCCGTCAAAGGCTGCTCCAGAAGCTCCGTTAAAGCCTGCAGGCTGAATTTTTGTCCCTCAAGGGCCACAAGCTCATCTCCGGGTTGGAGTCCGGCTTGGCAGGCGGCCCCCAGGGCCTGGACGTAGCGGACGGTGTTGTCTTGCAGCTGCATACCCAGGCAGGGCAAAAGCGAGGGCGCCTGGGCAAACCAGTGGGCTTCCAGGCCTACATGTTGCAGGCAAGACAAGTCCAACTCTTCGGTGCTGCGCAGCGCGTGGTTGAAAAAAGCCTCCATGGGGGCGCAGGCCACCTGGACAGCGGCGGTTTCAAAAGCCCGCTCTTCGAGGGTTTCGCCCTTTTGCACACGCTGCCAGAGCAGGCGAAACACGTCATCCAGGCTTCGCTGGTTGCAGGTGAGTTGTCGAAGGGACAAGTCCAGCAGCAGGCACACCACCTCGCCTTTGACATAATAAGAAACGCCCGTATTCCGGCTATGGGCGTGGGGCCGATAATGGTGTATCCAAGCCAGGAAGGAGGCCTCTTCCAAAGTCATTTTAAAGCGCCCGGGGGAGGAGGCCAACTCAGAGAGGGTTTCGCTCCACAGTTGAAGCAGGCGGTTTTCTGAGAGGAGGCCTGCTCGGAAATTCAGCAATTTTTCATAATAGGAGCTGCCCCCCTCCAGGGCCCACAGCATACGGGTATAGCATTCCTGTTCATAATCCAGCCTTTGGAAGGCAGGAGGCATCATGCGTTTGACATTCCACGCATGGAAGTACTCATGGGAGGCCAGGCCCAGAAAGTGTTCCAGGCCGTTTTCCTGGGCCAGGTTTTCCTGTCCGAAGAGGAGGGTGGAGCAGGCGCGGTGCTCCAGGCCGCCATGGCCCTTGTCGGGGGCGTGGACAATAAAGAGGAAGCGCTCAAAGGGGAGGCTGCCAAAGAATTGCGCCTGGGTGGTACATATTTTTTGGAGGCCAAGCAGGAGCTTGTCCATATAGGAAGGGCGTTTTCCCCACCAGACGACTTCATGAGGAATGCCCAGGACGCAAAAGCCCAAAGGTGTAGCATGGGGGCCCATTTCCACAGGGGAGTCCACCAAGGCGTCGAAGTTGCAGGCGAGGTAGCTGTCACCCAGCCTAGGGAGGGCGCAAGCGGCAGTCCAGCCCTCGGGGCAGCGCAGCCGAAGGGAGTGAGGCAAGGAGCGGGTTTCCTCAGAGAAGAAGAAGGAGGCCGCCCCGTTGAGGAAGGCATGGCTGTCATCCACGTGGTTGGTACGCACCGAAAGCTCCGCCGCCCAAAGCGAATAGTGGAGATGAAAAGCCTGTCCCTGGTTGTCAACGCGCAGGCGGTTTTTGCTTAACCACTCAAAAGGGAGGGCTTGGTTTTCCAGGTTTTCAACGCGAATGTCCTGAAGGTAGCGGGCATGCTCGCGCAGCACATAACTCCCGGGCGTCCATACCGGAAAGCGCAGGAGCGTCGAGCCCGCGTCCATGGGTGCAGAAGCTGTTTTCGGAAAGGCTGTGTTCGGAAACGACATGCAAACATCCAACAACTGGGCCCCGGGTTTGGGGCAGACGCAAATGTCGACATAAGCACTCATGGCCCCCCTCTCCTAATGCAGGCTATGCCCCATGGCCAGCCTAGACCGGTTTAGGGCCCCCAAAAATTCAGGCGACACCCCCCAAGAGGCATCGCCTGAAGCAGAAACGGCAAAAGCGGCTGGTTAAAGCCGCTGTTTTATTTCTTTTCTTCTTGTGCGGGTTTGTCTTCCTTGTCACCGTCACATGCCAAAGCGGGGGCGACGAAGAGGGAGCTCAACAACAGGGCGGCAAAAAAAGTGGAAAGGAATTTTTTCATAACAAGCCTCCAAATAAAAAGGGTTCAAAGCTTCCGGCTTTCCAACGCCAAAGGCACAGGAGTTTGTTTTCAAGTTTTTTGAAAGAAGTCATCAAAAATGCGCATACCCACATTGCATGAACACATGGGGTGTCAATGGAAACCACGGCGATTTTTCGCCAGAGCTTCACCCAGGCCCGCAGAAGGCATAGAGTGGCCGCATGGAAAGCAAGCCGTTGTCGGCCCCCCTTTTTCTACTAACGCCGAGGGCTTTGGAGCAGGTACGCCAGGTATTGGCGCAGCAAGAGGCCCCAGGCCACTGGCTGGAGGTGGAGGCAAGGCCCACAGCCTGCAAGGAGATGGAGTACGCCCTGGGGTTGGTACACACCCCGGCGAAGGAGCAGGTTTCCTGGCACCAGGAGGGGCAGGGCCTCTGTACAAGCCTTTCCAGCCTGCGCTATTTGGCGGGGGCCACCTTGGACTTTGTCCAAACGGAGGCGGAGGCGGGTTTCAAGTTTTCCAACACCCGGGAGTGCGAGCAGTGCGGATGTGGGGCGTTGGGAGTTTCAGAATAGGCAGAGGCTTTGTTTACAAGGCTCAACAGTGGGTTAAATTTAAAAAAGAGGCTTGCTCCCAGGCCGGTTTTGGAAGGAGTATTCCAAAAGAGAGGGGCGTTGTAGGCATTCGCCTGCACAGGTGAGGAACTATGTTAGAACCATTTATGATCGAAGAACTCAAACGACGCGAGCATGAGAAGAGGGAGCAAGAGCGCCCGACGGTGGAGTTGCCGCGTCTGCCTGAAGAGGAGGCGCCAGCTTCCAAGAAGGAAACCCCCCAGCGCGGGGTAGTGGTTTTGAACATATTGAATACCTGAGGAAACATGTTTGAGCGCTGGTTTCCAAGGCGCAAAGCCGTAGGGGTTTGGTTTCATACAGCCTACCGCTTGCCATTTGCGACGCCCCATGGACTCAACATCCGCCGCCCGGAAGAAGTGCTTTATTTCTTTTTGAAGCACAAAATTGTCTCCCTCGGCAAGGTCCGCACCCCCAAGCCCATCAGCTACGCGAGCCTGGCCCGCATTCACACCAGTGACTACCTCCACTCCCTCAGTCAGCCCGGAGCGCTTTGCCGGATTTTTGCCGTTGACTCCAATGAGTTGATGGAGGCTGAGTTATTGCAAAGCCTGCGTTTGGCCTGTGGTGGGACTCTGGAGGCGGCGCAGTGGTCCCTCAAAACCAAGTGGGCTGCCCTCAATTTGTTGGGGGGTTTTCACCATGCCGCCCCCTCGCGGGGAGCGGGTTTTTGCGTATTCAATGATCTATCCGTTGCCATAGCAGAGCTTCGCGCACAGGGTTTTGAGGGGCCGGTGAATGTTTTGGATTTGGATGCCCACCCTCCGGATGGGACAGCCCAGTGCCTGAAGTCCTTTGAGGGAATTTGGATAGGCTCCTTGTCGGTTTCCCATTGGGGGGAGATTCCCGGGGTGGATGAGACGCTGTTACCCGAGGGCTGCGACGACAAAACCTATTTGGAGGCCCTGAAGGAGATGTTGGAGCGTATGCCCTTGGCGGAGTTGAATTTCATCCTCGCCGGGGGCGATGTATTGGCGGATGACAAGCTAGGGCAGATGGCCTTGTCTCTTTCCGGCGTACGCAAGAGGGATTTGATGGTTGCCTCCAAGCTCAGCAAGCGCGCCAGCGTCTGGCTGCCGTCCGGCGGCTATGGCCCCAATGCATGGAAGGCGTTTGCCGGGACGGGTTTGGCGTTGGCCTATGGAAGCCCCCAACCCATTCCCCGGAATTTTAATCCGATGGCCGAGCGCTTTCGAGCTCTTGCGCAGACAGAGAAAAAGGAGCACAAAAGCCTCAGGGAGAGCATTCAGCTTCGCGATGCTGACGTTGGGTTTCATCGCCAAAGCGCATTGAAGCTTTTAGGGGTTTATAGCTCCGAGGCCATTGAGTTTGCGCTGGAGCAATTTCAGTTTTTTCATGTTGTCCGTCGGCTTGGCTATTCTGAGTTTCGCGTGGAGCTTTCCAGGCAGAGCGAGTGGGACAAAGTTCGCATTTTTGGGCAATGCGCATTGGGGGCGGTGCTGTTGGCAGAGTGCGAGATGGGGATAGGGCGCCTAAGAGAGCGCCCCGTGCTCTATATTAACTGGCTGAGTTTGCGCCATCCCATGGCCGAGTTTTGCGAGCACCGTCCACAGTTGCCTGGGCAGGATGTTCCCGGTTTGGGGTTGACGACAGAGACGGCGCATTTTCTGTCCTTGGTGGCCAGGGAGCGTCACCTGGAAGGGATTGCCTTCAAACCCTCGTGGTACCACATGGCCTATGTAGCAAAGCGGTTTTGCCAGTTTGTTGATCCCAAGCGCCACGGACGTTTCCTGGCTTTGATGCGGGACTTAAAGCCCTGGCCTTTGGTTGTAGCAACGCAAGCTTTGGTGGAAGAGAAAGTATGGCTCAATGGCAAACCCTATTGTTGGGAGCCCTTGGACATGGTGCACAGCCTCAATGCGAAATTCACGGAGGTGTTACAGTCCAAGCAAGCAGAAATTCTGGCGGAGGCAAGGCGCTGCCATTTTGAATTGAGGCAGTGAAGGCGAGTCGAGAGAATGAATTGCAGTGAAGAGAGTGAATGCGAGTTGAGAAGGAGAAAAGTTTTTCACTCAATAGAAGGAAGGGGATTTTTGGAGCCCCCATTCAGAAGAAGGTGGTTGGAGATGCGGAAGGTTTTGGCATCCACTTCGCGCTCCAGATAGGTATAGCCCGCCAGGCCCGCTTCATAAATTTGCAATATTTTTCTGGACTCATCCAGCGTTATGCGGCTGTCGCGCAGGGCGGCTTCCGTGAGGCGGCGCATTTTGGCGATGAGATCATCGCGTTGATAGCTGACATAGTTGAGGACTTCCGTGACCGTGTCTCCTTCGACGACATGATCGATCCAATAGCCTCCTCCGGAAGCAAGAGAGACCTGCACCGCATTTGTGTCGCCAAAGAGGTTATGCAAGTCCCCGAGAATTTCCTGATAGGCGCCCACCAGAAAAATGCCGATATAATATTCATCGTCGTCATTCAAAGCGTGCAGCGCCAGAAAGTCTTTGACTTCGCGCTTGTCAATGAAGCGGTTGATTTTTCCGTCAGAGTCGCAGGTGATGTCTGCCAATATTGCGCGGCGCGTGGGTTTTTCGTTGAGCCTGTGAATGGGCATTACCGGAAAAAGCTGGTCTATCGCCCAGGAGTCCGGCAGGGATTGAAAAACGGAGAAGTTGCAAAAATAAGTGTCGGCGAGTTGTTTCTCCAACACGAGCAATTCCTCGGGAATGTCGTTTTGCTCACGTGCTAAGCGCATAATTTTTTGACAGGCTGACCAATAGAGGTTTTCAGCCAGCACGCGCTGGGGCAAGGAGAGGTGGCCCAGAGAAAACAAGGTGAGGCTCTCTTCTTTGTATTCACAAATGTCGTGGAAGGATTCGAGCAAATTTTTGTTGGTTAAGTCGCGCAGCGTCGAATGCAGATTTTGGATGATGAGAGGCGCGTCTTTGGGAATTTTTTCTGGCGCGTGGCGAAAATCAAAATCTGTGCTTCCCAGGACTTCGGTGACAAGCATGGCATGGTGGGCGACCACCGCGCGGCCGGATTCAGAAACCAAAATGGGGTGGGGCACCTGTGCCAAGTCACAGGTTTCCATGATGGAATAGACGACGTCATTGGCATATTCCTCCGCCGTATAATTCATGGAGGAGGCGAAATTGGTGCGGGAGCCGTCATAGTCCACGCCCAGGCCGCCCCCTACGTCCAGATATTTGAGGGGGGCCCCCATTCGCACCACCTCGACATAGAAACGTGACAACTCACGCAAAGCGTTTTTGATGTTGCGGATGTTGGAGATTTGGCTGCCCAGGTGAAAGTGCAGCAACTCAAAATTGTTCAGCAAGTCAGCCTCGCGCATGAAGGCGATGGAGGAGAGCAATTCTGAAGAAGACAGGCCGAATTTGCTGCGGTCACCACCGGAGGCTTCCCAGCGGCCTGCGCCTTTGGAAGAGAGTCGAACGCGGATGCCAAGGCGAGGGGGGATATTGCAGCGGCGGGCCACTTCGGCGATGAGCTCCAGCTCGGTGGGTTTTTCAACAATCAACACCACATGCCGCCCGAGTTTGGATGCGAACAGTGCTGTCTCGACATATTCTTCGTCTTTATAGCCATTGCAGATGATGAGGGCATTGGGGTTGTCCAGCAAGGCCATGATGGCCAGGAGCTCGGGTTTTGAGCCGGCTTCCAGGCCGTAGTCATAGGGCTGGCCTGCTTCGACCAGGGTTTCAACGACATGGCGGTGCTGGTTGACTTTGACGGGATAGACGCCTTTATAGCTGCCCTGATAGCCATACTCTTTGATGGCTTTGTGAAACACTTCATTCAGGTGAATGACGCGATTGCGCAAAATGTCCGTAAAGCGAATGAGCAAAGGCAAGCCGATGCCCCGCCTTCTGACTTCGTCGACCAGCTCCTTCAAGTCAAAGCTGGGCGTTTCTTCTCCGCCTGGATGGACGCAGACGTGTCCTTTGTCGTTAATGCCGAAATAGCCAACGCCCCATTGGCGAATGGAATAGGTTTCCAGAGAATCTGCAATCGTCCAGAGAGGAGAAGAGCTTGTAGACATTGAATTCAAAAACCGATGAAGGGTGAAAAAAGCAGAAAGCTGTTTGGCAATGTGAAGGAGGACTTAAGTGTTTGCAAGAGAACAAAGCAACTGCGAATGCGGGGAAGGGCTCAAATCGTTTTTTTATCCTCTGACAGCGTCCATTTTTCCCGGCGCGAAGCTCGACGGTATTTGAATATGGGAAAGCACATGCTTAACCCTCAGGGGGAGCCCTTCTCAGAAGAAGGCGGCCTCGCCGGGGGCCCTGTTGTTTTTGAAAAATTTCGAAAGTCGTTCAGGGCTTTCGAGAAGGACTCATCCAGGAGCAGTTTGTCGAGCTCTTTGTCTTTGAGAAATGCCTTCCATTGCTTGTTGTCGAGGGCCTTGCTGAATTCAGGTTTATTAAAAAGTTTTTGAAGTTTCTCAAGCTCTTGTGCAATGGGCTTAGGCAGCTGGCTTGGGCTTCCCGCGGGGAGCAGTTGTGTTGCATAGGGAGGAAGTTGAGAGATTTTTTCCAAGGCCCGAAGTTTTTCCCATTGCTTGTGGTTGAAGGCGTTGTGCTGTTGGACAAACGCATAAACGCGGGAGTCTTCCAGGTTCCAGGGCAAATGAAAATTCAGCTCCCGCGCCATCAGCGCTGTTGTTGAAAGCAGCAGCCATAGCAACAAAGCACCCTTGAGGGCTCCCAGGGAAAGGCCCAGGCTTCTGTTCCAAAAAACATCCAGGCGGGAGTGGAGCGGGTTGTGTTCCGTTGACTCTTGGCGCCGGGGGCGGATGCTGAAAAACACCATGACATAGGCCGTAAGGCCAATGAGGAAAAAAGCAAGGCCAAAGCCAAGGAGCATAGCCGTAGAAAGAGAGAGCCCGGAATATCGCTCTGCCAGCCATGGCCCCAAGACTTCAGACAGCGGGCGACTGGCGAAGGAAGCGCAGACAAGCGCAACAGCGCTGGCGAGCTGCCGGGCAGCGCCACGCCAAAGCCCCAGGAGGGCAAAGACAGCGACAACAACGAGGCTCCACGTATCCAAACTCACAGCGCCTTGTTTCGGTTTTCAGAGAAACTGTCAAGACACTCTGCACAAGGCAGTCAATTTGGCAAAAAGCTTGCTTGCAAAACCATCAGCAGGAGGTTGCAGCTGCCGTGCAACAAAATGGGGCACAAAAGCCCCTGGGTTTTTTCTCGGGCCCACCCAAAGAGCAGGGCTGGAAAGAAAACCGACAGCTGCAAGACGTTGAGCGTAGCCAGGTGTCCCAAAGCAAACAGCAGCGCTGTAAGCCACAATCCGGGGTTTCGAAAGTTTGTTTTTCCTGGCCAGGCTTCATTCAAACGCGACTGGAGATAGCCCCGATAGAAGTACTCTTCGCTCAGTGCCACCACCAGGTACTGGTCCACCACCCACTCTGGAAACCGGCTCGGAAGTCGAAAGCCAAATTCCCATGGAATGGGGGAGCCCGGAATAAATGAAGAAAGAAAGGGGAGGAAGGCCAGGTGGTGATGGAATTGAAGCCAGGCCACATAAAGCAGAGGGAAGAGAAGAAGAATAGGAAAGAAAAAAAGAAAGAAGAAGCGCAAGTCCGTCTTCCAGGATTGGAAGTGGAGTCCAAAGTCCACACGCAAAGGAAGGGGGCCGCTGGGGGAGCAAACCCTGGAAGCCACCCTAGGCAGAAGGAGAAAGGAGAGGACAGCAACGAGTTTGGTCTCAGTCCCCTGCCCCCGGAGGAGGGAGGCCCCCACAAGCAAAAGGAAGGCGAGGGCCCAAAAAGAAAGCGCCTCCGTCAGTGGTGAAATGCGAATTCGAGCAGACATGGCCTATGCTGTTTCTACGTTGAAACCAGTCCAGGGGGTTTTCCTAGAAATTTCGTTGCAACCGCTGATGCATGCCAGATGGCTCAAGAAAAGTGAACAAGGCATTGCCCGCAGTAAGCATATCTCCTCCGCGCAAGTCACAAGGACGCCCGGGGGCGAGGGGTTGGCTGTTGAGGAGGGAGCCGCTTTTGGAAGCCGCATCGCGCACCGTCCAATGTTTTTCGGTATACATAAAAACCAGGTGCAGCTGAGACAAAGTGCCTTCGTTGATGATGACGTCGCAGTGGTCTCCCCGGCCGAGCGTCAATTGCCTTTGGCCGGAGCGCAGTTGCAAAGCCAGAGCCAGCGCATCTTCGGTTGACTCCGTCGGAGAGACGACAATGGCGTTTTCCGGAGCGATGGTGCTTTCCAGAGGCACGTTTTTTTGGCCGCCCAGGTTCCAGCTTCCCGGCTCCCAAACCAGCCAACAACCTGTATGTTCCTGAAGAAGGTTTTCTAAGGGACTGTTTCCGAAGCGAAACTTGAGCGTAGAAAGCAAATAGCTGCGAACCGTCATGTGTGTGGCTCCTGGAAGTCTTTGCGCAAAGTCCAATAGCGTTGATGAAGAGCGAGGTTGAGAGGATCTTGAAACAGTGCTTCTTCCATGAATTGGATGGCCTTGGAGAGATCGCCTTTTTTTGACAAAGCATCCGCCATCAGCATTTTAAAATGAGCGAGGCCTTCGGCTTTTGGGTTTGAGCTCAAATAATTTTTCCGCAACTGCTCCACCTCCAGGGCGCTCAGGCCTGCGGCAATGGAGCGAGCGATGCCGCGAAAGTTTTTTTGCTGAGCATCCAAAGCAGCACGCGCCAAAGGCGAGCCGATGGTTGCGAGTGTTTTTTCCAGGTTGCCTTTGAGTTTTTGGAGGGTTTGGCGTTGCTGGTTGGAGATGTTTTGGGCTTCAAGTGTTTGGAGTGTTTTTTGGATTTCGCGAACGCGCGCTCGGATATGGCTGAACTCAGCATCCTTGTGAAGCTCAAGTTGCGCATAGGGGTCTGTCTGCTCAAAACGCTTTTGCAGTGCAGAAATTTCCTTATCCGCTTGAGCATTGTGCAGAGATTCGGCAGGAGGCGTGGGATATTTTCCTTGTTGGATGGAGGCCAACATGTGTTTTCCGGAAGGCTCTTGGGGGGAAAACTGAAGGCCATACCCTGCAGGAAGGTGCCATTGTTGAGATTGTTCTGGGCGGACGTGTTGGACGACTTCTGCAGTCAACACCAGTTGACTGGCGATGCGCATCCGCACTCCAGAGAACAGAGGGGGGAGGTGTGTATCTTCAATAAAACATCCGCTGGAGTTCCACTCAATGAGTTTTTGAGGAGACCAGGCTTGTCGAGTTTCGTCCCATATTTCCACCCCAGGCAAAGCAGGAGGCGGCGGCCCAGACTCCCTCAAAGGGGAGAGAGCAGAGGCAGCAGCAGAGGCAGAGGGTACAACCTGGGCAGCAGGTGTGAGGGCCCAAGCCAAAGCCTCCGCAAAAGCAACAGCTGTTTCGTATCGCTCTTTTGGGTTTTTGCTGAGCGCTTTTAAAATGGCATCCGACCAAGCTTTTGGAAGCTTGGAATTCAGCCTGTCGGGTGGCGTAGGCAAGCGTTCGCGGTGAGCAACCAACAAGTCTGCCAGGCCTCCGCCGAAGGGGAGTTTGGCAGTGGACATGGCATAAGCGACGACGCCAAGAGAATAAATATCGGCTTTGGCGTCAATAGGAAGCCCGGACGTTTGTTCCGGCGCCATATATTCGGGTGTGCCAACAATCATACCTGCGAGTGTTTTGTGCGAAGCGTTTTCAGAGAACAATTTAGCAATTCCGAAATCCAAGACTTTCACGAAGCACTCATTACGCCCTGCTTTGGTGATGAAGATATTTTCAGGTTTCAAATCGCGATGAACAACCCCATGAGCGTGCGCTGCATCCAAAGCATCGCAAACCTGCTCCAAAATCCCTAGAGCCACCATACATTCCATGGGCTTGGTGAGCAAGTGGTTGAGCGGATGTCCCTCCAGATATTCCATAATCAGATAATAAAGTCGGGGGGGAATGAGGTTCATATCGAAAATATTGACGATATTGGCATGTCCAATGAGATTGACGGCTTTGGCTTCTGCATAGAAGCGTTGCACCAGCTGAGGATGGGTGGCCAAGTGCTCATGGAGGATTTTGATGGCGACTTTGCTGCCTATCAGCGTATGTTCGCCCAGATAGACGGCCCCCATGCCTCCTTCGCCAATGAGCCGCATGGCACGGAAACTCCCGAATTGTTGGCCGACGTGAGAAACCCCAGCAGGCGCCCCCGGTTTTTTAAGCGAAGTTTCGCAAGGCTCATGTGGGTTGTGTGCGTTGCCACAGACAGGGCACAGGGTGGAAATTATTTTTTCCATAGGAGATTTTTGGTTGCTCCTTTTGTTTTAAGGGCCAGGAAGGCCGCATGCTCATCCTTTAGAAGATAAAAAATCCCCATGGAAATATTGCAAGAGCGTGCCGGATGGGCGAAGAGAGTGCCCATGAATTCCGAAGAGGAAGTGGTGAGGCTGCACCGTCAACAGGCCCCCAAGTCTGCTGGGTGTTTTGTTGTGTGCTGCTCAGACTCTCGAAGTGCCAAGGAGGATTTCAGCGGCCAGCATATACAGCAGCTGCTCCAAGAAGCAGGCCATGAAGTTTGTGGCTATAGCGTGGTTTTGGATGAACCTGCGCAGATTCAGGGGGCGATGGATGCAGCCTTGGCCATGCCGGAGGTGCAAGTGGTTTTGGTGACCGGGGGGACAGGCCTAGGCCGGAGGGACGCAACAGTACAGGTGGTGGAGAAGATGTTAGAAAAACCCCTACCAGGTTTTGGAGAGTTGTTCCGTATGCTGTCCTATGAGCAGATAAAGAGTGCAGCCATGTTGTCCCGGGCGATGGCCGGAAGCGTAGGGGGGAAGTTTGTTTTCGCAATGCCCGGCTCCAAAGCGGCGGTGGACTTAGCGATGAGGGAGCTGATTTTGCCGGAGCTTGGGCACATCATCCGTGAAATCAGCAAATAAAGCAGCTCAATCCCTATATTGCCTTAAGCCAAAAATTTGGCGAAGGCGCGTAAAAATCCGGTTGGCTTCAGACTGTTGAGCGGAGGCGGAAGGGGCTTCAGAGGCAGCGCTGGCCTTGGCAATGGCGGTACGGCGGGAGGCCAACAGCCGAGAGAGGCTTTCCGTGAGCTGGGGGTTGTTTGCAAAGTGCTCCACAAAGCATTCCCTTCCGAATTCCAGCAAGACAACGTCTTCTTCGGCCACGACAGTTGTCGTCCTCGGCTCTCCTGTCAGCAAGGACATTTCGCCAAAATATTGGCCCTTGGAAAGCTTTGCCAACTCAACACCCGTCCTCATGCGCACAGAGACGCTGCCCGAGGCGACCAGATAAAAAGTATGCCCCTCTTCGCCGGCGCTGATAATTTCCTCGCCAATGCCAAAGCGGCGTTCTCGCGCAGACTTGGCGAGTTTGGTACGCTCCTGAGAAGAGAAGGGAGCAAAAAGGTCGACATTGTCCAAAAGAGACTGCGAGGGGGGAGCAATCTCTTCCTTCTCTTTTGTGGCGGCAGTCTCACTGTGGATAATGCGGCGGGGGATTCCAAACTCAATGCCATTGCGCTCAAAGCGGTACCAAAGGCGCGTCAGCAACTCATCCCTCACCAACATATAGCGCTCAATGCTGGTCGTAAAAATACGCACCAAATAGCGGACAGCCGAATCATCAAAAGACTTCACGCGGCAAAAAGGAGGAGGCTCTTTGACAATAGAGGGGATTTCGTCAATAGCTTCGAGGACTTCGGCGCGCACTTTGTTAGGCGGCATCTCATAGGAGATCAGAAATTCGGTTTCGACGCCGATGTTCAGCCCTTTTTGGGAGAGGTTTTTCACAATGCCTTTGCTGATAGCGGCATTGGGGAGGGTGAGGATTTCATTCCTAAAGGTTTGGATGCGGATGGAGCGCCAGCCGATTTGGACGACTTGGCCGATGTGGTCTTTTTGCCCGGAGTAGCTTCCCAAGTCGACGACATCGCCGACTTCAAAAGGTTGTTCTGAGCGAAGGGCTAAGCCTGAGAAGAGGTTCCCCAGAGTGTCCTGGAGGGCAAGGCCAAGGACAACCGATAAAATAGCCGAAGGGGCCAAGAGGGAGGCCACATTAAGCTTAAACTGCGTATGAAGGATGGGGAAGGCAACCAGGAGGAACAAGCCCCAGTTGAGCAAGTCCTTCATAATTTTGGTGGTGGGTTTTTTGCGAAAATGACGTATCGCCCAGAAGCCATGGCTGACAGCAAGACGGACAAAGACAAAGGCAAGCAGCAGCAACATGGCCACTGAGTCCAGGAGGGTAGATATCCAACGTTGCTCATCCGGCAAAGAAGGCAGAACGAAGCCGATCATTTTGAGGGCCAAAAACCCCCAGAGGGCAGTGGCAATGGGTCGAAGCTCCGAGCGCAGTTGCTCTTCGTGGATAAAGCGGCCCACAAAAAACGTCAGCACAATTAATAAGAAGCCGACAAACAGCGAAAGGTTGTCCTGCGCGAGATTCAAGAGTGACACAAGGCTCACCTACGCCCTTTTTTGAAGTTAAACAAGTTTGCTCTGCATTGAACGAGTTCGGTTGACATCCGCGGCCCAATAGAGAAGAGCGTAGTCATGCCGTTTGCCAATATCCAGTTTCAGGAAGTTTCTGTTGAATGCTTAAGGAAAAGCATTCGCGAAAACAGGTTGGCCCATGCTTGGCTTTTGTGTGGTCCGGAAGGCACAGGAAAGAGCCTGGCGGCCCTGAGTGTATGCGAGGCATTGTTTTGCATGGAAAGCCCGCAAGAAGGCTGTGGGCATTGCGTGACATGTCGTCGAATCCAAAAGCGAACACATGCGGACGTGTCATGGCTTGCCTCCGAGCGCAGCCAGCTGGAACGCGGCTGGATAGAGCCAAAGGCGTTGAGCAAGCAACCCTCACAGGAAATTCACATTGAGCAGATTCGGCAGTTGCAAGAGCGCCTGCACATACGCGCCTTAGAGGGCAAACACAAAGCCGCCATCATTCTCAATGCGCATGAAATGAACATTCAGGCGCAAAATGCGCTTTTGAAGACTTTGGAGGAGCCACCTGCCGACACGGTATTGTTGTTGTGTACGCACAAAAAAGAAGGGTTGCTCCCCACCCTCCAAAGCCGCTGTCAGGTTTTGGCATTCAAGCCCTTACCTTCGGCGTTTGTTGCGGAGCGTTTGGTTGCCAGTGGCATAGAGCCTGTGAAAGCTGAGCGCTTGGCGGAGCTTTCAGAGGGAAGTTTAGGCCGCGCGCAGCGTTTAGGAGAAGGTTGGCTTGAGTTTCAAGAAAAGACGGAGGCGGAGTTTTTTTCTCTAGAAGCGAAGGCCGTCGGCGGCTTATTGGCCTTTGCAGAGCGACACGGAAGCAGCCGGGCGGTTGCGGAACAATGTTTGGATGCTTTGTTGTCGGCATTGTCCCGGAGGGTGAAGGCACTGGCCAAAGAAGGAGAGGCCCCCCCCCGGGAGGTGCTGCATTGGCTATACAAGCATGAGCGTGCGGAGCAGGCCAAGGCAGCCATTGTACAGCGAAATGGCGCTCCGCGTTTGCAGATGGAGGCGATGTTGCTGGAAATGTTTTCAGAGCCGGCGGGTGTTTGAGAGGGCTTGAAGCCAAAGAACGAAGGATGTCCCCTATGCCCCGAATTTCCTTTTTTTATGGAGATGAGTTTTTGGTGGAGCAAGCCGCGAAGGCCTGGGCGCAGGAGGCGCAGAAGAATGCGCATGCGGAGTTGCGGGTTTTGAGCAAAGCAACGGAAGCCGAGTTGGAGGCGGAGCTTCGGACATGGAGCCTCCTAGGGGAGAAGAAATATGTATGGGCCAAAGACGTGCAGTGGACAAAAGAGGGGGCCCCCAAACCGGAGAAGAAGAGAAAAAAAGTTTCCAAGGAGGCGGCCAAAGCTGCCGAGCCAGAAAATTCCCTGTTGCGCCTTTTCCAAGAAGGGCTTCCAGAGGGAAACCATGTGCTGTTGACGCAAGCGGAGTTGGAAGTCCCTGCTGCATTTGAGAAGTGGCTGAAGGACAATGCGGACATTCAGAAACATGCCGTCGCCTCCAAGTTGAAAGACCTGGATGTGGATGAGCTGGTAAGGCGCAGCCTTGAGCCCTTGGGAAAAACGCTTTCTCCGGAAGCGAAGGCTTTGCTGAAGATGCGGCTTGGAAGCCATTTGCGCCTTTGGGTGCAGGAGCTAGAAAAGCTTGCATTGTTTACGGAGAAAAAGCGCATTGAAGCAGGGGACGTTGAGCTTTTGGTGGCAAACGCAAGGGAAGAAGAATTTTTAGAGTTGTCTGAAGCTTTGCAGCAAAAAAATTATGAGCGGGCCCTCTCACATGTCAGCGAGGCCCTGTCACAGGGCGCCTCCCCCATTATGCTGGTAGCGTCCATTGCCTCCGTGGTGCGCAACTTGTTGTTGAACAGGGAGAGGCTGAATATGCTGGGAGAGAAGGGCGCCTTCCCAAAGAGTTATGGCGAATTCCAAAAGAGGGTTTGGCCAAAACTGGAAGAGCGCGCCGATCAGGGGAAATCGCCTCACCCCTATGCCGTGTTTATGGGCATGTCAGCCGCTTCGCGTTTTTCTTCAGACGCGCTGAAGCGCCTGTTGGTTTTGTGTGCTCAGGCGGACTTGGATTGCAAGTCCGGCCGGAGCCAGTTTGCCGTAGAGACCCTTGTCAGGCACATGTGTTGGAAAGAATATGGGCACGTTTTCCCATGAAGCCTTGAGGCGGAATGTGCCTTGTGACATGTGCGTTGTGAAATAGATTTTTTAAAAGAGGTTGAGAGGAGCAAAAAAAATGTCGAAGTTGACGCTGGTAACCTGTGCACTTCCCTATGCGAATGGCCCCTTGCATTTGGGCCATATGGTGGAACATATCCAAGCGGATATTTTTGTGCGCTTTTGGCGCTCCATGGGCCATGAGGTTGTTTTTTTGTGTGCGGACGATACCCATGGAACGCCCATAGAATTGAAAGCGCTCGAAGAAGGCCAGACGCCGGAAGTATTTGTACAGCGTTTTTTTGAGGAGCACCAAAGAGATTTTGCCGAGTTTGACATTAGCCATGACGCATTTGGCTCAACGCACAGCCCCGAAAACCAGTTTTGGTCGAACGAAATTTATGAGCGGCTCAAGAAAAAGGGACTCATTGCCCGCAGAGACATTGAGCAGGCCTTCGACGCGCATGCCAACCGTTTTTTGCCCGACAGGTTTGTCAAAGGGACATGCCCTCGCTGCAAAGCGGAAGACCAATATGGGGATGTCTGCGAGAAATGTGGCGCTATCTATCGCCCCAAAGAGTTGATAGATGCGCGCTCCGCGCTGACGCAAAAGCCCTGCGTCTGGAAGTCCTCCGAGCATTTGTTTTTTGAGCTTCCGAAATATGAGGCCTTCCTCAAGAAGCTGTTGTCCTCTCCCGGTTTTGTTTCAGAAGGCATTGCCCTGCAGCTTCAGCAATTTTTTGAGAAGGGGCTTGCCGACTGGGACATCAGCCGCGATGGGCCCTATTTTGGCTTTCCAATTCCAGGCGAGGACAACAAGTTTTTCTACGTATGGCTGGATGCTCCCATCGGCTATATTTCCACGACAGATTTTTGGGCGAAGCAAAAGCGTCCGACGTCCAGCGCCAAGGAGCTTTGGAACCCAGAAGGGGACACGCGCATTCTCCATTTCATCGGCAAGGACATTGTCTATTTCCACTGCCTCTTCTGGCCGGCCATTTTGCATGCCGCCGAACTCAAATTGCCTGAGCGCGTCCATGTGCACGGCTTTTTGACGGTGAATGGCGAGAAGATGTCCAAGACGAGGGGCACCTTCATTGAGGCCAGAAAATACCTCTCGCATGCAGACCCCAGCTATTTGCGTTTTTATTTGGCTTCCTTGCTGGGCTCCGGACATGAAGACTTGGACTTTGGCTTGAAGGAATTTCGCCAAAGAACCAATGCAGAGCTGGTGAACAACCTGGGCAACCTTGCCCAGCGCACGCTGTCTTTGCTGTCCTCGCCTGCGCTGCAAGGCAAATTGGCTCCCGCACATGAAAATGCAGAAGGAAGAGCCATGGTGGAGGCGGCCTTGGAGAAGCTTGTACAGATACAGCATGCTTTTGAAGGCATAGACTTTCGCCAGGCGATGAAGCTGATTTTGGAGATAGGCCAGGAGGCCAACATCTATTTGACGAAACAAGCGCCCTGGAAGCGGGTGAAAGAAAACCCGGAGGAGGCGAGGGCGGCATTGTCCGAGACAGCAGAGGTTATTTTTATTTTGAGCGGTTTGTTGTGGCCGGTAGTCCCCAGGCTTGCGACGAAGCTTGCCGCGCAGCTGAATGTGGAGGTACCGACGTTTCAACACTTGTTGAAGGCGAGCTACCCTCTGTTGGACAGAGCGCGTCCCCTGGGGGTGGTTTCTGCGTTAATTTCCCGCATTGAAGAGTCCGCGGTGGAGGCGATGGTGTTGCCGCCCTCTCCAAAGAAGCTTCCGGCGGAGCTTTCAAAGCTGGAGAAAAAGGCAGCCCCAGAAAGCCCGGAGGTGGATTTTGAAGAGTTCACCAAGCTAAAGCTGGTGGTGGGAAAAATTCTGGAAGCAAAGCGCGTGGAGGGGGCCAACAAACTTTTGCAGCTGTCGGTGGACATTGGAGAGGAAGAGCCGCGTTGCATTGTTTCAGGGATAGCCGAAAGTTTTCTTCCTGAGCATGTGGTTGGCAAGAATGTGGTGCTGATAAAAAACTTAAAGCCAAGAAAAATAAGAGGGCTTGTCTCGCGCGGCATGTTGCTGACGGCGCAAAATGCCTCAGGCAAACTGAGCCTGCTTGAAGTCGAAGGCGCGCCGCCCGGAAGCCCTATTGAATGAAGCGGAAACCATGCAGCTGATAGATGCACACTGTCATTTGGACATGCTGGCGAAAGACTCCGTCGAGTTGGCAAGGGCCATTATAGAGAGGGCCCAAGCGGCGGGGCTGATGCGGGTTGCAGCCATTGGCCAATGGCGAGGAGAAGGGGACTTTGGCCAAACGCTCAGCTTGCTTGAGCAGTTTCCGGAGGTGTTGATTGCAACCATGGGCATCCACCCTCATGAGGCAAGTCGGGTTCCGCAGAGGGACTGGGGGAAGTGGGAAGAGCTATGCCAACAAGAAGAGGTAAGCGCCATAGGCGAGACGGGCCTGGACTATTTCTATAAGCACTCGGCGCCGGCGCAGCAGCGAGAGGCTTTTCAAAAGCATTGTCGGCTTGCAAAGCGTTTGAAGAAGCCGTTGGTTGTACACATGAGGGAAGCGCATGAGGACTGCCTGCAAATCCTCCAAGAGGAAGAGGTGGGGAGCCAGGCCCTCATCCACTGCTTCACCGGAGACAGCAGACAAGCAGAAGACTATCTCCAACTCGGCTGTAGCCTGTCCATTTCCGGCATTGTCACCTATGCCTCTGCCAAAGCCCTGCGCAAAGCTGTGCAAGGCATTCCGGATGAGAGGCTGTTGTTGGAAACCGATAGCCCCTATTTGGCGCCCGTGCCCATGCGGGGAAAACAAAACGAGCCTGCTTTTGTTGCATACACAGCAAAAGCGGTTGCCCAGATACGCCAAACAGACGCCGAGCACTTGGCAGAATTATGCACAGCCAACACCCTGCGGTTTTTCAGTCTAAGGGAGCGTTAATCAACAGGCCCTGAAGGAGGATTTTTGTTTCCTGGTGGACGAAGTGAGGGGGGGTTGCGAGGGGAGTGCACTCAAGTGCATGACCTGAGCAGCCCCTCCTCACTTCGTTCGCCAGGGAACAAAAAGACCCTTCAGGGCAGCCAGATGGCGTTGGGGATGAATTTAAACTCAGCATGCACCAGCGACATCATCGTCTTAGTAGCTTGTTGTCCCGTTTTGTTGTCCCAGCTTGCAAAGACGAGGTTGCCTTGCTCAAAAAAAGCATTGCCTTGCAGTTTGGCCGTACGCACCCACAAGGCGCCTGATTTTTTGTGTTGAGAAAGCATGTCAAAAAGCTCCGTCGCCTCCAGCTCCTCATAGCTTCCATAGACGGTTTGCCCCAGCGCCCCTGTCGCGACATGGTCTTCCACCTGTTGACTCAAGGTTTTTTGGACTGCTAAGGCATCCAGCGGCAGCGGCAAAAAAGCATCCACGCCGGCGCGCTGCAGGTTTTCGGCAAGGCTTTTGTCTGGAGGCTCACCTATGAGCAAAACAGGCAACGCGGCACTTGTTGGATGGAGGCGTATATATTCAACCAAAGCTCGAATGTCTTCATATCCAAAATCCAGATCTACACAGAGCGCAGCTACCCCGTTGTTTTGCAGGACATCCAAAACGTCATCCAAGGAAGCACTGTTTCGGCTGTTCCACCCCATGTTCTCTGCGATGGCTCTCAACTCCTGAATTCGCTCTGCATTGCCAGATGCAAACAGCAACCAGCGACCCTCTTGAAGCAGTGCCTTTCGGAGATAAGGAGCGTTGAGTGTTGCATGGAGCGTTTCCAGAACGCGCTCGTCAAAAAGTGTTCCACTGTTTTCCTGAAGTTTTAAAAAGGCATCCTTTTTGGGCAAAATTCTCCCTGTTGGGTTTCTCAGGTTGCGTCGCAAGTCCACATAGGCATCCACCGCAGCGAGAATGCGTGCGCCAAGGTGAATGCCTTCGGACTTGAGCTTTTTGGGAAAACCGCTGCCGTCAAAGGCTTCAAAGCGTTGTTTGAGGATGGAGGTAGAAGCAGAAGGCAGCGGAAGGCCCGTTGCAAGGAGCTCATTTTCGAGTTGTTGCTGTATATGGGGCACATAGCCGGGGTCCGCCTTAATGGAGGCGAGGGTCAAATGAGGCCCCCCCGGGTGGCCCAGCTCATGGAGGAGGCAGGCCAATTGAAGCTGAGCCATCTGCCGCATATTCATGCCCAAGGCATCGCCCATATGGATAGCCAGGCGCTCCACGAGAGGGGAGTGGTCTCTCAAGACACCCGGGCGGTTTTGTTCCAGCTGGACGACGAGTTGTCGGATGACTTCCGTCAGGCGCATGGGGGAGAGTCTTTCGCGTTCCGAAGGCAAGGCGAGCTGTCGCGTTTTGAGCGTATGTCCAAAATGATTGGAAGCTCTCGTTTCGTGGTGGCGTTTATGCGTGAGCGCATGCTCAATGGGCTTGGTTTGCAACAACTCTGAGTGAGGCGTTTCATCCATAGGGACTTAGTTGGACAGTTTGTCTTCTTGAGTTTCAGAGGGCGCCGAAGAAGCATTTTCAGAAGGCGCCAAAGAGGTATTTTCTTCGGCAGTCAATAGTTCAAAGGGTTTAAAGGCAAATTCTTTTGGCAGCCCACGCCCGGGGGAAGTGTCGGTTTTCGGCTCCGGCGCAGGCTCTGTTTTTTGAGAAGAGGGCTCTGTTTTCAGAGAAGAAGACTCTGTTGTTTTCAGAGAAGAAGACTCTGTTTTCAAAGCAGAGGATTCGGTTTTCACAGGCGCCGAAGGTTTGTTGTTGGGAGGCATTGTCGCAGGCAAATGTGCAAGGTGCTGGTTCATTTTCTCTTGGATGAAGGCTTCAATGGCCAGGCCAAGCATTTCCAAGGCCTGGGCAATGTTTGAAGCGGCGGGGGCCTGGGTTGTTTTGCCGGTTTTGGGGGCTTTGGGCTGTTTGTTTTTGGGTGCAGGTTTTTCAGCCGCAGCAGGCGGCGGCTCCGGGGGCGTAAACTCACCAACCTCCATCGGCTCTGGGGCCAGACGTTCCAACTGTTCAATCACCAATTGCGGTTTGCCCCTAAAATGGATGACAGTACCTTTGAGGAGCAGATAGTCCTTTTCCTCAAAGGCAATGTCCGCCGTTTCGACGTTGTCGAAAATGCGCCCTGGAATTTCTCCCGTCTTATCCACAAGGGAAAGCGCGAGAAAGGCTTTGCCGCTTCGCGCCACATGTCGAGATTTTTTGGCCACGCGAAAAACCGTGTGGACTTTTTGTTGGAGACTCAAGTCTCGCACGAAAACTTTTCGGACGCGTTCGACTTGCGCTGCTGTGGGCTGTGGACTTGTATTCGCTTCTTCCGTTTGACTCACGTCGCACCTATGACGAATGGGGTTTGTATGCGCCTATCCATGGTTGTACTGCTTTGTTGCATTGCGGGACAAGGACTTGCGGATGAACCGCAGTGGGAAATTGCCACGCGCAAAGAAGGAATTACTGTCTTTGCGAGAAAAGCGGAAGGCGAAAAGATTACAGAAGTGAAAGCAGTTGGATTGATTCAGGCGCCTTGAGGGGAAGTGTAGAAAAAGCAGAAGGAGGGCAAGGGTTTTTTGAAGCGTGGCTGGAAGAGGGAAGCCCCCGAGCCGTTAGGGGTTATCGCCTTTTTGCATTCCTCCGCTGCCAGCGCCCAAGCCATTGAAGCCCAATGACAGCAAAAGCCAGCACAAAAAGCGCGCCTATGTGCTTGGCGCCATAGAGAAAGGAGAAGCCCGCCACGCACCCAATGCCTGCCAAAACCAAGGCCCAGCGCATATGTGAGTTGGCAAAAAAGGGACGCGGCGGTTTTTTGGCCTGAGCCAGCTGGGGGATGGAGGCGGCCTTGCGCCAGCGGCTGTCCCCTTCGCGTTGTACCTCGTCCTCGGGCGCCACCAGCCCCACGAGGTAGGCCTTCGTCAGCTCCAATATGGACGAGAAACTCAGCTCTCCCTCCGGCGTACGGACGCGGTATTTCATAGTGTGCATATACCGCTTTTCCATCCAGGAGGGGGCGGAATTTTTCCCCCACCCCCACGCAGGGGGGGCCGGTTTTCGTTTTTGCATTTTCAAGCAGAAGAAGCGGGCTTTTGTTTTGGGTAGCCGCTTGCAACCAGAAGAAACAAGCCCACCCCCCAGAAGGTGAGGTTGTGGGCATAAGGCCAGCTCCCCAGCCAGAGGAGGAGGGCCAAAACCCTGCAGGGGAGGGCCGCCCTGCGGTGTCGAAACCAGGCCCATTCAGCGCTGGCCAGCCCCCAACTCAAACCCAGGAGAGCCATGGGCGGCGCCCAGGCCGGCCAATGCGGGCGCAACAAGGGCCATTGGCGCGCAAAAAGCACACAAAAGAGGGCGACGGCAGCAAGGGCCAAAACCAGGACGGCGGCGGCGGCGGTATCCTTGGCCCGTTTGGCCAGAGGATGGTGGTGGGGAGAGCACAAGTCCACACAAGCCTCAAGGGCGCTGTTGAAGAGCTCAGCGGAGAAGACCAGGCCAACCAGAAGCAAGAGGAGGGCGGTTTCCCAAACCTCCAGGTGGAAGGGGGTACACAACACCGACAAGCCCAGCGCAACGCTTACATGAATGCGCATGTTGCGCTGGGTGGACAAAGCCTGGTTCCATCCCTGGAAGGCATAGCCGAAGGAGGCGAAAAACCGTGAGAGAAGGTGGCCACGCATCTTCTTATTCTTATCTTCCGAGGAGGGTTTTGAATTCATTGACTGGAGAGGATCAGAGTCGTATTTAGGCTATGGTTTAAGTCAAAGGTTTTCCCCCCACAAGCCCCCCAGGAGGTTTTATGGCTATCAAAGTTGCCATCAATGGTTTTGGCCGCATTGGCCGTTGTGTTTTGCGCGCAGCACTCTCAAAGCAAGGAATGGCTTTTGAAGTCGTCGCCATCAACGACTTGGATGAGCCCAAAGCCTTGGCGCACCTCTTCAAATACGACTCTGTCCACGGCGTATTCCCCGGGGAAGTGAAAGCCACCGACAAAGGCATGGTGGTGGACGGCAAGGAGATACACCTCAGCGCCGAGAAGGAGCCCTCCAAGCTGCCCTGGAAGTCCCTGGGCGTAGACATTGTCTTCGAATGCACCGGGCGCTTCAGAGACAAAGAGGCCTGCTCCGCCCACCTGAAAGCGGGCGCGAAGAAAGTCCTCATTTCCGCCCCGGGCAAAGGCGTAGACGCGACATTGGTTTATGGTGTCAACCACACCGTTTATGACGCCAAGGCGCACCACGTCATTTCCAATGCCTCCTGTACCACCAACTGCCTTGCCCCCGTTGTTAAGGTGTTGCACGGGCTTGTGGGTGTGGAGAAAGGTTTGATGACCACCATCCACAGCTACACCAACGATCAACGCATCCTCGACTTGGTGCACAAGGACTTGCGCAGGGCGAGGGCGGGGGCGCTGTCGATGATCCCAAGCACCACAGGGGCGGCGAAGGCGATGGGCGATGTCATGCCGGAGTTGAAGGGCAAGTTGCACGGCATTTCGGTGCGGGTGCCAACGCCCAACGTTTCTTTGGTGGACTTAACAGTGCTGGTGAAAAAGCCGACAACGGTGGAGGAAGTGAATGCGGCCTTCAAAGCCGCGGCAGCAGGGGAGCTTCGCGGCATTTTGGAATACTGCGATGAGCCCACCGTTTCCATTGACTACAACGGCAATCCGCACTCAAGCATTTTTAATGCGCTGGACACCAGCATTATGGACGGAAACCTGCTGAAGGTGCTCGCCTGGTATGACAACGAGTGGGGCTACTCCAACCGGATTATTGACGTCACCCAATACCTCATTTCGAAGGGTTTATGATCCGCTATATTGACGAGCTTGAGCTGACCGGCAAACGCCTCTTCATCCGCGTAGACTTCAACGCGCCTTTGGACAACGGCCGCGTCACGGACGATACGCGAATTCGCGAGGCTTTGCCGACCATTCGGTATGCATTGGAGAAGAAGGCGAAGCTGATTTTGGCTTCCCATTTGGGGAGGCCAAAGAAGGGGCCAGAGCCGAAGTATTCTTTAGAGCCGGTGGCGAGGCATTTGACGGAGCTTCTAGAGGGCAGCGCAGAAGTATTGCAAGCAGACGACTGCGTAGGTGACGGGGTGTTGAAGATGGCCAGCGACTTGGGGCCAGGGCAGGTGCTCATGCTTGAAAACCTGCGCTTCCACCCCGAAGAAGAAGCCAACGACACGGCCTTTGCAAAGCAGCTGGCTTTGCTGTGCGACATTTATGTCAACGACGCCTTCGGCGCCGCCCACCGCGCCCACGCCTCGACGGCGGGCATGGTCCCCTTCGTCAAAGAGAAGGCGGCGGGCTTCCTCCTTCGCAAGGAATTGCAGTTTTTGGGGCCGCTTGTGGCTTCTCCCGAAAAGCCCTTCATCGCCCTGTTGGGTGGCGCCAAGGTTTCTGACAAAATAAAGGTGCTCGAAAACCTGCTGCCGCGCATTGAGAAGCTGCTGGTGGGCGGCGCCATGGCCTATACTTTTTTGAAAGCCCAGGGCGTTGACATTGGAAAAAGCCGCGTCGAAGAAGACAAGCTTGGCTTTGCCAGCCAGCTTTTGAACTCCGCCCAACGCCTAGGCGTTGGGTTGCAGTTGCCTGTGGACCACATATGTGCCGCCTCCATGGACGCCGAGCCCGTTGAAGTTGCGACGCAGGCCATTCCCGAAAACCTCATGGGCTTGGACATTGGCAAGAGGACGCAAGCGCTCTATCGCCAGCACATTCTCGCCGCCAAAACCGTTTTATGGAATGGGCCCATGGGCTTGTTTGAAAGGGCGCCTTTCGCTGGAGGAAGCAAGGCGGTGGCTTTGGCCATGGCGGATTCAGAAGCCTGCACCGTTGTAGGCGGGGGAGACAGCGCCGCCGCAATCAACATGTTTGGTGTGGGTGGCAAAATCAGCCACATTTCAACCGGAGGAGGCGCTTCCCTGGAGTTCCTAGAGGGCAGGGGCTTGCCCGGAATAAAGGCACTCGAAGTGGGCCCCTAAATGGTCTTTTGGGCCTCTGGCGAACTCCAAGTCGCGCAGGGGAACGGGCGGCGGGTCGCCGCCCCTACATTCTCTGGACAAACGCCTATAGAAATGTGTAGGGGCGGAAACCTTCCGCCCGTGCTGCAGCCTTCTTTTTCAAAGGAGACAACCCCATGGAACGCCGCTGTCTCGTAGCAGGCAATTGGAAGATGAACATGACGCCGTCGCAAGCTTTGCCGTTTGCGGCGCAGTTGGCGACGTTGACGAGCAACCCGGCGGTGGAGGTGGCAGTAGCGCCGCCCTTTGCGGCTTTGTTTCCGGTGGGGCAGGTGCTTTTGCCCAGCGGGGTGGCTTTGGCGGCGCAAAACTGCCATGCCCTGGCCTCGGGGGCGTACACAGGGGAGGTGTCAGCCCCCATGCTGGCGGACTTGGGCTGCCGCTACGTCATTGTAGGCCACTCGGAGCGTCGCCAGTTGTTTGGCGAGGCGGACGACTTCATTCGCCAGAAGGTGAAGGCGGTTTTGGCAGCCGGCATGGCCCCCCTTTTGTGCGTAGGCGAAACCCTGGAGGAGCGAGAGGAGGGCAAAACCCTGGAGCGGGTTTCAAAGCAGCTGGGGGCAAGCCTTGAAGGCATGGCGGTGGGGGCCCTCTCCATAGCCTATGAGCCCGTATGGGCGATAGGGACGGGGAAGACGGCGACAACGCAAGAGGCCCAGGAGGTACACGCTTATATTCGCGCGTGGCTTGGGCGCCTTTGGGGAGAAGCAGCCCGGCCAGTGCGCATTCTCTACGGAGGCTCCGTGAAGGCCGACAACGCTGCCCAGCTGATGGCTCAGCCCGACATTGACGGCGCCCTGGTG
>Ga0209737_10000485_pt1 | contig 32551 bp, 34 predicted proteins | sample TergutCu122P3_FD_187284 | JGI IMG/M metagenome (GOLD analysis project Ga0209737, IMG submission 187284) | Cubitermes ugandensis P3 segment gut microbial communities from Kakamega Forest, Kenya - Cu122 P3 (SPAdes) (version 2) | ecosystem: Host-associated > Arthropoda: Insects > Digestive system...
TCCCGATGCGAACCGACATGTCCTGTCGGCTAAGAATGGGATCTCCCGGTTCCCGTACAAGGAGCTTACGCACATGCCAGGGTCTATGACCGCGCCGGGGGTTACAGGCACTCGCAATAACGCGCCTACAACTGTTGCCTTCCGGGCTACGCAAACCGTCGGCCACCCGAGGGGAGGTTCTTTCGCAGCTCAATGGCTGGCCTATGCGCACCTCTACCGACGCTTCGCCTTCGCCCTCACGAACGAAAACGCACGGCTCGAGGCCAATGTGGGTTGCTAATCCTTCATCGAAATGGACTTTCACCATATACTCCTTGCCGGTCTCCCGGCGCACACGTAGCGAAGCCCAACAGTTGTAAACAAGGAAAAGATAATGGCGTTTGGGTTCGCTACGCTCACCCCAACCTATGAGTTCTACGTTACAGCACAGCTCCTTGCCGTGCAGCGTCCGCGTAATCTCTAAGCTCTTGATCGCTCTTGTCGATTGAACGAATGAACACATCGATGCGTCGGTCGATGGCGTCTTGCCGTTGGAGATCGCGCCCGCAGTCACCGATGCCGTGCAGCGCGGCTATCTGCACTTCGCGGCAAGGCACGGCCAGCATCTCGTTTAGCACCTGCCAGACAGCATCCCGCCAGCGCGGTTCGTGTCGCATGTGCCAGAAGGTGGGCCAAACGTCAAACCACATATAACAAACGAAAGCCAACCGTCCTTTTGAGGAGCCGATGGGCGCCCGCAACGATGCCAAGCGCGGGCCGATACAGTCCCGCCAGAGCGCGGGCATCGCTCGCATCATACGCATGGCTTCGTCGAGCGGAACGCTCGGATCGTGAGCTGCGTGCGGAATGTCGCTGATGCAGTTGCTCATCACACAATTCAGCCCCATACCGACCTGTTCGTCACTATAGGCAGCAAGATCAGCGCCGGCATTGGCGAACAGCACGGTCTGAATTCGCACCCACTCCAGCGGAGTGGCATCGAAGAAAGGCTCGTCAATATTCCAGAACCACTCCTGCCCCATTGTTTTGGTTTCCAGGCGGTCAAACAGATAGCGTATCGCTGCTGCATAGAGTTCCTGCGCAAGGCCAACGCTTTGCGGACTGTAGATGTCCGGTGCGCTTGTGAGTTGGCGACGTTGCGCTGGCGTGAGTCGTTTGGTTTTCATGATTTGCTTTGAACGATTCTTTTCGGTGGTTTGCCCGATTCCAGCTAGCGACAGGAAAGAGGCAGAAAACGCGCCGGAACATCGGTTCGATTCTGCCCTTTGATGGTCATCGGGTCGGGCGCGTTGGCGTTGCCACATACCCAGGTGATCGGAACGATGGGAGCGCTTTCAACAATGGCGGGGCGCAGGCTCAGGGTTTTGTCTTTGATGGCGCCGTTGGCGCGGTAGCCAAACGTGAGATGGATCGCGCCGTGTTCGATGGCGACGGCTTTGATGTGCTGGTTGACGATTTTTTCCGGAATGGGGAGACCGGCGGCGGTGTTGTTCGGCAACAGGGTTTGTGTCGCTTCCCAGGCCTGGTTGATCGGTTTCTTGGCGATGTCGGCAAGCGGCAGCGCGTCGCTGATTTGTTTGCGGACGGTGGAATCTTGTGTGCTCGGTACTGCCATCAACAGCAAGATGGCGAGAATGCTGATGACGATCATCATTTCGAGCAGGGTGAAGCCGTTGAGGTTTTGGCTCACGCGAAGGCGCGAAGGCGCGAAGAGGAAAAGCGCGTCATTGCGAGCAGCCTTTAGCCGCGAGCGAAGCGTGGCGGGAAGTAATCCAGAGGACGGAAGCCCTCTCCCCCACCCCTCTCCCGCAAGCGGGAGAGGGGCTTCAAACCCCCGCCGCCTTTGGCGGCCACCCTGCAAACCCCCGTCGGCTTCGCCGACACCCCCTTTGAAAAGGGGGCTTTTCTTCTTCGCGCCTTCGCGCCTTCGCGTGAGAGAAACGATTGTCGTTGTGCCCATTACAACCTCGCTTCTCTGTTAAGCCGCTGGGCGGCGGCGATCAACACCAGCAGCAGCAACGCCAGTGGAACGAGATAAGCCCAAACGATATCGGTGTTGCTCAACGCATCGCCGCGCAGCGCATGGGTGAGCAGGGTGTAGTGACCGGCGACCGGAACGGCGGCGATCCAGTCCGGTTCGCGTTGTTGCAAAAGCATTTGCGCGATCGGCAGCAGCGCGAAAAGCAGCAGCAAGACGGACGTACTGGCTTGCGCTTCGCGCACTGAGCGTCCACGAATACCGACGAAAAAATGCAGCGCAGGCAACAGCAACGCGATTGGCAGCAGCGCGATGGAAAAACGCCCGACTTCGGCAAGACCGAAAAGGAAGGGCATGCCGACGGCCGGAAGCGGCGCGAAGCGCAACGTCAAATAAAATCCCGCCAGTGTCAACGCAACAACGAGCGTGTTGACGATGGCCGCTGCCGCCCATTTGCCGGTCACGAGTTCAAACGGTTGCGCCGGCGTGATGAGCAGCGGTTGCAACGATTGCCGTTCGCGCTCACCGGCGCCGGCGTCGAGCGCCACGGCCATGCCGCCGGTCAATGTTGCGAAGAGCGCGTAAAAGGCGACGAGCGACAAGAGCAGCGCGCCGGATTGCTGCGGCGTCGCAAGGTTGGTCGCCTGAATTTTCAACGGCGCGGCGACTTCCGGTGCGATGCCGCGCAGCAGAAGCCGCATTCGTCCCCATTCTCTTCCGTGAGCGGCCAGCAGGTGTTCGACTTGCGCGATGATGACTTGCGAGCGATCACGCGAGCGGTCGTAAACGAGTTGCACGGAAGCGGCGCGTCCGGCGGCAACGTCGTCGGGAAAATCTTCCGGGATAATCAGCGCAATATCAATGTGGCCACGGCGAATCTGGTTTTCGTAATCGTCCGACAATGGTTTCAGGGTGACTTGCTGACGCTCCAGAAAAGCGATCAGCGCCGGTGCATGCGCGCTTCCCTGCACGGCGAGCGTGAGTGTTTGGGCGCGTTCGCTTTGCGTGGCGATCAGGTTGAAAATCAGCATCAGGAACAGCGGGCCGACGAGCAGCGGCGGCAGCAAAAGCATCAGCAAGGTGCGGCGGTCGCGGAAGGCGTCGAGGCATTCTTTGCGCAGAACAGTGGCGGCGCGTCGCCATGAAAAAAGCGAACTCATGCGGCGCTCCGTTTCTGTTCATCGTCTTCGAGCAACGCAAAAAAAGCATCTTCGAGCGATGTTTGCGCGGTTTTCCCGCGAAAATCGTCGGCGGTTCCCTGCGCGATCAGATGGCCGTGGTTCAGCACCATGATGGTGTCGCAAAGGGTCGCCACTTCCGACATCACATGCGATGAAAAAATCAGGCACTTGCCCTGATCGCGCAACGCGCGCAAAAAGCCGCGCAGCAAGCGCACGCTCATCACGTCGAGACCGTTGGTCGGCTCATCGAGCAGAATCACCGGCGGATCGTGGATCAACGCTCTGGCGATTGCCACTTTCATCCGCTCGCCTTGCGAGAAGCCTTCGGTTTTGCGGTGGGCAAGCGCCCGCATGTCGAGCGTTTCCAGTAGCAACGCGATGCGTTCGTCGAGTGCGCGATTCGTCAAGCCGTAAAGCGATCCGAAGTAGGCGATGTTTTCGACGGCGGACAAACGCGGATACAAACCGCGCGCGTCGGACAATACGCCGATGTGACGACGCACCTGCTGGCGGTCGGCAACGATGTCGAAACCGGCGATGCGGGCATGGCCGCTGTCGGGGACGAGCAGTGTGGACAACATGCGCAGCAAGGTGGTTTTGCCTGCGCCGTTGGGGCCGAGCAGTCCGGTGATTTGTCCGGCGGGCGCGCAAAAACTGACTTCGGCGACGGCGCAGATTTCGCCGCGTTTTCCGAAACGTTTGCAGAGGCGTGTCAACTCGATCATGGCGGTGACAAGGTCATCAGGGCGCAGGCATCAGCGGGTTTGACCACAACAACGGCGGCGCACTGTTTTCGAGATGTGCGACGCAGGTTGTCGGCAATGTCGAAAGGTTGGCACTTTTGACGAACGCGGCGAGCAACTGCGGCGCGCAGGCTTGCGTGGAAACGATGTGGCCGATACCGCCCGCCGTGATGAGCCGATGCTTCGTTAACGTTTGCGCGGTTTCGGCGGCGTAGGTCGGCGGCGTGACCGGATCGAGCGCGCCGGAAAGCAGCAACACCGGAACGTTGTCGTTGACGACGGGCGTGCCCCAATCGTCGGGCAGCGTCGCAACCGGCCAACGCTCACAAGCAGCGAATGATTGCGCGGCCAATGCGCCGATGCGCGGCAATTCCGACAACAGCGTTTCGCGTTCTTCGTCGGAAACACGCGGTGCGTCTTCGGCGCACGTGATCGCGTAATGAAGGGCAGGATTCATCTGGCCGCCCAGCGTCGAAGAAAACGATTGCGTCAACGCGAGCAGCGGTGCGAAATCGTCGTTCAGCGCGGCGGTCAAAACCTGCGGAAGCAGTGCGGCGGTGTCCGGCGCGTAAAGCAACGGTTGCAACGCCGCCAGCAACATGTCCGAATCGAGTTGCAGCGTTTCGGCGTTTCCGGTGCGTGGGTCGTTGAAGGCGATGCGAAGGCCGGGCGCGGTCAGTCGTGCAAGCAAGGTGTCGAGCGCCGCCGAAGGAGAAGGTTGCAGGGCGCGACAGCTTTCCGACGCTTCACAACTTTGCAGCAGCGCGTTCAACCGCGCGTCCCGCGAACGCCAGGCGTTCAGCGTGATGCGGACGGACGGCGCCATCACGCCGTCGAGCGTCAGGGTGCGCACATGCTGCGGATAGCGGCGCAGGTATTCGAGCGCGACGCGGGTGCCGTAACTGCCGCCCCAAAGGTTGACGCGCGGTAGCTTGAGCGCCTGGCGCACCGCTTCGATGTCTTCGACGAAAGCCAGTGTGCCATAATCAAGCGGATGGATGGATTGTTCGACGAGTTGATCGAAACATTGACGGACTTTGGGCGCAATCCCGGTTAAAACGGTGTCGCTCAAGGCTTCGTTCTTTTCGTCGAGCGCATCGCAGCGCAGCGGCGACGAGCGACCGGTTCCGCGCGGGTCGATGAGCAGAATGTCGCGCTGGCGGCGGGTTTCGATCAGCGCCGCCGCGAACGGCGCCAGCGCCGAGGCCGCTTGTCCCGGCCCACCCGCCAGAAGAATAAGAGGATCGGCTTCAGGGTGTCGCGTGTTGGCCGGAAGTCGCGCGATGTGCAGCGACAGGGTTCCCCGTTCGGGATGGGCGCGGTCTTTCGGAACATCGAGGCGCGCGCATTGAATTTCCACCGACAACGACGGCAGTCGGCAAGGCTCAAACGACAACGCTTTCGATGAAGGCGATGGTTCGGGCGCGGGCGTACAGGCAACAACAAATGCTGCGGAAACGAACAGCACAAAAAAGAGGGGTACCCCATGACCGGAAACCCATCCCCACCCCAACCCTCCCCTTGAAGGGGAGGGGGCACATCTCGCCGATTTGAGGCCGCGCCTAATCATCGCCTTCCAGAATCATGTCGAACATGCCTTCGCCCTCCGGTTCTTTTTTGCGCAATTCGTCGAGATCGGTTTTGATCTTTTCGAGGTTGCGGAAGAAACGATCCTGCGGTTGCGGCGCGATCACGCGCATCGCCGGCGGCCACAAATCTTTCAGATAAGGATGGTTGGCGCTGTTGCCCTGATGGGGGCTGAACGGGTCCTTGACGAGCCACTGCACGGTGATGGCGGCGATGCACAACGCCGCGATGATGACCGCTTTGAGACGCAAGAGGCGCGGGCTGATGGCGCGCAGGTGATAAAAACAGGTGACGCCAAAGACCAGCCAATACATGGCGAAGTTGTAATCGACCAGCGGGCGGGCGGAAAAAGCAAACGCGCCCCAACTGAACAAAGCCCCGAGCAACAATGCGGCGGTCAGACCGCTCAACGCGATGAGCGCGTGACGCGCGAAATTTGCCGCGCCGGAGAGCAATCGTGACAGTCCCGCCCAGAGGGATATCCAGATGACCAGCGTCATCAGCAACGAAACAATGGGCATCAAATAGAGCGATGCGCGGAATTCACCGATCTGGTTCGACCAGATTTCAAGCGCGGAGATGCCGAATGCCAGCGTGGCCAGCAGCAGAAGCCAGGGCCACAACCGTTGCGGCGGCAGCAGTTGTCGCTCGGGCGCGACCGGAAAATCGGTGGTGCGAACGCGCAGCCAGGTATGGCCGATTCGGAACAGCGTATCGCCGTTGAGCAATACCAACCGAGTGTGACGAAGACCGCGACTGTCGAACATGCCGTTTTGCGTGCCGCGATCCTCGACCGTCCAGAGACCGCGATCGTCGCGGCGCAGCAAAACGTGTTGCGGCGCGACACAGGCATCGTCAACGATCACATCGTTGTTGTAACCGCGGCCGATCGACAGCGTACCGTTCTCGGCATTGTGACGGCTGCGTCCGATCAGTTCTTTGTGGCGCGACAGAATTTCAACCCAGATCATCGCGACACCTCCAGCGTGTTCAAAAATCGCTCGGTGAAAGTGATGGCGTTCGGGTAGCTGACGCCAGTCAGCGAAAGACGCGAAATCAAGGCTTCTTTGCTGCTGTCCTGAGTGACGGCGGTCACGGCAATATCGTAGAGGTCGGCGAAGTCGCGGTACGCACGGGCGCACCAGGTAACGCGCAGAACGGGGCGATTCGGATGCGCGTCATCCGGCGCCAAAAAATTCTCATAGCACTGTTGCGGCGTATAACGGCGGCGCGGCCCGAACATGGGCGAAGGCTGCATTCGCTGCGACACCAGCGTGGCGAATTGAAGCACGTTGAGGTCGATGCTTTTCATATAGGTGTGCGACATGTTCGCCTGACCGCTGCTCATGTTGCCGGCCAGAAACAGCGCGGTGCGGGTGTCGCAGGAAGCGTCGTTGATGAGTACGCGCAGTTTCGTGCTGGAACCGCTGTTGGTGCGCGCCCAGCAGTTGAACCAGGGCGCACTGCTTTCCGCCGCCTGATACGGGCCGAAGGAGGCCGCGCGGAAACCTTCTTCCTGCAACGCGGCGAAGAAACCGTTTTGCCAGGCATCGAGTTGTTCGCGGATTGCTTCGCGCACACCGGCCTGACTCATCGCTTCGCTGTGGCGGGCTTTTTCCAGCAGCGCGTGCGCAGCGACGGCAGGCACGAGGAAGCTGACCAGATCGCCGCCGAATTGTTTGGCGACGTTGACACCCGCGATTCGGTTGTCGGCGGTGACCGCGGGGCCGCCGCTCATGCCCGGGTTCAGTGCGCCGGTGAAATGGGTGCGCGGTTGATAACTGTTTTCGACCAGCCCGTTGTACGTGCCTTCGACGATGGTGAAACCGAGATCGAACGGATTACCCATCGCAAACAAGCGCTCGCCTTTGGGCAACGCGCCGGCGACGGCAACAGGGTTGAAGGTGAAATGATCGCGCGGCGCTTGAACGCCGCCCTTGTCGGAAGGTTCCAGCCGGACAACGGCCAGATCGTTGGCGATATCGATGGCGTGGAGCCGCAAGCGGCCGCGCGTTCCGTCGGGCGCAAGATAATCGAGTTGATAGGTTTGCGGTTCCAGCGCGTATTGCGAGACCACATGGTAATTGGTCAGTGCGAAACCGTCGGCATCGACCAGAAAGCCCGAGCCGATCGACGACTGTTTTTGCGCGGCGGTCAGCAAGGTGCGAATTTGCAGAAGCCTCGGTCGCGCCTTCGTGAAAATCTGTTCGGCGGTGGCCGACAGCGGTTGGGCGGCGGTCATTGGCAGAGGCGTCGGCTCGTCCGCGTCGGGCGGCGCGGCGATGGCCGACGTGGTAAAAACGGCGGCGAGCAACAGCCCGAAAGCAGTGGCGCGGAAACACCGGAAAACGAAAAAGAGTGGCATCGGCAGGAAGAAGGTGAAATGTTTGAGGCATGGTAGCACGGGCGCCGTCATTCCTTCCTTCGGGGTGCTTGAAAATCCTGTTCGGCGTCCGCATATGTTGCTTAATCTTATCTTCAAGGAGCAATCCGATGCGTTTCGACAAATTGACGACCAAATTTCAGGAGGCCCTGGCCGACGCCCAGAGCATGGCGCTGGCCGCCGATCACGGTTTCATCGAGCCGCAGCATGTGCTGGCGGCGATGCTGGCGCAGGAGGACAGCGGCACGGCGTCGCTGCTGGCGCGCGCCGGCGGCAACGTGACCGGCCTGCGGGCGGCGCTGAAAACCGCGCTGGCGCAACTGCCGACGGTGGAAGGCACGGGCGGCGAGATCACCATGTCGCGCGACCTCGGCAGCCTGCTCAACCTGATGGAAAAAGAAGCGGCCAAACGCGGCGACCAATTCATCGCGTCGGAGCTTTTCCTGTTGGCGGCGTTCGATGCGAAGGGAACGCTGGCGCGGCTTCTGCGCGATGCCGGCGTTGATAAAAAAGCGTTGAGCGCGGCGATCGACGCCGTGCGCAAAGGCGGCGGTGTCGATTCGGTCGATGCCGAAGGGCAGCGCGAAGCGCTCAAGAAGTATTGCATCGACCTGACCGAGCAGGCGCGGCTGGGCAAACTCGATCCGGTGATCGGGCGCGACGACGAAATCCGCCGCACCATTCAAATCCTGCAACGCCGCAGCAAAAACAATCCGGTGCTGATCGGCGAGCCGGGCGTCGGCAAGACTGCGATTGTCGAAGGGCTGGCGCAACGCATCATCAATGGTGAAGTGCCGGAAACGCTGAAAAACAAGCGGGTGCTGGCGCTCGACATGGCGGCGCTGCTGGCCGGCGCCAAATACCGTGGCGAATTCGAGGAGCGTTTGAAAGCGGTGTTGAAAGACATCGCCGCCGATGAAGGCCGCACCATCGTTTTCATCGACGAATTGCACACGATGGTCGGCGCGGGCAAAGCGGAAGGCGCGATCGACGCGGGCAACATGTTGAAACCCGCGCTGGCGCGCGGCGAACTGCACTGCGTCGGCGCGACCACGCTCGACGAATACCGCAAATACGTCGAAAAAGACGCGGCGCTCGAACGGCGCTTTCAGAAAGTGCTGGTCGATGAGCCGAGCGTCGAATCGACGATTGCCATTCTGCGCGGCCTTCAGGAGCGTTACGAAATTCATCACGGCGTCGAAATCACCGACCCGGCGATCGTCGCGGCGGCGGAACTGTCGCATCGCTACATCACCGACCGTTTTCTTCCCGACAAAGCGATCGACCTGATCGACGAAGCGGCGGCGCGGATCAAAATGGAAATCGACTCCAAACCGGAAGCGATGGACAAACTCGACCGCCGCCTGATCCAGTTGAAGATCGAGCGCGAAGCGGTGAAGAAAGAAAAAGACGAGGCGTCGCAAAAACGCTTGGCGCTGATCGAAGAAGAAATGACCAAGCTCGGACAAGAGTACGCCGACCTCGACGAAATCTGGAAAGCGGAAAAAGCCAACGTCGCCGGAACACAGCACATCAAAGAAACCATCGACAAAGTTCGTCAGCAAATGGAAGAAGCGCGGCGGCGCGGCGACTGGCAGACCATGAGCGAGTTGCAATACGGAAAATTGCCGCAGTTGGAAGCGCAGTTGAAAAAAGCGGATACCGCGCAGCCGCAGAAAAAAGCGCGGCTGTTGCGCACCGAAGTCGGCGCTGAGGAGATTGCCGAAGTCGTGTCGCGCGCGACCGGCATTCCGGTGTCGAAAATGATGCAGGGCGAGCGCGACAAACTGCTGCACATGGAAACGCGCCTGCATCAGCGCGTCGTCGGGCAGGATGAAGCCGTGCGTCTGGTGTCGGACGCCGTGCGCCGTTCGCGTTCGGGCTTGTCCGACCCGAACCGGCCTTACGGCTCGTTCCTCTTTCTGGGGCCGACCGGCGTCGGCAAAACCGAACTGACGCGGGCGCTGGCGGAATTCTTGTTCGACAGCGAGCAAGCGTTGATCCGCATCGACATGAGCGAATTCATGGAGAAACATTCCGTCGCGCGACTGATCGGCGCGCCGCCGGGCTACGTCGGCTACGAAGAAGGCGGTTACCTGACCGAAGCCGTGCGGCGCAAACCGTATTCGGTGATCCTGTTCGACGAAATCGAAAAAGCGCACCAGGATGTTTTCAACGTGTTGCTGCAAGTACTCGACGACGGTCGTCTGACCGACGGACAAGGGCGCACCGTCGATTTCAAAAACACCGTGATCGTGATGACCTCCAACCTCGGCTCACATCGCATTCAGCAAATGACCGACAACAGAAGCGCACAAAGCGCGATCAAAGACGCGGTGATGGACGAAGTGAAAACCCACTTCCGTCCCGAATTCGTCAACCGAATCGACGAAATCGTCGTCTTTCATCCGCTCGACGAAAAACACATCGCCGACATTGCGAAAATTCAAATGCGCGCACTGGAAGCGCGGCTGGCGAAAATGGAAATACAACTTGTCGTTGACGACAACGCGCTCGCCAAAGTCGCGCGCGCCGGATTCGATCCGGTGTTCGGCGCACGACCGTTGAAACGTGCGATCCAGCAGGAAATCGAAAACCCGCTGGCGCGCGAACTGCTCGCCGGAAAATTCGCGGCGGGCGATACGGTGAAGGTCGTGGTTAATGGGGAGGGGATCGGGTTTGTGAAAAAAACGGATTAATCGCAAAAAAAGCGATTAACCACGAAAAGCACGAAAGAAACGAAAAATACGAAAGCGCAAACCCCTTCCCCCGTCATTCCCGCGAAAGCGGGAATCCAGAGCCATAAGGCGGGGATGGGGTTGCCGGAAGAACTACAACATACGAAGCCAGTCACGTCTTGCGTACAGGATTCGCTCTACATCAACCACTTTCTCTTTTTCGTTGATCGTAAAGAACACGATGTGGTTCTTGACGATCAATTTCCGGTACCCCATTGAAGAAAGACGATCGTCAATAACCAAAGGGTGTTTTTGCGGCATCTTCGAAAGACTCGAAAGCGCCCCCTCAAAAACCGCCAACATTTTCAGCGCGGTGATCGGTGAGAACAACTGCGCTGAAACATAACGGACAATGTCGCGCAAGTCGTTTTCAGCAGGCAGGGAGACATCCACCCTATAGTTTGCCATTGGCGATGTCCCGCTTGAGTTCTCGCGTGATATCCGCAAGCGGACGTTTTCGGCCTTTTTTAACGGCGTCTCTTCCTTCGTCAAGCAAACCGTACAGTTCCAGCTTGCCATTGAGCCGTTCAAACGTTTCAACACTCATGACCACCAGGTCGCCCCGCCCGTTCTTGGTGATAAAAACGGGTTCGCGGTTTTCCTGGCAGAAAGCGGATATTTCGTTGTAGTTGTTTCGCAAGTCCGTGCTGGATTTAATGCTTGGCATCGTTCGCCCCTCCTTTTTGTCTAAAGATATTGTACGCGAATTTCTTTAGAAAAAGGGGCTGGGCAAGAGCTGGCCGGGGTGGAGCGAAGAGGAATCCCGGCTTTCAACGGAAATTCAAAATACCGGAGGGCACACCTTTCGTGAAAGCGCCTCTAAAAACTGCTGCCGGTGACGCAAGAAAAGCTCGATACGCTTAGGCTCCGTAGCGTTCACAACGAATTCAATAACTACGCCGTCACGACCCCAACGTGAGGTTGGCTCAACCTTCTTGATGTTCTCGCGTGGAATGTAGTGATGTGAGCACGGGTGGATGCCATGCTCCTCGTCGTGCGCGTTGCCAAGCGAAGAAGGTAAAACACGCAACGCACCAAATCACTGAAAAACCGAAAAGAATACTGAAATTTTCGGTGACGAAATGGCAAATATTTTCCATAGAACAGGCTTAGTTTTTTCTAATCACATATAGACAAACCATCTTGAGAAGAACAGTGTCGTCTAACTCATAAATGTTGTCAATCCTGGATCAGAACCCCATCCCCAGCCCTACCCTTGAAGGGGAGGGAGAGCATCTTCGCAGCTTTGCATGAGATGCGCTTTTCTGATTCCTAATCCCTGACCTCTGATTCCTGACTTCGCCAAACCTGAACCCGCCCAAGCATCGGAATGGCTTGTCGAAGGCTCGGCAATGATTCCTGCACGCGACGCAGTACATCGGCGCTGGTTCCGTCGATGTCAGTTTCACCAATGAAGATGTCGAGATCGACGGTGCGATGGAGGTAATGGATCAGCACCGGCGGTTGCGCTTGCGGGGAAACATCGCCGAGGTGGGAATACAAACAGGCGAGGATTTTTTCGCGTGGCGGCAGTTCGGCCAGTTGTTCGCCGGATTGGTCGTCTTCGGGGTCGATGTGAACCAGCGCGTCGAGGGCGCGATGTGAAGCGAGGACGCGCCGACGAGCATGGGCGGCGATGTAGTGTCCTTCGGAAACGCTCAACCAGTTATCGACCAGCAGATGCGCGTCGATCAGGACTTCGTCGCCCATGTAGCGCGTTTTCAGGTCGTGAACGTCTTTGACGCCGGGGGTGGCGGCAAAGGTGGCGCGCACGGCTTCGGTTTCGGCGGGGGTCATCCCGCGGTCGGTCAATCGCGCCATCGCGTCCCAGGCGAATTTGCCGCCGGTGCGGCAAATCATGAAGCCGACCAACGCGGCGGCGAGCGGGTCGAGGAAGGTGTAGCCCATCAGGTTGCCGCCGATGCCGATGGCGACGACCAGCGAACTGGCGGCGTCGGCGCGGGCGTGCCAGGCGTTGGCGATGAGCATGGTGGAGTTGACGCGCTTGGCGATGGCCAGCATGTAGCGGAACAAGCCTTCTTTGGAAACGAGGGTGATTAAAGCCGCCCACAGCGCGAGGTGGTGAACCTGGGGGATCGACGAGGGATCGACGAGTTTGTGGGCGGCCGCCCACAGCATGCCGACGCCGACGATGAGCAGCAGAAGTCCGAGCGCCAGCGAGGCGGCGGTTTCAAAGCGGGCGTGGCCGTAAGGATGGTCTTCGTCGGCGCCGGCGCGGCTGATTTTGTTGGCGCCGAGGACGATGAAGTCGGCGAACAGGTCGGAAAGCGTATGAATGCCGTCGGCAATCAACGCTTGCGAATGTGCAAAAAAGCCGACGATGATTTGCGCGGTGGAGAGGAAGAAGTTGACGACGACGCTGACCCACACGCTGCGTGTCGCGGCGCGGTGGCGATCCATCAGGGTGACATGGCCGGTGGTCGGGGGCGGAGCCGAGGCAGTTGAGCGGGAATCGGTTGGGGGTTCCATGACTGGAATCATATCGCAATCCGGCGTTATTGTTGAAACGCCGTAAGCGGCACGGTTTCCGCCGACAGGAAATGTTAGAATTCACCGTTCTGGAATGTAAAAAGTATCGGCGAAACAGGAGAATCGGGTTGAAAGCATCGGGCAAGACATCATTGGTTATCGCAACGCGGGAATCGGCGCTGGCTTTGTGGCAGGCGCACCATGTCCGCGACCGTTTGCAGGCGTTGTACCCGGAAACCCGCGTGACGTTGTTGGGGATGACGACGCAGGGGGATCAGATTCTCGACCGTCCGTTGGCGGCGATCGGCGGCAAGGGTTTGTTCATCAAGGAACTGGAAGTGGCGATGGAAGAGGGACGCGCCGATCTCGCCGTGCATTCGCTGAAAGACGTGCCGATGGACATGCCGCCCGGTTTCACGTTGGCGGCGGTGGCGGAGCGCGAGGACCCGCGCGATGCGCTGGTGTCGTCGCGCACTACGGCGCTGTCGCAGTTGCCGAAGGGCGCGGTGGTGGGAACCTCCAGTTTGCGCCGCGAAGCGCAGTTGCGCGAACGTTATCCGCATCTCACGGTGGCGCCGTTGCGCGGCAATGTCAACACGCGCTTGCGCAAGCTCGATGAAGGGCAGTACGACGCGATTATTCTGGCGGCGGCAGGTTTGATTCGTCTGGGGTTCGGCGAGAGAATCGCGGCGTTTCTGGATGTCGAGGACAGCCTGCCGGCGGTGGGTCAGGGCGCGCTCGGATTGGAATGCCGCGATGATCGCAAGGATGTGATCGAAGCGTTGGCGCCGCTGATCGACATCGAAACGTTCCTGGCCGTCAGCGCCGAGCGGGCGTTTTCGCGGGCGCTGGGCGGCAGTTGCCAAACGCCGCTGGCGGCGCACGCGGTGTTTGACAATGGCGGCGATCAAAAAAGCGCGTTGTGGTTGCGGGCGTTGCTGGCGGATCGTGACGGGCGGGAAGTGATGCGCGGCGAGCGTCGCGCCAAAGCGGTTTCACTCGCTGACGCCGAAGCGTTGGGGCTGGCGCTGGCCGATGACTTCATGACGCGCGGTGCGCAGCGTTTGTTGCCGACGTGAACGAAAAGAATTCCGTGTTGAACGGTGTGGGCGTGTTGGTGACGCGCCCGCTCAAGCAGGCGCACATTTTTGCGAAGCGTCTGGAGGCGTTCGGCGCGGTTCCGATCGTGTTTCCGACGATTGAGATTTCGCCGCCGCAGGACATGCAGCCCTTGCTTGAAGCGCGAGCGCGTCTTGGAACTTACGATTTTGTGATGTTTGTTTCGGCCAACGCGGTCGAGCAGGCGTTAATTCCATTGACGCATTGGCCGGAAAACGTGATGGCGCTGGCGCCCGGAAAGGAAACTGCGGGAACGGCGGCGGCGTTACGACAGGCGGGCGTTCCCGATCAGTGTATTCTGACGCCGACCTCACGCTTCGACAGCGAAGGATTGCTGGCATTGCCTGCGTTGCAGCAGATGCAGGGAAAGCGTGTGCTGATTTTGCGCGGCGAACGCGGTCGTGAACTGTTGGGCGAAACGCTGGCAGCGCGCGGCGCTGAGGTGACGCGGGTGACGTGTTATCGGCGGGTTTGTCCGAACGGTGGTGTGGCAAATGATGCAGAATTTTTGTGGCCGCTGTTACATCAAAACCGTTTGCAGGCGATCACGCTCACAGCGGGCGAAGCATTGGACAATCTCGAAACGATGGCGGGCGAAACCTTGTGTCAGGCGTTGAAAGCGTTGCCGGTGTTCACCATCCATCCGCGCATTGCGGAGCACGCACAGGCGCGCGGCTGGAAAGCCGTTGACACCAGTGACAACAACGATGGCGACGGCAGCGACAGCAGTGACGAAAGATTGATTTGTGGGATGATGGCCTTTTTTTCGGCGCCGCAATCCTGATCGCTGTTTATTAATATTCCTTTAAAAGAGAGTTTCTTATGAGTACACTGACCGATAGATTGCCTGATATTTCAATGGACGCGAACGCGCTGTACCGCGAAGAAATGATCACCGATCGCAGGATGGGCGTTTTGCGCGTGCTTCATCCGATCAAAGCGGACGGTTCGCCGGATGCTGCGAGAGCAACGGTGTTTTCCGGCGAAGCGCAATTGGCGACGTCCATCGGCGCATTGCCGATCAGCTTTGACATTCCGGCAACCACCTTCGAGGAAGCCATCGCCGCTTACAGCGCAGCTTCCAAAGCAGCGCTCGAACGGACGATGCAGGAGTTGCAGGAATTGCGCCGACAGGCGGCGTCATCGCTGGTGATTCCGCCATCGGGCAGCCATTTGGGCGGCGGCATGGGTGGATTGGGCGGCGGCGGCAAGATTCAGATGCCGTAACAACCCATCCTTGTAAAAGCCATGACCACCACCCCGCAACCCGTCGACTTTGCCGACATCGCACATCTGATTGCAACCGCCCGACAACGGGCTGTACAGGCGGTCAACACCACGCTGATCGAACTGTACTGGCAAATCGGCGAGCGCATCAGCCGCAAGATCGCCGCCTCGGAATGGGGCGACGGCGTGGTGGATCAGCTTGCCCGCTATCTGGCGCAAACGCAGCCGGGGCTGCGCGGCTTTACCCGCGCCAACCTGTTTCGGATGCGCCAGTTTTATGAGGCATACCCCGATCAGGAATTTGTCTCGGCAGTGCTGAGACAATTGCCCTGGACGCATCACCTCATCATCCTGAACCAGAGCAAGCGCCCGGAAGAACGGGAATTCTATTTGCGGCTCGCCACACAGGAACAATGGAGCAAGCGGGAGTTGGAGCGCCAGTTCAAAACGGCGCTGTTCGAGCGCACCGTGTTGAATCCGCCAAAAGTCTCACCACTGGTGAGACAAATTCACCCGGAAGCTATCAGCGTCTTCAAGGACAGCTATCTGGTCGAATTTCTCGACCTGCCGCAAGGCCATGCGGAAGCCGATCTGCATCGCGGCCTGCTGGCGCGTCTGAAGAACTTTCTGATTGAATTGGGGCGCGATTTCTGTTTCGTTGGCAGTCAATACCCGGTGCAGGTTGGCGGACGTGACTTCGCGCTCGATCTGCTGTTTTTCCATCGCGGGTTGAACAGTCTGGTGGCGATAGAACTGAAGGTCGGGCGCTTCGAGCCGGAGTATCTGGGCAAGCTGGGCTTTTATCTCGAAGCCCTGGATCGGGACGTCAAGAAACCTCACGAACACCCCAGCCTCGGCGTGCTGCTGTGTGCGAGCAAGGATGACGAAGTGGTCGAGTACGCCTTGAGCCGTAGCGCATCGCCCGCGTTGATCGCCGAATATCAGACCCAACTGCCGGATAAAGCCTTGCTACGGGCGAAGCTGCACGAGTTTTATCTGCAAAATACACAAGCATCAGACGAGGATAAAGACTGAATCGTGCGCCGCTCAGGCATTGCTTTTGGGTAAGGCCGCGGAGTCAAATGATCGCGTAAAATAGCCGTAAATTTTTCTTTTTTGGAGTGTTAAATGGCGGTACAAGAAACGATTCATGCACAAGTGACGGGGCATCCGGTTGTGCTTTATATGAAAGGGACGCCGCAGATGCCGATGTGCGGTTTTTCGGCAACGGCGGTGGAAATTCTGAAGCTGTGCGGCGTGACGGAATTTTTCTCGGTCAATGTGCTCGACAACGCCGACATTCGGCAAGGCGCCAAAGACTACGCAAGCTGGCCGACATTCCCGCAGCTTTACGTCAACGGCGAGTTCGTCGGCGGTTGCGACATCATGCGAGAGATGTTTGAAAGCGGCGAGTTGGCGACGATGCTGGCGGCAAAAGCGTAAAAGCAAACGGGCAAATCGGAATATGCAACCAGATGACCAGTGGGCGGACGAAAGAGAAGCGGCGCAGATGACAACGCCGCTCGTGCCGCCGTTGCTGGAAGCGGCGTTTGTGACGGGCGCGGCGCAATGGGGGCAGTTGCCGCCGCCGGCGCCGACGGAGATCGCGTTTGCCGGTCGCTCGAATGCCGGAAAGTCGAGCGCCGTCAATGCGTTGGCGCGTCGCGCGCGCTTGGCGTTCGCATCGAGGACGCCCGGGCGGACGCAGCAGATCAATTTTTTCCAGATGCGTTGCGGCGCTTATGCCGTCGATCTTCCCGGCTACGGCTATGCGGCGGTGGCGCGGCAGACCAAAAACGTCTGGCAGGATTTTTTGTGGCGTTATGTGACGGAGCGGCAAACGCTGGCGGCGCTGGTGCTGGTGGCGGACATCCGGCGCGGCATCACCGATCTGGACAAGCCGGTGCTGGAGGTGTTCCTTCGTTCGAGCCGACCGGTTCTATTGCTGGCGACCAAGTCCGACAAGCTGAACGTGCAGGAGCGCCGCCGTGCGTTAGCCGACATTGACCGAACCCTGCGCGAGTATGGTGACGCCGCCGCGATGGTGACGGTCGTCGAATTCTCGGCGACGGCGCGGCGCGGCATCGAGGCGGCGGACAGGATCATCGCCGGATGGGTTGCGTAGGCAGCGGGCAGAAGTCAGAGATCAGAAAGGCGTCATTGCGAGCGCGGCGAAGCAATCCAGAAAACCATCATGTTTTTTTCTGATTTCTGATTTCTGATATCTGGCATCTGATTTCTGCCTTTGCGTTACAATCAAAACGCCACATCAAGACGAGCAAGAAAGGAAAAACCATGCCGACATCGGACATTCATCACGCGCTGCTGGCACTGTCGCCGCTGGACGGTCGCTACGAGAAAAAAGTGGAGGCGTTGCGGGCGTGTTTCAGCGAGTTCGCGCTGATCCGTTACCGGATTCAAATCGAATTGGCCTGGTTGCAGGCGTTGTCGGAAGCGCCCGGGATCACCGAGGTGCCGACGTTTTCGCAGGGCACGCTGTTCCTGATGCGGGAGGTCGGCGAACGTTTTTCGGTCGAGGACGCGGAGCGGGTCAAGACGATCGAGCGCACGACCAACCACGACGTGAAAGCGGTCGAGTACTGGTTGAAGGAACGTTTCAAATCGCATCCGGAAGTCGCCGAAGTCGAGGAGTTTTTTCATTTCGCCTGCACGTCGGAGGACATCAACAACATCGCACACGCGCGGGCGCTCAAGGACGCGCGCGAGCAGGCGTTGCTGCCGGTTCTGCGCGAGCTGATCGGCGATGTGCGCGGTCTGGCGCACGCGCTGGCCGATGTGCCGATGCTGTCGCGCACGCACGGGCAACCGGCGACGCCGACAACCCTGGGCAAGGAAATGGCGAACGTCTGCGTGCGTCTGGAGCAGGCGGCGGCTGAAATCGAACGTGCGCCGTTACGCGCCAAATGCAATGGCGCGGTCGGCAATTACAACGCGCATCTGGTGGCGTATCCGGACGTGGATTGGGAAGCGTTGTCGCGCCGCTTCATCGAGCACATGGGGCTGGTGTTTCACGATTACACCACGCAGATCGAGCCGCACGATGGAATGGCCGTGTTGTTCGATGCGCTGGCGCGTTTCAACACCATCCTGATCGACCTCAACCGCGATGTGTGGGGCTACATCTCACTCGGTTATTTCAAACAGAAAACGAAGGAAGGCGAAGTCGGTTCGTCCACGATGCCGCACAAGGTCAACCCGATCGACTTCGAAAATTCCGAAGGCAATCTCGGCATCGCCAATGCGTTGCTGCGCCACCTCGCCGAAAAATTGCCGGTGTCGCGCTGGCAACGCGATCTGACCGATTCGACGGTCTTGCGCAACATGGGTGTGGCGGTTGGCCACACGCTGCTGGGTTGGAGTACGTTACGGGTCGGGCTGGCGAAGCTGGAAGCCAACCCGGTGCGGCTGGCCGAAGACCTCGACCAGTGCTGGGAAGTGCTGGCCGAGCCGATCCAGACCGTCATGCGGCGTTATGCGATCGAGCAACCGTATGAAAAACTGAAGGCGCTGACGCGCGGCAAGGGCGGCATCAACCGTGAAACGTTGCATGCGTTCATCGACGAACTGGCCTTGCCTGAGACGGTGAAGGCGCAACTGAAGGCGCTGACGCCAGCGACATACCTGGGACGTGCCTCGGCGCTGGCCAAACGGGTGTGATGGCCGGGAATCAGAGGGCGGGGGGGTCCGTATCTTCGCGCCGTGTGTCGATTCCTGATGCCGGATGCCTGAAAAAGGCTGACACTGCTGCGATGGTGTCGTATTATTTGGACTTTTAGCGGGGGGAACCCCTCCGGTTTTTTTGGAGAAAGAATGATGAAGCGTTTTGTTTTGGCGGGTGTGGCATCCCTTTTCCTGATGGGCGCAAGCGCGGCAATGGCCGCCGATCCGCAGGTGGAATTCGATACAACGATGGGCAAGATCAAGTTGGAACTTTCCCCGAAGGCGGCGCCGAAAACGGTTGAAAACTTCCTCGAGTATGTCAAATCCGGCTTCTATGATGGTACGCAGTTTCATCGGGTGATCGACGGGTTCATGATTCAGGGCGGCGGGCTTGACGAAAAGCTCCAGCAAAAGCCGACCCGTCCGCCGGTGGCGAACGAAGGGCCGGAGAACCAGAAAGCAGGCGTCAAGAACGCCATCGGCACCATCGCGATGGCGCGAACAGGCGATCCGCATTCGGCCACCGCGCAGTTTTTCATCAACGTCGCCGATAACGTGCCCCTCGACTATACCGCCTCGACCCCGCAGGGATTCGGCTACACCGTATTCGGCAAGGTGATCGAGGGAATGGAGGTGGTCAACAAGATCGCCAAGGTTGAAACCGGACGCCAGGGCGGCCACGGCAATGTACCGAAAACGCCGGTCGTAATCAAAAAGGCATCCGTTGTTGAAGCGGCCAAAATGGAAGCCGCCAAAGCGGAAACAGCCAAAGCGGAAGCCGCCAAGCCGGAAAAAAAGGAATAGGATAAATTACTGTCAGGAGACAGGGGGAACATGATGAAAAATGCACACGTTCGCGTAAGCACCAATTACGGTGATTTCACGATAGAACTGAACGGCAAGCAAGCGCCGAAAACCGTTGCCAACTTTCTGCAATATGTCAACGATGGCCATTATAACGGCACCATCTTCCATCGGGTCATCAGCAATTTCATGATCCAGGGCGGCGGCTTCCTGCCGGGAATGCAGGAAAAGCCGACGCGCGATCCGATCGATAACGAAGCCAACAACAAGCTCAAAAACGAGATGTACACCGTGGCGATGGCGCGCACGACCGAACCGCATTCGGCAACCTCGCAGTTTTTCATCAACGTTCAGGACAACGCTTTTCTGGACTTCAAGAGCGCCACGCCGCAGGGCTGGGGTTATTGCGTGTTCGGCAAAGTGATCGAAGGCGAAAGCGTCATCGACGACATCAAGATGCAGCCGACCGGTCGCGTCGGGTTTCATCAGGACGTGCCGAAGAGCGATATCGTTATCAAGAGCATCGAAGTCATCTCCTGATTGGATGGAAACCACCCGAAACGCTGCCGTGTGAGTTTAAACGCGGCGGCGTTTTTTATTGTAGTGGATAGCATGAACTTTTCAGCGTCAGCATTCATTGGAAAAGAGCTGCCCCATCCCCACCCCGGCCCTCCCCTTGAAGGGGAGGGAGTAGGCTTAATCTTGTTTCTTTCCGACTTGCATCTGTCGCCGCAGCAACCGCTGCTGACGCGATGCTTTGAAGCGTTCTGCGCCGGGTCGGCGCGGCAAGCGGCGGCGGTTTACATCCTCGGCGATCTGTTCGATTACTGGCTGGGCGACGATCAGTTGCGCGAGCCGTATTATCGGGACGTTGCGCGTCATCTGGCCGGAATCGGAGCGGCGGGCGTGCCGGTTTTTTTGCAGCACGGCAACCGCGATTTCCTGATCGGCGAACGGTTTGCGCAAGAGGCGCGCGTCACCCTGCTTCCCGATCCTTGCGTGCTCGAATTTTACGGCGTGCGAACGGTGCTGACGCATGGCGACGCCTTGTGCACCGACGACGCGGACTATCAGGCGGCGCGCCGCTTCTGGCGCACGCCGACACGAATCCGGCAATACCTGGCGCTGCCGTATTTTTTGCGGCGCTGGGTCGCCAATCATTTTCGCCGTCGCAGCATGAACAAAGCAAAAGACAAGCCCGTCTATCAAACGGACGTGAACCAGGAAGCTGTTGCCGCCTGTTTACTCGAACACGAGGCGACGCGGATGATTCACGGTCATACGCACCGTCCGGACATCTATCGTTTCGACCTTCATGGGCGCGAACGCGAGCGCATCGTGCTGCCCGATTGGCGAACCGGCGGCTCGTATCTGGAAATGTCGGAAGCGGGGGGGCGGGTTTTGGACGTCGAGGCTTGAGAAGGGAAAAATCTTTTAACCACGAAAAAGCACGAAAGGGTTATATCGCCAATCGTTCCTGCTTTCACTCGTTTGGGCTCCAATATTTATTCGCTCCACGAACACGAGCGTTCTTTAACAAGTTGCTCAAAAACTATCTTGAAGCTGCTTGATGTCCGAAAAACAGACCAAAATCTGTACAAAAAGCAGCGTTACAAGTTTGTTTTCGGTCATTTTTAGCCTCGCAGACATTGCTTTTTCGTGGTTAAAAAGGGAATTTCCCCCTACGGGGGAAGGATTCAAGGGGCTTTTGCGGGTGCGCGAAAACGTGTGCCGTCGTCATGACAATTGTTACAACCAAGTCACAAAAATGTTTGATTTAACGCAAAGAATCGCCTTGTTGTGGGTGTACTCTGGTCGTGTTGTACTACACGTTAGCAGTTGATTCCTGGAACGTGCGCACATCATGGGAAGTCTTTTTTTTGCACCAAGGAGAACTGTATGAATTACATCAGAAGCATCATTGCAGCATCGTTGTTATCGCTCGGATTGTTTGCTGTTCCGGCGCTGGCGAACGACCTTCAAACCATCATGAAGGAACGCAATCTTTCGGAAAAAGATATCATCGCTGCCGCAAAAACGTATCAACCATCAGGAAGAAAAGACGAGTTCATCGCTTTTTCTTCGGGGGGACACTCCGGACAAGTGATTGTCTATGGTATCCCGTCCATGCGTATTTATAAATACATTGCCGTTTTCACGCCGGAACCCTGGCAAGGATACGGCTTTGACGACGAATCAAAGAAAATCCTCGCTGCCGGAAAGATTCGCGGCAAGGAAATCACCTGGGGCGATACGCACCATGCGGCCTTCACGGAAAAGAACGGCGAGTACACAGGCGACTATCTGTTCATCAGCGACAAAGCCAACCCGCGTGTGGCGGTGATTGATCTCAAGGATTTCGAGACGGTGCAAATCGTCACGAACCCGGTGATCAAGAGCGCGCACGGTGGCGCGTTTGTCACGCCGAACTCCGAGTACATCATCGAAGCGTCCCAATACGCGGCGCCGCTGGATAACAATTATCATCCGATCGAGAGTTATCAGGATGTGTTCCGCGGTGCGGTGACCATGTGGAAGTTCGATCTCAAGGCCGGACGCATCGATGAGAAGAACTCGTGGACGCTGGAATTGCCGCCGTACATGCAGGATCTTGCGGACGCCGGCAAAGCCGTTTCCGACGGGTGGGTTTTCATCAACTCGTTCAACTCGGAAATGTACACCGGCGGTATCGAAAAAGGGTTGCCGCCGTTCGAAGCGGGGATGAGCCGCAACGACAACGACTTCCTGCATGTTTATAACTGGAAGATGCTGGAACCGTTGTTGAAGGATCCGAAGAACTACAAGATCATCAACGGCCATCGCGTCATCACCATCGACGCGGCAGTCAAGGCCGGTGCGTTGTTCCTGATTCCGGAACCGAAGTCGCCGCACGGCGTGGACGTTTCTCCCTGCGGGCGTTACATCATCGTCGGCGGGAAGCTGGACACCCATGCGTCGGTTTTCGATTTCCAGAAGATCAAGGCATTGATCGACAAGAAGGACTTTGCGGGCAAGGATCCGTACGGTATTCCGATTCTTGACATCAAGAAATCGCTGCACGGTCAGGTTGCGCTGGGTCTGGGGCCGTTGCACACGGTGTTTGACGCAAAAGACGGTATTGTTTATACGTCGCTTTATGTTGATTCGCAGGTCGTGCGTTGGGATTACAAAAACCTCAAGGTTCTTGACCGACTCAATGTCCATTACAACATCGGCCACCTCGACTCTCCGGAAGGTAAATCGACCAAGCCGCGCGGCAAATACCTTGTTGCGCTGAACAAACTGGCGATTGACCGCTTCAATCCTGTCGGTCCGCTGCATCCGCAGAACCATCAGTTGATTGATATCTCCGGTCCGAAGATGGAACTGTTGTACGACATGCCGATTCCGTTGGGCGAGCCGCACGACATGGTGGCGATTGCCGCCAGCAAGCTGAAACCGAAAGTGGCGTACGACATCGGCACGGACAGCCGTACCGGAAAACCGCACCCGGCCGCAACGCTTGCCGGTCAGGAGCGTATCGTTCGTGACGGTAACAAGGTGACGGTTTACATGACAGCGATTCGTTCGCACTTGAATCCGGAACACATTACCGTCAACAAGGGCGATACGGTCACTATCCACATTTCCAGCCTTGAGCGCGCACAGGACGAAACGCACGGGTTCGGGATCGACGGGATGAATGTCCATGCGTCGATCGAGCCGGGCAAGACCGCTTCGGTCACGTTCGTTGCCGATCTGGAAGGTGTTTTCCCGTACTACTGCACCGAGTTCTGCTCGGCGCTGCACCTGGAAATGATGGGCTATCTGTTCGTCAAAGATCCGGCCAAGAAGTATGAGGACATCAAGCAAGCCCAACTTCGCACGATGTCGAAGGCCGCTCTGGAAGCAGAGTACGCCAAGATCGTCGCGACCAACAAGGCGACCGATGACGTGATCCAGTCCGTGGTGAAATACCTCAAGGACAAGGGCTTCAACAAGTTCCCGGAAATCGCGGCATTGGTCACCGACGCGCTGGATCAGTACGGAAAGATTCCCGAAGTCAAGGCGAAGGCGGATGCGGCACTCAAGGCGGGCAACCTCGATCAGGCGATTCTGTGGGAAAACCAGGTATGGCAATACATGGTGAAAACCGCAGACGTCGGCTTGCGCGCGAAGAATCGCTTGTCGCGTGAGCTGGCAACGCCGATGTCACCGGCCGCGGCGCGTGGTGAAACGGCCTACCTCAGGGGCGGTTGTAACGGTTGTCACGTCATCGGGCAGGTCAGTTCCGGTCCTGATTTGACGGGAGCGATCGCACGGACCAGCGAACAATGGGTGTATGAATTCACGTTGAAACCGGAAACGAAGTTCAATGAAGAATACACGCAGTTCATGATCCGTTACTTCAACCTGAGAATGCCGAACCAGAACATGACACCTCAGGAGGCGAAGGATATCGTCGAGTACATGAAGTGGATTGATGCTAACGCAGATCTTTTCTAACAAGATTCTGTTGTAACATAGGGAAGCGGTTTCGCTACGGCGAAACCGCTCTCCTTTGGTTCAAAACATTTACGTTGACGGGGTCGGTTGGGGGCAAATGAAGAAGCTCGTGAAGTCAGATATTTTTGCGGCGGTTGCTTTGCTGCTTTTCCTTTTTTGCTTTACCGTTCCGACGGTGGCGTTTTATAAAGTTCCCGAAAAAATAAAACGCTCGGGAACGCAAGAGATTCCGTCGTTCGTTTTTCCGATGTGGAATTTTTATCAAAAGGGGCGTTACGTCAGCCCTTACACGCCCCGAGGGGCGGAGGGGGACTTGCGCCAGATCATCGAACGAAAAGGCGAAATCAACACGATGTCTTTTCCGGTCTGGTATGTGACGCTGGAAGCGCCCAATTACCCGAAGGAGGCGTTTCCCAAGGGGATACCGGTTTATTTTCATCTGGACGGCTACTCCGGTGACGTTCACGAAATGAACATCATCAACCACTTCATCGGGATGTATCCGATGGAAGCCGGCGCCCAGATGGAGCGCGCCCTGTCGCCGTTCATTCTGCTGGGCATGACGCTCATGATGGTTTTGTTTTTTGCTTTTCGGGGGAAATGGTCGCCGCTGCTTTTGGCGCCGTCCATTTTGGCGCCGCCGGGTTTTTTCGCGTTCTATGCGGCCTGGCTTTACTGGTACGGCCACAACTTGCAGGAATGGGGAATGTTCAAAGTGAAGCCGTTCATGCCGACTGCGCTCGGTGACGGCAGGGTCGCGCAATTCACGACGCACTCCTACCCGGCGATAGGCTTTTATATTTTGCTGATGATTTCGGTGTTGTGTATTCTTGCTGTCTTGTCGCGGAAAAAAGAAAACGCGGCTGCGGCAACCTGAAAAAGTCATCATGTACTCAAAAACCGTCGTTCTCCTGCTGTTGTTGCTGCCCTTGCCGTGTCTGGGAAACGCGCTGCAAGACGTGATCGACAAAGCAGCGCCCGGCAGCATCATCAAACTGGGGCGCGGCGTTTATCCCGGCCCCATTCGTATCGACAAAGCCATCACGCTGACCAGCGAAGAGGGCGGCGCGATCATTCGCGGTTCGGGCGAGGGCAGTGTGATTACCGTCACGGCCAGCCATGCCGTCGTCAGCCATCTCATCGTCGAAGGCAGTGGCGAATCGCATCAGTCGATTGATTCCTGCATCGTGGCGCGGAATGTTCACACCGTCAAAATCATGGGCAACACACTGCGCGATTGTCTTTTCGGCGTCAATTTCGAGCAAGCCAATCGCGGCCAGATTCAGAGCAACACCATCACCTCGAAACCGTTTTCGCTCGGTCTGAGGGGCGACGGTATTCGGCTCTGGTACAGTCACGCGAACATTATCCGCGGCAACACTACGTATTCCGTGCGCGACAATGTTTTCTGGTACTCCAGCGCCAACCGGATCGAAGACAACATCGGCTCCAATTCAAGGTACTCGCTGCATTTCATGTACGCCGACCGCAACGAGGCGCGCTTTAACCATTTTCAGGACAACTCGGTCGGAATCTTCCTGATGTACAGTCATGGTAGTACGGTTGACGGCAATACGCTGGTCGGCGCTTCTGAAAAATTCGGTATCGGTCTCGGGCTGAAAGAAGTTTCCGATTGCATCGTTGAAAGAAACACCATTCTTTATAACGCCACCGGCCTGTACCTCGACCATTCGCCTTATCAGCCCGGCACGACCAACAAATTTCTGGAAAACCGTTTTCTGTACAACGCGATCGCCATTCAAATGCAGGGAACGATTCATGGCAGCCTTTACGAAGGCAACCGCTTCAATGGAAACATTGCCGATGTCAGCAACGATTCACCGGGATCGAAGATTTTTCTGAACCGATGGTTTCAAAACAGGTGGGACAAGTACGAAGGATTCGACCGGAACAAGGACGGCTACGGCGATACCCCGCATGAGGTGTATGCCTACGCCGATCAACTGTGGGGTCATCGTCCGTCGGCGCGTTTTTTCTACGCGGCGCCGATCATCGGCGTGATCAACTTCATGGCGCGCCTGATGCCTTTCTCCGAGCCTGAATTGCTGGCGACCGACCCGCAACCCGTCGTGCGAAAACGAGATGATTAACCGACGACAATTCGCGCAAGGCGTGACCCTCGCCGCGTTGCTGGCCGGTATTCCGGGGGCGAGCTGCCTGGTGTTCGGTCGTGCGCATGAAAAGGATTGGTTGCGACCGCCGGGCGCGCTCGACGAAAAAGCGTTTCTCGCGTTGTGCATCAAGTGCGGGCAATGCGTTCAGGTTTGTCCTTACCATGCGGTTTTCCTGCTTGATGTCGATGACGGCGCCGCGACGGGGACGCCGCTCATTCGCCCGAAACTTCGCGGTTGTTATCTGTGCGACCTTTTGCCCTGTGTGCTCGCGTGCCCCACGATGGCGCTCGATCATAACGTCTCGGAGGCAACGCAAGTTCAAATGGGCGTCGCCGTGCTCACCGACAAAACGCAATGCCTTCTTTACCAGAAAAAACCCGTGACCGCTGAAATGATCGACGCGCTGATTTCCCACGGCGCCCGCAGCGCGCCCGAAAAAGAACTGGCCGAAAAATTGCGTGAACACATTGGGAAAGATTGTGTCTTGTGCCGCGACTTTTGTCCTTATCCCGACCGCGATGCGGCGATCACGCTGAATGGGGGCTTCCCCGAATTTCATGAGCGGTGTGTCGGTTGCGCGGTTTGCGAGGAACTGTGTCCGACGCAAGTGATTGAAGTCATACCTCGCAAAACATATCAGGACGTTTATTCGGAAGGGAAAAAGTCATGAAATACTTTTTATTTTTCATCATGGCGCTGCTGGTTGCCGGTTGCGGCAAATCGGAAGAGCAAGCGCCGATTCCGGAAACGCCGGGCAAGATCACCGTGATTTCCGGCGAAGCGGCGCCTGTGGAAGAAGGTCGTGAACGTTTTCTTGCCTATGATATCAAGGGCGAGCCCATCATCCGTTATGCGCCCGGAGGCGATGAAACGGAAGAATCGAAAAACGTCGCGCCCTATGTCGTCATCCGAAACATGCCCTATGCGGCGATTCATAAAAGCCTGAAGATGAAAAGGCTGAGTAAAAATTTCATCGTCTTATGCTCCGCCTGTCACGATGATTACGCCAACGGCGTGATCGGGCCGACGCTTCTTGGCCTGTCCGGTGATGAAGTGTACGATATGATTATCAAGTACAAAACGGATCAGGTGAAGAACGTGCCGATGCGCGAGCTGGTTCGAAAAATGGACGACAAGGAAATTCGCTTCATCGCTGAAGATATCGCCAGGTTTAACGAAGAGATCCGGAAGGAGATGAAAAAATGAACGCAAGAAATACTTTTGTTGTTGCGATGCTGGCTCTGGTCGCGGCACTTTTTCTCTACCTTTTTGGCGCCATCGGAACGAAACCCAAAGAGGAAAGCGCCGCAGTGCAGTCGCCTGCGGTCGCTACAGAAGAGACCGGTTCCCGTTCGAGCGCCGGCGACATTCAGCCGATGGCGGAAGCCGATACAAAGCTGCAAGAGCTGAAAGCGCAACAGGGGGCGGTGTCCAGAGAGGGCTTGAGCCATTTGTACCTGATCAAGTGTTCCGCTTGCCACGGTCGCGATGGCCGCGGGCCGGTCGGTCCGCCGATCGCCGGAAAGAGCTTCGAGGAAAACATGGCGATTCTGATGAAGTACAAAATGAAGCAGGTGCCGAATTCCGCGATGCTCGGCCTGCTGGAACAGACCAGCGATCAGGAACTTGAAATGCTGGCCAGGGAAACCGCTGCATTTTAACGACAAGCCGTGAGCAAGCATCAATGCCTTCTGGCGCAGACCGCGCCTTTACGGAAGACGTTTGTCCGTGACACCGCGCGCGGGCGTCGGCTCTCGTTGCGCGCCTGGCGGTTTTTGACCGTGATCGGCTGTTTGCTCCTGTTCGTGCTTTCTTACAAGATCGACCTCCAGCTTCTGGAGGGTACGCTGGTTGGTTCGCGTTTTATCGGGCTGCACCTGATCGATTTGTTTGTCACCTTGCAAGTGTTCGTGGCGCATCACGCCATTCCGAGAAACCTTGCGATCGGAACAGCCACCGTTCTCGTGATTTACATTGTCCTGGGCGGACGTTCCTTTTGTGCGTGGGTTTGTCCGTATGGGGTGTTGAGCGAAATCGGAGAGCGTATTCGCTTTTGGCTGATCGAAAAGAAAATCCTCAAAAAAGGAACACACTTGCCGGACAAAACGAACGTCGTCATCTGGGCGGCGTTTCTTCTGGCCAGCTTCTTGACCGGGATCCTTGTTTTTGAAATAGTCAACGTCGTGGGCGTGATTTACCGAGCGCTTCTTTATGGCGGCTTGCTTTCGTTGACGATGGTTCTTCTCATTCTTCTTCTTGAGATTTTTGTTTCCCGCCGGGTGTGGTGCCGTTCGATTTGCCCGGTCGGAACAACGTACGGATTCCTGAATCCGATGGCGTTGCTGAAAATCAAGGTTGACAAATCGCGCTGCAACGATTGCGGCGCGTGTACCGCCGTTTGCCATGTTCCGAAGGCGCTGGCGCCGGTATTCTCGAAAGACGAAAAAGCGATTTACATGACAAGCACGGATTGTACGCTGTGCGGACGCTGCATCGATGTTTGCGACGAAAACGCGCTGACCTTTTTCAACCGGATAAAGAACATTGTTTAACATGATCGACATTCAAAATCTGGACAAAAGCCTTTCCGGTCAGAAAATTCTTTCCGACATCACGCTCAATATCGGCAGCGGAGAAAAAGTTCTTTTTCTCGGCCATAACGGCGCCGGGAAAACGACGCTGATCCGCTGCTTGTTGGGGGAGTACCGACCGGATTGCGGCCACGTTTCCGTCAACGGTCACCCGCTTTCCCGTGAACGAGTGGCGGCGTTGCGCGATATCGCCTTCGTTCCGCAGTTGCCGCCGCCGATCCGGTTCACGCTCGACGAACTTTTCGAATACGCTGCTAAAATCGGGCATTGTTCCATCGCCAGGATCAAGGAAAACAGTTTGTATTTCGGCTTGGACGCCGGTGCGCACAAGCACAAGGCTTTTTACAAATTGTCCGGCGGCATGAAGCAGAAAATTCTGATCAGCATCGCTTTTTCGCGCAACGCCGACATTTTTATTTTTGATGAACCCACGGCCAATCTCGACGCCATCGGCAGGGATCGTTTCCGTGAGTTGATCAGTGCGCCGGAGATGCGCGACAAAACCGTCATCTTCATCAGCCATCGCCTGGAGGAATTGTCCAACGTGGTGACGCGGGTTGTTGAGCTTGATTTGGGGAAGGTCGTGCGAGACGAGCGTACAAGAGTATAGTGAACTGTGTAAACCTTTATACTTCGTTGGCTTTGCCTCGTTGTTACGTCTAAAAGTTTGCACAGACTACTATCATGGCAACACAATGTTATTTAATTTTTCTTTTTTGGAAAGGTAATACGAAATGAGCACGTTTAAACAAAGACGAACCTTCTTGATTTTCCTGTCGGCACTGTCGGCGTCACCGCTTCTGGCGTTTGCGCAAAATCCAAAAGCCGAGGCGAAGCCACGGGAGATCAAACTGAATCAGGACACCTGTGCGCGCTGCAAGATGGCGCTGAAAGACCCGCTGAACTCAGCGCAAATCATTGACCCGGAAACAGGGGAAGTGCACATGTTTGACGATCTCGGTTGCGCGGTCGCCTGGCTCGAGGACAAGAAGCCGGCATGGCGCAGCAGTGCCGTTGTTTACGTCAACGACGCCACAGACGGCGCATGGCTGAGAATGGATGAGGCCGTTCTGGCGACGCCGTATCCCACGCCGATGAAATACGACATCGCGGCGTTTCGCAGCAAAGAAAAAGTAGGCGCCGACAAGACGGTGCTTTCGAAGCAGGACGCCGAAAAGCGCATTCTGGAGATCGCTCAGGAGCGCAGACGGAAAAGAGAACAACAGCAACAGAAGCAGCATAAGCCGTAATCGCTGACCATGAACCCGCCAAGGCGTTATCGGACAAGAACGCCTTGGCGAACGAAAGGGTTGGCCGACGCGGCAACATAGCTTGTGAAACGTGGTTTTTGGAAAGGTGACGAAATGAGCGCATGCAAACAAAGACGAACCTTCTTGATTTTCCTGTCGGCGGTGTCGGCGTTTCCGCTTCTGGCCTGTGAGCGGAAAATCGATATCAACCCACGCAAGCCGACCTGGGATCGCGACGTGTGCGTGCGGTGCAAAATGTCGTTGAGCGATCCCATGAATTCGGCGCAAATCATCGACCCGAAAACGGGAGACGCCTTCATGTTCGATGATCTTGGTTGCGCGGTGGCCTGGCTTGATGAAAACAAACCGACCTGGCGCAGCGAAGCCATCGTCTATGTCAACGATGCGACAGACGGCGCCTGGCTGAAACGGGAAGACGCGGTGTTGGCCATGCCCTACATCACGCCGATGTCGTTCGGTATCGCCGCTTTCAGCCACAGAGAAAAAGTGGCGGCCGATAAAACAGTGCTTTCCGTTCAGGAAGCCGAGAAAATCATCCTGGACGCCGTTCGGGAGCGCAAGCAAAAAAGAGAGCAGAACCAGCACCAGCATCAGCAGCAACACGAACACGCGCATTCACACGAACAGCCGCACGAACACGGGCACGAACAGCAACAACCGCAGCACGCACCCCCGCCACTCCGTTAACAAAAATTGTCCATGAGCCAACTTTTAACCATCGCCAAACTCGATTTTTTTGAATCTTTCCGATCCCGCTGGTTCATCGGTTACGCGGCAGTGTTTCTGCTGCTCGTCGTCGCCATCTTTCTTTCCGGCGTCACCGAAAGTCGCGTGATGGGTTTCTCCGGCCTGACGCGGCTCTTGCTGATCTTCATTCAGGCGTGCAACATCATTCTGCCGATCTTCATTCTCGTTACCACGGTGCGCACCATTGCGAAAGAGCGCGACAGCAACGTATTCGAATACCTGCTGTCGTTTCCGGTGCCGCTGGCCGCCTATTACTGGGGGAAAGTGCTGGGACGCTTGCTGGTCATCTGGTTGCCGCTGCTGCTCGCCATCCTGCTGGCGCTTGGCATCGGGTTGGTGCGCGGCGGCGAAATTCCCTGGCGGCTTCTGGTTTTATACACCGTGTTGCTGGCTTCCTCGTCGCTCACCTTTCTCGGCATCGGCTTTTTTATCTCCGTATCGACCAAGAGTCAGGAATTGGCGCTGGGCATCGCGCTCTTTGTCTGGTTGCTTCTGATCGCGCTCATCGACATCGCGTTGATCGGATTCCTGATTCAGCAAATGGTGCCGGACAACCTCATCTTCTCGTTGGCGCTGCTCAATCCCGTGCAGACCTTCCGTATCGCGGCGATTGCGCTTTTCGATCCGGTGCTGTCCGTGATCGGCCCGACCTCCTTCTTCCTTCTCGATACCTTCGGATCAACCGGCATCATCGCTTATGCGTTGTCGTATCTGTGCTTCATCGGGCTTTTATTTTTGTCGCTGGGCTATCTGGTCTTTCGCCGTCGCGATTTGCTTTGAGCAGAGAAAACCCTTTAATCACGAAAGGCAAAACCTTTGGCCACGAAAAGGTACGAAAAACACGAAAGCACAGCGGAACGTACACCATATATTGACGTTTTTTGCAATAGGTGGTACAGTTCTTCTTAAAACAAAGGAGGACACTTATGCAATGCACCCACTGTGGAAGCACGAGCTACGTAAAGAATGGTTCTTACAAAGGCTCTCAGCGTTATCGCTGCAAAGACTGCGGCAGGGCTTTTAGCGACAAGGTTCGGAAGTTTACCTACGCTGACAAAGAACGCTTTTTGCACATGTACCTGAACAACGTGGGCATTCGGAAGAGAGCGCTTTTCATGGGGTGTTCTTCGTCGATGCCTAACCGGTGGATAAAGCAGTTTGCGCAAAACCTGCGACGACAGATACAAAATGCTGAAGCTGCGCTGGAGGACGGCGAAATACCAAGCATCATAGAAATGGACGAGATTTACACCCGTCTAAAAAACTGTCTCTATATCACATCTCCAATGTCATGATTTTAGCCAACCGAAAGCCTTCTATTCGTTCTTGCAGCAATTGCCAACCGCGCCACATGGCCTCCCATCCAGGGCGTCCTGTGCGCTTGGTGTCAG
>Ga0209737_10000486_pt1 | contig 32551 bp, 30 predicted proteins | sample TergutCu122P3_FD_187284 | JGI IMG/M metagenome (GOLD analysis project Ga0209737, IMG submission 187284) | Cubitermes ugandensis P3 segment gut microbial communities from Kakamega Forest, Kenya - Cu122 P3 (SPAdes) (version 2) | ecosystem: Host-associated > Arthropoda: Insects > Digestive system...
CTGATTATCGACAACCGCAAGGCCTCGCGCCAGCATGCGCGGATCGAAAGGCGGCAGGGCGGCTATTTCCTCGTCGATACCAGCACCAACGGCTGTTACGTCAGCATCAAGGGACGCAAGGAGGCGCTGGTCCGACACCAGGAATTCCTGCTCGAAGGCACGGGACGAATCTGCTTCGGCGGTTCCGGCAGCTCGGCCAATACCGATGGCGCCGATTTCGAGCATCTGTAAGCTCCGGCGCGTCGCCGGCAGCTAGGGATCAGGCAAAGGCTAGGCGGGCGGCTTCAGGCTTCGTCGTCCAGCATCATCATCCGCTGCTGGCGGGCCATGAAATCCTGCATGCTGTCGATGCCCCGAAATTGCAGGATGGTATTTCGCACTGCCGCTTCCAGGAGAACCGCCAGATTGCGGCCGGCGGCCACGGGAATGACCACCTTGCGGATCGGCACGCCCAGCACTTCCTGGGTCTGGGCATCGAGCGGCAGGCGCGGCGCGTCATGGCTCGGCATGCCGCGCTGTAGATGAACGATCAGCTTGAGGCGCATCTTTCGCCGCGAGGCCGTCTCGCCGAAGATGGTGCGGATATTGAGCAGCCCCAAGCCGCGCACTTCAAGAAAATCTCGCAGCATGCCGGGGCAGCGGCCGTCGATGGTGGCCGGCGCGATGCGGGCCATTTCGACGACATCGTCGGCGACCAGACCGTGACCGCGGGAAATGAGTTCGAGTGCGAGCTCGGACTTGCCGACGCCGGAATCGCCGGTAATCAGGACGCCCATGCCGAACACGTCGATGAACACGCCATGCAGGCTGACGGTGTCGGCCAGCCGGGCCGACAGATAGGCGCGCAACAGGTCGATGACCGCCGAGCAGGGCTTGGGCGACAGGATCAGCGGCGTTTCCGAGCGGGTGCAGGCCTCCAGCACCAGCGGCGGGGGCGAAAGCCCGTCGGCGACGATCACTGCGGGCGGCTGTGCCGCCAGCAAGTCCTGGAACATCTGGCCGAAGCGGCGCTCGCCGATGCGTTCGGCCCATTCCTGCTCCGCCTGGCCGAGCACTTGCAGGCGCTCCGGATGGATGATGTTGACGTGGCCGACCAGGTCGGCGCCATAGTTGTTGGAGAGCTTGATCTCGATGCGGCGGTCGGTCTCCTGGCCGACCCTCCAGCTCAACATCAGCTTGTCGCGATTGTCCTCGTAGAGCTGGGCGAGGTGGATATGGCGCACGGCCGTTGATCAGTCTTGGAAAAGCGCCAATACCGTTGCCGCATCGGGCGCGTTTTGCAGCGCTTCGCGAAAGTCGCGCTCGGCAAAGCGCTGCGCGAGTTCGGACAGGATTTGCAAATGCTCTTCGGTCGCCTGCTCGGGGACCAGCAGGACAAAGAGCAAATTGACGGCGCGGCCGTCCGGCGAATCGAAAGGCACGGGGCTTGCGAGACGGATGAAGCCGCCGGCGGCTTCCTTGAGTCCCTTGATGCGGCCGTGGGGAATGGCGATGCCCTGGCCAAGGCCGGTGGAGCCCAGCTTTTCGCGGGCGAAGAGGCTATCGAAAATAACCGAGCGGGCAAGGCCAAGGTGGGCTTCAAACAGTTGGCCGGCTTGCTCGAATACCCGTTTCTTGCTGCTCGCCTCGAGATCGAGAAGTATCCGATCGGGCGTCAGAATCTTGCTGAGTGGGTTCATGGCAGGTCAGAGAATAGAAAGGCCACGGCACGCATGCCGCGGCCGATCAGGCTGCCGTTATTCGACGGCGTGGAGGTCGGCCTTGCCGCCCCGGTGGTGGTCCTGCATTTTTTGCTTGTGCTTCAAAACCTGGCGATCCAGTTTGTCAAACATGGCATCAATGGCGGCGTAGAGGTCGTCACCGGATTCCTCGACATGGATGTCCTTGCCAGGGACATGCACGGTGACTTCGGCTTTCTGCTTTAACTTCTCGACGGACAGAACGACGTTGACACCGGTAACCTTGTCAAAATGGCGCAATACGGGTTCCAGCTTGTTTTCCACGTATTCGCCCAATGCCGATGTCACTTCGATATGGTGGCCAGCGATCTGCAGATTCATATTTTCTCCTATCTCTACAGGGTCTTGCGTAAATTGACCGGCGGGATATTGAGCGACTCGCGGTATTTGGCTACCGTGCGCCGGGCAACAACGATTCCCTGCTGGCCTAGTATTTCGGATAATTGGCTATCCGACAAGGGCTTCTTGCCATCCTCGGCGCCGACCAATTGCTTGATCAGCGCGCGGATGGCGGTGGCGGAACAGGCTCCGCCGGTATCGGTAGCGACATGGCTGCCGAAGAAGTATTTCAGTTCGAAAATGCCGCGTGGCGTGGCCATGAATTTCTGGCTGGTGACGCGCGATACGGTCGATTCGTGCAGGCCGAGGGTGTCGGCGATTTCGCGCAGGATCAAGGGCCGCATGGCGACTTCGCCATGCTCGAAGAACTGGCGCTGGCGATCGACGATGGCTTGCGTCACGCGGTGGATGGTGTCGAAACGCTGCTGAATATTCTTGATCAGCCAGCGCGCCTCTTGCAACTGGCCGGCGAGGTTGCCATTGCCGCGCCGCTGCCGGGTCAGGATTTCGGCGTAGAGCCGATTGACCTTGAGGCGCGGGTAGGCGTCGGGATTGATGTAGGCGGTCCACTTGCCCTTCAGTTTCTTGACGATGACGTCTGGCGTGATGTAGCGCGCATCGACCTGGGCGAAGCCGGCGCCCGGCCGTGGATTGAGGTGGGTGATCAAGGTGTGGGCCGCCTTCAGCTCCGCGTCGTCGCAGCCGGTCTGGCGGCGAATCTTGGCGAAATCGCGGGCTGCCAGCAGATCCAGGTGCTGGTCGACAATGACCAGGGCCAGGGCGGATACCTTGTCTTGAGGGCCGGCCTTGAGCTGGAGGCTCAGGCATTCGCTCAGATTGCGCGCGCCGATGCCGGTCGGCTCGAAATTCTGGATGTGGCGCAGCGCGATTTCCAGCTCGTCGAGCTCGATTTCGTATTCTGGCGGCAGGGTTTCCAGGAGTTCCGGCAAGGGGTTGGACAAATAGCCGTCGTCGTCGAGCGCCTCGATCAGAAAGCGGACCAGCGTCCGGTCGCGCCCGGAAAGCTGGGTCATGCCCAGTTGCCAGCCCAGATGGTCGCGCAGGCTGACGCTGCCGGCATGGATGTCCTGGGGATCGCTGTCATCGTCTTCGTCGCGGCCGGCGCCGGTGAAGGTGCCGGCATCCGAACTCCAGCGGTCGTCATCGACGTCGGAGGGCGACAGCGGCAGCTCCGGCTCGCGCTCGGCGTGGCTGTCCCTGTCATCGCCGCTCCCGCCATTACGCGCATCGTCGGCGCGCGACGGCGAATCGAATTGCTGCGCGGCGCTGAAACTTTCCTTTCCGAATTCCTCGTCGCGCTCCAGCATCGGATTTTCCAGCAGATAGCGCTCGATTTCCTGATGCATTTCGATGGTCGACAATTGCAACAGCTTGATCGACTGCTGCAACTGTGGCGTCAGCGCAAGGTGCTGGGAAAGTTTGAGTTGGAGTGCCGGCTTCATGGAATGCGGGTCAGGCGCTGTCGGTCAGAGTCTGAAATGCTCGCCCAAATAGACCTTGCGCACGCTTTCATTATCGACGATTTCCTCAGGCCGTCCAGCGGCCAGCACATGGCCCTCGTTGATGATGTAGGCGTGGTCGCAGATGCCGAGCGTCTCGCGCACATTGTGATCGGTGATCAGGACGCCGATGCCGCGCTCCTTGAGGAAGCGGATGATTTTCTGGATTTCCAGCACGGCGATCGGATCGACGCCGGCAAAAGGCTCGTCGAGCAGGATGAAACGCGGATCGGTGGCAAGCGCGCGGGCGATTTCCACCCGCCGGCGCTCGCCGCCGGACAACGCTGCGGCATTGACGTGGCGCACGTGGTCGACGTGCAATTCGGCGAGCAAGCCTTCGAGCCGGTCCTTGATCTCGGCCTCGGGCAATTTCAGCAATTCGAGCACGGCGCGGATATTGTCCTCGACGTTCAGCTTTCTGAACACCGAGGCTTCCTGCGGCAAATAAGAGAGCCCCAGGCGGGCGCGGGCATGCATCGGCAGGTGGGTCAGGCGGCTGTCGTCGATATGGACTTCGCCGCCGTCAGCGGCGACCAGGCCGACGATCATGTAAAAGCAGGTGGTCTTGCCGGCCCCATTCGGCCCGAGCAGGCCAACCACCTCGCCGGAGCGCAGCTCGAAGGAGACATCTCCGACCACCGTGCGCGATTTGTAGCGCTTTTTCAAATTGCTGGCGGACAGCACGGAGGCCTTGAGTTTCCTCAGGCCGGCGGCTCCCTCGCCATGTATTTGGGGTGCCTTCGCCGCCAAAGGGTCGTCTGGCGCCTTGGTCTCCGGCACAAAGGCCGCAGCTTGATCTTGTTCCGCGCTCATTCGTCGGCTCCGGAAATCACCTGGCGTATGGCTTCGCCAGAAAAGCCCCGATATTGCAGAAACCGCATTTGCCGGGCGCGCTCCTGGGCGCTCATGGGCGGCGCGCCGAATTTGCGCGCCCACACGGCGCGGCAGCGCTCGCTCTCATCGCCGCCCTGCGGCAGCGCCGCGGCGATATCCTCGTCGCCGACGCCTTTCTGGCGCAACTCCTGGCGCAGCCGGGCATTGCCGTAGCGGCTCGCGCGCACGGCAACGCGCAGCGCGGCATAGCGCGTATCGGACAAGAGGCGCTCGTTCTGCAAGCTGTCGAGCAATGCGTCCAACTGCTCGGCCGACTCGGCCTCGGCGGCGAGCCTTTCTCGCAGTTCGGCGCGGCAGTAATCGCGCCGGGCCAGGCATTGCAGCGCGCGGACGCGCAGATCAGGCATCCGCCTTGGCCTTGACCGGCTTGATGACGGTGGTGCTGGCCGCCGCGCGAACGCCGGTTTCGATTTCTTCGGCGATCTCGGGGTGCGACTTGAGAAATTCGCGGGCGTTATCCTTGCCCTGGCCGATTTTCTCGCCCTTGTAGGAATACCAGGCGCCGGATTTGTCCACGAGCTTGTGAGCGACGCCCATTTCGATGATTTCGCCCTGGCGCGAGATGCCCTCGCCATAGAGAATGTCGAAAATGGCCTCGCGGAAGGGGGGCGAGACCTTGTTCTTGACTACCTTGACCTTGGTTTCGCTGCCGATCACCTCGTCGCCCTTCTTGATCGAGCCGATGCGGCGAATGTCGAGGCGCACCGAGGCGTAGAACTTCAGCGCATTGCCGCCGGTGGTGGTTTCCGGCGAGCCGAACATGACACCGATTTTCATCCGGATCTGGTTGATAAAGACGACCAGGGTATTGGTTTTCTTGATATTGGCGGTCAGCTTCCTGAGGGCCTGGGACATCAGGCGGGCGTGCAGGCCGACCATCTGGTCGCCCATCTCGCCCTCGATTTCGGCGCGCGGGGTCAGCGCGGCGACCGAGTCGATGACGATGATGTCGACCGAGCCGGAGCGCACCAGCATATCGGCGATTTCCAGCGCCTGCTCGCCGGTATCCGGCTGAGAAATCAGCAATTCGCCGACATTGACGCCCAGTTTCTGCGCATATTGCGGGTCGAGCGCGTGCTCGGCGTCGATAAAGGCCGCGGTGCCGCCGAGCTTCTGCATTTCGGCGACCACCTGCAAGCACAGCGTGGTCTTGCCCGAGGATTCCGGGCCATAGATTTCGACGACGCGCCCGCGCGGCAGGCCGCCGACGCCCAGCGCGATATCAAGGCCCAGCGAGCCGGTGGACACCACCTGGATGCCCTCGTCGATTTCGGCGTCGCCCATTTTCATGATGGAGCCCTTGCCGAACTGCTTTTCGATCTGTTGCAGCGCCGCGGCGAGCGCTTTTGCCTTGTTGTCGTCCATGCGGAGTCCTCGAAAATTTGAGCGGATTATGGCACAGGGGCCAATGATGGAACAGAAATTGCTGTGGAGTCGGCAGAGCCCTTTTTGCAGCATCCATGCGGATAGCAAAAGGATTTTGTAACCCAACCCGGCAAGCGGCGGCAATATTTTCCTTGCTCTGCAAGCATTGCCGATAACCACTGTTTACATATACAGTAATCCGGCATTTGAAACTTGGCAAGCCCATTCTCGATACGACTCATCATGCGCCCCCTTCTTCTCATCCTGTTGCTCCTCCCCGGCTTGGCAGCGCCCGCGCTCGGCGGCCCCGCGCCCTGGTACTGGTGGTTCAGCCGCGATGCGCCCAATCGCATCTGCTGGCAGACCTCGCCGGGCGAAGGCTGGGTCCGCGAACCCCAGCCTTTTCGCGACGCCCGCTGCCGCGTCCGGCTGTAAGCGGCGCATGAGCCTCTATGTGCCGCCCCCCGACACCGGGCTCGCCGTGGTATTCGCCGACGAGGCGTTGCTGGTCGTCGACAAGCCGCCCGGCCTCTTGTCCGTGCCGGGACGGGGCGCGGAGAAGCAGGACTGCCTGCTCAGCCGGGCGCAGGCGCAATTCCCCGATGCGCTGGCGGTACACCGCCTCGACATGTCGACCTCGGGCCTTCTGCTGCTGGCGCGCGGCCCGGCCATGCACAGCGCCCTCTCCAGGCTGTTTCGCGAACGGCAAGTAGACAAGCGCTATGTCGCCGAAGTCGAGGGCTGTCTCGCCCTGGATGAAGGCGAAATCGACCTGCCCCTGATTTGCGACTGGCCCAACCGGCCCCGGCAAAAGGTCGATTTTGAAATTGGCAAGCGCTCACTGACGCGATTTCGCACCTTCTGGCGCGATCCGTCGGGTCGCTCCAGCCGGGTCGAACTGGAGCCGGTGACCGGGCGCTCGCACCAGTTACGGGTTCATCTGGCCGCCCTCGGCCATCCCATCATCGGCGACGAACTCTACGGCAGCGGCTCGCTGGACAACGCTGAGCGCCTGCGTTTGCACGCCACCGATTTGCGTTTTGAACACCCGGTGAATGGACAATCCCTGCATTTTCATCGAGATGCCCCGTTCTGACGCGGCTTGACCGTATAATCCCCGCGTTTTCAACCCCTTGCCCTGATGTGCGCCCCTGAAAAAAGCGGCGCACAGCATTGCCGTCCCACCATCATGCTGATCTGGTTCGTCGCTCTCTATCTGCTCGCATCGATCGCCATTGGCCTGTTTGCCGCCACGCGCGTGCACAATGCCAAGGATTTTGCCGTTGCCGGCCGTTCCCTGCCGATGCCGATCGTCACCGCCACGGTGTTCGCCACCTGGTTCGGGGCCGAGGCCATTTTTGGCGTTTCCGCGACTTTCGTGAAGGACGGCCTGCATGGCGTGGTTGCCGATCCCTTTGGCGCCAGCATGTGCCTGATCATCGCCGGCATTTTCTACGGCACCAAGATTTACAAGCTCAATGTGCTGACCCTGGGCGACTTTTTCCGCATGCGCTACAACCGCACGGTCGAGATTCTGACCACGCTGTGCATCGTGGTTTCCTATCTGGGCTGGGTGTCGGCCCAGATCAAGGCGCTGGGCCTCGTTTTCTCGGTTGTCACCGACGGCGCCATCAGCCAGGAAGCGGGCATGGTGCTCGGCACCTTCATTGTGCTGACTTACACCACCTTCGGCGGCATGTTCTCGGTGGCCATTCTCGACTTCGTGCAAATGGCCGTGGTCATGGGCGGCATGTTGTTCATCGGCTATCTGGTTTCGGGCATGACAGGCGGCGTCGAGACCGTGGTGTCTCACGCCGCGGCGGCCGGCAAGCTGGATTTCTTCCCGCGCGGCGACTGGACGCACTGGCTGCCCTTCATCGCCGCCTGGATGACCATGATGCTGGGCTCGATTCCGCAGCAGGACGTGTTCCAGCGCATCACCTCGGCAAAAAGCGCGCGGGTCGCCATCATGGCCTCCATTCTTGGCGGCGGCATATATTTTTGTTTCACCTTCGTGCCGATGTTCATCGCCTATGCGGCGACGCTCCTCAATCCCGAGCAGTTCAACGGCCTGATCGAAACCGATTCGCAACTGGTGCTGCCCACCCTGGTCATGCAGCACACCCCGGTCTTTGCCCAGGCCGTTTTCTTCGGGGCCGCGCTCGCCGCGATCATGGCCTGTTCCTCGGCGACCCTGCTGGCGCCCTCGGTGTCCTTTTCGGAAAACATCCTGCGCAACATCTTTCCCGAGGTCAATGACCGCCAGTTGCTGCGCATGATGCGCATCACCATGGTCTGTTTCGCAGGCCTCGTGCTGACCTTCGCCCTGAACACCAATGCCTCGATTTTCGAGATGGTCGAGAGCGCCTACAAGATCACCCTGGCCGGCGCCTTCGTGCCGTTATTTTTTGGCGCTTACTGGTCGCGGGCAACGACCCAGGGGGCCTTGTGCGCGCTCATCGGCGGCGTCAGCGCCTGGCTGGCCGTTGAAATCCTGGTCGGCGAGGCGAGCCTGATACCGGCGCAGTTGTTCGGGCTGGGCGTCAGCATTGTTGGCATGCTGGCCGGTTCACTGCTGCCGCAGCGCTTTGGCCGCCAAGCGCCGCAGGAGGATTTCCACCAGGCGCTGCATCACCGGGCGGCGGCGGAAACCCATCACGTCGCCCAGCATCCGCACCGCCACTAAATCGCGCTGACGCCGAAGGGGCTGAGAGAATCGCGGCCAGTCCCTCGCGCGCCCTCCTGTCACTGCCCGCCCATGAAATCGTTACGCCCGGCGAACAGGCGCAGCCATTTTGCGGGGCGGCGCACTAGAATCCAGTCATGACCGAGCATGGCCGCAATCCCATTCTTCTCGCCCGTTATCTCGCGCTGGCCTGGCTCGGGCTGATCGTCTACGGCAGCCTGCACCCTTTTTCCGGCTGGCGCGACACGGGCGTCTCGCCTTTCGTCTTTCTCGGCGCCGCCTGGCCGCGTTACTGGACCGCCTTTGATTTGCTGGCCAATGTCGCGGTCTATCTGCCGCTCGGCTTTTTCATGGCGCTGGCGTTTAGCCGCCTGCCCTGGCGTTATACCGCGCCCATCCTGGCCGCCCTCCTTTGCGCCGCCATCAGTTTTGGCCTGGAAACGACGCAGACCTGGCTGCCGTCGCGCGTGCCCTCGAATCTCGATTTCGTCTGCAACGCCATCGGCGGCCTCCTTGGCGCGGTGTTGGCGCTCGTGACCGGGCCGCGCATTTTCGTCCGCCTGGCGGCGCTCCAGCAGCGGCTGGTGGCCCCGATTCCGCATGCCGAAATGGGGCTGACCCTGCTCGGGCTGTGGCTCCTGGTGCCGCTGTCGCCAGAAACCCTGCTGTTTGGCGCGGGCGATTTTCGCCACTGGTTCGACTGGCCCGGCGTCCTGCCCTTTGATGCCGAGCGCTTCGTTGTCATCGAAGCCAGCGTCGCCGCCTTGAATGCGCTGGCCATCGGCCTCATCGTCCGACTGCTATGCGCCCGCCTCTTTGCCGCCTGCCTGATCGCGCCCTTGTTCCTGGTGCTCGGGCTCACGGTGCGCACCCTGGCCGCGGCCATTCTGATCGGCCCCGGCGAAGCCCTGGCCTGGCTGACCGCCGGCGCGCGCTACGGCCTGATCGCCAGCGCCCTCTTGCTCTGCCTGACCATCTGGCTGCCGGCGAGGCCGCGATTGATTCTGATCTTGTTGGCGCTGGCCGCCGGCACGCTATTGGTGAATCTCGCGCCGCCCAATCCCTACTCCATCACGGCCCTGGCGACCTGGCGGCAAGGCCATTTCCTCAATTTCAACGGCCTGACCCGGGTAGCCGCCACGCTCTGGCCCTTCCTGGTCTTGCCCTTCCTGCTGCTGGCCGCGCGCCGTCCCCCTATAATGGGAAATTCCCCACGGAGCCCATTCATGAGTTACTACACCCACCACGTATTCATTTGCTGCAATCAACGCGAAGACAGCGAGCCATGCTGCAATGTGATCGGCGGCGCCGAAGCCTTCGCCTATGCCAAGGACCGCATCGGGGCCTTGAAGAAAAATGGCCGCGGCGCCATCCGCATCAACAAGGCCGGCTGCCTCGGGCGCTGCGATAGCGGCCCGGTGATGGTCGTCTATCCGGAAGAAACCTGGTACAGCTTCATCGACCACGACGATGTCGAGGAAATCATCCAGGAACACCTGCTCAATGGCCGCATTGTCGAACGCTTGAAAATCTGAACCATGCGCACCCCGGAAGAAAAACTGCTGCTCGCCGGCCCGGCCGGTCATCTCGACGTGATCATGGAGCGCCCCGACGCGCCGCGCGGCATTGCGCTGATCGCTCACCCGCACCCGCTGGGCGGCGGGGCCAATACCAACAAGGTCGCCTATACCCTGGCGCGCACTTTCGTGAGTCTGGGCTATGCGGCTTTCCGCCCCAATTTTCGCGGCGTCGGCGCAAGCGACGGGGAGCATGACGAAGGCCGCGGCGAAACCGACGACCTCCTGGTCGTGCTCGACGAGGCCAAGCGCCGCTGCGGCGACCTGCCGGTGGTGCTGGCCGGTTTCTCCTTCGGCGCTTACTGCCAGGCGCGCGTCGCCAAGCGCTTGGCCGAGCTCGGCCATCCGGCCCAGCGCCTGGTGCTGGTCGGCACCGCCGCCGGTTTTGTCGAAGGCACCCGCCAGTACGATACCGAGTCGGTGCCGCACGACACCATCGTCATCCACGGCGCGGCCGACGAGACGGTGCCGCTCGCCAATGTGTTCGACTGGGCAAGGCCGCTTGACCTGCCGGTGGTGGTGGTGCCGGGGGCCGATCATTTCTTCCATCGCCGGCTGCACGTCATCCGCGACATCATCGTCCGGGCGTGGCGGCATTAAGCGCCCGCTGCCCTGTCGTCTCCTCCAGTCAAACGGGAATCCGCCGATGGAATCGCTGTTGCTGATCACCAATTGCCCCGACGAGACCGTGGCCAATGCCATCGCGCTCTCCGTCGTCGAGGAAAAACTGGCCGCCTGCGTCAATCTCTTGCCGCGCGTGCAATCCATTTACCGCTGGCAGGGCGCGGTCGAATCGGCGAGCGAAATTCCGCTCTGGATCAAGACCACCGGCGAGCGCTATCAGGCGCTCGAAGCGCGCATCCGCGAACTCCATCCCTACGCCGTGCCGGAAATCATCGCCCTGCCCATCAGTCAGGGCCTGCCGGCCTATTTGAACTGGCTGGCCGAGGAGACGCGCCCATGATCCGGCGTCTGTGCCTGCTGTTTTTTGCCCTGCTCGCCTTCACGGCCAGCGGCGAGGAATTTCTTGATCCGGCGGTGGCCTTTCAGCCGAGCGCACGGGCGCTCGACGGCCAGACCATCGAGATCGTCTATCGCATCGCCAAGGGCTATTACCTGTATCGCGACAAATTGCGCTTCGCCACCGACAGCGACGCGGTAGAACTCGGCGAGCCCAGGCTCCCCAAGGGCAAGGAAAAGGACGACGACAGCTTCGGCAAGGTCGAGGTGTATTACGACAAGCTGACCCTCCGCCTGCCGGTCGAGCGCGGCGTTTCCGGGCCGCTGCCCCTCTCTCTCAAGCTGACCTCTCAGGGTTGCGCCGAGGCCGGCGTCTGCTACCCGCCGCAAACCCAGACCCTCAAGCTGACCTTGCCGGACCCGGCGACGACCCCTAGCCTCGCGGCCGAAGAAAATCTTGGCGACGAGAGCGGTGCGATTGCGGCGGCCTTGCGCGACGCCGGTTTCTGGACCAGCCTCGCCTTCTTTTTCGCCGCCGGCATCGGCCTTGCGCTGACGCCCTGCGTGCTGCCCATGATCCCCATCCTGTCCGGCATCATCGCGGGTCAGGGAAAACAGGCTTCGCACGCCCGGGGCTTTGCCTTGTCGCTGATCTACGTGCTCGGCATGGCCCTGACCTACGCGCTGGCCGGCGTTGCCGCCGGTCTGAGCGGCACCCTTTTTTCGGCGGCCTTGCAAAATGCCTGGGCGCTTGGGGCCTTCGCCCTGATTTTCGTGCTGCTTGCCTTGTCCATGTTCGGCTTCTATGAGCTGCAAATGCCGAGCGCGCTGCAAAGCCGGCTGTCGGAGCAATCCGGCCACTTGCAGGGCGGGCGCGGCATCGGCGTCTTTCTGATGGGGGCCTTGTCGGCGCTGATCGTCGGCCCCTGTGTCGCCGCGCCGCTCGCCGGCGCGCTGCTCTATATCGGCCAGACCGGCGACGCGATGTTCGGCGGCACGGCGCTGTTCGTTATGGCGCTCGGCATGGGCGCGCCGCTGATCGCCGTCGGCGTCGCCGGCGGTTCGCTATTGCCCAGGACCGGGCCGTGGATGAAAGGCGTCAAAAAGGGCTTCGGCGTGCTCTTGCTGGCCACCGCGCTATGGCTGCTCGCGCCGGTGCTGCCGGAAGTCGTCAGCATGATCGGCTGGGCGTTGCTCCTGATCATTCCGGCCATTTACCTGCACGCCCTCGATCCGCTGCCGCCGCGCGCAAGCGGCGGCCAGCGCTTCTGGAAAGGCATCGGCATCGTCATGCTGCTCTGCGGCGCGGCGCTACTCATCGGCGCGCTGGCTGGCGGGCGCGATCCCTTGCAACCCCTGGCCGGCCTGCGCGCTGGCGCTGGCGTGAGCGCCGCCGAACCCGCCAAGCTGGCCTTTGAGCCAGTCCGTTCCGTGGCCGAACTGGAGCGCCGCATTGCCGCCGCCGACCGGCCGGTGATGCTCGATTTCTATGCCGACTGGTGCGTCTCGTGCAAGGAAATGGAGAAATACACCTTCTCCGACCCGGCGGTGCGGGACAAGCTGGCGGGCTTCACACTGCTCAAGGCCGACGTCACCGCCAATAGCGCCGAGGACAAGGCGTTGCTCGCCCGCTTCCAGCTGTTTGGGCCGCCCGGCATCGTCTTTTTCGCGGCCGACGGACGCCAGATCGACGAGCTGCGCATCGTCGGCTTCCAGAATGCGGCGAGCTTCCTGCGCAATCTGGAACGGGTCAATTAGACCGTCCCGCGATGCAGGCCGATTCCGCCCTCCGCCCAAGCCTCTTTGGCCGTTGCCGGCGCTGGCTGGCGCGGCAGCGCAGGCTTCTGGCTTTTTCCGCTCTGACCCTGGCGGCCGCCCTGTCGCCATCCTGTTACGACCGCCGGGCCCGGCGCGGCCTCTCCGCCGTGTTCTGCCTCGGCGCCTGGCAGATATTGCCCAGCTACCTGCTGGCCTCTGTCCTGGTTTCGACCGTGCTGACCCGCATCGTCGCCGTCACCAGCGCCAGCTACGGTTTGTCGCATCTGGCGCTGGAGGCCGTGGTGCGCGTTCTGGTGCTGGAACTGGTGCCGCTCGCCGCGGCGCTGTTCGTCGCCCTTCGCCTCGCGCCGGTCACCATGCAGCGCCTGGCCCGCCCCCCCGGCGCGCCGCCGCCGGGCTATCGCCAGTTGCTGCCCTTTGTGGTCGGCAGCGCCGGGGCCGTGCTGGCGCTGGCCGTGCTTGGCGGCATCAGCGCCCTGGCCGTCGCCTATCTGGTGGTGCATGGCGTGAATCCGTGGGCGCTGGCCAATTACACGCGCCTGATCGGCCAGGTGTTCGACCCGACCATGGCCCTGGTGTTTTCAGTCAAGCTCTTGCTTTTTGCCGGCATCGTCGGCCTCGCTCCGGCGACCGTCGCCCTCGAGGGCGGTTCCGGCGATCCGGTATTGCGCCAGATGCGGGTGATGGCCCGCCTGTTGGCGCTGCTGCTCCTGATCGAAGTCGCCCTGCTGATCCTGCCCCGCCTTTAGGAAGCCTCATGTCTATCCCCGAGCCGCCCTTCACTCCGCCGGATATTCCCCACGGCCCGCAAAAGGCCGCCGCGCTGATGCTGCTGACCCTCGTGCTGGCGGGCGCTTTCGTGCTGTTCGTGCTGAATGCCCGCGGCGTGTTCGAGCATCACCAGCAATTGACCCTGGTTGCCGATAGCGCCGAGGGCGTCAGTATCGGCAGCGACCTGACTTTTTCCGGTTTCGCCATTGGCCGCGTCGTCCGCATCGAACTCGGCGAGGACGGCAAGGCGCTGTTCCACATCAAGGTGCCGCTCAACGACGCGCGCTGGCTGCGCAGTTCCTCGGTATTTACGCTCGAGCGCGGCGTGGTCGGCGGCGCGAGTCTGCGCGCCTTCAGCGGCATGCTCGACGATCCGCCGCTCCCCGACGGCGCGCGCCGCGACGTGCTGATCGGCGATGCGGCGGCCGGCTTGCCGCAACTGGTGATCGGCATCCAGCAACTGATCGCCAATCTCGAACGCCTGACCGCCGAACAATCGGCCCTGTCCATGAGCCTCAATAATCTAAGCCAGTTCAGCGCCGCCCTGAATGGCCGCTATGGCGCGCTCAGCGCCTTGCTTGGCGGCGAGCAGAATGCCCGTCAGGTGCTGGCCGCCCTGGAGCGCGTCCAGGCCTTGCTGGCCAAGGCAGACGCCCGCCTGTTCGAGCGCGACGGCCTGGCCGATCAGGCTCAGATGTCGGTCGCCGAACTCGCAAAATTGCTGGCCGAGGCCCGGGCGAGCCTGGGCAAGGTCGATGCCATTCTGGGCGAGGCCCAGACCGTCGCCGCCAACGCCCGCGTGGCGAGCAGCGATCTCGACGCCTTGCGCAATGATGTGGAAACGACGCTGCGCCGGGTCAATGCGCTGAGCGAGCAGTTGAATCAGAAATGGCCGTTCGCCAGGGAAAGGGAGCTGAAACTGCCATGAAGCGCCTGTTGATTCTGCTTACCGCAGCCGGCCTGATGAGCGCCTGCGCCGCCCCCTCGTCACCGCGCTGGCTATTGGAAACCGACGCCGCGCTCCATGCTTGGCGCGAGGCTTATCTGGGCGGCGACGAGCGCGCCGCCGGCCGCGAACTCTCCCTGGCCCGGCGCGAAGTCGGGCGCGGCGGCGACGCGACGCTGATGGCGCGGGTCGAATTGACCGTTTGCGCGGCCCAGGCGGCCAGTCTCGCCGCAGCCGATTGTCCGGCCTTTCAGCCCTTGGCGGCCGATGCGGGGGCCGCTGAAAATGCCTATGCCGCCTATCTGGCCGGCCAGAGCTTTGCCGTCGAGCAACTGCCGCTCGCCCAGCGACAGGCCTCACTAAGCGGCGCGATCGCCGATCTGGCGGCTGTCGCCGATCCGCTGGCTCGTCTGCTCGCCGCCGCCATGCTGCGGCGCGATGGCCGTCTGCCGGACGAAGCCTACGCGCTGGCAATCCACACGGCGGCCGAACAAGGCTGGCGACGCCCCTTGCTCGCCTGGCTCGCCGCCGACCGCGACCGCCTGCTGGCCCGCGACGAAACCGAGGCCGCTGCCGAACGGCAACGGCGCATCGAGCGCATCGCCGGTTCCGGTAAGCCCTAGCCGGTTCCTGGCGCGGCGTCGCTTGGGCGGCTTCAGCCCTTGCCCGCCGCTCGCCGCTGGGTCATCACCGCGCCGCGCAAGGCGGGCAGGGATCGTATGAGGAGTTTTTCGAGCTCCACGATGAGGAAGAACAAAATCCCTCCGGCGATCAAGCCAAGCCAGGCCGACAAGGGCAGGTTCTGGGTATTGAAAATGGCCTGGAAGGGGCTCGCGTAGGTAAAGAGAAGCTGTAGCACGACGACGGTTCCCACGCCATACCAGACGTAGGGATTGCCCTTGTGGGCGCAGAAGGACAATGAGGAGTCGATGAGGTAGCGGCTGTTGAAGAGATAAAACACCTGGCCGAGCGTGATGGCATTGACGGCGGCCGTGCGGGCCAGATGGTCGGATGCGCCCTGCGATTTCATCCAGAAGAAAACGATCAGCGTATAGAGCGCCAGCGCCGCGCCGACGAAGACGATGCGCCAGACGCCGAAACGCGTGACGATGGGCCGGTCGACGGCGCGCGGCGGGCGGCGCATGACATCGCTCTCGTGCGGCTCGAAGGAAATGGCGAGGCTCAACGCGACGGAGGTGATCATATTCACCCACAGCACCTGCGGCGCGGTGATGGGCAGCGTGAAGCCGATGAGGATGGCGATGGCGATCACGGCCCCTTGCGCGACATTGGTGGGCAAGGTGAAGAGCATGGCCTTTTCGATATTGTTGTAGACCGTGCGCCCCTCTTTCACCGCGGCGGAGATGGAGGCGAAATTGTCGTCGGCGAGGATCATGCCCGCCGCTTCCTTGGTCACTTCCGTGCCCTTGATGCCCATCGCGACGCCGATGTCCGCTTTCTTGAGCGCCGGCGCGTCATTGACCCCGTCGCCGGTCATGGCCACGATCTGCCGGTTGGCCTGGATGGCCTTCACCAGCCTGAGCTTGTGCTCGGGGCTGGTGCGGGCAAACACGTCGACGTCGCGCACCCGCTCTTGCAACTCGGCGTCGTTCATCGCCTCGATCTCGGCCCCGGTCACCGCCGTCTTGCCGTCGCCTATGCCGAGCATGCCGGCGATTGCCGCCGCCGTGATCTTGTGGTCGCCGGTGATCATGGTGATGCGGATGCCGCCCTCGTGGCATTCGCGCACGGCCTCGATGGCCTCCTTGCGCGGCGGGTCCATCAGCCCGACCAGGCCCAGGAGTACGAGATTTCCGGGCAAATCCCCCGGGCTGAGGTTGCCGACGCTCAGGCCCGGATTGGGCAGCCAGGCGAGCGCCAGCACCCGTTCGCCCCGCGCGGCAAGCATGTCGCCCTCGCGGTTGAAATGCTCGCGGTCGAGCGGCGCGGGGCCCGCCTTGGTCTGCTGCCGGTCGCAGTGTTCGACAATGACTTCCGGCGCGCCCTTGACGAGCAGCATGTCGCCCTCCGCGCCGCGGTGCAGGGTCGCCATGAACTTGTGTTCGGATTCGAAGGGAATGGCGTCGACGCGCGGCAGGGCGGCGGCTTCGGCGGCGCGGTCCATGCCGAGCTTGGCGGCGAAGGGATAGAGCGCGCCCTCGGTCGGATCGCCCTCGACTTTCCATTTTCCGTCTTCCTCGAAAAGCTCCGCGTCATTGCACAACAGGGAGACGCGAGCCATCAGCCTGAGCGCCTCCGGGGGCGCGCCGACGGGCTTGCCATCGGCGAGAACCACGCCTTCGGAGGCGTAGCCGTTGCCCGTCACCGGGTAGGTCGCCTCGGCGGTGACGGCGGAAGTCACCATCATTTCCATCAAGGTCAGGGTGCCGGTCTTATCCGAGCAGATGCGTGACACCGAGCCCAGGGTTTCGACCGCCGGCAGGCGGCGGATGATGGCATTGCGCTGGGCCATGCGCGTGACGCCAATGGCCAGCGTGATGGTGATGATCGCCGGCAGGCCCTCCGGGATGATGGATACGACAATGCCGGTGATGGCCTGGAATAGTTCGACGAAAGTCATGTGGCCAAGCCAGTGCCCCCAGGAAAAGAGCAGCACGCTCAGAACCGCGATGGCCGCCGTGATGGCGTGGCCGAATTTCTTGATCTGGGTCAAGAGCGGGGTTTCCAGCGCGCTGACCTCGGCCAGCATCTGATTGATCCGCCCGAGCTCGGTCTGGCTTCCCGTTGCCACGACAATGCCGGTCGCCCGGCCCGAAACGACCATGGTGCCGGAGAAGGCGATATTTTCGCGATCGCCGACCGTGGCCTTGGCGGCGATTGCATCGGCGATTTTGGTCGCCGGCAGGGATTCGCCGGTCAGCGCCGCTTCTTCCGTGCGCAGATTCTTGACATCGATGAGGCGCAGATCGGCCGGAATCTTGTCGCCCGATTCGAGCAGCACGATGTCGCCGGGAACGATATCCTCGGCGGGAATCAGGCGGGCCAGCCCATCGCGCAGGACGCGCGCCTCCGCCGACAGCATGTTGCGGATCGAGTCGAGCGCCTTCTCGGCGCGCCCTTCCTGGATGAAGCCCAGGAGCGAGTTGAGAATGACGACCGCGAAAATGATCGACGCATCGAGCCACAGGCTCAGCATCAGCTTGATGAAACCGGCGACGAGCAGGACGTGGATCAGGATATTGTTGAATTGAGCCAGGAAGCGGGCCAGCGGCCCTTTTTTCTTGCCCTGGGGCAAGCGGTTATGCCCGTGGCTGACGAGCCGCCCGGCCGCCTCGGCGGCATCGAGGCCCCGCGCCGGATCAACGCCGAGCTCTCGCGTGACTTCGTCGGCCGGCATGGCATGCCAGGGCGCGGGCTGGGTTTCTGGAACAGCGACTTCGGATGAATTCATCGTGATTTCCCTCGAATGCAGTAGCCCGGGTCCGGATGCCGGTCAATGCCACTGACAAGCCGCGCGCTTTTTCGCGCTGCCTGCGCATTGCTTGAAATGGTAGCAAATCGCCTCATGTCCAATGGAAGCATTTCAAGGCGCTGTCTGCGCGCGTGCTCAAGAAAATTGCGAAATTCTTGACATATAACAATCATTGGATGATAATCAGAAGTTCACTGACGCGGGGTGGAGCAGTTGGCAGCTCGTCGGGCTCATAACCCGAAGGTCGCAGGTTCAAGTCCTGCCCCCGCAACCAGATGCTTCGCCTGGCTTGCTATCCATAGCCGGGTTACAAAGGCCGGCCATTGCGCCGGCCTTTTTGCATGGCGCCGACAACTCCCTGTCCCGAGGCAATCCCGGGAAAGCGTGTTGCCGATAGCGGTCCTGGCAACTGGCCGCTTTGCTCTCGTCCGGCGATAATCCGGTTTGAAGCCGGGCGGCTTGCGTTACTATCGCCGCGGCTTGGCGTCCATCTCGAATTCAACGAGGCAAGAATGAAGTTTCTGCTGTTGCTGGCATTGTTCGGCGCGCTCTGGTGGCTATGGCCCAGGCGCAAGGCAGCGCCGCCGCCAGCGCGGCCGGAGCCGCCGGTGGAGCGCATGGTGGCCTGCGCCCATTGCGGCCTGCTGCTGCCGGAAAGCGACGGCATCAGCGACGGCGGACGCCACTATTGCTCTGAAGCGCATCGCCGGGCGGGAGAGCCCTGATGTCGATGGAAGACTGGCTGTCGACGACCTGGACGCCGAATTGGCGCTCCTTGCAGTATTTCAATCTCTATCGCCTGATCATCGCCGGCCTCTTTTTGCTGGCCTTCCTGTTTCCGCATTATCTGACCGTTCGCCTCAATCTTTTCCCGAGTCCGCTCAACCTGTTGGTGACCGGCGGCTACATGCTCTGCGTGATTGTCGGCCTGATGCTGTCGATCTACTGGCATGAGCGCTTCAATCTGCAACTGTCGGCGCAGGTGCTGGCCGATATCGGGGTGGTCAGTCTGATCATGCTCGGCACCGGCGGCGCTGGCAGCGGCCTGACGGTGTTGCTGCTGGTTTCGCTGGCGGCGGCCAGCCTGGTCGGGCGCGGCCGCCTGGTGCTGTTCTATGCCGCGCTGGCGACGCTCTCGGTGCTGGCGGCGCAGATTTACGGCATCCAGACCCGGCATTTCGAAGAAGCGTCTATCGTGCAGGCGGGTTTCATTTCCGCGGGTTTTTTTGCCACCGCCATTCTGGCGCGGCTGCTGGGGCAGCGGGCGATGGCTCACGAGAATCTGGCGCGCCGGCGCGGCATCGAGCTCGATAACCAGATCCGCATCAGCCAGCGCATTGTCGAGCGGATGCAGGATGGCGTGCTGGTCGTCGATGCCGATGGCCGGATCGTTCGCCATAACCCCGTGGCCCGCGCCATGCTCGGCTTATCCGCCGACGGCATCCAGGCCCTGCCTTCGCCCTTGGTCGACGGGCTTGACCAATGGGCGATCGGCGGGCCGGAGAGTCTGCCATTGTCCGGTTTCGCGGATCGCCGCCTGCTCGCCCGCTTTGAATATACGGCCAGTTCCGACCATGAACAGTTGATTTTTCTGGAGGATCAGGGACGTATCCAGGAGCGCGCCTTGCAGATGAAGCTCGCCTCGCTTGGCCGCCTGACGGCCAGCATCGCGCACGAGATCCGCAATCCGCTGTCGGCCATCAGCCATGCCGGCGAGTTGCTGCGCGAGGAGCGCCGCGGCGAGGCGCACGACCGCCTGCTGCGCATTCTCAACGACAACGTGCTACGCCTCGACCGCATCGTTCAGGATGTGCTGCTGCTCGGCCGTCAGAATCAGGCCCGGCCCGAGGCGCTCGCGCTCGACAGCTTCTGTCCGGCCTTTGTCGAGGATTTCATCGCCACCGAGAGCCTCACGCCGGGCATCGTCAGTTGGCGGCCGGGAGAGGCTGTGTTCCTGTGTTTTGATCGCACCCATCTGCACCAGATTTTGTGGAATCTGGTCAGCAATGCGCTGCGCCATTCATCGCGCGGCCCTGGCGCGGTTCGTCTCGAAGCAAGGGCCGTAGGCGACGCCGGATGGGTGGAGTTGCATGTCATCGACGATGGTCCGGGCGTGCCGGACGAGGTGCGCGAGCAGATTTTCGAGCCCTTTTTCACCACGCACCACACGGGCTCCGGACTGGGTTTGTACATCGCGCGCGAATTATGCGCCGCCAATGGCGGCAGCCTGAGCATCGGCCCCAATGCGCCGGGCGGGCATTTCATCATTGCCGGGAGAAATGACACATGTCTTCCACCAGAAGCGAGCGCCGACCAGGCGCTGAATTGAGCCGGGTGCTCGTCGTCGACGACGAGGCCGACATCCGCGAATTGATCGACCTGACGCTCGCGCGCATGGGGCTGTTGGCCGAATGCGTTGGCAGCGTCGCCGAGGCGCGCGCGGCGCTCGACGCCCATGGCTTTCAGTTATGCCTGACCGATATGCGCCTGCCCGATGGCGCGGGGCTGGACATCGTCCGCTATATCAGCGAACACCATGCGCAGACGCCGGTGGCGGTGATCACCGCCTTTGGCAGCGCCGAGAATGCCGTCGCCGCGCTCAAGGCCGGCGCTTTCGATTATCTCGCAAAGCCCGTCGGCCTCGATCAATTGCGCGCCCTGGTCAAATCGGCATTGCGCCTGCCGGGCTCGGATAAAGAGGACGACGGCGCAGCCGCGCTGATTGGCGACTCCCCCGCGATGCAACAGGTGCGAACCCTGATCGGGAAACTGGCGCGCAGCCAGGCGCCGATTTATATCTCCGGCGAATCCGGCAGCGGCAAGGAATTGGCGGCCCGCCTGATCCATGCCCGCAGCAATCGAAGCGGCGCGGCCTTCGTGCCGGTCAATTGCGGCGCGATTCCCGAAAATCTGATGGAAAGCGAGTTTTTCGGCTATCGCAAGGGCGCATTCACGGGCGCGGACAGCGAGCGCGAGGGCTTTTTCCAGGCCGCCACCGGCGGCACGCTGTTTCTCGACGAGGTGGCCGATCTGCCGCTGGCCATGCAGGTAAAGCTTCTGCGCGCCATTCAGGAAAAGCGCGTGCGCAAGGTCGGGGCCGTGAGCGAAGAGCCGGTCGATGTGCGCATCATTTGCGCCACCCATCGCAATTTGCGCGATTGCGTGGAGAAGGGCGCTTTTCGCCAGGATTTGTACTACCGGCTCAATGTCATCGAATTGCGCATGCCCTCCCTGCGCGAGCGGGTCGAGGACATCGCGCCGCTGATCGACGCCATTCTTGCCCGTCTCGGCGATCCGCCGCCCCGCTTGTCGGCGGCCGCGCTCAAGGCCATGCAGTTGTACGCCTTTCCCGGCAATGTGCGCGAACTGGAAAATATCCTTGAGCGGGCAACCGCCCTGCGCTCGGGCGAATGCATCGAGGCCGAGGATTTGTATCTCGAACCCGGGGAAGGCGGCGGCGAGGCCCAAGGGCGCGGCAGCGAAAGCCTGGACGACTATCTCAACCGCCTGGAGCGCCAGGCCATACTCGAAGCCATCCAGAAAACCGAGGGCAACCGCACGGCGGCCGCCCGCCTGCTCGGCATCACCTTCCGCTCGCTGCGCTACCGCCTCGAACGCCTGGGCATCGAGTAATGGCTTGGCAATCCGGCGGCTGGCTGGAAGGCGTCGAGCGGCTGCCGTCGCCCAATTTCGGCGAACGGCCAGCCGGGGCCGAGGTGTCGCTGATCGTCATTCACAACATCAGCCTGCCGCCGGGGCAATTTGGCGGTGAATACGTCGAGCATTTTTTCCTCAACCGGCTCGATGCGGCGGCTCATCCCTATTTCGCCGAAATCGCCGGGCTTAACGTGTCGGCCCATTTTTACCTGCGCCGCGACGGGAGCAACATCCAGTTCGTTGCCTGCGATCAGCGCGCCTGGCATGCCGGCGCCTCGGCTTGGCAGGGGCGTGGCAACTGCAACGATTTTTCGGTCGGCATCGAACTGGAAGGCAGCGACGACGAGCCCTTTGCCGCGGCCCAGTATGCCGCGCTGTTCCGGCTGATTGATGCGCTGCGCGCGCGCTACCCGATTCGCGCCCTGGCCGGTCACAACGACATCGCCCCGGGCCGCAAGAGCGATCCCGGCCCGCATTTCGACTGGGCGGCGCTACGCGAGCGCTACCCCGAGCTCGACTTTCCGCCTAGGCTCACGGCAGAGGCTTGGCCGGGCGGCTCCCAATAAAAACGGCCACCCGAGGGTGGCCGTTCGCGCACGAGGCTGGTTCGATCAGGCGGCGCTCTTGAAAATGCCCATTTCGAACAGTTCGCGCTTCAATACCAGTTCGCGCGGCATTTTCTCGCCCATTTTATCGAACCATTCCTTGTGGCCGGCCAGCTCGGATTTCCAGGCGTCGGCGTCGATATGGGTCAGGGCCTCGAAATCGGCCTGGGTGATATTGAGGCCGGTCCAGTCGATATCCTCGTATTTCGGCATCCAGCCGAGCACGGTTTCCTTGGCGGCGATGCGGCCTTGGCAGCGCTGCACGATCCACTTCAGGACGCGCATGTTGTCGCCAAAGCCCGGCCACAGGAATTCGCCCTTTTCGTCCATGCGGAACCAGTTTACGCAGAAAATCTTGGGCGTTGCATCGACGGCCTTGCCCATGCGCAGCCAGTGGTTGAAGTAGTCGCCCATGTGATAGCCGCAGAAGGGCAGCATGGCGAAGGGGTCGCGGCGCACCACGCCCTGCTGGCCGAAGGCGGCGGCGGTGGTTTCGGAGCCCAGCGTGGCGGCCATGTAGACGCCGTAATTCCAGTTGAAGGCCTGGTAGACCAGCGGCACCGTGGTGGCGCGGCGGCCGCCGAAAATGAAGGCCGAGATCGGCACGCCGGCGGGATCTTCCCAGGCGGCATCGACCGACGGGCACTGGCTGGCCGGGGCGGTGAAGCGCGAATTGGGGTGAGCCGCCTTGCGGCCGGCCTTGCCGTCCTCCGGCGTCCAGTCCTTGCCCTGCCAGTCGATCAGGTGGGCCGGGGCTTCCTTGGTCAGGCCTTCCCACCAGACATCGCCGTCATCGGTCAGGGCGACATTGGTGAAAATGATGTTTTCCTTCAGCGTGGCCAGGGCATTGAAGTTGGTTTTCTCGGAGGTGCCCGGCGCAACGCCGAAGAAGCCGGCCTCCGGATTGATGGCGTAGAAGCGGGTGACGCCATCCTTGTCCTGGCGCGGCTTGATCCACGCGATGTCGTCGCCGATGGTGGTGATCTTCCATCCGTTCAGGGGCGCAGGCGGAATCAGCATGGCGAAATTGGTCTTGCCGCAGGCCGACGGGAAGGCGGCGGCGACATAGGTTTTTTCGCCTTGGGGCGATTCGACGCCGAGAATCAGCATGTGCTCGGCCAGCCAGCCCTGGTCGCGGGCCATGTTGGAGGCGATGCGCAGCGCGAAGCACTTCTTGCCCAGGAGCGCGTTGCCGCCGTAGCCGGAGCCGTAGGACCAGATTTCGCGGGTTTCCGGGTAATGGACGATGTACTTGACGGTCGGGTTGCAGGGCCATTTGACATCCTGCTGGCCCGGTTCGAGCGGGGCGCCGACGGTATGCACGCAGGGAACGTATTCGCCTTGGGCGCCGAGCACGTCATAGACGGCCTTGCCCATGCGGGTCATGGTGCGCATATTGACGACGACGTAGGCGGAATCGGAAATTTCGACGCCGATATGGGCGATGGGCGAGCCGAGCGGACCCATGGAGAAGGGGATCACGTACATCGTGCGGCCCTTCATGCAACCCTTGAACAGGCCGTTCAGGGTGGCGCGCATCTTGGCCGGGTCTTCCCAGTTATTGGTCGGGCCGGCGTCTTCCTTCTTTTCGGAGCAGATATAGGTGCGGTCCTCGACGCGGGCGACGTCGGAAGGATCGGAGAAAGCGAGATAGGAATTGGGGCGCTTTTCCGGATTCAGCTTGATGAGCGTGCCGGCATCCACCATTTCCGCGCAGAGCCGGTCATATTCGGCCTGCGAGCCGTCAGCCCAGTGGATACGGTCAGGCTGGGTCAGTTCAGCGATTTCGGCGACCCATTTTTTCAGGCCTTCGTGTTTGACGTAAGCAGGAGCGTTCAGTGGTGCGGTCATGGCGATGTCTCTCTCTCGGTTGCTGAAAAAGCTAGGTTTCATGCCAGTCGCCGGAAGCTGCCACCAAGACTGAAAGCAGCGCGGGGCCGTTGCGGCTGGGGGAGCAGTTAATTATGCTTCAAACCCGTGGAAACATCCACTTGGCCAAGGGGCGAAAAGCAGGGCCAGCCGGGGCCTCGCCCTTCTCGCTGGTCGATGGCGACGAAGCGCGTGATCACAGCCGAAGGCGAGGCTTCATCCCGCCGTCGCCAGGACGCCAGCGGCGCGCCTCAAAGCCGCCTGAATAGGGGCGACAGGAAAGTGCGGCACAAGCCTTCGCCCCCCGGCATACCGGCGTCGGAAGGCTCGCCCGGAGCGCTCGAACGTCGCGCCTTGCATCCCATCGCGACTGGGGTGAGTCAAGGCGCGGGATGGGTTCAGGGTTTTCTTAAGTCATTGCTCTATCTATTTATTTCCATTGAAAAAAGTCAGACGTCCTGTTAAACTGCAAGCCTCATATGCGGTTGGCAGGAGAGGATTGATGAAAGGAATTTGGGGCGGGCTGGCCGCTGTTTTGCTGGCGCTGACGCCGCCGCTTCATGCCGCAGCCAAGGCCGAGCCGCCGGCGGTCAAGAAGGCCGCGCCCAGCGGCAAAAAGGCCGTCAAGGCCAATGCCGCCAAAGTCAATAGCGCCAAATCCGCCACCGGCAAGGCCGTGCGGCACGCCCCCCTGGTCGATAGCGATCCAGGCGGTCTGGCGCTGCATTCCTCCTCGGTGCTGGTGCTCGACCAGACGACCGGAGAGGCCATTGTCGAGAAGCACTCGGGCAGCGTGCAGCCGATCGCCTCGATCACCAAATTGATGACCGCCATGGTCGTGCTCGACGCGGGCCTCGATCTGCACGAAGTGATCAGCATCGGCGAGGAAGATGTCGATACCCTGAAAGGCTCGACTTCCCGTCTGCCGGTCGGCACCACGATGACGCGCGAGACGGCCATGCTGCTCGCCCTGATGTCGTCCGAAAACCGCGCCGCCAATGCGCTCGGGCGTCATTACCCCGGCGGCCTGCCGGCCTTCGTCGAGGCCATGAACCGCAAGGCCGTCGCGCTTGGCATGTACCGCAGCCGTTTCGAGGAACCGACCGGGCTATCCAGCAACAACGTATCGACCGCCCACGACTTGGCGCGCATGGTGGCCGCCGCCGCCCATTACCCCGAGATTCGCCAATTCTCGACCACCGCCGAGGCGCGGATCGAGTTGCGGGGGCATATCCGCGATTTCGTCAATACCAACACCCTGGTGCGCAGCGATAACTGGGAAATCGGCCTCTCCAAGACCGGCTACATTTCCGAGGCAGGCCGTTGTCTGGTCATGCAAGCCCATGTCGCCGGCAAGCCGGTGGTCATCGTGCTGCTCGACTCGAACGGCAAGATGTCCCGGGTCGGCGATGCCAACCGGATCAAGCGCTGGATGGAAAGCGCCAGCGTGGCGAGCGCCAGGCGGTCGGCCTGAGACGGGGATAGCGTTTCGGGTTGCCGGGGCCGCCCAAGGCGGCCCTTGTTATTTCTTGCCGCTGTAGCCGATGGCGTGTGAAACCGCGTCGGCGGTGCGGCGCAGTTCGCTGACCCAGTTCGGGTCGTGGCGATCGGCCGGGGCGGATACCGACAGGGCGGCGACGACATGGCCCTCGTCGTCGTGGATCGGGGCGGCGAGGCATTTGAGTCCGATCTCGGCTTCCTCGTCATCGAAGGCGATGCCATGCCGGCGCACCTTGTCCAATTCCTTTTCCAGCGCCGTCAGCGTGGTCAGCGAATGCGGCGTCTTGCCCGGCAGGCCGGTGCGCTTGGCGTAGTCGCGCACTTTTTGCGCATTGTCGGCGGCGAGGAAGAGCTTGCCGAGCGAGGTCAGATGCAGCGGCGCGCGGCCGCCGACCAGATACACGACGCGCACCAGCGCGCGCCCCGAGGAGGTGCGTTCGAGATAGACGATCTCGTCGTCGTGGCGCACGCCGAGATTGATTGCCTCGCCGATTTGCTCGTGCAGCGCCAGCATGAAGGGCAGGGCGACTTCGCGCAGATTGATGCGCGATTTGACGATATTGCCCAGTTCAAGGAGGCGGATGCCGAGACGGTAGGCGCCGGCGTCCTCGCGTTCCACGAAGCGGGCCTGGGTCATGGCGGCCAGGATGCGGTGGGCGGTGGAGGGATGGAGCTCGGTGGCGGCCGCCAGATGTTTCAGGCTGGCGGCGTCCGGCGACGCGGCCAGCGCATCGAGCAGCGACATCATGCGCTCGATGACCTGGATGGAACCGGCCGCCCTGGCGGGAACACGGGCTTCGTCGGACAACGGGATTCCTTTATCGCGGTGGTTTGAGTAGCATTGGCGACTTTGCCTTCTTGTGCGGCGCAATACTAGCATGTGCGCGGCGCGCTTCGCGCCCTGTCTCGTCGCCCCCTTCTACACACTTTACGCAGCAAGGAGCCTGACCATGAAATTCGTAGCCGAAGGCCCGCTGGCCATGCCCCTGTGGATCAACGGCCACGCCTATCTCTCTGTCGGCGAGTCCTTTTATGACGTCGCGCATGCGCAGAGCGGCGAGCGTCTGCGCCGGGTGCCGCTGTGCGGCGCGAGCGAAGCCGCCGAGGCGGTGGCCGCCGCCCGCGCCGCACAGCCCGGATGGGCGGAAATGGGGCTGAATGCCCGCCATGTCCGCCTAGCCGCGCTGGCCGACGGATTGGAACGCTACGCCGCTCACTTCGCCAAGCTCTTGTTGCAGGAAATCGCCTTCGACGAGGCGGGCGCCGACGCAGAAGTCCGCGCCGCGGTAGCCGCGCTGCGCGACACCGAAGTCGGCGAAACCGGCCTCATCGGCGTCGTCGTCGATGCTGAGCGCCCGCTGTCTGGGGTTGCCGCCGCCCTCGCTCCCGCGCTGCTGGCCGGCGCAGCGGCGGTGGTCAAGCCCAGCCCGAGAGCGCCAGCGGCGGTGTTCGCGCTGTGCGAACTCTCCGCCCGCGTCGGCTGGCCGGCGGGCGTGCTCAACCTGGTGCAGGGCGACGCCGCCGCCATCGCCGGCCTGTGCGGGGCCGGCATCGATCGTCTGATTTATCGCGGCGAAGCCGCCCTCGGCGAACAGGTCGGAGCCATCGCCGCCGCTGCGGGTACGGCTTGTGTGCGCCAGTCAGCGTAATATCGCCGCCCGCCCGGGCATCGCCGGCGATGCCAAGGATCTTCCCATGACCATCCGCTTTGCCCTTCGCGGCGAATACATTCTGCTCAATCAGTTGCTCAAGGCCACGGGCCTATGCGCTTCCGGCGGGGCCGCCCATGCCGCGATCAGCGAGGGGCGGGTCCAGGTCGATGGCGGGGTCGAGACGCGCAAGCGGGCCAAACTGCGCGCCGGCCAGTGCGTCGAGATGGACGGCGAGCGCGTCGAGCTGTCGGCAGAATAAGGAGCGCGCCCGAGGCGCCGATCCGCCAAAGCAATTGCTTGAACGCCCGGTTCAGCCTTGGCCGAGACATTGCGACGCCTTTGGGGCCCCCATGTGGAGCGCCGAGCAACGCAGACGGGCCGGGGGAAGTCGGTCGGCGTCTTTTCATAGCCGACCGCCCGGCCCGTCGAGTCGCGCAGGGCAGTCGGCGCAGCCGACCGCGTAACCTGGGGTCGCCTTCTTCTTTGGCTACTTTCTTCTTGGCGAATACAAGAAGAAAGTATGCCCGCGCGTCAGGCGCGGAAAACAGCGATTGAGAAAAGCAAAGACTGGATAGCCTTCCCCCCAAATCCCCAAGGGCGAGATGGCAGTGCCATTCGTGCGATTGACCTGCCGATCCGCATTGACACGGGAACAAAAAGGGGCGGGAGAAAAACTCCCGCCCAAGCGGGCTGGCCCGCTGCATGTCGCTTCAGGGAAGCAGAATGAAGCTCGCTTTCTCGCGTACCGTGATGTCCGGCTTGTCGATGGCCGTGATCTCGAAGTGGATGGGATTGGCCCCTTGCCGGCCAGCCTCGGGCGGCACGCGGACGACGGCGTTGAAGCTCGTCAGCGTGGCGGCCGGGACATCGACTTCGTTGTCATCGGCAATCTCGGCCTCGGGCAGGCCGTCGACGCTGACCCGGTAGCGATGCGCCTGCTCCTCGGTATTCATGATTTTCAGCATATAGACATTCTCGATGCGCCCATCGTCGGCTTCGCGGGCGAGCACGGAGCGGTCGCGGATGATGTCTACCTTGAGCGGTATGCGATGGGCCAGGAACCAGCCGGCCAAGCCGGCGATCAGCAGCAGGATGGCGGTGTAGAGCACGATGCGCGGGCGCACGATATGGCGCAGGATCTCCTGGCGCGACAAGCGCTGCGCCATCGCCGTCTCGGTCGAGTAGCGGATCAGGCCGCGCGGCTGGCCGATTTTGTCCATGACCTGATCGCAGATGTCGATACAGGCGGCGCAGCCGATGCATTCGTATTGGAGGCCCTTGCGGATGTCGATGCCGGTCGGGCAGACCTGCACGCACAGATCGCAATCAATGCACTCGCCGCGCCTGGCCGTGGTCGGGGCGGCCTCCTTGCGGCGCATGGCGCGCGGTTCGCCGCGCTCGGGGTCGTAGGAAATGATCAGGGTGTCGGGATCGAACATCACGCTCTGGAAGCGGGCATAGGGACACATGTACTTGCACACCTGCTCGCGCAAAAAGCCCGCCATCAGGTAGGTGAAGCCGCCGTAGAAAAAGATCCAGAATATTTCCCAGCCGCCCAGGGTCCCGTGCCGCACGGACTGGGTCAGTTCGCTGACCGGGGTGAAGTAGCAGACCAGCGTAAAGCCGGTCCAGAGCGCGAGCGCTCCCCATAGCAGATGCTTGAAGAGCTTGATGCGAAGCCAGGATGCGTCGCGCGGCCCCTGGTCGCGCTTGATGCGGGCATTGCGCTCGCCTTCGATCCAGTTCTCGATCCACATGAACATTTGCGTATAGACCGTCTGCGGGCAGGCATAGCCGCAGAACAGCCGGCCAGCCACGGCGGTGACCAGGAAGAGGGCGTAGGCCGAGACGATCAAGAGCGCGCTGAGATAAATCACGTCCTGCGGCCAGAAAACGACGCCGAAAATGTAGAACTTGCGCTCGACCAGATGCAGCAGCACCGCCTGACGGTCGTTCCAGCGAAGCCACGGGGTCAGGTAGAAAATGATCTGGGTGATCAGTACCAACGCGATCCGCCAGTTATCGAAATAACCGCGAACGCGCTTGGCGTAGATGATTTTGTGCTTCTCGTAGAAGGAAATGGGGGCGGGTTCGGCTTCCTGGCGGGAGGGTCTGTTGGCGGGGCTCATTAAGCGGGCAAGATTTGGGCGATGGATTGAGGGGAGGGTGGATGGGGGGAAACCGGTCTGACTGATCGACTGGGCGATCCGGCGGCGTCAAGCTGGCCTGCGGCCAGCTTGAAAGGGGAAGGCCCCCGGATTGTCAGCCGGTCGATCGCCACAGTGCTACGAGCGTGGGGGGCGCGAGTTCGTGGTTGCCGCCGGTTTCCGGAATATCCTGAATCAAGATGCGTGCCTGACTGGCTCGGCCTAAATAAATTTACCGAGAATCAGTGACTTATATTGCTGTCACCCCTTTCTTCATGGCGGGCATCGCGACCTTGTGTCATTATTGGCACAGTCAATTGGCGAAAGTGACAATACCGGCATGAGCCTTCCCGCCCTCAGTGAATTGCTGTCCTTTCTCGACGGCCTGCCCGAGCCGCGCATCGTGATGGATGCCGATTACCGCATCGTCGCCGCCAATGCCGCCTATCTGCGCGAATTCTCGGGCGGCGCGGAGGTCGCCGGGCGCTTTTGCTACGAGGTTTCGCACCGCTTCGACGTACCCTGCGATCAGGCCGGCGAAGCCTGTCCGCTGAAACTCAGCCTGGAAGCCGGATCGCCGCAACGGGTGCTGCATCAGCACCATACGCCGCGCGGCGACGAGCATGTCGCCGTCGAAACCACGCCCATCCGCGACGACAGGGGGCGGATCGTCTATTTCGTCGAAACCATGCGCATCGTCCGCCAGGCCAGCAGCCGGCCGGTGGCGCAGGGCCTGGTGGGCCGATCGCCGGCCTTCGTCGCCATGCTCGACAAGGTGTTGCGCGTCGCCCCGTCCGATGCCGCCGTCTTGCTGCTCGGCGAAACCGGCACCGGCAAGGAGCTGGTGGCCCACGCCATCCACGAGGCCAGCGCCCGGGGAAGCGGCCCCTTCGTCGCCGTCGATTGCGCCGGCTTGACCGAGACGCTGTTTGAAAGCGAACTGTTTGGCTACGAGAAGGGCGCCTTCACCGGCGCCACCCACCGCAAGCAGGGGCTGGTCGAAGCCGCCAGCGGCGGCACGCTGTTTCTCGACGAAATCGGCGAATTGCCGCTATCGCTGCAAGTCAAGCTCTTGCGTCTCTTGGAAACCGGCACCTATCGCCGGGTTGGCGGGCTGGAATGGCTGCCCGCCGATTTTCGCCTGATCGCCGCCACCCACCGCGACCTGCGCGCCATGGTGGGAGACGAGACTTTCCGCCGCGACCTGTACTTTCGCATCAACACCTTCCCGATCCACAACCCGGCGCTGCACGAGCGGCCAGAGGACATTCCGCTCCTGGCCAATTCATTGCTCGAACGGGTAGGCCGCCAGCGCCGCCGCCGCTTTTCGCCGGCGGCGCTGAGCTGGCTCTCCAGCCGCCGCTTTACCGGCAATATCCGCGAATTGCGCAATCTGATCGAGCGGGCAACCTTGCTGGCCAATGGCGACTTGATCGAAATCGCCCACCTCGACGATCCGGTCGATGCCGTGCCGGCCGCCGCCGACCATGCCTTTCGCGTCAGCGACGTGGTCGATCTGGATACGCTGGAGCGCCGCTATCTCGCCTGGGCCAAGGCCCGCCCGGACGCCGACCCGGCCAGTCTTGCTGGGCGGCTGGGCATCAGCCAGCGCACCCTGTACCGCAAGCTGCAAGCCGGGCGCGTTGGCTGAAGGCGAACGGGATCGAGACGCTCCCGCCGGGCAATGCCCGCGGCCAACGCGCGGCGGGAGGGTATTGGCCCGGTTTATCCGGCCAGCGCCGGGTTCAGCGTGTAGGTGCCGGTCAGGCTGGCTTCGGCCAGCACGTGGCCTTGCAGGGCGGCGCGAAGCTCGGGGCCGCCGAAACGGCCCGTCAATGGCAGTTGCTCGACGTCCAGGGCATACACGGTGAAGACGTAGCGATGCGCGAGTTCGTCGTTCCACGGCGGGCAGGGGCCGTCGTAGCCGTAGTAGTCGCCGCGCATGTCGTTGTCGCTGGCGAACCAGTCGGTATAGCTGTTGATGCCCTGGCGCGCGCCGTGCGGCGTCTGCGAGCCTGGCTTGCCGCGCGCGGTGACGCCGTGACTGAACTCGCCGGCCTGGATGCTCGTCAGCGTGGCCGGCAGGTCGATCAGCGCCCAGTGGAAGAAATCGACGCGCGCGAGCGCCGCCGGCACGCTGCGCCCTTCTTGATTGACGTCGTCGCCTTGACTGGGGCAGTCGGGATCGTGGCAGAGAATGGCGAAGGAGCGCGTGCCAGCCGGCGCGTCATGCCAGCTGAGCTGAGGATTGAGATTCTTGCCGAGGCAGACGTGGTGGGCCGGATCGGGATTGCAGAGGGCGTAGTCGCTGGGAATCCGTTCGCCTTCGGCAAAGCTGGTGCTGGTCACGCGCATGTGGGTCTCCTCTTATTCGGCGGCTCGGCGCTTGAAATCGCGCAGGCGAAAGCCAAGCAGCCAGAGCGTTGCAAAATAGGCGGTCACGCCAAGCGGAACCAGCCATGAGAGATGGATTGTCCGACCGAGCGCGCTCTTTTGCAACCAGGCGTTCTCGCTGCCCATGCCGAACCACAGCCCGGCGGCCATGACCGCGATGGCCGCCAGCAATTTGAGCCCAAAGGGCCGCCAGCCCGGCTGGGGCGTATAGATGCCGTGGCGGCGTAAGCCCCGATAAAGCAGCGCGGCATTGAGGCAGGCGGCCAGCCCAATGGACAGGGCCAGGCCCGCATGGCCAAGCCCGAGGCCGAAGATGAAAAGGGCGTTCATCACTTGCGTGGCGCATAGCGAAACCAGCGCGATGCGCACCGGCGTGCGCACGTTTTGCCGGGCATAGAAACCCGGCGCTAGCACCTTGACCAGAATCAGGCCGGTCAAGCCGACGGCGTAGGCGACCAGGGCGTTTCGGGTGGCCAGCACGTCGCTGGCCGAGAAGGCCCCGTGATGAAAGAGGGTGGCGATCAGCGGCACCGCCAGCAGGGCCAGGGCGACAGCGGCCGGGGCGGCCAGCAGCAGCGTCAGGCGCAGGCCCCAGTCGAGCAGTCTCTCGTATTCCGCGCGGTCGCCGCTGGCGTGGCAGCGCGACAGCGAGGGCAGCAAGATGGTGCCCAAGGCCGCGCCAAGGAGCCCCGAGGGAAATTCCATCAGGCGGTCGGCG
>Ga0209737_10000487_pt1 | contig 32519 bp, 29 predicted proteins | sample TergutCu122P3_FD_187284 | JGI IMG/M metagenome (GOLD analysis project Ga0209737, IMG submission 187284) | Cubitermes ugandensis P3 segment gut microbial communities from Kakamega Forest, Kenya - Cu122 P3 (SPAdes) (version 2) | ecosystem: Host-associated > Arthropoda: Insects > Digestive system...
CGTTCGCCTTATAGACAGATGTCCAAAATATAGACGAAGCGTTCAGCTTGAAACCCAAAGAAATACAGCGGTAGCTCTTTGGAACACATTTTGCAATTTGTGTTGTTGCTATGAAACTTTCATTTTTGTCAAAACTGGGGAAGAAGTCAGGGGTTGTTGGAAACAAAAAGGCCTTGCCTTTGCAGGCAAAGCTTCAAGCTGCAAAACTGCAGGCAACAAAAATAGGAGACAGTTTTCAAAAGGAGAAAATAAAAAACCAGCCTGCACCGGCTCCGGCACCCGCGCCAGCGCCTGCACCGGCAAAGTCTGAAAAGAAAGGCTTTTTTTCAAAACTTTGGGGCGGCATCCAAAGCACAGCCAAAGCCGTTGGAAATGTCTTGGGCGGTGCAGCCAAAGCTGTTGGCAATGTTGTCGTGGGTGCGGCAAAAACCGCTGGAAAAATTGCCGTGGGTGCGGCCAAAACAGCGGGAAAGATTGCCGTGGGCGCAGCCAAAGTCCTTTGGAATGTCGCTGTAGATCTTGGAACCAAGGCTTTTGCAAGGCTGACCAGCCCCATCATGTACAAAGGGATAAAAGCCGTGAGTTCCATTCAGGAATTTTTGGGCATTGAACCCAAAGGCAAGCCGCTGAGTGCCGAGCAAATTGAAATGCTTCGCGGCGTTTATGGCGACAGCATCGACTATTCCAAAGTTGAGATAAAAGAAGCCAAAGGCCTCATCGGTGCTTTCAACTCCAGCAGCTATTTCGTCGTGGGCAACACCATTTATGTGCCTCCCGGGAAGGAACTGAAGGGTGATCTTCTGGTCCATGAAATGGCGCACGTATGGCAATACCAAAACGGCGGCGTCGACTATATGGGCAAAGCCGTGGCCGCCCAATGGTGGGGCCCCGAGGGGGAAGGTTATAGCAAAGGCTATTATTATAAGGGCGATATCCTCTCTGGAAAACCCTTTGAAAGGCTCAATCCGGAGCAACAGGCGGAGTTGATGCAAGATGCTTGTAAGTGGGGAGTTGTGCCGCCTGATTTTCACGAAAACCAAATACATCAATATAATGAGCTGTCTTCAGCGCAGAAGGATCAGTTGTATCAAGACGCTGTTCGTGACGGGATTTTGCCACGCCTTCCCCCCAACACAGATCTGAGTAAAGAAGCAAAGGCGAAGCTCGTTCAATATGCTGCGAATAAAGGTCTTATATCGTCGCAAATAAAGTTTTATATCAACGGGGTTGACTACACTGCCTATGTACTTCGGGCCCAGGAAATGATAAAAGCCGGAAAAGGGGTGTCCTAAATGATGAGATACTTTTTGTGGATGATAGGTTTTTTCAGTATGGGCGCCGCGTGTTGTTATGGTTCTCCCGGGTATGCTGAGCTGAAGCTTGCACGCGGTGTCACACATGTGGACAATCTTGCCTTTTCTGTGGCATTTGAAACCGTGTCCGATCGTGTTTTTTGTGACGGCCTGACAGCTTATTCTTTTGCTGCGGATGGTTCGTATCAAAAATACTGGGAAATTGAAACTTCAAAACCTGTGCCTTGCCCCAATCCTTTCAAATGGGGACAGGACTTTGGCAAAGGTTGGGAGGTGAAGACAGCACCGCTGCCTCTGGAGCGAAACCGTTCATATCACATAATGCTCGAGCCAGCCTATTATAATAAAGGGAAAATCTATATTCTCTTCTGTATTTTCCAAAACGGGACTGTTGTGTCACATTCTTATTCTGATTATTCTTCCCAGGACCATGGAGACGAGCCTGTGGAAGACTTTGTGCGCTGTGAAGAAGAAGGCAGGCAAGACGCAGCAGCTCCTCAGACTGAATGAGGGTTGAAGTGAGCTGCTGCGAGGCCTCTTCAAAAAAGAGCCGAAGGGCACCGCGGGGGCCCGACTGGGGGGCGGAGCACGCCAAACCAGCCTGTTGTCATTTTCGCGGACAGTCTATTGTGCTTTTCGCGGGCATCCTATTGTCATTTTCGCGGGCATTCTACTTTACTTTTCGCGGGGAGTGTGTTGTGAATAACGCGGAACTCTGTTTCAAAGGATGCGGACTGTGGACCAGGAATATTCCCGCTGGCAGGTACAAAGGGTTAAAAAGGCTCTGAAAACCAGACGCGTCGTCGTCATCTCCGGTGCCAGACAGGTTGGAAAGACGACGCTTTCGGTGCATATTTCGGGCGAGGAATGCCGCTATCGAAGTCTGGACGATTCTGGGCTTTTGGCGGCGGCGCTGGCAGACCCCCAGGGGTTTGTGAAAAATCCGTCCGGAACCCTGGTGATTGATGAAATTCAGAAAGCTCCCGCGCTTCTTTCGGCCATCAAACAGGCCGTGGATAAGGACAACCGCCCGGGACAATACCTCCTGACGGGCTCAGCCAACCTGCAGACCTTGCCCGGTGTTTCGGAGAGTTTGGCAGGAAGGGTCAAAAACATCCGTCTGCGTCCGTTGTGCGTTGGGGAAATTCTGGGCAGACGTCCTTCCTTCCTTGAGCGCGCGTTTGTGGCTGATTTTCCGTCGAAAATTCCAGGTTGCGACAAAGAAGCTATGGTGCTGCTGGCCTTTCGCGGCGGCTATCCGGAGGCTGTTCGCCTTGGCGACAGACAGGATAGGCCAGAATGGCACAAAGACTATGTCCACAGTCTGCTGGAGCGGGACTTGAAGGACATTGCCAACATTCGCAGGCAGGCCTCCTTGCGCGAGCTGGTGGGAGTCCTGGCCTCATGGTCGGCGAAATTCATGGATGTCACGGCTGTTTGCGCTTCGCTGTCCGTTTCGAAGGCAACGGTTGAAAGCTATATGAATGCGCTGATTTCCCTCTATTTGTTCGATCGTGTCCCGCCCTGGCTTCGCACGGACTATGAGCGTATTGGCCGACGTCCCAAGCTTTATGCGTCGGACACAGGGCTGATGGCTTCCCTTCTGGGATGGTGCGTTAAGGAGGTATACCTTGACGCAGATCGTTCCGGAAAGCTGGCGGAAACTTTTGTATTCCAGGAGTTGGCGGCGCAGATAGAGCTGGAGGAGTCCTATGCCCTGCATCAATATAAGGACAGAGAAAAACGGGAGATAGACTTCATCATCGAGCGCGAAGATGGCGCTATGGTTGGCATTGAAGTGAAGTCGGGGCAAAGTGTTTCGAAAGGGGACTTCAGGCATATGGAATGGTTCAAAAACAACCTTGCGAAGAAGCCTTTCAAAGGGCTCGTCCTTTATACCGGGGAGGACACCCTCTCCTTCGGGAAGGACATGCTGGCTGTCCCCATGGCTTCCTTGTGGGAATGACTCGGGTTTTGGCGATAAAGCGCACCCAAATTCCCCAAACCCCCACCCTCCGCTATAGATGAAATAAAAAGCCCCCCGTCCATTTTGGGCGCAGGCGTCCCCTTTTCATCCAGGGCGTCTCGTTTTGAGATGGGACAAATAGGCTTAACTGTCAGTGTTCATTCTGAAAAAGCTACGGCATAAAATTTGCATTCAATAGTCTGAGAACGCTGAGCCCAAGGGGCCTGCGAAAGGAAAAATGATTGGGATGTGAAAAAGTCTGTAACTTTATCAACGCTGGATCGTCTCTTATATAGGAGCCGTTTATCAGGAAAGGTCAGGGGCATGTCGCGCCAGAATTTAAATAAGTGGAATAAGTTGAAAAAGCAAAGTGGTTTGAATGTGTTGCTGCTGAGCTGTGGGCTTTTGTGGAGCTTTTTGGCTTGGGGGCAGGAGGGGGGGATAACGTGGAACGATCCACCCCTGGCGGAACCTTATACGCTTTGGTTTGACGGTCCTGACGGGAACGCCCGCGCAGGCGCCATTCGACTGGAATGGGCGACCCAAGTTGCGACGACGGCCAGGAGAGAGCCGTGGCTCGGTGAGCCATTCTACCTACACCTTAGAATGGAGCACCACGCGAACAGCGGGGCTCAAAAGCTCCTTGGTTTCTTCGATATTAGATTGCCTGAAGGACTGGAGGTGGCACAGGGTGAGGCCGTAGAATGTCTTGAGAAGAGTGACGCGACAGAGAATAGATGGGCATGCATAGGAGGATGGGGCAAGTGCCGCTGCCCTGAGAGTTCTTTCTCTGAAAATGGCAGAAAAATTGAAGTGTACATCAATGATGTCGTCCCATGGGTGGGCGGCGTACCTCCAAAAATGGATGTGATGGTGCGTGTGCCTGTCATTGCGCGCAAAAAGCCTCTTTTGAACGATGACAACCTCAAAACCAACTTTTATCTCAAAGTCGATTTTGAGGCGAATTGGAAAAGTCCCGGTCGGACCATTCGGAAAGAGCCTGCATTCCATGTCCCCATCACCGTTGGCGGCATTGTGTGGGACGATGACGAACTCCAAGTGCAAAGCACCAGCCATGACTCTGTCCAACTCGGCTTTTTGCTGTATAATTGGCGCAACAAGGGCAGCGTTTTCTTTACCTTGAAAGACGAACACGGGGCTTCGGTTTATGACAAAATCGACTTCCGCCAGGTGCTGGGCGGCCCTGAAGAAACCATGAAAAATCGTCTCTATTTGAAGAGCCACTTGGGCGTTGCGGGGCTTGTGCCCGAAACAAACTACCGCATGCAGGTGCACTTCAGGCCGGACGGAGTGGCTGAGGCCGTTAACAGTGCGTGGGTTGACTTTCGAACAACCGCGCTGCCTCTTTTTGAAGTGAGGCTGCATGCCCCCGAATCCGGACAGGGCAGTGTGGACATATCGCCCAAAGAAACGCACTACCCCCTGGGGACAAAAATAGAGCTGACAGCGCGTCCGGCCGCAGGCTGGGTGCTGGAGCACTGGTTTGTCAACAAAGAGCGCGTGGTGTCTGAAAACTCGCTGCGGCTCACGGTTGACAAAGACTTGGACATACTCCCCAGTTTTGTCCTCTCTCGCAACGCCCCCAACGGCGGCAACCCCAACGTCACCCCCAAAAGCGGTGGCTGCTCCCAGTGGCCTCAAAACCCCTCCTGGACAAGCCTCGCCGCCCTCTGCATGCTCGCCCTCTTTTTCATGCGCAAAAAGCACTCGGTCTAAAAGTCTTTTTGAGAAAAAAGAAACTTCGCACAGCAGTCCAGAGTTGAAACCTGAACAACTCTGGATTGCTTCGCGTTTTTATGTTTTCATCCAGTCACAAATAGGTGAATATGAAGGCAACCGGGGGAGGAGGAAAAAGAGGCCTCCCCAAAGCGCGGGGGGAGGGGAAAGGGGAGGGGGCATAACGAAGAGGGAACCCATGGAGAAGAAGACATGTTTACAGGGGGGCGACCAGGACGCCCTGGAACGCTTTATTGGGGCGGAGAATTTGGAGGACAGGGAGACGCAATACCATCTCAGCGTTGTGTATGCGCAGCTGTTTCACGACGAGAAGAGGGCCCTGGAGTGGCTGAGCAAAGCGGCCGAGCAGGCGCATGAGGAGGCCCTTTTTCAGCTGGGGGAAATGTATGCGCAAGGCAAGGGCTTGCCGCAGGACGACCAGGCGGCCTGCGCGTGCTATACCAAGGCCATCAACAAGGGGCACGTGGGCGCGCAATTCGAGCTTGGCCTCATGTACGCGTCGGGCCGCGGCGTGCCGCAGGACAACAAGCTCGCCCTAAGGCGCCTGAAGAAAGCCGCGGAAGGAGGGCATGTGGAGGCGCAGTTTTATTTGGGCAAAATGTATTGCGAAGGTCGCGGCGTTGTCATCAACAAGCCCTGGGGCTGCAAGCTGCTGCAGAGGGCCGGCAGCCAGGGGCACGAAGAAGCCGCGCAGCTGTACCAGCAAATTTCCGGTGAGCTGGCCCCCAAGCGCTCCCCCAAAGTGCTGACGAAAGAAGAGAAGCCGCAAACCCGGGACACGCCGCGGCGCCCTTTGGGCAGGCAGAAGACGTGCCCGAATAAGTGAAGCTGCTTCGGAGCGCATTCACGCCTCCTCCCGCGAAAAAAAACCGTCTGCAGTTTGAATTCGTCCTGCAGGCTGCGGATGGCTTTTGTGAATTTCGCCCCCCACGTTGAGAAAGTGGCCAAGGTCGGACTTGAACCGACGACCTGCGGATTATGAGACCGCCGCTCTAACCAGCTGAGCTACCTGGCCGAAAAACACCTCAGGGACTTCTAGCGAGAGTTGATGTCCTACGCAAGGTTTTGCTGCAGGTGGGGCAGTTTTGTACTTTTCCGCAAGCTTGCCGCCCCAAGCGTCCGCGGGGCATTTGTTGGAATTTTTATTGGAGAAGTCTGTTGAAAAAGGGGGTGTTGGCTGATACAATCGAAAGTTCGAAGAAGTCGTTTGCATAAATTCCAGGAAAAGACGCATAAGGTTTCGGACCATTCTGTGGCGGACTGTACGGCGGCTTATTAGAGGCTACCTAGATATTCAGGAGAGAGTCTTTTTCCAAAGGGGCCACAGCTGAGGTGGCGGGGTTGTTCGGCCGGACACGTTGGTTCTGTTGTTTTGCTTCGGTGTAATGAAAGTGCTCTGAAAGCTCTGTCTCGGGAGATGCATTTGACGCCCAATCCTGTACCCTCTTCTGCCGGTCGCTTGTTGGTTGTCGATGACGAGGAAAATGTTTTGCGTGCAGTTTGCCGGGTGATGAAGCCGGGAGGCTGGGTTTTGCACACAGCCACGGGGGGAGAGGAGGGCCTGGAGATATTCCACAAGCTGAGGCCGGAGGTTGTCATTTCTGACTACCGCATGCACGGAATGAATGGCGTGGAGCTTCTGTCTCAAATACGCGCCATCGATCCGAAGACACAATGCATTATGTTGACGGGCCTCATTGAGCAGTTTGCCGCGAAGGATGCATTCCCGGAAGCTCTGGTCTTTCGATTTATTTTTAAGCCATGGAATGAGACGCAGTTTTTTTTAACGGTGCAAGGTGCATTCAAGCAGCACGCACTCGAGACAGAAAACGAGCACCTCCACAGTCTCACGCAGCAGCAAAACGCCAAGCTGCAAGCGTCCAATCTCTTGCTGGAGCAGAAAGTTTCAGAGCGGACGCAGCAGCTATACCTTGCAAAGCGCGAGTGGGAGAGCACTTTTGATTCCATTGAATCGCCGCTGGCCCTCGTCGACATCGACAGCTTGCGCCTGCGCCGCATCAACCGTGCCTATGCGCGGCACGCAGGGCGCGCTGTGAATGAGGTTTTGGAGCGCCAACGTTGTTTTGCTTTTCTGTTCAACCGAGAGCAGCCCTGTGTCAATTGTCCATTGCCGCAGGCGAAGCAGAGTCTTCAGCTTGGAAAAACGCTGCAAGCGGAGATTCGGCACAATGACAGAACCCTCAACCTCTACATTCATTCCATGGAGGACAAAGAGAGGGCGATTTGCTCCTATCACGACGTCACGGAAGAGCGAGCGATGTACCGACGCCTGGCAGAAGCGGAGAAGATGGTGGCCGTAGGGCACCTTGCCGGCGGGGTTGCGCATGAGATTAACAATCCACTCTCGGGGATTTTGGCCTTTGTGCAACTCATGAAGCGGGAGGAAGGGCACAGCCAGAGAAACATGGAGCTGTTTGGTCTCATTGAAGAGAGTGCGCTTCGCTGCAAGCGGATTGTTGAGAGTTTGCTGCAGTTAAGTCGCAAGTCACGGTTGGAAGACAAGCAGCTGTTGGATTTGCAGCGTTGTGTGGAAGATGCCCTTCTCTTGTTTCGCCCCCAAATCATGAATTATTCGCAGGTGGAGCTTACATTTTCTGCCGAGCCCGGGCTGCAGCAAGTCTACGGTGATGCCGGGCAAATCAGCCAGGTGATTTTAAACCTTCTGCACAATGGACTTTACGCGCTCAAAAACAATGCCGGAGTTTTAAGCGTCAAAGTCGGCCAAAAAGGGGAGGATTGCTTTTTTAGCATCCGTGACAACGGTGAGGGGATTTCAGAAAAGCACCTGCCACACATTTTTGAGCCCCATTTCACAACGAAACCCGTAGGCCAAGGCACGGGCCTTGGCTTGTCCATCGCATACCGGATTGTGAACGATCATGGGGGAAGGTTTGAGGTGGAAACCAAGCAGGGGGCGGGGACAACATTTTGGGTTTTCTTTCCTGCTCAATTGCAGGGGAGCGAGGATGCATGACGACTCAAGGCAGCACGAGAGTGCTTGTGGTGGATGATGATAAGATTGTCCTTCGGGCCGTTCAGGAGATTTTGCAGCGTGACGGCTACCAAGTGGTGACGATGGATGATGCTGTTGAAGCGCTTGCAACCATCAAAGACTTAAACGTGGATGTTGCCGTATTGGACATCAAAATGCCCCATCTTTCGGGGATGGAATTGCTGCAAAACATAAAGAAGATACGTCCGGACATTGAAGTGTTGATGATGACAGCCCATGCCACCATCAAGACGGCAGTGGAGGCTGTGAAGATGGGCGCCTATGACTATTTGACGAAGCCGTTTGAGGACATTGATGTGTTGTCGATGTCCATTCGTCGCGCCGCGGAAAAGAAAGCGCTCTATGACAGAACTTGCGAGTTGGAAAAAGCACTCAATGCGCGCAACCAGTTTGAAAATTTAATTGGCCAGTCTCAGGAGATGCGCAAGGTTTTCAAACTGGTGGAAACCGTCAGCCATTCAAGCGCCACAGTCCTCATTCAAGGAGAGAGCGGGACAGGCAAAGAGTTGGTTGCTCAGGCCATCCACTACAGGAGCCATCGAAAGAACAAGCCCTTTGTTGCAGTCAACTGCTCTGCTTTGACGGACACGCTTCTGGAAAGTGAGTTGTTTGGCCATGTGCGAGGTGCTTTCACGGGAGCGATTGGCAACAAGAAGGGTTTGTTTGAGGCAGCCGATGAGGGGACCATTTTTTTGGATGAAATTGGCGACATTCCCGCTGCGACGCAGGTACGCCTGTTGCGCGTGTTGCAAGAGGGCGAAGTCAAGCGCGTGGGCGCCAATGAATCTCTCCGGGTGGACGTACGCGTCATTGCCGCTTCCAACGTGAATTTGCAGCGCGCCAGAGAGCAGGGAAAATTTCGTGAGGACTTGTTCTACCGCTTGAATGTCATCCCCATTGTGTTGCCTCCTTTGCGCGACAGGCCGGAGGACATCCCCCTGTTGGCCTATCACTTTCTGAAGATCTATTCAGAAAAACTTCGCAAGAGGCTGATGGGAATTTCGCCCAAAGCCATGGAGGCCTTGACTTACAACCGCTGGGCCGGGAATGTGCGCGAACTGGAAAACGTTATAGAGAGGGCCGCGGTACTGTGCTCCAAAGAGATGGTGGATTTGGAGGATTTGCCGAATGAGATCTTGCAGCCGCAAAAGGCGGTGGTGGACTTGGGGACTTCCAGCCTGGCGCACCTGCCTTATGCGCAAGCCAAGCGTTTGGCCAAGCGCACGTTTGAGAGAGGCTACCTGGGCGCTCTGCTTGAACGCAACGGCAACAACATTTCCTCCGCGGCCAGAGCTGCCGGGGTTGACCGCTCCAACTTCAGGAGGCTGCTCAAGCAATATGACATACTGGGGAAGGCCGATTTGAGTGAGACCGAAACAAAACTGTCAGAGAATTTTGAGCACCTTGTCAACTAGACCAGTCTAGGGTTTGAAGTGCAGATATTCCTGAGCCAGCTTCCAATAATCTTCCGCAGACTTTTTCAAATTGTCGATTTCGTTGTCGCTTAACTCGCGGATGCGTTTGGCAGGAGAGCCCATCAACAAGGAGCGCGCCGGAAACGTTTTGTTGGCAGGCACAAGGGCGTGCGCGCCGACGAGACTGAATGCCCCTATGTGACAGTTGTCCAGCAGGATGGAGCCCATGCCCACCAGGCTGTGCTCTCCCACGGTGCAACCGTGCAGGAGCGCCTTGTGGCCGATGGTACAAGCTTCTCCTATGCGCACAGAAGAAAGGTTTGTGGTTGCGTGGACAATGCAGGCTTCTTGAAGGTTGGAGCCCTTGCCGATGTGGATGGCGCCGCTGTCTCCGCGCAAAACGCAATAGGGCCAGATGGAAACAGCCTCTTCAATGTGCACTTCGCCGATGAGAAGCGCCGTGCTGTGAATGAAGGTGTCAGAATGGATGGAAGGCCAATGGCCTCTGAAAGCTTCTGTGGGCATAAAAACTTCATAGGGAAAAGCGAAAAGGCGTGCAAGCATGGTGCAGCAAGAATCCGAAATGGGGATAAGGCCGAAGAATGAGGTTTCTGGCTTTTCATAAGTTTTGGCGATAGGTTTTTTGCAGGGCCCTATGTCGACTTCAAATTCAAAAGCTGCCGGACGAAGGTTGCGCCTGGTGAAGGGGGACGAAAGCTCACCGGGCGAAGGCTCCCCTTATCCCAAAGCTTCTTTGTGGCTGCGCGGCTGCGCGCGGGGGGTGGATTTTGCATGGGCGGGAGTCCTCGTTTTCTATTTGGGGAATGTGGGGGTGGTGTTGGCAATGCTCTATTTGTTATTCGCAGACGGCTTCATGCATGGGCAAAGCCCAGGGAAGCGGATTTTTGGGGTGCGCGTCATGCACCTGCCGAGCCGTCGCCAAGCGCGTTACCGGGAGAGTTTTTTGCGCAATGCTGCCTGGGGCCTTTTGTTGACGCTCTACACTCTGCCGGGTTTTGGCCTCATTGCCTTCGGGGCGGCTTTTGCGCTCTACGGGCTTTGGGAAAGCCGACACGCCTGGAAGGAGCCTTTGGGGCTGCGCAAAGGAGACATATGGGCCCAAACCCAGGTTGTTGACGGCAAGGCCTTGGACAAGCAACTGAAGTGGCGAAGCTTGCAGTCGCTTTCTTCCGTCTCCGGCCGTGCAGTGACAGGCTGCCATGGCGAAAATGTTTCCAAAAACTGAAGACGAATTTTTAAAAAAGCGGCAAGTCCAGAAGCTTCGCCACGGGGGCGAAGGACTTGCGGTGAATGGGGCAGGGGCCAAATTTTTTGAGCAGGGCCAGGTGCCCAGGCGTGGGGTAGCCCTTGTGGCGCTCAAAGCCATAGTGTGGAAAAGCGAGGGCCAGGGCTTTGAGCAAGTTGTCGCGGGAAGTTTTGGCAAGAATAGAGGCGGCGGCAATGGAGAGGGAAACATTGTCCCCATGGACGAGGGCTGTTTGTGGGCAGGGGAGTTTGTCCAGGCTTCTGGCGTCAACCAGGCAATGTTGGGGCTCCACCGAAAGGGCGAGCACAGCGCGCTGCATGGCCAGTCGTCCCGCTTGGTAGATGTTGAGTGTGTCAATTTCTTCAACGCTGGCCTGGGCCACAGCATGCGCCAGGCATTGCTCGCGGATTTGCAGGGCCAGTCGCTCGCGCTTGGCTTCTGAGGCAATTTTTTTGGAGTCCTTCACACCACGAAGGCGAAAGTTTTGAGGCAGCACCACCGCCGCGGCAACCACAGGACCTGCCAAAGGCGCCATGCCCGCTTCGTCAACACCGGCAACATGCACGAGGGCCCGGGCCCACAGGGCCTTCTCATGCACAAGCATGGACTCCAAACGCGCTTCTTCAATATCCTCCGGCATGCCCTGCCTGTTCTAACGCACAAACACCCAAGTTAAAACTACGAAGGCTTGCTCGTGGCAGCGACATAAGTCGTATACCCCCCCGAGAGGTTTTTCGCCTGGTAGCCATGGGCTTTGAGGATGAGTGTTGCCAAATAGCCCCGCCTGCCGATGGCGCAAAAGGCGTAGATGGTTTTGTCTTTGGGAAGCTCCGAAAGGCGGCTTCTCAACTCGTCCAGGGGAATATGGGTGGCGCCCTCAATGGAGCCAAGTGCATATTCAGCCGGAGTGCGCACGTCCAGGAGAATGGATTTTTGGAAGTCAATGTTGGCGACTTCTTTCCAGCTAAAAGGAGTCATGGTTTTTTTGACAATGTTGCTTCCAACATAACCGGCAATGGCGATGGGGTCTCTGGCTGAAGAAAAGAGGGGTGCATAAGCGTGCTCAAGCTTTGTCAAGTCCTCGACAGTTCCTCTACGTTGAACTACCGAAGCCAGTCTGTCAATGCGCTTGTCGACGCCTTGAAAGCCCACGCATTGGGCACCATAGAGCGTTCCATCCTCAGGGTGAAAAGCCAGTTGAATGCACAGGGGCAAAGCCCCTGGATAATAGCTGGCATGTGAAGACTCATGAATGATGCAAGTCTGATGGCGGATTCCCATCGCTTCCAGACGCTTGGACAAAACGCCTGTGGTGCCCACCACAATGTCAAAGGTTCTGACAATGGCCGTGCAGATGAAGCCTTCATAGGGAAATGGGTTTCCCAGCACCATGTTGTCAGCTGCAACCCGCGCTTGGCGGTTGGCAGGGCCGCCGAGATAACTCAACACCGGTTCTCCCGTCATCGGATGAGGAAATTCGATGGTGTCCCCGGCCGCATAAATGTCTGCCTCTGAGGTTTGCAAATATGTGTTCACCCAAACGCCGCCTGTCTCGCCCAGTCTCAACCCTGCTTGTTGCGCAAGCTCCGTCTGAGGGCGTGTGCCCACAGCGATAATGACCATGTCGGTGATGAGTGTTTGGCCGCCAGTGAGGTGGACTTTCAATTGCTTTTCCTGGCGCTCAAAGCTTTCGACGCTTTGCTCCAAATAGAGGCGGACGCCTTTTTGAAGCAAGTGTTGATGTATATGAGAGGCAATGACAAAGTCGATGCGATCGATCACGTGGTTTCCCCTCTCGACGACGGCAAGCGAAATCCCCAAACGGTGGAGGTTTTCCGCTATTTCCAATCCATTGGCCCCCCCACCCAGAATGACGGCTTCTTTGACGTTGTTGGCCAGACAATGGTTTTTGATTTTGTCGACGTCCTCCACAGTCCTCAGAGGGAAAATGCCTTCCAGGTGAATGCCTTTCGTGGGTGGAATGAAAGAGGTTGCGCCGGGAGACAGCAGCAACTTGTCATAAGTTTCCTGATATTCGCTTCCACTTGACGTGCGAACAGTGACGGTTTTGCGCGCAGGGTTGAGCGCAACAACTTTGTTTTCAATCCGAACCTCCACATTGAAGCGTGCGCTGAAGGAGGCAGGGGTTTGCAAAAACAACTTGTTTCTTTCGCCGATGACGCCTCCCAAATGATAGGGGAGGCCACAATTGGCATAGGAGATATGTTTGCCTTTCTCCAGAATGAGAATGTCGGCAAACTCATCTATCCGGCGGATTCTTGCTGCGGCAGTGGCTCCACTGGCAACACCTCCGACAATGACATATTTCATTCGTACTTTCTAACCACGGCTTTGAATGTTTGCTGTGCATAGCGAAGCAAACGGTTGCTTATTCACTTCAACCTCAAACCGCTCTATAGGCCACTGTCTGCAGAAACACACAGCTGGACGGGTTGAGGTTTGCACAGACACACGCGCTTCATTGAAGTCGTCTTAGAGGGGAAGATGTCGTGCGGCGCAAACAGCTTTTACCGTGGTACGCGAAGCAGAGGAGCGATTGAGCGTATAAAAGTGAATGCCGGGCGCCCCATGCGCGAGAAGCTCCACGCACTGGGCTGTGGCGAAGGCAATTCCAAAGGCTTCCATTTCAGCAGGGCTGTCTTTCAGCGTCTCCAAACGCTGAAAGAGGGGAGGGTGGGGCTGTGCTCCGCATAGCTTCACAATCCGCTGTGCTTGCTCCAGTCGCGTCACCGGCAGAATTCCAGGAAGCACAGGCACCTCAATGCCCACAGCGCGCGCGCGCGCCATGAATTCAAAAAAAACTCGGTTGTCAAAAAACAGCTGCGAAACCAGAAAGTCAGCACCTGCTTCCACCTTGCGCTTCAAGTGGAGCAAGTCCACTTCGGCATTGGGGGCCTGTGGGTGTGTTTCGGGGTAGCAGGCAGCGCCTATGCAGATGTGTGGATGATGCTTTCGGATGAGGTGGATTAAGTCAGCTGCGAAACAAAGCCCGTCACGGGTTTGTGTGACAGCATCCCCGCGCAGGGCGAGAATGTTGTCGATGCCCAGTTGGCTTATGCGGTCAACCAATTCCAAAAGCTCCGCTTTGGAGTGGTTGGCCAAAACAAGGTGCGCAACAATTTCCAGGCGTGTTTTTTTTCGAAGGTGCTCAAGGCATGACAAGCTGAATTCCCGAGAGCTTCCCGCCGCCCCGTAGGTGACGGACACAAAAACAGGCTCCAGCAAAGCAACGTCTTCGACGGCTTTCCAGAAGTCGAGCTCCGCAGCCGTTGTTTTGGGCGGGAAGAATTCAAAAGAGAAGACAGGGCCTTTAGCCGGAAGAAGTTTGGAGACTTGCATGAGCGATTTCGAGTTCTGCTTGCGCCTCTATGCGCCAGCGCTATATTCGGCTCCCTTTTTATAGGAGTGACAATGTCTGAAAAGACGCCTCTGTTTGAAGTGCATCAGCAGATGGGAGCCAAGCTGGTTGACTATTCCGGATGGATGATGCCCGTGCACTATGTTTCCGCGCTGAAAGAGCACGCTGCAGTCAGAGAAGCCGTGGGGTTGTTTGATGCTTCGCATATGGGCGAGTTTGAGGTGAGGGGAAAGAAAGCCATTGAAGCTGTCAACCACCTTGTTTGCAATGACTTGTCGCTTTGTGTCAATGGCCAAGCCATGTATGCCGGGCTTTTAAACGAAGCAGGCGGTTTTGTGGACGACTTGGTTGTCTACCGTCACAGCGAAGAGCGCGTCGTTTTATGCGTGAATGCCGCCAACATTGCCAAAGACTGGGCGTGGGTGTCAGAGCGCCTGTCGGGCATGCCCGACGTGGAAATAGACAACCCAAGCGCGCAGACAGGCATGTTGGCCTTGCAGGGGCCCTGCGCCCTGGGTGTGTTGAATTCGGTATGCAAGCTTCCTGCTAAGAAGCTGAAGCGCTATTTTTTTCTGGAGGGCGAAGTGGCGGGTGTCCCCTGCACACTTTCGCGCACGGGCTATACAGGAGAGGATGGATTCGAACTCTATTGCCCCGCACAGAAGACGCCGACGCTTTGGTGGGCTTTGTTGGAAGCAGGAAAGCCCTGGGGCATTTTGCCCTGCGGCCTTGGTGCGAGGGACTCGCTTCGTTTGGAGATGAAATACCCCCTCTATGGGCAGGACATTGACGAGCAGCACACGCCCTTCGAGGCGAAGTTGGATTGGATGGTGAAGATGAAGAAGGAAGATTTTGTGGGGAAGGCAGCTCTCCAAAAGCAGAAGGAAAAGGGCCTGAAGAAGGTATGGGTGGGTTTTGTCATGCTGGAGCCAGGCATTGGGCGGGCAGGTTATGCGGTTTTCCACGAAGGCAAGCAGGTGGGGCGGGTGACCAGTGGAAACTTTGGCCCCAGCGTCAAGCGTGCTATTGGCATGGCCTACGTGGAGTCCATTTGCGCCCGGGAAGGAACTGTGTTGGAAGTTGAAATTCGAGAGCGAAAGACAAAAGCTCAAATTGTCAAAACGCCATTTTGGCAGAAAGGCGCATGAGAGATGACGCAGAAAATTCGTGAAAACCTCAAATATACTCCAGAGCACGAGTGGGTTCGCCCAGACGGCCAACGTGCTGTCATCGGCATTTCTTTTCATGCACAAGACACCTTGGGCGACATTGTTTTTGTGGAGTTGCCCAAAGTCGGCAGCCTGCTTGTGGCAGGAAAAGCTTTTGGCGTTGTCGAGTCGACAAAAGCCGTCAACGAGTTGTTTTCGCCCTTGAGCGGCAAGGTGCTCCGCGTGAATGAAGTGCTCGCGTCAGAGCCACAATGGGTGAACACGGAGCCTTATGAGCAAGGCTGGATGATAGAAATAGAGATGAGCCAGCCGGATGAGTTGAATGCATTGATGGATGCTGCAGCCTATCAAAACTTTCTTTCGCAACCATAAGCCGCCTCCCCAACAAGTGAAGGGTTGATATGCAAGGTTTTTTCCCGGAGCGTCACATAGGCCCCTGCGCGCAAGAGCTCCAAGAGATGTTGAAGTTGTTGGAGGTGGATTCTGTCGACATGTTGATGGAGCAGGTGATTCTTCCCGAGCTTCGACTTCGAAGCCCCTTGTGCCTGGAAGCGCCGAGGACAGAGGCAAAGCTGCACGAGGAGTTGTCTCTCATGGCTGCGCAAAACCAGGTTTGGCGCTCGCTGATAGGCATGGGCTATTATGGCGCCTATTGCCCTCGGGTAATTGCGCGCAACATTTTTGAAAACCCCTGCTGGTATACCCACTACACCCCCTACCAGGCGGAACTTGCCCAGGGCCGCCTGGAAGCCCTCATGAATTTTCAGACGATGGTGGTGGATTTGACAGGCATGGAAGTGGCGAATGCCTCTTTGCTTGACGAGGGCACAGCGGCCGCCGAAGCGATGGCCATGTTGCTTTCGGCCTCCAGGAAGCAGGCGACGCGCTTTTTTGTCAGTGACAAATGCCACCCTCAAACCATAGCTGTGGTGCAGACGCGGGCAAAACCCCTGGGGGTGGAGGTGGTGGTAGGGGACGAGTTTTCCACCCCCCTGGGGGAGGAGTTTTTGGGGGTGTTGACACAATACCCCGCGACGGATGGCGCGGTGGTGGACATGCGCTCCTTCTCAAAGGCGCTGAAGGAGAAGGAGGTGAAGCTTGTGGTGGCGGCCGACTTGCTGGCGCTTTGTCTTTTGACGCCTCCAGGGGAGTGGGGGGCCGACGTGGTGGTGGGCTCCTCCCAGCGTTTTGGCATTCCCATGGGTTTCGGAGGGCCGCATGCCGCATTTTTCGCCACCCGGCAAAGCTATGTACGCCACATGCCCGGCCGTCTCATTGGGCGCTCCGTGGATGCCGAAGGCAGGGACGTTTTGCGCATGACTTTGCAGACGCGCGAGCAACACATTCGCCGCGAAAAAGCGACCAGCAACATTTGCACCTCCCAAGTGCTTCTGGCGGTGCTGGCCAGCATGTACGCCGTATACCACGGCCCCGAGGGACTCAAAGCCATTGCGCAGCGGATTCACGCACTCAGCTTGGCTTTGGCCAGGGGCCTTGCGCATTTTGGCTTCCGCCTGAAGCACGACGTTTTCTTCGACACCGTGCATGTGTGTTGCGACAGCGCCCAGCAGGCAGACGCCATTGTGCAGCGAGCGCATGCAGCCCAAATGAATTTTCGCCGCATGGGGGAGACAAGCCTTTGCATTTCCCTGGATGAGTTGACGACGGACGAAGAAGTTTTGAAAATTCTCGAAATTTTCACGGCGAAAACCCGCTCGGCTGTCAACGACAAAGCTTGGTTTCAGTCACCGTCCACGTGTTTGCCGGAAGCACTCCAACGCCAGACGCCGTTTTTGATGCACCCGGTATTTTGGCAATGCCGCAGCGAAACGCAGATGCTTCGCTATATCCGCTCGCTGGAAACCAAGGACTTGTCGCTTGCGGATTCGATGATTCCTCTGGGCTCTTGCACCATGAAGTTGACGGCGACTTGTCAGATGGAGCCGCTCAGCTGGCCTGCTTTTTCAAACCTCCATCCCTTCGCGCCCAAAGAGCAGTGGCAAGGCTATGCACAGCTTGTCGAAGAGTTGTCCACAGCACTCCAGAACATAACGGGGTTTTCCGGCGTCTCTTTCATGCCGAACTCAGGCGCGCAAGGCGAGTTTGCGGGCCTTCTGGCGATTCGCCAATACCACTTCAGCCGCGCAGAAGGGCAACGCGATGTTTGCCTCATTCCCGAGTCTGCGCATGGAACCAACCCGGCTTCCGCGAAAATGGCCGGCTTTCAAGTGAGCTCCGTGCGCTGCGATCAGAAGGGAAACATCGACATGGGAGATTTGCGCAACAAGCTGGAGCTGCATGCCGGACATGTTGCTGCGCTGATGGTGACATACCCCTCCACCTATGGCGTATTCGACGATCACATCCTCGACATTTGCAACCACGTCCACCAGGCAGGCGCGCAAGTGTATATGGATGGGGCGAACATGAATGCCCTGGTTGGCCTGTGCCGCCCCGCGGAATTGGGCGCGGATGTTTGCCATTTGAATTTGCATAAAACCTTTGCCATTCCCCACGGAGGCGGAGGCCCTGGGGCGGGCCCCATTTGTGTGGCGCCACACCTTGTGCCGTTTTTGCCGAAACACCCCCTGCTGGAAAACATGGGCGAAGGAGACTTGGGCCCCGTGGCCTCGGCGCCTTTTGGGAGTGCCAGCATTCTCCCCATTTCCTGGAGCTACACGAAGTTGATGGGGGCACAAGGTTTGACGCAGGCGACGAAGGTGGCCATTGTGAATGCCAACTACATAGCGAAGCGTCTGGAGGCGCATTTCCCCGTGGTATTCGTCGGCAAACGGGGGAGGGTGGCGCATGAATGCATTTTGGATTTGCGCGGCTTCAAGTCCGCAGGGGTGGAGGTGGAAGACGTTGCCAAGCGCCTCATGGACTATGGGTTTCATGCGCCCACGGTGTCTTTCCCCGTTGCGGGGACTTTGATGGTGGAGCCCACAGAAAGCGAGTCCAAGGAGGAGCTGGACAGGTTTTGTGAGGCGATGATTGAAATTCGAAGGGAGATTCAGGAAATAGAAGAAGGCATGCAGCCCAAGGACGACAATTTGCTCAAAGGCGCCCCGCACACAGCCTTGGCACTTTCGAAGGAGCCGTGGACACACCCGTATTCACGGCAACGCGCTGTTTTCCCTTTGGCTTTTGTTGAAGCAAAGAAATTCTGGCCCCCAGTGTCTCGCGTGAACAATAGTTATGGTGATAGAAATTTGTGCTGTATTTGGCCTATGAAGGAACAGAAAGAATTTTAAGCTTCATGCTTTTGTTTCAACGCACCTCAAATTCTTGCTGGGTTTGCCTATGTTTCGTCGCTAAAATGCATGGCTCAGGTTGGCCGACATGTCTGTAGGATTTGGAAAATATACCTTGCTGGACAAGCTCGCCGTCGGTGGGATGGCGGAGATATTTCTTGCGCGCCAGGAAGGTGTGGAAGGCTTTCAGAAGACGGTTGTCATCAAACGGATTCGCCCCCACCTTTCATCGCAGCCGAATTTTGTTCGCATGTTTTTGAATGAGGCGAGGTTGGCGGCGCAGTTGTCGCACCCCAACATTGTCCAAATTTACGACTTGGGAAAAATCAACGACTCTTATTACATCGCGATGGAATACATTTTTGGTCGCGATATGCGGAAAATTATGGCGAAGGCACAAGCCAAAGGCATTGGCTTTCCCATGGAATACGCACTCAAAATTGCAAGCTCCGTTTGCGAAGGCCTTTATTATGCGCACCAGAAGACAGATGCCCATGGCGTGCATTTGAATATTGTGCACAGGGACATTACGCCGGAAAACATTTTCGTGTCCTTTGATGGCACCGTGAAAATTTTGGATTTTGGAATTGCCAAAGCTTCCAACCAAATTATTCAGACGGACGCGGGCGAGGTGAAAGGCAAGCTCAGCTACATGAGCCCCGAGCAGTGTTGCGGCTACGTCTTAGATGGTCGCAACGATCTCTTTTCGTTGGGCGTTGTGCTGTATGAATGCCTGACGGGGTTCAGACTGTTTACCGGAGAATCCGAAGCGGCCGTCGTGCGCTCCATCATTGATGGAAAAATTTATTCCCCCTCGTATTTCGTGGCGGATATTTCTCCCATCGTTGAAGAGATATTGATGAAGGCTTTGGAGAAGAATCGCGACAACCGCTACCAGAGCGCCTGGGAAATGCAGTCGGCCATTAACCAGTTTTTGTCGCAGCATGAATTCAACCCCACCAACACGCATTTGGCGAACTTCCTCAAGCAGCTGTTCAGCGATGAGTTAAAAGCAAACCCCTCCGCTCAGCCGAATTCTTCTGCTCAGTTTACGCCTTCTTCCAAGTCAAATTCTGCTCAGTTTACGCCTGTCGTTCCTCTGAATCCTTCTAAAGCCATGAAAGCCGCCCCCGGCATTGTTGCCGGGGAAGACGACTGGCCGTTTGGCGCCTGGGAAGAAGAAGAAAAAACAAACCCTTTGTCCTGCCTTGAGCTTTCCATGGAGGTCATGACGAAGGTTGAGAGAGCTGCCAAGCAGCACAGAATGGGTGTTACAGAATTGGTTAAACGAATTGTTGAGGATTGGGCGAAATATCGCTAACCCCCCTCCCCCTGCATGGCGCGCATCCAACTATACCTGGAATATGAAGGAACGAATTATGTGGGTTGGCAGACGCAAGCCAATGGACTGAGCATTCAGCTGTGCCTACAAACGGCATTGGCGGACTTGTTGGGTGCGCCTGTGTCGCTTTGGGTTGCCGGAAGGACGGACGCAGGTGTGCATGCGCGGCGGCAAGTCGCTGTGTTTGACACCCCCAAGGTGTTGCCTCTGCGGGCCTTTATGAAGGGTGTCAATGCGCGTTTGCCCCCCGACATTGCTGTCGTGGATGTTTGTTGTGTCGCGGATGATTTTCACCCGCGCCACATGTCAAAAAGCAAACACTATGCCTATTATATTTCCAACCGCCCCTGCCGCTCCCCCTTGCGGCGCTTGACGCACTGGCAAATTTTTAAACCCTTGGATGTGGAGGCCATGCACAAAGGCGCAGAATTTTTTCTGGGCAGCCATGACTTTTCCTCTTTTCGCGCATCGGATTGTAAGGCGCGCCATGCGATAAGGAGGCTGGACGTTTCCTGCGTGGAAGGAAAAAGCCGGGACGAAATTATATGCACTTTCAAAGGAACAGCCTTTTTGAAACATATGATTCGAAGCATGGTGGGAAGTCTCGTGGAAGTGGGCAGAGCGCATCGTCCGCCAGAATGGATAGCGCGTGTGCTTGCTCAAAAAGACCGCTGCGCAGCAGGCCCGACGGCGCCCCCGCACGGCTTGGTTTTGGAAGAAATTGTTTTTGGTGAAAGAGTGCAAGCAAGCAACATAGACCGTTTTAAAGTTGAGGAATAAACAATGTCGAAACCATCCGCGTGGTCCTCATGGGAGACGAAAGCAAGGCATGGAGTGATGGCCGCCGGGCTTGGCGCCATGGCCAGCATTTTGGGGAGTTGGATAAGCACATGGCTGCCCTTGCCAAGCCATTCGCCCTTTGTCGCCCATGTGTTTGCGGGTTGGATATGGAATGCGTGGTTGTGGCTGGTGTTTGCTCCCATCGCCTTCGTGGTGTGCAGAGTTTTTCCCGTCAAAACAACTTCATTTGTTGTGATGGGAGGCGTGTCGGGCTTCTTGTTTTGGTTTTTTTTGAATACGGCCTTGTTCGGCTTTGAAATATTTTTAGAGCTGCCGCTGTATGCCTTGTCTTGTCTGTTTTGGTTTGTCACCGGGCTGTTGTGGGCCATGGGCTTTGCTCGACGCGGAAAACATGCTTTCCTCAAAGCCCAGGAGAATGCCGAAGCCATTTCCAAATCCAATGAGCGCTATTATGCGCAATGGCTTGCGGCTTCTGAAAACCTCAGCGCCGCAGGCGCAAACACCCCGGCTGTTGCCCAAGCCCCCTCGAGTGAGGCCGAAACTAAGCACGCGCCTGAGCTTTAAAAACAAGCTCCTCTTTTTGGACGTCCACTTCGATGGTGTCTTGGGGGATGAATTTCCCATGGAGAATGTGAAGGGCCAGAGGGTCCAGCAAATATTTTTGAATGGCGCGTTTTAACGGCCTTGCGCCATAGTTGACGTCATATCCACGTTGCATCAAAAACTGATGTGCCTCTTTGGAGATGACAAGTCTCAAACGTTTGTCCGACAGGCGTTTGTCTGTGCGCGCCAGTTGCAAGTCAATAATTTTTGAAATGTCTTCAAGCTTGAGTGGCTCAAAGAGGATGATCTCATCAATGCGGTTTAAGAATTCAGGCTTGAAGTGAAGCTTCAACATTTCTTGAATTTTGGCCCGCGTCTTTGGATCCAAAGTGGGGGTTTTCTCTGAAATGGCTTCTTGAATGAGATTCGCCCCAATGTTGGAAGTCATAATGAGGACGGTGTTTTTGAAGTCCACCGTTCGCCCTTGGCTGTCTGTGAGGCGGCCCACATCCAGAATTTGCAAGAGCAGGTTAAAAACATCCGGGTGAGCTTTTTCAATCTCGTCAAACAAAATGACGGCATAAGGGCGACGGCGAACGACTTCGGTGAGTTGTCCTCCTTCGTCATAACCCACATAACCGGGGGGGGCGCCGATGAGGCGGGCGATGGAGTGTTTTTCCATGTATTCCGACATGTCTATGCGGACGACGGCCTTCTCATCATCAAACAAAAAATCCGCGAGCGCGACAGCCGTCTCTGTTTTTCCAACGCCGGTGGAGCCTAAGAAAATGAAGGAGCCGATGGGGCGCTCTGGATCGTTCAAACCACTTCGGGCACGTCGTATGGCATTGGACACAGCTTCAAGTGCATCGCGCTGTCCAATGACGCGCGTCGCCAGGCGCGCTTCCATGTGCACCAGTTTTTGAATTTCACCTTCCAGGAGTTTTGAAACAGGAATGTTGGTCCACTTGGCAACAACGGCCGCAATGTCCTCCGCATCCACCTCTTCTTTGAGGAAGCGTTGGTTTTTTTGCAGCTCATTGAGTTTGCCTGTTTGCTGGTGCAGCTCTTTTTCCAAACTCGGAAGCATTCCATATTTGAGCTCAGCTGCTTTGTTGAAGTCTCCGAGGCGCTCTGCACTGGCTTGCTCATTTCGAATGTGCTCAATGTTCTCTTTAATTTCCCGAATGCCTTTAATGAGGGATTTTTCCGTTTCCCAGTGGGCTTTGAGTGTGGAGAATGTTTCCTTGAGGTTTGAAATGTCGACTTCAAGGGTTGCCAGGCGCTCGCGCGAATGCGCGTCCGACTCTTTTTTCAAACCCTCGCGCTCAATTTCAAGCTGTATGAGTTTTCTGCGCACGTCGTCAATTTCCGTGGGCATAGAATCTATTTCTATGCGCAGCCTGGCGCTGGCCTCGTCGATTAAGTCAATGGCTTTGTCCGGCAGAAACCTGTCTGAAATATAGCGGTGTGAAAGTGTGGCGGCGGCGATGATGGCTAAGTCCTGAATGTGAACGCCGTGGTGGACTTCATAGCGCTCCTTGAGGCCTCTCAAAATGCTGATGGTGTCCTGGACGGTGGGCTCCTTGACGAGCACAGGTTGAAAGCGGCGCTCCAAAGCCGCGTCTTTCTCAATGTGCTTGCGGTATTCGTCCAAAGTGGTGGCGCCGATGCAATGCAATTCGCCGCGGGCAAGCGCGGGTTTGAGCATATTGCCTGCATCCATGGCGCCCTCCGCCTTGCCTGCGCCAACAATGTTGTGAAGCTCGTCGATGAACAGAATAATTTCACCGCCGGCTTTGGCGACTTCCTGGAGAACGGCTTTGAGGCGCTCTTCAAACTCGCCGCGAAACTTGGCTCCGGCAATCATCGCTCCCAAATCCAGGGAGATGAGGCGTTTTTGTTTCAAATTTTCGGGAACATCCCCATCCACCATTCTGCGGGCCAGGCCTTCAATAATTGCCGTCTTTCCAACACCCGGCTCTCCAATGAGGACAGGGTTGTTTTTGGTGCGCCTCGAGAGGACTTGAATGGTGCGGCGAATTTCCTCGTCTCTGCCGATGACAGGATCCAATTTTCCGGCCTTGGCCGCCCCCGTCAAGTCTCTCCCATATTTCTCCAGGGCCTGATAGGTGCTTTCCGGATCTTGACTGACAACGCGCGCGGAGCCGCGAATTTCTTTGAGTGCCGTCAGAATTCGCTCCTGGGTGATGCCGGAGCTTTTGAGCAACTCGCCCATGCTGCCTTTGTCCTGCGAAAGGGCCAGCAGCAAATGCTCTGAGCTGATGAATTCGTCTTGCATACTTTTGGCTTCATCTTCGGCTTTGTCCAGAAGCTTCAGAAGGCGCTGTGACAAGGTGGCGCCTGCCCCACCTTGTATTTTGGGGAGCTTTTGCAGGGCCTCTTCTATCCGCTGTTTGAGGAGTTTGAAGTCTGCGCCAATGCGCCGCACAATGGGGGCACAAATGCCATCCGCCTGCTCAAGCAAGGCGGCGGCCAGGTGCTCCGGCTCATAGTTGGGGTTGTCCTGGCGGCGGGCCAGTGTTTGTCCGTTTTGGAGAGCTTCTTGGGCCTTTACTGTAAAATTGTCGACGCGCATGTCTTCAACTTAAGAGTGCTTCTGGCTTGCGCAAGTCGGAAACAAAGGCCTGCGGGCCAAAAATTTAAGCGGAAGGTGGCGGAGGAGGTGAGGGAGGCCCTTCCAGAAGCGCCAGGGTTTTGGGGGCCTGGAAATAACGCCACGCCCACAGGAAGAGGGCAACGGTGCAGAAGGTGAGTACAACCGAGAAGAAGGTGAGGGCGGGCCCCATGCTTTGGGGCAACTGTGTTTTGAAAACAGCAGAAGCGTCAAAGGCAGCGCCCGCACGGCGCGCCAGGGCGGCGGCCTGAGCGCCATCCAGGGTGCGAAAAATGGCGCAGGCCAATGCTGTTTTTGAAAGCATGCGCGCCATGCGCGGCCTTGAGAGGGGCTCCATCAACCAAAGGCGCCAACTCGACATGAACAGCGAGGTGGCGCAGAGGGACAAGCCAAGGAGAACAAGCATGCGCAAGCCGCGCATGTCGTCCACGGCGGACTGGCGCGCCTTGAGTGCCGAAGTGAGCGCCTGGGCGAAGGCAGGCGCTTCTTCTCCATAAAGCTTTGAGAAGAGAGGCTCCTGCAGCTCCACGGCCTGGTGCAGGCCGGAATCGTCCATGGAAGAAAAAACCTCCAGGAGATCAAACCAGGAGGCGAAGACGACGAGGACTGCCAGGACGGCGGCGCCTATGCTGACAAGGCGCAAGGCTGGGGGCAGGGGAGGACTCACGGCGGCTTGGGGCTTGGGGGTTTTTGGCTTTGCTGGACGCGGACATAAACCAGGCGCAAGTCCGTCAATATTTGGTGCAGCAAGCGCGACTCTTCCGTTGTGAGGTTGCCTTGAGTCTTGACATGGAGGATTCCAAGAAAGTCCAGGCACTGTCGCGCCAGCGGCAGTTGAATGTCCGGGCTTTGCGTCTGGGGGCTTTCCGTTTCACCCAGGTGGATGAGGATGGTGGAGGCAAGGGCGAGAATAAAGGTGGAGAAGGTGGCTGTTTCTTCAGGGCTTGCTGCCGTTTGCCAGACGAAGCCTGTGCCCTCTTGTGGACTCATGGCATTTCCGCAGGGCTTCCTTCAGGAAGGTGGGGCTCCGGATTTTCTGCGGGCACCACATCCTCCGCAGGCACTAGGGCTTCTTTGGACTCTTCTCCTTCCAGCCTGGCTTCTATGGGGCAGGCTTTTTCCTGGAGATCCGGCAAGGCCTCCAGGTATTGCGCAAAAGCCTCCGAGCGAAGGGCACCGGTTGAAATATAATGTTGGACACAGCGTTTGTCGAAAAGACGATTTTCTGACACGAGATTCTCCACGGGCAAATTCTTTTGGGAACGGATATAACAGCTTTTGGATGAACGACAAGAGGCCCCCCCATCTTCCTGGAGGAATTTATGCTTTTGCCGGGGACACGCTCCACGCGAAAGGCTCCCTCATGGAGCAGGTGGAGACGCTCCTGGCCGCCGACGTCCCCTGCATACAAATACGTTGGAAGGCGACTGGGGACGCGAAGGCCCTGGAAGAGACGGCCCGCATCATCCAACATTCCAAAACGCGAAATGCCCTTTTCATTGTCAACGACAGAGCGGACATTGCCTTGCTTGCGCATGCGCATGGCCTGCATGTGGGCGAAGAAGACATTCCCGTGCCCGTCGCCCGACGGCTTTTGGGCCCAGCTATGTTGATTGGAAAAACCATTCGAAACTTGGAAGGGGCCTACAAAGCCAAAGAAGAAGGGGCGGACTATGTCGGCTTCGGCCCCGTGTTTGAAACCCAAACCAAAGCTTTGCCCGTGGCGGCTTTGGGCCTTGAGGCACTCGCCCATGTGGCACAACACAGCCCTTTGCCGGTGGTGGCCATTGCCGGCATTTCAGCTTCCAACATTGCCCAAGTTGCCAGAGCCAAAGCCCATGCCGCGGCCGTCATTTCGGACATATGGCGTTCGCCGCAACCTGTGCAACAGGTGTTGAAGTTGCAGCGGTTATTTGCAAAGGCTGTGCTTTCGTGAGTGCTGGAAAAAAACCCATATTGATGGTTTCGGCGGGCTTTTTGCTCCCCTGCGAGGAAAGCAATGTGCCCTCGGGGCTTTGCTCCGAAGAAGAGGTACTGTCTGCATGCTCGCGCGCCGTCTGGAAGGCGGGGGGAGTCCCCTTGCTGTTGCCGCCGTTGAATGATGAGAAGTTGATGGCGGCGACTTTGGCGCGGGCGAATGGCTGGCTGCTGTCGGGCCTGCACGAAGGATGCGAAGAAAAAAGGCAGAACACAGCCCTCATTCATTTCGGGTTGCAGCATGCCATGAAAAAAGGAATTCCCATTCTCGCCTGCGGGAAGGCTTGCGAGTGCCTGGCTTCTTTCTGGGGGGTAGAAAAAGAGGAGAAGGGGGCCGAAGCAGGGGGGGTAGAGCACCAGCAACCCCTGCCCAAAAACCAACCCTTCCACCCCATTGCCCTTCGCAAGGGAAGCTGGCTGGAAACCTGCCTGGGCCACGGGCAACTCATGGTGAATTCCATGCACCGCGCCACATGCTGGCAAAGCAATGAGGAAGCCCTCATTTCGGCCACGGCCCTGGACGGAACGACAGAGGCCCTGGAAGGGCGCAAAGGAAAAGTGGTGGGGCTTCGGTGGAACCCCGAATTTCTCTTGGAGTCCGTCCCCTGCCAGACGCTGATTTTTCGAAATTTTGTTTCTCTTGCGCGGCAGCACCGCCGCTAAAGCGCCCCCCATGCCTACCTCGCACCGCTTGCCCGCCCCCGCCCCCCATGCATGCGCCCCCAAACCCGCCTGGCTGAAAGTACGCCTCCCCCAGGGCGCCGCCTATGAGCGCGTCAAAGACTTGCTCGCCCGAAGCCGCCTTTCCACGGTATGCGAAAAGTCGCGCTGCCCCAACTTGTGCGAATGTTGGAACAGCGGCACCGCCACCGTTTTGTTGATGGGCGACATTTGTACGCGCGCCTGCAAGTTTTGTCATGTACCCACGGGGGTGCCGGCCCCGCTGGACGAGGGGGAGGTGGAGGCTTTGGTGGGGGCCGTAAAAACCCTCTTACTTCGCTACGTGGTGGTGACTTCGGTGGACAGAGACGACTTGGCCGACGGCGGTGCGGCCCACTTTGCGCGCGCCATTGAAAGGCTGCGAAAGGAAAGTCCCCAGACGCAGGTGGAGGTGTTGATTCCCGACTTCCAGGGGAGGCAGGAGGACTTGGCGGTGGTAGCGCGCGCGCGGCCCGCGGTGGTGGCACACAACCTGGAGACGGTGGAGCGCCTGACGCCGCGGGTGAGGGACAGGCGGGCGGGCTATGCCCAGTCCCTGGACGTCCTGCGTTTTTTGAAGCAGCGTCCCGAGGGCTTTTGGGTGAAGAGCTCTCTGATGGTGGGCCTTGGGGAGAGCGACGCGGAGGTGGAGGAGGCCATGAGAGACTTAAGGGAGGTGGGGGTGGATATAGTGACGCTGGGGCAATATTTACAGCCCTCGCCCAGGCACCTGGCGGTAGAGCGCTTTGTGACGCCCGACATGTTTGAAAGCTATGCGCGCCTGGCCAGGGAGATGGGTTTTCGCCATGTGGCCTCAGGCCCCCTGGTGCGCTCCAGCTACAAAGCCGCAGACTCCTTTTTTTAGAATTCAGCCGCTCCCTTTTCGCAGACATTGTTGGACAACGGCCGCAGGAGAAGACGCTTGAAGACTTTGCATGCTTGGAGTTTGGAGCAAAGGCCCTATGCGGAAGGGGTGGCCTTGCAGCACCGCATTCAGGCGGCGCAACGCGAGGGGAGGGTGGGGGATGTCTTGTTGCTGATGGAGCACCCCCCGGTGGTGACGCTGGGGCGTATGGCGAAGGCGGCGCATGTACTGGCTTCGAAGGAAGTGCTGGCGGCCCACGGTGTGGAGTTATGGGAGGCAGATCGCGGCGGGGATGTGACTTTGCACTGTCCGGGGCAGCTGGTGGGCTACCCGCTGTTGAAGCTGGAGGGAGCGTGGCGGGACGTGAAGAAATACATGCGGGCCCTGGAGGAGGCGCTCATGGTGGCACTGCGCCCCTGGGGAATGAGGGGGAAGCGAGAGGAGAGGTGGCCCGGCGTATGGGTTGAAAGCCGTCACGGCGGCCTTCGAAAACTGGCGGCGGTGGGGGTGCACCTTTCCCGCTGGCATACGCGCCATGGTTTTGCGCTGAATTTGGCACCCAGGCTTGAGTTGTTTGAGTGGATTGTCCCTTGCGGCATTCGAGAAGCGTGGGTGACTTCTGTGCAAGAAGAGTTGCTTGTGGCGCCTTCGCGCACAGAGTTTGAGCCGACATTGCTGCAGGCGTTTTGCGAGGTTTTTGGCTATGAGAATTTGACGAGCTTCAACTCTGAACTGGGGGACTCTTCCTCCTGAATGAGGTGCCCGGAGCGATCTCTTTTGGTTTGGAGGTAGTCCCTGTTCATCGGCGTAAACTCAATGGGCGTGGAAATGCGCCGCCCAATGCGAATGCCCCCCTCCTTGAGTCCCGCCAGCTTTTTGGGGTTGTTTGTTATCAGCGCCACCGAAAGCACCCCCAAATAGCCCAGAATTTCGACGGCCATTTCATAGCTGCGCATGTCGTCCGGAAAGCCCAGGTGCACATTGGCATCCACGGTGTCCAGGCCGGCTTGTTGCTGCAGCGCATAGGCTTTAATTTTGTTGCCCAGGCCAATGCCGCGCCCTTCCTGGCGCAGGTAAATGAGGACGCCCAGGTTTTTTTGGGCGATGTATTCCATGGCCCAGTCCAACTGGGCCTTGCAGTCACAACGCAGACTGCCCAACACCTCACTCGTCAGACATTCCGAGTGCAGACGTGTGGCGACATTTTCAACGCCCCGCACATTTCCGCGAACCAAAGCCAGGTGCTCGACGCCCGTCAGCTTCTCTCGAAAAACCAAAATGGAAAAATTTCCCCAGCGGGTTGGAAGCTCCGCCTGGGCATATTTCTCAAGGAGACGAAGAAAGGTGTCCTCAACATTCATAAGCGCTCTTGTCCTTGCCACAATCCTTTTTTTATTCCAACACCCTCCATGCGAAGCCATGCAGGCGCCTTCGTCCCGGAAAGTCAACCTGTTTGAATTTGAGGTTGTTTTTTGAAGCAAGCGCTGCAGGTGTTGCAAGAAAAAACACAGAAGCGGCAGATGGTTTAGATTGACAGAAGGCTTGGGGCCCATTACGAGGGGGTGGCAAAACAACACCCCAACGCAATGCAGATGAAGGAGAAAGCGTGGCCAGCAAGAAGGTGAAGTCTGCAGCCAAGTCCGCCTCTTCAAAAAAGAACCCGTCTCGAAAAGTCTCCACCCAGAAGGCAAGCCCCTCCAAAGCGGGTGGAAAAAAGAAGACTCCTTCGGGCCAAAGTTTAAAAAAGAAGACGAGAGCTTCTGTCTCGCCCCCGAAGCAAAAGCCCCCCAAGCCCAGCGCCGCTGTTACGAAGCCTGTTTCCAAAAAACAGCTGACAACGAAAAAAACCGTCGCGAAAGCACCCAAACCCAAGCCGAAGCAGCGTGTGCTGCAAAGCAAAAAACCAAGGCTGAAGACTTCCAAGTCAAAGCCCCTTCCAACCAAAGCCGCTCCAACCAAAGCCGCCGCGACAAAAGCCGCCGCGACAAAAGCTTTGGCAAGCAAAGCCGCCGCGACAAAAGCTTTGGCAAGCAAAGCCGCCGCGACAAAAGCTTTGGCAAGCAAAGTCGCCGCGACAAAAGCTTTGGCAAGCAAAGCTGCTGCGACAAAAGCTTTGGCAAGCAAAGCTGTCGCGACAAAAGCTTTGGCACCCAAAGCGCTTGCAACCAAGGTTCTTGCCACCAGGGCTGCTGTGACGAAACCCGTTTTTGTGCAGCAGGCTGTGCACAAAAAGCCTGGCGTTTCCAAGCCGGGTGCCCCCATGAAGGCAGCGGTTTTGGCTGCGCCTGCTCCTCTGGTGTCGCCGGAGCTTGTGACAGAAGAGCTTGCCAATGGTGCGGACAAGGCGCCGGAGAGTGTGAATGTGGCCATGTTTTTTGGCCCGCCGCCCGACAAGCCTGCGCCGAAGCCTGGCGGCTTGCCGGCGGTAATGACGGCCTTAAACAGGCGTGAAATGGAGCAGGTGTTGACGGTGGGCTCCGGCCGCGGTGTTGTGGGCGAAGGCTCCATGAAGGGGCAGCTGCTTTTGCATATGGGCTTTCCCTATTTGGAGGTGGTGGGCAGAGATCGCCGCGAGTTGTATTTTTTGCTGCAGGGGCCTGACCAGGAAGTGCTTCCCGCCTATGCGCAGCACCGGGTTTCTGTCAGTGGCCTCATTCGGAAGACGCACAACTACGGCGGCACCATTGACGTGCGCAAATATTCTGCCAAGTCCATGGAGCCTGAGCCTGCGCCGGCTCCCGTGGTGGCAGAGCCCAGGCTGCAATTTTTGTCTCCGGGGGAGCTCCAGCAAATAACAACGCCGGGCATGGGGGTGGGGATGCGGGGCTTTGCGTCGGTGAGGGGAATATTGGAGCTTTCCGGCAAGGACCATAACCTTGTCCTGGGGGGCCAGGGGACATGGCAGCAAGTCTCCTTCAGGGTAGAGGGGAAGGGGGCCGAAGGCCTAAGGCGCTATGTCGGTCAGACGCTGCAGGCAACAGGCATTCTCGAAAAAGAGACAGGCTGGAGCGGACGCATTCTGGCCGAAAGCTGTGAGTTGCGCGCGCCCACCCTAAGGACTTTGTCCCGCGAAGGTTTGGACATTTGCACGTTGAATGTGCTGGAAGGGACGCCCTCTGTCATGCTTGAGGGAGATCAGGCCCTGCTGGTGTGTCTGGACGAAGTCCCTCCTTTCATTTGGACGGTGGACATTGCCGCAGCCAAGCGTTTGGGTTTGCGGGAAGTGGTTTCCCGACTGAAAGACGCCGAAGGCGAGAGCACCCAGGTGCAAAAGGAATTCTTTTTCTTCCCGCGCATGTCCGGTGTTGTCGAGTTGGATTTTTTCTTGTCCAAGGTTGTCAGTCCTCAGCAATATGAGCGCTCTGTTCGTTTGCATGTGACGGTTCTTCCTCAAGAGCCCTAAGAAGGCGGCGAATTTTTGTGCACACTCCAGAGCTTCATGAGCCTCGTTTTGAGTCCCTTGTTTCCGAGCTTATTTATGACTCAGGTTTTTGCCTGGGTGTTTCCAAGGCAGCTTTGGTGCAGACGGCCAAAATTCCCACGCGGGTATTGCCCCAGGAGCGCTCGGAGGCGTTGCGCAGAGACTTGCGCGCGCTTCCCTTTGTCACCATTGACGGTGAGGACGCGAAGGACTTTGACGATGCGGTATACGTAGAGCGCCGCAAAGAAGGTTTTCGCCTCCAGGTAGCCATTTCGGATGTTGCCCACTATGTCCCCGAAGGCAGCGCCTTGGATGAGCACGCGCGAAAAAGGGGGACTTCCGTCTATTTGGGAAACCGCGTCCTGCCCATGTTGCCGGAGCGTCTTTCAAACCATATGTGCTCCTTGTTGCCGGGTGAGGAGCGGCTGTGTCTGGTGGTGGACATGGTGTTGGATGCGCAGGGGCGTTTTCTGGAGACGGAAATATACCCTGCCCTCATTCAGAGTGCGGCCCGGCTGACATATGAGATGGTGCAGCGTTGTTTTGAGGGAAGCCCGCCGAAGCAGCTTCGTCCCTTTGTGCCCATGCTGGCCACTGCGCGCGTGCTTGCTGCGCGTTTGCATGCTTTGCGTGCCCAGCGAGGTGCATTGGAGTTGCAGCTTTCGGAGCGGCGTTTAGAGTTTGACGCGCAAGGTGTCCCTTCGCACATTCGCCTAAGTCGCCAGCAAGAAAGCCACCGGTTGATTGAGGCATTCATGTTGCGCGCGAATGAGGCTGTGGCGCGCTATGCTGAGCGCCGGGGGCTGCCGGTGCTTTTTCGCTGCCATGGCGCGCCGGACTTGCAGAAGCTGCATTTCTTTTCCAAGGCTGTCAAAGCCCTGGGCCTTTCCATGGGCAAGGCCAACCCGCGCGAGTTTAGTCGTCTGCTGGGCCTGGTGCGCGAGAAGCCGGAGGAGCGTTTGTTGGAGCATTTGTTGCTTCGCTCCATGAGTCAGGCTGTCTACTCTGGAAAGAATGAGGGCCATTATGGCCTGGGCTCTTCGGCCTATGTGCATTTTACTGCGCCCATTCGTCGCTACCCGGATTTGTGGACGCACCGTGTTTTAAAAGCCTGTTGGGCCAAGACGCTTGTACCCGTGGAGGCGAAGGTATTGTCCGAGTTAGGAAGGCATTGCTCGGAGCAGGAGCATGTGGCGATGAGGTTGGAGAGGGAGGTGATTTCCTGTGGGGGTGCTTATGTGGCGCAAAGGCACATAGAGAAGAGTTTTGAGGGGACGATTGTGGGGTTTGCGAAGAAGGGTTGCTTCATAGAGTTGGACGGGCTTTGGGTGGAGGGGCTTTTCAAACTCAAAGAGTTTGGGCGGGGGGCGTATTTTGACGAGAAGAATTATTGTGTACAGCTTCCCGGCGGCCGCACCCTGGGGGTGGGGACGCGGTGCAAGGTGCGGATTCACGACGTCTACGCACGGCTGGGGCATGTGCGGTTGAAATATTTGTCATTGACGAAAAAACAGAGGGGGGCCTGAGGCCCCCTTGCCCCCCCGCCTTGTCGCCTTCGGCGAAGGTTTTCTTTTGCCCTGCGGGCGCCCCATGCCTCCGGCGGGGAACTTTTTGCTCGCACAAAAAGTTCCACAAAAATGCTCCCTCCGGTGGCCCTGCGGGGCCTAGGCATAGCAGC